>FWWM01000805.1_pt1 | contig 101821 bp, 98 predicted proteins | sample 2228351 | NCBI WGS metagenome assembly FWWM01 (sample SAMEA103939774, study PRJEB20133) | metagenome
ACACGGTTTCCAGCCGTGGACAAATTGAAATTTGTCTTACACGGTTTCCAACCGTGGACAAATTGAAATTTGTCTTACACGGTTTCCAACCGTGGACAAATTGAAATTTGTCTTACACGGTTTTCAGCCGGGTAGGACAAATTGAAATTTGTCTTACAGTTTCCAGCCGTGGACAAATTGAAATTTGTCTTACACAGTTTTCAGCCGGGTAGGACAAATTGAAATTTGTCTTACAGTTTTCAGCCGGGTAGGACAAATTGAAATTTGTCTTACAGTTTTCAGCCGTGGACAAATTGAAATTTGTCCTACGGTCTTTCCAGAGGCAGGAAGCCGCGCCCCAAGACTTCCTGGGCCGAGGAGATCACCACGAAAGCCGAAGGGTCTTCGCGAGCGGTGACGATCTTCAGATGGTTGATCTCGGTCACGGTGAGAGCACACATCAGGATGTTGCGTTCAGCGCCGGTGTACATCCCCTTCCCATGCAGGCAGGTGACCCCACGACGTAATTCATTCATGATGGCCTGGCTGACTGCATCCGGCTTATCGGTGATCACAAACGCCAGGAACTGTCGGCGACGGGAATGGGTGAGAAACCAGGCCCGTCGCTCCCGACCGCTTGTGCCGGCTACCCCTTCGGCGCGCGTTTCCTGGCCGAAACGCGGGAGCACTTCTCCGGTGGCATGGGCCAGGGGAGCAGTCAACAGGCCCAGGATAAGCAGCAAGACATAGTAGACCGCCGCCAGGAGGACCACCATGCGACCGTCCAGACCGCCTATCGCGGCTCGTTCAATCATGGTAGCCACATCCGCAGCAGGGACGGGATGCATCCACAGTTTGGATAGCCAGACCAGGGCCAGGATCAGGAAGAGCCAGAAGTAGTTGCGTCGTAAGCGCCGGCCCAGGGCCTCCCACATCGAGATGGGAAAGCGAGGATGGAGCAAACTTTCGGCCAGGCTCTCCGCCCATTCGGGGGAGGGTTGAAAAGGCGGAACCAGCATAGCGGCGTAAAAATCGGCTTCTATCAACCGCACACGGTAGCTCCAGAGTTCGTAATAGCGATAGCGTCGTGCTTCAATATACAGGAACAAGGAGACCAGCAGGGTATTCATCAGGATCACCACATGACTGGAGCTGGCCTGACTGAAGGCAATGGAAAGGGTGCCAGCCGTGGTGATCACCGCCCAGTTGGTGGTGGTATCCAGGCGCTGTCGCCACACGTTGGCGCGCTGAATCTCGGCGCGGAAAAAGTGGACCATGGCCGTGACGAATTCGCCAGGGCGAATCCGATAGCCGCGATAGGTCCAGACGAATTCATCCGAAGCAGGACGAGAAGAAGTCTCTTCTACGGATTTGGGTTCAGGCATGGCTCTCTAGTCGAGCAGGTAATTCATAGGCAGAACGAGTGGGCTTGAGGGGACGGCTCAGCCAGTACGGACGACGGGTGCCATCGGGGCTAAAACGATCAGCCGGGCGGGCCATCGCCAGCCACTGGCGATATACCTGCCTGGACTTGTTGGTATCAGCAAACACGTCACCAGCCCGATCGCCCGGCTCAGCCTTGCGAACGGTCACTTTTTGCAACCAGCAATGTACACCACTCACCGGGTCGGGATGAACCGGGTGGGCGAGGTTCTGGTTCACGCCCACGTTGGTCCACCAGATGCGCGCCGTATCGGGATCGCTGGAAACCCAGGCAGTGGCACCGTGGAGGACGCGCAGCCGATAGCGCCCCTGGCCATCCTGCTCGAGTTGCACCAGGTTAGAGGCCCCGCGGTTCACGCCAGCGTCTTCTTGCAGACGCCAGCGCCCCAGGTGATGGCTGACAGCCACCATGCCAGGCTTGATGGCTTCAGTGACCCAGACAGAGTCAACAAAGTAACCGATCTCGGTCTCCACCCGCACCAGATCGCCGGTTTCCACGCCGATCCGCCGGGCGTCCTGGGGGTGAATCCAGATCGGGTTCTTGTGAGAGATTTCGTACAGCCATTTAGCGTTGGCCGAACGGGTGTGGATCAGGGTGGGCAGGCGGAAATTGGGCAACAGGATCATCTCTCCACGCTGGCGATCCACCTGATCGGGATGAACGTGGCTCTTGAGCGCCCAGGGGATGGTGTATTCCCGCTCCGACCAGCCCCACAGGTAGATGGTTTCGCTGAAGAACTCCAGTTTTTTGCTGGGGGTATCAAAACCAGGGTAAACCGCGCCATCTACCACCAGGCCGACTGGCTGGCCATCTTTCCAGGCGCGATCCAGTTCGTCCACCTGATAGTCTTCTGGCCGCCCGAGGGGTCGGGCATAGGGCAGGTAGTTTTCCCGGCGAACCTCGAAGACGCCATATTTACGCATGTATTCCAGCGGGGTCAGACCTTGGCGGGCCGCCGCTTCAGGAAGGCCGGGAACGGAGTTTTCAAAGATCCAGCGATAGTATTCTTCAACCGTGATGATCTCGCCAGGACGATAGGGCGATTCGAACCACTGGCGAATCCCCAACGAACCATCTGGATCCATGCGAGCCGAGAGTTGGATCCAGAATTCGTTTTCTTCCCACACTTCCCCGGGATTGGCCTGATAGGTGAAGTCCACTTTGATCCCGGCGCGCTCCATAGCCACGCGGCGCACCGGCTGACGAAAGGCGATCCACTGGCCGGCATGGGTTTCCTGGCTCATCAGGTCGTGGCGTTCAGGGCCGTGACCCATGGGGAGAACATAGTCGGCAAACCAGGCCGTTTCGTTCCAGGTAGGGGTCAGGGCGACAAAGCATTTGATGGGAGAATTCTCACGGGTGAGGATGTCGAGCCACATAAACCCATCGGGGTTGACCCAGATCGGATTGTAGACGCGGGTAAAGTACACATCTATCTCTCCGCGCCCCTCATCCAGCATATGGGGTAGCAGGAAGGACATTTCGTAATGCGCCAGGGGATATTCGATGGGATAGTGGAGTTCGTTCCACGCTTCCGGAGAGGGGGCGCCCTTGAAGGGTTTAGGGACAAATTTGTTCCATCCTGTGACCGAGGTGCCGCCTTTGTTGCCGACGCTGCCGGTCAGGACGTTCAGGAAGAAGAGGCAACGGGCCACCTGCCAGCCGCCTAAATTGCCCACGCTAGCACTGCGCCAGACGTGCGCCGCCAGCCGATGATCACAATCGGCAATGGCCTGAGCCGCCTGCTGGAGTCGCTCCAGAGGTGCTTCGGACTCGCGAGCCGCGCGCTCCAGCGTGTACTCGGCATACAGGTCTTTGAGCACCGCATCGAAGAGAGGAAACAGATCGGGGTCCGAGGAAGCCGGCCCGGGGTCCGGGGAGGAGGCGAGGGCGGCGCTGATCCGTTCGGTCAGGGAAGCGTCGTTCAAGGGCAACCAGCCCCGGGCCACGGCATGAAGCGTCTCCTTCCAGTTCACCCAGTTGCGGACGAAGGTTTTATCATACAGGTCGTTCTGGATCAGGTAGTTGGCGATGGCCAGCAGTACAACCGCTTCGCTACCAGGGTAGGTCGGAAGCCAGATGTCGCTCATCGAGGCAGTGTTGGAGAGACGCGGATCGAGGGTGATCAGTTTGGCGCCATTGGTTTTGCCCTCGATGATGCGCTGGGCATGGGGGTTGAAGTAGTGGCCGGTTTCGAGGTGGCTGGATACCAGCAGGATGACCCGAGCATAGGCATAGTCGGGGCTGGGACGGTCCTGGCCGATCCAGAAGTTGTAGCCAGCACGGGCCGAGGAGGAGCAGATGTTGGTATGGCTGTTGTGCCCATCCATGCCCCAGGTCTGCACCACTCGATTGGTATAGCCATCTTCGCCAGGGCGGCCTACATGGTAGACAATCCCGTTGGGCCGGCGCAGTTTGCTCTCGCGCATTTTGGCCGCAATTTCATCCAGCGCCTGATCCCAGGAGATGCGCTGCCATTTGCCCTCGCCACGTTTGCCCACCCGCTTGAGTGGGTAGAGAATGCGCTCCGGGTCATAGACCTGGTTGTGGGTGGCCGGCCCTTTGGCACAGTTGCGGCCGCGACTGCCAGGGTGCACCGGGTTGCCTTCAAACTTGCGAATTTCAAAGGTTTCTTTATCCACATATGCCAGCAGGCCGCAGGCCGCCTCGCAATTGAAGCACACCGTCGGGACGAGGGTATAGCGACGCGCCACCCGACGCGGCCACTCCTTGCCATCCCATTCCACCCAGTCATCCCAGTATTCGGGCGGCGGATACTGGCTGATGCGCCCATCCGGGTGAACTACTTCAGTCAGTTTGATGGGAGGCCGTGGCTGAGTGGAGAAGTTCGGCGGGGAAACCCCGGCAGAGGTAGAAGGGATAGAGGGTTTGCTCATCAGATCGCTCCTTTCCCAATCGTGAACACGATCAGGAGTTGGGGATGTGTTGAGGCGCCAGGATGAAAGCGTAACTATACAGGAACAGGCCGGCCATCATGCTCACCAGAGCCAGAGGCAGCGCCTGTGGGAAGAGTACACTCAACCCCAGGGGCAGGAGATGAGCCAGGAAAATCCCACCCCATCGGTAATGGTGGCGGTAGCGCCCCTGGGTCATCTCCCGATAACCCAGCAGGGCCACTTCTGAGGCAAAGGAGGGAAAGCGGCCGGCCAGAAGCAACACCAGGCTGGTGAGGATCACCCACGGCAACATCTGTTGCACCACCGGCAGGGAGGCCGAAAAGCCCGGCAGGAATAGCCCCAGGCTGCCAGCCATGGCCAGCGAGAGCATGGCCGCCTGAGCAGCCAGTTGGAAGGGAAGTAGAGGGCTTTGCCACAGATCGCGCCCTTCCGCCTGGCCCAGTAGAAAGGCGGTGTAGATAGCGGCTAGCACAGAAAGCGGGAGGGCGATCACAGCCAGGACCGGCCTCAGAGCCTCTGCCCAGGCAGGGGGGAACCAGCCCAGTTGAGCACTGCCTTCTATCAACCACCACAGCCCGACCAGAGCCGTAAAACCCACCAACACAAAGGCGCCGCGGGCCACCCAGGATTTCCACTGCGGGCGCAGTAGGATGGTATAGAAGCGTTTGGGCTGAGAAAGATCCTTGATCAGTAGGATCACCGTTATCAACATGAAGATCAGGGCGGTCAGTCCACTGGCCAGGAAGGCCCGTGGATCAAACAGGTTCTGGCCAGACAAAACCGCCAGTGCAGCCAGGGCATACAGGCCGCCGGCGATGTTCTTGGTCACCACGTAGAGCGGAAGTTCCCAATGCCAGTAAATTTTGTGCTGAGCATTGTAGGCGGTCTGCACCATGTGCTCAGCTAGGCGCCCGCCAAACTGGATCGGCCCATTGGCCGGACGCCCCTGCTCCTGAGGCAGGCGAATCGGCGTGCCCGACGGAGCGCGCCGCGGCGAAGAAGGCCCCTGGCCACGCCCGTTAGACGAGGACAATACAGGCAAAGCATATGCCGACAGGTTCTGCTCGCTGATGCGATCAGCCCACATAAACGAGGCATGCGCCGACGAAGCGGTAGGATGCAGGGCCCAATCGTTCCCTTCGATATAGAACAGTTTCGGCCCTGTGCCCTGTTCCGGCTTGCGCACTGTCACTTGTGAGACGGCCAGTTTGCGGCGGATCTCCGAGTTGGGATCATCCAGGTCGCCGGCCAGGATGGCATGTTCCGGACAGACCACCACACAGGCCGGCTCCAGGCCCATCTCGATCCGATGGGCGCAAAAGTGACACTTGGCCGCCGTATAGGTTTCCGGATCAATGTAAATCGAGTCATAAGGGCAGGCCTGGATGCACGATTTGCAACCAATGCAGATGGAAGAGTCGAACTCCACGATCCCATCGGCGCGCTGATACATCGCTCCCACCGGGCAGATACGCACACAGGGCGGATTGGCGCAATGATTGCAGCGCGTGACCTGAAAACGACGGCGTACATCCGGGAAGGAACCCGTCTCGACGTATTTTACCCAGGTACGATACACCCCCAGGGGAACCTGATTTTCTGATTTACAGGCCACCGAACAGGCATGACAGCCGATGCATTTCCTGTGATCGATCAAAAAAGCGTAATTCGTCATAGCACCTGCCTGCCGAACAAGAAAATTGCACCCGATTCATTCCACGGACGACGGGCCTGCCAGCCGGACCCGGGCCTGTTCCGACACCCCGGCATCGTCCAGGATCAAACTATATCCACCGTCCACCTGAATGACCTGACCGACGATCATCTCAGCCGCCTCGGAGCACAGAAACACCACCACCTGACCTACATCCCGCGGCGTGACCAGCCGTCGGGCAGGGGTGCGCTGCTGGAGATGCTCCAGCAATGCCGGCACATCCTTGCCGATCCAGTTCAGCACATCGGTTTCCACCACCCCTGGCGAAATCGCATTGACCCGAATGCCTTTAGGGGCCAGTTCCACGGCCAGGTAACGGGTGAGCGCATCCACCACGGCTTTAGAAAGGCCGACGATCCCATAATTCGGCAAGACACGCTGACCGCCAATGCTGGTGATGGCGATGATCCGTCCCCAGCCGCGGCGCTCCATCCACGGGACCAGGCGTTGCACGCAGCGCAGGATAGAGTGGGCGTTGACTTCCATGGTCCACTCCCAGTGCTTCTCTTCGGTCTCCAGGATGGGACGGAATCCCCCGCTGGCGGCATTGGCCACAAAAATATCGCATCCGCCACACAGTCGCTCGACTTCATCCAGCATGGCATTAGTCTTTTCAGGATCGGCCAGGTTGGCGCGTATCGCCCAGGCGCGGCGACCCAGGCGTTCGATTTCGGCCACCACTTCCTGGGCCAGGCTGGTCTTGCGGACATAGTGGACGATCACATCCGCCCCGGCTTCAGCCAGAGCTAGAGCAATTCCCCGTCCAATCCCTCGCGAAGCGCCGGTAACCAGAGCCACTCTACCACACAAGAATTCCGATGCGAACACACCACCTCCTCGTCCTGCCATCAGGCCGACTGGGGGGTGACTGCATTCAGAATAGCGGTGGCAAAATCGGCCGGGGTGACTCCGGGCGATTGAATCTGCAAGCGCTGATAGGCTTCCTCAACGCGGCTTTTCAGCGTTTCCGGAGTGGCTGCCTGGCCACGCAGAGATTGTTCCAGGGCTCCCAGGGCGAAGGCTGGCAACAGGGTGAAATCGCCCGAAATGGAGACATCGTCAATCCGGCCGCGATGCAGACGAACCACCACGCGGATCAGGCCACCAGGGGCCTTGAACGCGGCTTCGGCCAGGTGGACATCCTCATGAATCTTCACCGCTGGCGGTTGCAGGCGACCTTTCTGATACAACCATTCTTCCGACTGGAAGCGCGCATCTATTTCTTGAGCCAGGGCTTCTTCCTCGGCCGTCCACTCACCGGGAACGATCTCGGCCTGCAAAATCTCAGCCGCCTTTTGCAGATACAGGTCTTTAACCATCGCCCGGTCCGGGGTATAGCCCAGTTGTTCCGTCATGGTGGTCATATAGGCTTCCAGCGACTCGAAAATCTTATCGCGCATCTTCTCCGAGGCTACTTTAAGCACTCGCGACATGGTTTTCTTATCGAAAGTGAACATCAGACTACCCACCAGCACCTCGGCTATTCCCATCTGGGCGGCGCCGGTGCCGCCGATCTTTTTTCCGTGTACATGGATATCGTTGATGGGGCGATGAACCGCCTCGATCCCCAGGGCACGATACGTCTGGACGATCGGCTCGATATAAAAGCGGAAGCGTTCTTCCAGCGAAGCAGGGACATCCTCCCGATGGAAAATCCACTGGACAAACAACTGGCCTGAGTCCAGATACACTGCTCCTCCGCCCACCTCGCGCCGGTAGACCGGCAGGCCATGGGCAGCACAATACTCCAGATCCACCTCTTTTTCCAGGTCTTGATGATAGCCAATGCACACATACGGCGCATTGGGTGACACCAGCAGGATGGTGTTCGGCGTATCAGGTCGCATCGCGTACCCAACCGCATGATAGACCGTTTGAGAGCGGAGGGGAGAAACACCTTCCATATAGAGCAAACGGATTGGACGGCTCATTCGAAATCTCCTGATTGAAAAGATCATCCAACACAGCGAAAACAGCGCACCTGCAAGGCCTGAATGCGGGCCCGATAGGCTTCTACAGCCTGAGCGCCGGTGAGCAAATGAGCATGTTCGTCGGGGTTCAGGGAACGCACCCGAACGATCCATCCCTGCGAATACGGCTCTTTGTTGGCGATCAGAATATCCCGCTCAAAGGCCGCCTCGTTGGTTTCAACCACTTCACACGAAAAAGGGGCGGGAAACGGCCCCACCCACTTGGCGGATTCGATCGTCGCCAGGGCCTTACCTTGAAGCACCTGTTTTCCCACCGGACGAAAGCGGATGGCGGCAATCTTGCCACAACGGGTCTGCGCCACATCGGTCATGCCGAGCGTGGCGATCTCTCCCTCGAAGCGAATCCACACATCACGCTCTACGTCGTAATACAGGTCTTCCGGAATGTCACAGCCATAGAATATCATGAGCGACTCACCTGCGTGTGCGTGGCAAAACGATCTTTACCGACCAGCGACAGGGCCAGACAGAGAGAAACGCCCCGGAAGACCGGGGAAGGGGAATGGACTTCCCCTTCCCCCAGTTCACGCGGCATTCCCTTTACGCAATTTGCTTCTCGTTGCAGCGATGTAAATCTTGAGGTTTAACACGAGAAAGCGCCAAAACTGGTACAGCTTGAAGTTCATCAGGAATCGCTCATAGTTGGAAAAGGTTTGCTTCATCTCAACCTCCTGAGCCTCATTCCGGGATCAGGGACCAACCCAGCCGGGCCTGGAACTTCCACATAAATGTATGGTGGAGCAGGAACTTCAGCCACGCTCCGCTCAGGCCCATTTCGAGATGGGAACCGAAGAGATCCCGTCCATACTCGTTGTGATACTTCTTGCGATCGGGAACCACCGGGTTCATCAGGATCGTCACCGCCGAACCATCCCACAGGGAATCGCCCATCGAAGCCACACAGGCGGCGATCATTTCGCTCATCCGCTCCGGGTGAGAGGGCGAGCGTCCGTTGACCGCGTCGATCACATTCATCGCGACCACGCGCCCGATCTCACCGCTGATCATGCCCGTGCGCGGCGGCGAGGCCACGATCTGCAAACCGTTCTTGTTGGTGAACGGCCGCGAAATCGGCCCGGGAGGAGCAAAAGCGATCCCGGCCGCAAACAGGTTGGGATAGGTCGGGTTGTTGTAATAGGCTGGCCAGGCTTCGGGCGTTTGAGCCAGTTGATCATAAGGCAAGCCATATTTTGCATCCACCAGGATGAAATTGGCCGGGTTACACACCTTCGAGGTGATGTCCTCGCCCTGTTTGTTGATGAATTTGAATGGCTGGCCCTTGAACTGAGGAATGAGCATGGCGAAGTCGAACTCGGTGACTCCTTCTTCGCCTTCGTAGTTTTGCCAGTAGATTCTGCCTGGCTCGACTTTGGTCACGCCTGTCTGGATTTGATAGCGGATGTCGTGATCATCAAAGACAGACTTGACAAACTCCTCGCTCCGCAGCACGTGGCCATGGCGCTTCATCTGGACGCCGTTCACGCCAAAATCGCCCAGGGCCGGTTCGTTGGAGAGCCACAGAATGTCCGCCCGGTCGCGCAGGCCACGTTTGACCAGGTCCTTGTGAACATTGACGATATACTCAAACGCCGCACCCTGGCAGGTCGCCAGCGGATGCCCTGTGCCCACCACGATCTTAACCTTCTCGCCCTTCTTCATGCGCTCCACTAGGGCCAGATAGGCATCGCGCGTCTTAATGGCGTGGGGATAGGAGCAGATGGAATGGGTGAAGCCGTCATCTGGACCCAACCCAGGGGTTCCCGCAAAGTTGAGATAGGGACCGGTGCCCACGACCAGAAAGTCGTAATCCAGCCGCACCTGGCGCCCCGAGCCAACTTCCTCGCCGATGACATACTGATCGCCCGGGTCGGGGTGAATTTCCTTCGCCGCCGCGTGAACAAATTTCACGTTGATGCGATCATACACCGGCTTGAGTTTGAAGATGGTCTTTTCTGGCGCCATGTGCCCGACGCCCACCCATACCCACGAGGGCAGGTAACTGAAGTAGTCACGGTTGCTCATCACCGTGACTTCGTGCTTTTTGCCGATCTTCGTCCCCAGATACAGGGCCGCGGTGTGACCGGCAAAGCCCGCACCGATGATCACGATCTTAGCCATACGCCACCTCCTTTGCAGAATACTGAAAATTCAGCACCGGCTTACCACCGCCGACGCCGACTTCCCCAAACCGATCTGCGTTGCCACTCTCTTATCCGCAACTCATACCAGAACACTCGTGTGTCCACGGCAAAAACCAATCGCAGAGCACACCGAGGGCACAGAGTTTTTCGTTCAACCGAACGAGAGATTCTGCTCTTCCATCAACTTGCGGTAGGCTTCGATCGCCGCTTCGCCGGTGAGCAACCCGGCCGACTCGCCGGCCCAATCGGTCGGCTTCAGCCGCACAAACCAGCCTTCCCCGTAGGGATCGCTGTTGATCAGCGAAGGCTTTGCTTTCACCGCTTCGTTGACCTCCACAATCTCGCCCGTGATCGGCGAAGTGACCGGGCCAACCCACTTGCCACTTTCCAGCGTCCCGGCGCTCTTGCCCTTCTGAACTGTGCGTCCGGCCTCCTTTGGGGTAACGTTCACGATCCCTTTGGCCAGATTTTGAGCGACATCGGTGATACCAATTTTGACCGTCCCATCTGCCTCGGGCAAAGCCCAGACGTGCTTTTCAACCCAGTAGTAGAGATGCTCCGGTAGATTGCACCCGCGAACGATCGCCATTTCAGCCTCCGTTTTTCAATGATCCTGCCAGACCCTGTTCCCGCTCTGGCACATCAATCCGTTCTGAGGGAACGCTTACTAGCCTTCCCCAAACTGATGTTCACCTTGCAGATGATACAACAGGAGATCGAATACGACCAGTCGAATTTCATGCTCATATTCCTGCAAAAAGGACGGATCGCGGCGCGCCTTCCTGGTCACCTGCTCGTAACTGGCACCGCACACTGGACAGGTAACCACATAGAACGTATGCCTCGTAAACTCATCCACTCGAACCTGAAGCGTATCGCCATGTTTTTCTGCCAGGTGGGCGTGGACTTCAGAACGTTTGCCTTGAAATGCACAATACGGACATTGCCACATCATCATCGCATCCTATACGGCTACGGGCACAGGTTCCTCCACGCCGATCGCTTCAGCCACCAGCTGGATGATGTCGCGCACCTCGAGCTTGCCTTCGCTGCCGGTGGTCTTGACCGCATCGGAATACATGATCATATCCTTCGGGCAGGTGACAATGAACAACTGTTTCTTCTCGTTCGGATAGGCGGCCAGGGTGCTCAAGGCCTCGCGAATGCGATTCTCGGCCGGACGCTCCCCAGGCGCCACCTTGCTCATCCAAATCTGGCCGCCGCCGGCACCACAGCAGAACGAATTTTCGCAGTTACGTGGCATCTCGTGGAATTCCACGCCCAACAACGCCAGCAGGCGACGCGGCGCCGCAAAACCACCGTTATATCGCCCCAGATAGCAGGGATCGTGGAAGGTGACTTTGTAATGCGACAGAGGCTTCTTGACCACCAACCGACCCTCTTCAAATAACCGCACCAGCACGGTGGTGTAGTGATAGACCTCAAACTTCCCACCGAATTGGGGATACTCATTTCTCAACGTGTTGAACGAGTGCGGATCGGTGGTGACGATACGCTGGAATTGAGCCTTCCCAAGCGCCTGGAGATTCTGTTCTACCAGTTGCTCGAACAGACCCTCTTCTCCCACCCGGCGCACATCGTTCCCCGCGTTAGACTCGTTCTGGTACAAAATCCCGAAATCCAGCCCGGCCTGGTGAAAGATGCGCGCCGTCATGCGCGTGTTGGGCAACACCCGCTCATCAAACGAAGCGGTATCTCCAACAAACCACAGATACTCCACTGGCTCCTCGATGGCGTTCTTGATCGGAAACTCCAGTTCCTTCGCCCAGCGACCGCGCAATCGCCTGCCCTTGCTCATCCAGTTGCCGTTGGTAGCCAGCGATTGCAACGCATTCTGCACCCCCGAATCCAAATCCGTGCCTTCCAGAATCAGGCGGCGACGAATATCCACAATATCCGCCATCGGCTCATTCCCCACCGGGCAGACACGCACACAGGCATAACAGGTGGTGCACGACCAGACCGCCTCCGGCGAGATCACCGTCTCGGTCAACGGACGCTGTAAGATCTCTGCCCGGCCTCCAAACATCGCCTCTTTGAGCACATAGCGCTTGTTGACCTCCAGCGCCGAGGGCGAAAGTGGACGACCATAGAAATTCGCCGGACACACCTCCTGACAACGATTGCATTGCACGCAGGCATAGGCATCCAGCAAGCGCTTCCAGGCCAGATCGTAGAGATAGCGCGCCCCTGGTTCGAACGTGCGCCCCGGGATCACCTTGAGCGGAATGGCCGGATCCAGTTGTCCCCGCGGCGTTTGTTTAGCCAGCCCCAGGTTGATCGGCCCTAGCAAGAAGTGGGTGTGCTTGCTGCGCGGAATATAGGGCAGGATAAACAACACCCACCCCAGGCTGACCCACCAGGCCAGATGCATGCCCACCTCCGAAGGCCCCAACCAGGCATTGAGCCAACTGGCCAGCGGCATAAACGGATCTGGGCCTTCGGCCAGGCGAAAGGCCTGGGTAAGCAGGTGAGCCATAACGTGCATGATCACGAACACCCCCACAATCAGCGAATCGGTATGCTGTGCCCCCGCCTTGACCTTCGGATGAAGCAAGACATTCTCCCGGAAAGCCAGCCGCCGGTCACGGACCACGAAACGGCGCACCAGAAAGGTGACGATGGCCACCAGCAACGCCCCGCTCATCAGGTCAGAAATCAGATTGAAGGCGTTGATCACCCCCGAAGGCAGGAACGAAAACTCCATATGCCGACCACCATAGGTCAGATCAAATCCTGGCACAAACCCTTCCAAAAGATCGGTCAGGTTGACCAGGGCATAGGTGATCAACCCAAAGAATAATCCCAGGTGAACGGCGCTAAGCAGCGGTCGGGCACGAAAGATAGTCCGCTGAAAGAGCACCCGCACCCCCGCCCGGATCAGGTGGGTCGGGATGTTCTTCAGATGCGGCGCCGGACGCCCCTGACGCACGCTGTGCAGGATCGTACCAAACCCATGCACCGTAAACCCGGCCGAGATCAGGGCCAGAATGACAAAAATGACCTTCTCCCACAGCGTCAACAAGGTTGCTACCCTCCTTCCCACAGGGTTACAGCAGGTCTATCATGGCCTCGGCCACCTCAAACAAATCAGCTACAGCACCATAGTGCGCCACGTTGAAGATCGGCGCCTTCTTATCGGTGTTGATGGCGATGATCAACTCGGCATCTTTCATCCCCTCCAGGTGCTCGGGGGCGCCGGAAATGCCGAGCATCAGATACAACTTGGGTTTCACCTTCAGGCCTGATTTCCCCACCTGACGGGTGCGCGGCAACCAGCCGGCATCCACCACCGGGCGAGAAGCAGCCACCACGGCGCCCAACTTCTCAGCCAGTTCTTCCGCCAGTTCGATGTTCTCCTTACCACCGATCCCGCGCCCAACCGCCACCAGTTTGGACTGGGTGGTAATATCCACATCGCCCGGCGGGGGTTGAATAGCCTCAACAAACTGGACTCGCAATGAATCCAGGGCTGCCGGCGAAGGAATAACCGTGGCCACAGTGTTGCCCCGACCCGCATCGGCCGGAAACGACCCGGCCAGACAGGCCACAATCCCCATCTCCCCCTGTAACTCCACTTCGGCGACCAGTTTGCCGTTATACGCCTGCGAAGAAGCCACCCAAGTCCCTCCCTCCAGGCGCACATCCCGCACATACGCCACACAGGGCACCCCCCGGCGACCCGAAAGCCAGGCCGCCAGGTCCATCCCCATCGAAGTCCAGCCAAACATCACCAGGCGCGGGGCCTGTTCCTGCACCAGCGCATCTACAATACGGCCATAGGCTTCGGGGTTGAAGGCCGCCAGGGCCGGATCATCCACATGGAGAGTAACGTCTGAAGCAAAGACGTTCGGGTCCACGCCCTGGCCGATGACCAGAGCGATCACCTTCCCGCCCAGGCTGGAGACCAGTTCACGCGCCTTACCCACCAACTCGAATGACACATCGGCGATCTTGCCGTTCAAATGCTCTGCGACCACCAGAATATCGTTGCTCATCTCCGTCCTCCAGGTGTTTTAACGTGCCTACGCCAGCCCGCGCTCCTTCAACAAGGCCACAATCCGGCCGGCGATCTCTGCCGGTGTACCTTCGATCATCTCGGCATGACCGCTGACTACCGGCGGCGCTACCTTGCGAAAGACCAGGCCAGAACTTGCTTTCCCAACCGGCTCCAGAGTCTCGATCTGTGCAGTTTGCGCGATCTGACGGACCTTGCTCACCGGAGCATAACGCGGTGGCTTAGGCGCCGCCTGCACCCCTGCCACAAAGGGCAACCTGACTCGATAGCGAGCGCCAAACCCGCCGGCAAACTCCTTATTCACCAACGCTGCATCGCCCTGGGGCTCGATGGCACTCACCACGCCAACATAGGGCAGATCGAGATACGCCGCCAGGAGGGGTCCGATCTGACCATCCACATCGTTCGAGGCTTGCACCCCCACCAGGATCAGGTCAGGAGCCATGGGTCGGATGGCCTCGGCCAGCCATGCGGCCTGGACATGGGAATCGGCCCCCGGCTCATCGGCGACGATCTTCACCGCCCGGTCAGCCCCCTTGGCCAGAGCCAGATGCAGCGCGTTATCTAGTTCCCCGATCACATCCACCCCGATCGCTGTCACTGTGCCCCCCACAGCCTCTTTGATCAGGGCTGCCTGTTCCAGGGAATGCTCGTCCCACTCGTTCAGGACGAAATCCACCGAGTCAAAATCCACCTGATTGCCCCGCACGGGCACCTCATCGGCCACACTGGGGATATGTTTGAGCACCACGACAATCTTCATAGCCAGCCTCTCTCAAACCATTCAGCAATTTCGTGGCTCAGCGTTCGCCACGCATAGACCAATCCAGCAACTCCAGAATATCCAGCACCTTCATGTGATCGTTGCCAGTAGATTTCATCGCATCCTCAAAGCGCGACACCTCAAATGGGCAGGCCACTGCCAGCACATCTGCCCCTGTGGCAGCGGCCTCCATGGCGCGCTTTTCCGAAAGGCGCATACGGGTATGCTTGGCAGTAAACGAGTCCATCCACATCCCGCCGCCACCACCACCGCAACAAAAGCCGTTCTGGCGATTGCGTCCCATCTCCACCAGTTCCACGCCGGGGATGGCCTGCAACAACTGGCGCGGCGCCTCATACTCGCCGTTATGCCGCCCCAGATAGCAGGGATCATGATACGTCACTCGCAGGTTCAAAGGATGCTTGAGCAGTGGCTTCACCTGATCCAGATAGCGCACCAGGAAGGTGGTGTAGTGAACCACCGGCCGCTCAAAGCCATACTTCGGATACACATTCTTGAAGGCATTCAACTCATGTGGCCCGGTGACCACCATCTCCTTCCACTCATACTTGTTGAACGTGGCGATGTTGTACTCCGCCATCATCTCAAACAACCCCTTCTCCCCGGCCAGACGTTGTGAATCCGCATCGTCCTTCTCCTCCTTGCCCAGGATGGCGAAATCAATCCCCAGAGCAGTGAAAATGCGAGCAGCCGCGCAGGCAGCATCTATGCCACGGGGATGATACGAGGGATACGAGCCGACATACCACAGCACATCCACCGGGCGACCCAGGTCCTTCAAAATCGGCACCGGCACCCCGGCGTTTTGAACCCAGGCATCGCGCTTGCGCTGGGGTTGACCGAGGGGATTACCCGTCTTGGCCGTGTTCTCGAAGGCCTGCTGCAACTCGGGCGGGACGAACTTGCCCTGCAAGATGGCCTGTTCGCGCACCGCCGGCATGATCTCCACCATATTCACTTCCTTGGGGCACACCCGCAGACAATTAGCGCAGGTGGTACACAGCCACAACTCTGGCGCCTCGGTCAAATCCGTGCCGGTCTGGGCATAGCGATACAACTTACGCGGGCCGTAATTTCCCACCACATCCACCGGGCAGACCGGCACACATTTGGCACACTGATAACAATAGGCAAACGACTCGGCGCCTGGGATAGACGCAATCGCCTCAATGCGTTCCGGCGTATATTCAAAGATCACCCGTTGTTCGAACATGCGATTCCAGTGGCCGGAAATATCCATTCCGTCCACCACCACATGCTCTTTCTCCACAGCAACCGCTTTTTGCATCTGGATCGTCATCCTCGTCTCTCCTTCTTCGTCAGATCAGCGGGAACATCTCCTCCCGCAGCGGGATTCTCCTCGATGAGCCGCACCCTGCCCCGGCAACCGACGGTTCAGACTCCGCCCGCTTCTGGGGAGGCCTTCCCCGGGCGCTTCCTCAGCCCCAGCAGACGCCGGGCCAGATCGGGCAGGGATGGCAACAGGGCATGGAACTCACGGCTCAGTCGCCAGGCGGTGATTCCATAAAGATACACGCAATAGGCACAGGCCAGAAAAGCGCTCTGGGCAAACGGTGCTCGCCGGGGGTTGGCGGTGAGTTCCTCCACCAGCAGCCCGCTCCCCTCGGCAAAGGCCAGGCCAAGCGCCGTCACCGAACCGACCCGGTGATACCCCTCCGCCAGATCCGCCGCCCACAGGTTGTAGGTGCTCCCGGCCAGGAGCGGCAAAATCCCGGTCCCCACGGAAGGGTCCCATAGCCAGCGCGTCCACAGCCAGTATTGGGTTGGAAAGGTATTGTGCAAAATGCCCGTAGCCACTTCCAGAGCCAGGCGAATCTCCAGATCGGGTACCTGCTCCACGAAACGGGCGACCCGTTCGCCGGGTGAACCCTGATCGGTCAGCAAGGCCTGAAGAGGGCGAAGATCCCGTTGGGCGAAGTACTCCCGCAGGGTGTGGGCATGGGCCCGGGTGTGCGTGATCGTAGAAGCGATTTCGGGCCAGGATTCCATCAGGGCGGTTGAATCCGCTTGAAGTCCGAGGAAGAGGCGGGCATGGCGCTCAGCCAGTTCGTCGGCAATGGCGATCAGGTCGGCTGCAGAAAGTTGGGCCAGCGCCTCCTGCAGTTCCGCCTGCAGTTCCGGATCGTCGGGCCCGGTCTTGGGCTTGATAATGTGGCTGGGATGTTGCGGCAGGGCCATGGTTCAGGCAGGAACCAGCGCCCGACGCACAATGGCTACGGCGCGCGCCGCAGCCAGGCCGGCACGGGCAATCGAATCATCCAGGTCAGCCGGGCCAGCCGCCGCCCCGGCAACGAACACGCCCTGCCGCGAGGTCGCCACCGGGTCCAGTCCACTGGCGCCGCCGGCTTCAATGAAGCCATAGCGGTTCTGGTTCAGGCCCAGCAGTTGGGCCATGGCACGGGTGCCTTCGCTGGGTTCCATGCCCACGGAAAGGACTACCAGGTCAACGGTCACTTCCATCGGGCGGCCCATGGTGGTATCTTCGCCGCGGATCAGCAATTGATCGCCTTTCTGGAGCACTTCGCTGATCACGCCCTTCACGTAGTTGACTTTGTATTTCTCCTGGGCCGGCCAGTAGATTTCGTTTTCCCAATAGCCATACATGCGCATATCAATGTAGAAGATGAACACTTTGCTATCGGGCAACTGCTGGCGCACTTCGATGGCCTGTTTGCTGGCGATGCCACAACACACTTTGGAACAGTATTCGTTCCCCAGGCGACGATCGCGTGATCCGACGCACTGGATGAAGGCGACTTTTTTGGGCGGTTGACCGTTGGAGGGGCGCACCACGTTGTGTTCGCGCAGCATCTTTTCCAGATCGGTCAGGGTGATCACGTCGGGGAAGGTGTAGTAGTTGTAGGATTGGGTCGCCCGCCCCGGGTCGAAGTGCTGGAAGCCGGTAGCAACGATGATGGCGCCCGCCTGAAGGGTTTCGAGGCGGCCGGCCACCTCCACCTGGATTTCAAAGTTGCCCACGCTCCCTGATACCGCCTTGACGTTAGCCTGGGTTTTGACTTCGATCTGGGGATGATGGATGACCGCCTGGATCATCTCGTTCATCGCTTCTGAAGCGTCGCGCCAGTGATGGGTCAATTTGGCGTATTGTTCCCGGTCGGGTGTACCCCCCAGGCGTTCTCGCTTCTCCAGAAGGATCGCCTGTCCCCCCAGTTCGGCCACCGAACGGGCTGCTTCGAGGCCGGCCGGGCCGGCGCCGATGATCAGGACTTTATCCGATGCCATGAACGCTCTCCTTATAGAACAGGTTGATCAGCCTCTTGCCAGGTGATGCCGGCTTTCTGGCCGGCGCGAATGGCTTCCAGGTCTTCCTGGAATTCTTCCCAATATTTCTGCCAGTCTATACCCAGTTTCTCCAGCAGAGGGCGCCAATCGGTGGAGTGCCAGTGGAACTGGATCACCCGGAAGGGATGCGCCCCCATCGCCAGGGCCGCCACCTGAGCATCGGAAAGCACCGGGATACCCACCTTGCGCTCATGGGCTTTGGCAGCAAACTGGCTTTTATCCAGGGTAGTGACACAACCAGTATCGTGGGTCACAGTTAAATCAGGATTGACCTCTTGCTTCATGGTTTCGATCTTGCGCAAGACAGCAAACGAGCGGGTGAAATCGCGCTGCACCAGAATATGGCGAAAACCAAAGCCACAGCAATCAAACCAGGTAGAGTAATCGGCCACGTTGATCCCCAGGGCCTTCAGAGTGGCCGTCACCGTAGCGGTGCGCTGACCACCGTAGATATCGGGATCGTAGATGGCATCTTCGGCTACGATCTTGTAGTAGTGGCAGGCCGGATGTACCGTAGCAGTGAGCATGCTCATATCCACCCGCTGGCGTTCGGCGATCCGCTGGCGCATGACGTGCACCCATTCGCTGTAATGAACAATCTCTTCGGGCAGGACCAGCGGCTTACCCAGTTTATCCAGTACACGCCGCACCTGATCGCGTAACTCTTTATGGTGAACCAGTTGTTCCCGAATCTCTTTGTAGTGACCATAGGAGGTGCCACAGTGGATCATAGGGAAATAGCCGGTCTCATAGGCAGCGGCAAAGTTGCGCACCATCACAGCCGCCTGAGCCACCGCATTGGAGGTGGCTGAAGCGTAGTAATTCCAGCCAGTGCAGGAGGTCTGATCGGTGGGATCAATGAAATCCAGATTGAACTGGCGATGCAGCCAGAAGACCGATGAGGTATATCCAGGGATGTGGCCACACTGGCCACAGGACTTGTGATGCCAGGTGTGTTCAATGGGGATGCGTTTGGTGCGGCCGTAACGGGTGGTCACTTCCACGAAAGGTTCGGGGACCCGCTGGAGCACGATCTCGCCTCTGGCTTCTAACTCGTAGAGAGCCTCTCGCAGGTCATGTGTGGGAGCCTGCTGAGGATCATGGATCATCGGATGGGATTTTCGTTCCAGAATATCCTGTACGGCAGTAGCCATGGTCTGCTCCTTTCACCAGTAAGGGATCAGGCGTCTTCCAGTTCTTCCTGCATGACATCCATCAGCAGGTCATACAGGCCTTCGTCCACTTCTTTGATGATGTCCATGTTACCGGTCTCAAACCAGATGGTGTAGAGTTCCAGCAACGTCTTGCGGTCGGTTTTCCAGGCGGCGTCGGTCACGCCTCGCAAAGTGTCCACCGGGATAGCCTTGCGCCAGACCGACATATTGGCCGAAAATTGGGCCACCCAGGGGCCCCAATCGGGGAAGAAATCAGGTTGCAACATATCGGGAGAGACCTGGTTGCCCTTGAGCATCACTTTGTAGATCACCCGACTGTAGCCCTGCAGCACTTCGCGCGTCTCGCGCAGTCCATTGCGCACCGCGACCTCGCGCAGCAGGGTCACCAGGCCGCCGGGGTTGTTGCCGCGCGGGCAACGCAGGCAGGAGAAGCACTGAGCGCAGTTCCAGATATCTTCGGCGATGATGTCGTATATGCGCTCCACGTCCTCGCGCGCCATGGCCTGGGCAATGACTCGGGGGCTGTAATCGTAAAAGCGAGCCGAGGGACAGGCCGAAACACAGATGCCACACTCGTAGCACCCGTAGAGGAAATCCTCGTAGCGTGGATCGTTTTTGACTTCCAGAAAGAGGCGCTCTTTCTCCTGATAGGGAACTTCAGGGTGACGATTTTCCGCTTTGCCCGGATTCCAGGTTTCCAGTGTCGTAGGCATACGTGCTCCTGTGAGAGAGATTGACAGGTGCTTCAGTCCGACCGCCCCGAGTGTTTTTCACGCTCCACGGCGGCAAGCAACTCGTTCCAGGCGGGAACGCCCACAAAACGAGTCTGGCGGACGACAATGGTCGGCACAGACCACACATTCATCGTTCGGGCCAGTTCCCGGCCGCTGGCAGTGGCCAGGCTGATCAGGCGCATCTGCACCTGATGGTCTTGCTCGGCCAGGCGCTGCACCATCTGAATCGCCTGAGGACAGGTCGTGCAGGTCGGATGAGTAAACACCAAGACATCAATCGTTGAGAAACTCATATCCTTCACAATGGACACAATCGTCTACACCATGCCGGGCCATCCACATCTCATAGTGCCGGGCCGCTTCCTGACCGGTGACCGTCTGGCGTAACATCGCCTGTGCATCTTCTGGCCGATAGCGAACCAGCCAGCCTCGATGATAGGGGCTGCGGTTGATCAGGCCTGCATCGTCCTGCAACAGCGTGTTCACCGCAAGCAACACTCCAGCCTCAGGCGCCCGCAAGGGACCCAGCCATTTGGCACTTTCCACAACCGCAATGGTCTTGCTGCGTTGATACGCCACACCCACAGGTCGAAAGCTCACCGTCAATATGCGGCCGGCCGTGGTTTGAACGACATCGGTGAAACCGAGGGTGAAACTTCCATCCTGTTCAGGTCTCAACCAGAGATGCTCCTCGACCTTGTAGTAAAGGTGAAGTGGCAAAACACAACTGCGAACGAAGACGAAACCACTCACAAGACAGACAATCGTGCTACAGTGGTTTTCAGAAGCCAATCACGGCATCGGCCTCGCAGGCCATCGCATTGAAGGCGGCACCGCCGATCATTTCTACACCCTCGATCAAATCGTCCAGAGTATAGCCGTGCAAATCCAGTGACGGTTGACACACCAGAAAGCGCACACCCATTTCCTGGGCCTGTTCGATGAAGAATTTCAGCGGCTTTCCGCCACCCCCCTTGCGCGGGATGATGATCTTCTCGCCGTTGCCTTTTGCCAGACATTGGGGGCCGTTCATGGTGAAATAGATGGCCACTTCGTTATCCATGGCCGCAGCAGCCGTGGCCAGGAAGAACGGCGTTGCGGTGCGCTCCGGGTCCTTTTCGCCGTGGGTTTGAATGTAGAGAATCTTTTTGACTTCAGGGTCGTTGGTTTTCCACATGCTCATCGGTTGACTCCACAACAGGGTTTCATCGGGTGGAAGGTTGATCGGCCATACACCAAGTGCGTTCCGCCATACACTTTGCACAGTTTGCCTTCTCATGCCTGCCAGACTGCTTCCGCAGTCAGCAAGCGGAGCAACAGCAAGGTGGGGTGCCCCCTCCCCTCTCAATCAGATAAACAACTGCACATCCGCATCGGCGGCATATTCCAGGAACGTGGCTGCGCCGCCGATTTCACACTGGGGAATGAAATCCTCGCGCTTGAACCCAAAGACATCCATGGTCATCTGGCAGCCAATCAGGCGCACATCCAGATCGATCGCCATCTGGCGCAATTCTTCCAGGCTGGCCACACCCTTGTTGGCAAAGGTCTGCTTCATCAGCGTGGTTGCCAGGGCGTTAAAGCCAGGCACGTTGGCCATAATCAATTGCGGGATGGGCCACTGAATCTGCTGAAAAGACGGTGGGCCGAAAGGCATCTTCATCGGCATGGCCGGATTACCCAGAGGGGAGACGGCCGCATTCAATTTAGGCAAAAGCAGAGTCAGCCCATAAAAGGTAAAGAACACCCCCACCTCCCAGCCCATCGAGGCGGCAGCTGTGGCCAGAATAAAGGGCGGATAGGCCCAATCCAGGGTGCCTTTGGAGGCGATCAACGCCAATCTTCTAGGAGCATTCGGATCGGATTTTGCCATCTTGTCCTCCTGAGATCAAAAGACCTTCGTACTCCAAGCGGGATAGTCTGCCGGTACACAAAGGTCAGATGTTCATTTCGTTCGGCGAATGTAAAACACGAACTTGCCTCCCTCCTGAGTGGAGAGCAACAGTTCATTGCCGGTCTGGCGGCTCCAGGCTTCCATATCGGGCGGTGCACCGGGATCGGTAGCGATCATCTTGAGAATCTGCCCGACCTGCAACTCCCGAATCGCCTTCGAGGTCTTGACCACCGGCAGGGGACACAACAACCCTGAACAATCCAGAACCTGATCTTCCTTCAAGACGTCCACAGGCTACTCCCTTGGCTAAAGGTGTGATTACCTCCATTGTACTGACCGTGACACCCTCTCACATCCCACCAGCGGGGGAATTTCTCTCCCCAAACAGGGGGAGAAATCCTCTCACCTGCGCGGGGGATTTGCTGTATAATTTCAACCGATGCTCTCGAAATTCTGGAGGCGAGTTCGAACCTACCCTGTATTTCCCTTTCTGGTGTTCTTTCGGTGGGCTTCGCTGCTGCCGGCGGTCCTGATGATCGGCGATTCCTCCCCCTGGCCGCGAACGGTTTTTGCGATCCCCCTGGGCGCCAATCTGTTTGTGTTCCTGTTCAACGCTCAACTTAACCGGGCTGTGCTTCGACGCCCCTGGCTATTTGGCCTGGACCTGATCTTTTGTGCGCTGGTACTGACCCTGAGTGGAGGATCGCATAGCCCCTACTACCTGTATGCTCTCAGCCCGGTGCTGGCGAGCGCGTTCTTTTTCCAAATGCGCGGTGCCCTGAGCGCGGCGGCCATCTTTACTGTGCTCTACCTTCTGGCAGATCAGATCGCCCATCGCTGGATGAACCTGCCTACCTCTGCCTCCGACATCGTTCTGATCACCCAGATAGCAGGGATCTGGCTATTCCCCATCCTGGTGGCCTTTCCTTCCCTGCTCCTGCGCGATCTCCAGCAAGCCCGGGATGAACTGGCACAGGCCCGGGATGAACTGGCGCAACAGCACGAGAACCTGGCCACTGCCCATCGTCAACTCAAGGTGATTCACGACTTAACCGTGCTCTTGCAAGCCGCACCAGATTTAAGTTCGGTGCAACAGCGTGTGTTGAGCGCTGTCACCACTGGTCTGGGTTTTCGCCGCGCAATCGTCGGTATAGTAGATCCAGCCCGGCAGACATTAGAGGACTGGAAATTGCACCCCTACAATTCCTCTTTCCCGGCCGAACAACCGCTCTCCCTGGATGCGCAAAACGGCTTATTGATCCAGGCGCTGCTCAATCATCAGGAAATCGAAACCGACGAAACCGACCAGGTACTGGTCAGCCTCCCCGCCCTGAACGTCTGGCTACGAACCTGTCACTGGTACGTCTATCCGCTCTGGCTACGCGAACATGCGGTGGGCCTGTTGCTGGTGGAAAAAGAAAAGAGTAACCCCTTGTCTCCCCAACGCCGTGAAATATTGCGCATGGTGGCCAACCAGGCGGCTCTGGCCCTGGGGACCACCATCCTGTGCATCGACCGGGCGCGCCGTCTGGCCGTTGAGACGGAACGGAATCGCATCGCCCGGGATATTCACGACACGGTAGCCCAATCGTTGTTTGGCATGGTCTACTCCCTGGATGCCTGTATTTCCATGTTGCCCCAACAGGCTGAGGCAGTTAAAGACGAACTCAGCGAATTGCGCTCCCTAGCCCATCAGGTGCACAATCAGGTACGTCACTCCATCTTTGACCTGTGGCCATCGTCCCTCACCCTGGAAGTCTTCGAGCGCGATTTGAACCAATACATCAATACTTGTTGCCGGCCACGAAAATTCAGCATTGAATTCCATCACCAGGGCAACTTCGAGAGTCTATCGTCGGGGCTGCGCCGCACGCTCTATCGCATGGCTCAAGAGACCCTGGCCAACGCTGCCCGTCACGCCGGCGTGGACTCTGCCCGTCTCAGCCTGATCATTACCAGTGACAGAGTTACCCTCGAAGTCTCTGACCAGGGACGTGGCTTTGATCCCGAGCTGGCCCTGGCCCGCAGCCAGAACCGGGAACATTTCGGTCTGCACGGACTTCGCGAACGGGCCCAGGCCCTGGGTGGTGAATGCGAAATTGTGAGCCGCCCCAACGCCGGCACACGTATCACCATCCACCTGCCACTCAACAGCCATCGCCTGTGATCCGTTAACCCATGTCTTCCGACACCATCCGCATCCTGATCGTGGACGATCACGCCGTAGTCCGCAAAGGGCTGGCCATGGTCCTGCGCCTGGAACCTGACCTGGACGTGATCGGCGAGGCCCAAAACGGCCGCGAAGGCCTGGAAGCCGTAGAACGCCTGCACCCCGACCTGGTGTTACTTGACCTGGTCATGCCAGACATGGACGGACACGACATGGCGCTGGCGCTGCGGGCCAGGCATCCCCACATCAAGATCCTCATGCTGACCGGTACCCAGGTAGACGATCAGGTCGTTGACCTGCTGGCTGCTGGCATCGAGGGATATGTGTTCAAGAACATCGAACCTGCCGAACTGGTTGCCGCTATTCGGGCGGTGATGCGCGGCGAGGCCTATCTTCATCCCGAGGTCATGCGTCGCGCCGCTGAACGCCTGCGCGTCCAGGCCGTCACTCCTGCCATTTCCCTCACGCCACGCGAACTGGAAGTGTTGGAATGGATGGCTACTCCCATGACCTACCGGCAAATCGCCGCCCAACTGAAGGTCTCTGAAGAGACCGTTCGTAGCCATGCCAAACACATCCTGGAAAAACTGGCTCAACCCAACCGGGCTCAGGCAGTGCTGACAGCTATCCGCATGGGTTGGATCAAGATCCCCTCTCATTGAACGGGTAAGATTCTCTCTCCAACTGCGTCCAGACGAAATGGTATTTCATGTTATACTGCAGTTCGCCAGCGCGTCGCTTTCGTCGCTGCCTGGAAGGCTACGCTGTTGCGCCCGGCGGCACCGGCGAAACACGAACTCTCCAACACGCCTGGCCAATTAATCTTGTTGCGAGGTTAGGTATGATTGACGAACCGATTCACGTCACCGACGCGGCCTTTGAGAAGACAGTCCTGCAATCCTCCCTGCCTGTTATCGTGGATTTTTGGGCCCCCTGGTGTGGCCCCTGTCGCATGGTAGCACCCATCCTGGACAAACTGGCAAAGGAATATGCAGGTAAACTGATCATCGCCAAAGTCAACACCGATGAGAACCCCGAATGGGCCATGCGATACGGAGTGCAGGGTATTCCCACCATGCTGTTTATCCACAACGGCAAAGTGGTCCATCGCCAGGTAGGTGCCCTGCCCGAACGGATGTTGCGCAACGTGGTCAGCCAATTCCTGGAAGTGATTGCCCAACCCTGAATCGGTTAACGTGGGAAGCCGGCTATGGGCCGCCTCACTGTCTTCGTTCTGATTGCGCTGGTCTTGAGTGGCTGTCTACCGGGCTTACCTTCCCCGGAACAGGCTCAGGCGACGGTTATCGTAGCGGCTCGGACTCTGGCGGCCCAAACCCTGGCTGCGCTTCCCACCTCGACTCCCTTCCTGGCTGAACTGCCGGCCGGCCTCCCCCTGATGCTTTCACCCACAGCGGTTCCCACCGACACACCACCGCTTCCCACCCCGACTCTTCCCCCTTCCTCCCAAACCGGAGCACCCACTGCTCCGAACGCTACGGCCACCAGCACTTTTCCACCTGCTACCACCTCCCCAAGCCCCACGACGACCACCACTCCAACACTGCAGGTCACGGCAAGTCGCACGCCCACGGCCACACCTGGACCGCTGATCTATGGCACGGCTCCGCCTGCGGTTCCGTATGGATTTGTCATCTTCCACAACCTGTCTGCCCGACCGGCGTACATCTCCTTCCAGTGCCTTCTGGAAAATGGTCTGGTGACTATCTTGGAATATCCGGTCTACGGTCGCTTCAGGGTCAAAATGCCGGCAGGGCCTTGCCAATATGTGGCTTACGTGCGCGAGCAGGTCTTTCGTGGTGAGATCCGCATCAAACGCTTTGAAGAATATACCTTCACCTTCAAACGCAACAAGCTGGTCATCACCCAACCCTGAAAATGTTGGCTAACTCACTCCAAGAGGGAACCCTCTGGGCAGGTTGTGCGTTTAAAGATATTGCTCATGAATGACTCTACTGCAAAAAGGTTGTTCTACTGCCGAGATCGCAGAGTACGCAGCGACGTGAGAACTCTGTGCTCTCAGTGTGCTCTGCGGCTCGTTTTGCAGGGGACGGTTTTGCAGTGGACTCATGCATGATTTCTATTCTCTCCAGAACCCTTCAGGTAAACTTCAAAAGCGCAATAGAGAGTGCCATCCATACACTTCTTTCCTAATCAAGGAGTAGCCAATGAAACATATCCTTCCCCTGCTTGTTGGATTGATTTTTTTCTTGGCCGCATGTGGCCCTCAACCGACGCCAACGATTGACCCGGCCAGCATTCAGGCTTCAGCGGTAGCCATGGCCTTCACCATGGCTGCCCAGACTCAAGCCGCCATGCCCACCGCTACCCACACACCACCTCCCACCGAAACCCCCACGCCCCCTCCCACACCGACCTTTGCGTTGCCCACCCTGCCAACCCTGCCGGCTCTTCCCACCGCCACCCCGGCCTCGGTCAGCGGTCAGGGGCCCTGTTATCATCCTCTGCCAGCCGAGACCAGCGGGCCAAAATTTTCTCTACGAATCATCAATACAAACAAGGCTCCGGTGAATGGCAGCATCTGCCTCTATCAGGATCGCGGCCATGGTTATACGGGTGTGATCGGCATTCAATTGCCGCGTAACGGTGAGATTACTCTGACGGTTCCTCAGGGATGCTACTCTGCCTACTTCTGGGTCAACGACCCCAAAAACCCCAGCACCGCTTCAGGTTCGGGACTGTGCGCCAACAATTCGGACCTCTGGACGATGAAGATCACAGCCAACTCGGTAGTTATGCTTCCTCCGTGATCGTGAACCCATACAAAACATCAGCCCTGTCGGCAAGGACCCGACAGGGCTTTTGTGTAGAGCCTGTAGATACGCTTAACCCGTCTGAGTGTGCTGACCGTATTCTACAGGGTCGCTTCCAGGCGTTCGGCGGCACGCTTCAGTCGTTCCAATACTTTTTCCCTGCCGATTACATCCATGCTCTCGAAGAGCGGGGGGCTGACCTTCTGACCGGTGACAGCCACTCGCACCACCCCAAATACCTGATTGATGCTGTATCCCGACTCTTCAACGTAAGCCCGTAGTAAGGGTTCGGTACGAGACGGAGACACATCTGGTAAGGGTTCAAGAATCGCATAGATGCGCCGGGCAATTTGGGCGGCTTGTGACGCGTCGAGGCCTTTGGGAATCAGGTCCTCCAGAGAGGGTTCTACGGTTTCCCTGAAGAAAAACGCCCCAAAAGCCAGACAATCATCCAGGGTCACCAGGCGCTCGCGCAGCAAGGGGACCACGCGCAGCAGGCGATCATCATCCACCGAAAGATTTTGGGCCAGGAAGTAAGGCTTGATCCGACGCGCCAGGTCTTCGGTGGTCAGGCGGCGGATGTGGGCACCGTTAAAGTGATCCAGTTTCTGGAAGTTGATCGCCGCCGGCGAGGGGGTCAGGGTATCAATGTCGAAACGATCGATCATTTCTTCCAGGGTCATCACTTCGTCTTCCGGCACCCCCCATCCCATCAGGGCAATCCAGTTCAACACACCTTCCGGGATAAAGCCCAATTCCTTCATGTCCTTCACAAAGATCGAGTATCCGTCTTTCAACGTCTCCGCGCTCTCGCGCTTGCTCATCTTGCCTTTTCCGCTGGGCTTGAGGAACACGGAAAGATGAATCCATACTGGCTCTTCCCAACCAAAGGCGCGCACCACCTGAACATGGAGCGGAAAGGTGGATAGCCACTCGGAACCACGAAAGACATGGGTGATACCCATCTCGTGATCGTCCACCATGGCGGCCAGATGATAGGTGGGGAAGCCATCGGACTTGAGCAAGACATAATCGTCCAGATGCTGATTCTCGGTGACGATTTCACCGCGCAGGTGATCACGGGCAACGGTCACCCCTTCCCGAGGCATTTTGAAGCGGATCACATATCGCTCACCCTGGGCAACCCGTTGTGTCGCCTGATCGGGATTCAGGTTGCGACACAACCCATCATAGCGAGGTTGTTGTTTGTTGCGCATCTGCTCCTGGCGCAGTTTTTCCAATCGTTCCGGCGGGCAGAAACAGGGATAAGCCGCGCCCCGCTCCACCAGTTCCCAGGCGCGCCGACGATAGATCTCCAGTCGTTCGGTCTGACGATAGGGGCCATAGGGGCCGCCAATATCGGGGCCTTCGTCATATTCCAGTCCCAACCAGCGCAGGCCTTCGATGATCTCCTGCTCTGCACCGGGCACAAACCGTTTGCGATCGGTATCTTCAATGCGCAAGATAAACTGTCCACCCTTTTTTCGGGCAAACAAATAATTGAACAACGCCGTGCGGGCACCACCAATGTGAAGATGACCGGTAGGCGAAGGGGCAAAACGCACACGAACAGGTCGCTCAGACAAGAACCCACCTCCTGACGGATTTAGAATTCGAGCGGTTTGTGGCGTAAGATCACACTTTCGACCAGCCCGATTCCCAGCATCAACGAAACCAGGCCGGAGCCACCATAACTGATGAACGGCAAGGGTAACCCCGAGACCGGAATCAGGCGCAGGTTGACGCCGATATTCACCGCTCCCTGGAAAAAGATCAGGATCGCCACTCCATAAGCGATCAACGCCCCCGCCATATCACGAGCCAAACGCGCTGCTCGTAAACAACGAAAGATGATGAAGGAGAACAAAGCAATCACCAGCAACGCACCGATCAGGCCAAATTCTTCAGCAATGGCTGAGAAAATAAAGTCGGTGTGACGCACCTTCAAAAAACGCAGTTGTACCTGTGTTCCATGTCCATAGCCCATACCCAGCAAGCCGCCGGAGCCTATGGCAATCAAGGCCTGAAGTACATTATAAGTTGCCCCATGGGTGGCATTTGGATCGGGAAACAAAAAGGTCAAAATGCGATTGCGTTGATAATCTCTCAGGAAAGGAAACGCAGACACAACAGTGATCAAAGCAATCGCACCACCCCATACCAGATGGCGAATCTGGATTCCGCTTATCCAGATCATTGCCGCCCAGATCACCATCATGACAATCACATTGCTCAGATTGGGTTGTAGCAAAATCCAGATCGCCAATCCCCAGACCCAGGCCAGGCTACCCAGGATCCAACGCAGGTCGCGCGGTTGATCTTTCGTCTTCTCAAAGTAGCGGGCCAGGATCAAAATTTCTACCACCTTGGCCAGTTCTGTGGGCTGAATGAAAAAACCAGCCACCTGGAACCAGCGTGCTGCACCAAACTGGGGTTGAGCGCTGATGTAAATGCCGATCAGCAATACCATGGTCACGCCATACACGAACAGGTAAATGTTCATCCACAGGCGATAATCCAGGACGGCAACGATGGCAATCACAATTAACCCCAAAATAGCAAACTGAATCTGCCGTGTAACCGATTGGGCGATCTCTTCGTTGCCCGCCACGGCTGAGCGAATCATGGCCACGCCAAACGCCACAGCAAAGACGATAGCGCCTAACAGCCAGAAATCAAAATGTCGCCAGGTAACACTACGAATCATACAACCAACCGCTAACAGCCTGCCCAGAAAAGACTTCTCTCCCAGCACGTTGCCCGATAAACGACCCCCCTAAACAGGAACGGCTAAACCTGTCTAACGCACGGGCACAGGAAATATTCTCCCCATTGGCTGAGATCGTGGTCATCTGTCTATGGTCACCTATCTGCGCCGACGCGCCTGACTGCGGAGAGGAATATCGGCCACCAGACGCTGGGAACGACCATCACCCTCCAGCCGAATCCGTACCTGCTCAGGATCGATCTCCACATGGCGCGAAATTGCCGCCAGGAGATCGTCCTTCAGAGCATCCAGTTCAGCCGGGCTCAGATCGGTGCGGTCGTGGATCAACACCAGTTGCAGGCGTTCCTTAGCGCTGGCGGCGCTGCGTTTTGATTTGAGAAAACCAAACATTTTTTTATTTCCTCCCCAGGCGAAGGATCCGCTCCCACAAACTGCTGCCCGTATTGAGGTCCATGAACGGCACCTCCTCGCCCTTCAATCGCCGGGCAATATCGCGAAACGCCTGGCCGGCCCGGCTTTTGTGATCCAGCGCCACCGGAACGCCACGATTGGTACTCACAATCACCTGATCATCTTCAGGCACAATTCCAATCAACCGAATGGCCAGCAGGTCTAACACATCCTCCGCCGAAAGCATGTCTCCCTGTTTGACCATGGTCGGATTCAGGCGATTGAGGATCAGAGACGGAGTGCCTTTGCCTTCGGCTTCCAGAATGCCGATCACCCGATCGGCATCTCGCACCGCCGAGACCTCGGGATTGGTGATCACCAACACCCGATCCGCTGGAGCGATGGCGTTCTTAAAGCCCCGTTCAATACCCGCCGGGGAGTCGATCAAAATCCAATCCACTTCACCCCGCAGTTCATCACACAGGCGCACCATATCGGAGGGCGAAACAGCCGATTTGTCTCGGGTTTGAGCCGCTGGAATAAGGTAGAGTTCAGGCAAGCGCTTGTCGCGGATCATGGCCTGACGCAATCGGCAACGCCCCTCGATGGCGTCCACCAGATCGTACACGATGCGGTTCTCCAGGCCCATCACCACATCCAGGTTCCGCAGACCGATATCCGCATCAATGCACACCACTCGCGCCCCGTCGGCAGCCAGGGCCACAGCCAGATTGGCGACGGCCGTGGTTTTGCCTACACCGCCTTTTCCAGAAGTAATGGTTACCACCTGAGTGCTCATTCTCATCCACCTTTGGTAGGAGTTGCCTGCCACGGTTCAAAGCGCAACAAGCCATCTTTGACGATCACTTTCTGGGGGCGAACTTCTCCTTCTGCCCCCATCGGGTGATGCAGCGTGGAGAGACCGACCACGCGCCCAATCCGCACCTGTGCGGTTGAGAGATCGAGGCCACACACAAAAGCCGTCTCATCGCCACCGGCCCCGGCGTGAAGCAGGCCTCGCACCCGCCCCCACACCAGGATGCTCCCTTCGGCAATCACCTCTGCACCCGGATTCACATCTCCAACGATCACCACATGACCAGGTACTTCCAGACGCGTGCCAGAACGCAGAGTGCGAACCACCCACAAGGCTGTATTCTCGCCCAGCGCTTCGGGTGAAATAGGCGATGGTTCCGGCGGTCGCGGCCGGGAAATACGCGTGGCCAGGCCAAGCAGTTGGGCGGTCTTCTCCGTGGTAGGGGACTGGCTGATCACGGCCCACAGCGTGACGCCATGTTCGGAAAGCTGATCCCGCAGTTCAGCCAACTCGTTAACGTGAAAGACCCGGCTGCCTACATCCAGCGCCAGGCGCGCTCCACGAAAGAACGCTTGCCGAGTCTGGATGTGCTCCAAAAGCGCCTCCCGTGCCTGTGGCCATTCTGCGTCTCCCAGAGAAACCAGCAAACCATCCCGCAAGCCTTTGATCTGGATCGAAGTGTGCGAGTCATCCACCATGCGTGAGAGAAATTATAGCATGGGGATATGCCCTATGCCCATTTCGCAATGTCTCTGCATTGAAACGCCCACCTATCCCCCACCCCTGCCAGAGGCCAGGTCAATCGCCTTGATCTCAAAATATGCCTGCAAAACGCGCGCTACGATGGGCCCGGCCACTGAAGCACCCTCGCCACCGTTGTAGCAAAACGCCAGCACAATGATCTCCGGGTCTTCATAGGGTGCGTAGGCCACTGTCCAGGAATGGGTTGGCCACAGACCAAACTTACAACGATCTTTGGCAAGAGCCACATCGTCGCAATATTCGGCGGTGCCGGTTTTACCCGCAGCGGCAACCGGGAGGCGAATTTCGGTAAAGACCCGATTCAACGTGCCACGACGCAGACCACCCTGGTCCTCGCTGACAGCCAGACGCATTCCTTCCTGCACAGCCTGAACGACTTCAGGTTTCACGGTCTTGAAACGGTCGGTTTCGGTGCAATACGGGCCTTCGCAAACATATTCCTGGATGACTGGATCGCGCGTAATATCCCATTTCAAGGTTGGGGTAAATGGGGAAATGCGATATGCGGTCGGGCTGGATTGGGTATCGCTGATCTCCCCTGTAACCGGGTCATACCACTTTTCGACCACATTCCCTTCACTATCTCGCACCTCGCGCACGATCAAAGGTTGCATCAGTTTGCCATCGTTGGCGATCGTCATCGCCGACATCAGCACCTGTAAGGGGGTAGACAGCACATATCCCTGCCCGACACTGGCTATATAGGTATCTCCGGTGGACCAGTTTTCCCCTTTGTTGATGCGCTTCCATTGGGGAGTGGGAATCAACCCATCCTGCTCACCAGGGAGAGCAATGCCTGAAGGCTGGTCGTAACCGATGGCACGAGCATACTGGCGCAGGCGCTCAATACCCAATCCCTGCCTGATCTCATCCTTGTAACCGCCGCCCAGTTTGTAGAAGCAGACGTTGCTGGAAAAGGCGATACAGTGGAGAAAATCAATCGTGCCAAACCCTTGAGGGTTGATCGTCCCGCGCAGATTGTATACCCAATCCACAAACGGGCGTTCCTGGCCGGGATCGTTTGGGGAGAATTTCTCCGTCAGTATCAATTGACCTGGAGACTGAATCACGTCGGACAGAGAAACCACTCCTTCGTTCAGGGCGCCCAGAGCAGTGGAGAGCTTGAACGTGGAGCCAGGGGGGAATTCGCTGGAGATAGCATGATTCAACAGGGGCCGTCGTGGATCCTGACTCAACTGTTGATAGTAATAACCGGGAATGAAGCGGGCCATACGGTTATTCTCGTAGGTTGGATACGAGACCATCGCCAGCACTTCACCGGTCTTGGGGTTCAACGCCAGGACCACACCACTGGTGATCCGCTCTTCGCCGAAATATTGATTCCATTCCTGAATCTCATTGATAAGAGTGGCTTCGGCCGCGGCTTGTAAGCGAGTATCCAGCGTCAAGACCACGTTATATCCGGGGATAGGAGGCACAGGAGGCTCCAGATTGCGCAATACTTTGCCAGCCACATCCTCCTGGATAACGCGCCGTCCGTTTTTGCCTAACAACAGGGGATCCATAGAAAGTTCGATCCCGGCGTAGCCCACCTTATCCCGCCCAGGAACATAGCCCTGAGCGCGATATTCCGCCTCGAAGGCGGCCGGGATCGGGCCCAGGAAGCCCACGACGGCAGCCGTCAACGAACCCGTTGGATAGTCTCGCATCGGTTCCACCTCGATGGAAACCCCTGGCCAGTCCACGGCCCGTTCGCGCACCAGGCGAGCAACCGTCTCGTCCACGTAACATTTCACCCGCACCGGAGTATAGGGGGCCAGGGATTCGCCTAACTCCACCAGTTGAGTAATTCCGGGTCCTTCCACACAGGGCGCAATCCGTTTGGCATCTTCCACTGTGCCACGATTGACCGGCACACCGATCAAGGCTGAGAGTTGACGATAGATGTGCTGGATGTCGGCGGGATCGTCTGGGAGATCGGCCGGCGTGATCACCACATGATAGGCCGGAACGTTGCGCGCCAGCACATAGCCGTTGCGGTCGTAGATGATGCCGCGCGGCGCCGGGTCACGCACAATGGCAGTGTAATTTTCTACTGCTCGAGCCAGCCAATCAGCATGTTGAAACACCTGCAAACTAAGCAGGCGAACCACCATCACCAGAAATACACCCAGCATCGCCAGGTAAGCCACAGCACTGCGACGTGGATCAAAAAACAGGCGAGTATCGTCCCTGGACGTCACGCTTCCTCCTCTACTGGATACAACCACAAAGCCAGATCACGAGCCAGCCAGAATACCGGTAAGGCCAGGAACAGATTGAGCAACACTCCCGGCAGGATAATCTGGCTCAGCGAATCAGAGAACGAAACAGAAGCACCCAACACCCATAACACCAAAAAGGACAGGGAATAGTACAACACTGATGCCAAAAAGGTCACTGTCAGCATAGCCAGGAGCGGCGCCTGCCAGATACGGCGCCGCAACGCCTGTGCCAGCCAGGTTGCCAGCAAAAAGCCGATCAGCGGCACTCCCACTGGCAAGCCACTCACGAACGCAGTGAAGATACCGGCTAGCAGGGCCCAATGCCAGGCAGTGGTCACGCCGGGTTGCAAGGCCCAGGCTATGACCAGCACCAGCGGCAGATCGGCAAAGCCAGAAAGCAGAGTGATGCGACTTACCACGGCTGATTGCAGGATCACAGCCAACAGAAGTATCGGGAAGGCGATCAAATGACGCATGACTAGGGGGTTCGGGTGGGAACCAAAGGCGCAATTTCCACCGGGCGGAAGTTGGTGATCACCAGTACAATCGAAAGACGGGAAAAATCCACCGCCGGTTGTACCGAGGCTTGCTGAAACAGATCGGCTTCTCGCTTACGAACGTTGATGACCCGACCTACCACCAGATTGGAGGGATAGTTTCCGCCCAGACCCGAAGTCAAGATCAGTTCTCCGATCTCTATGCTAGCATCCTGGGGAATCATCTCCAGAATCAGAGCACCGGTCTCAGAACCTACCAGCATCGCCTGGACATCGGAACGCTGTAACTGGACGTTGATGGCTGAACGTGGATCAGTGATCAACTGCACGCGGGCAGCATCGGCAATGACCGCATCAATCCGTCCTACCAGACCCTGATCCGTGATCACAGGCATCCCCCGACGTAGTCCGTCGTTCGAGCCTCGGTTGATGATGACATAGTGCAGGAACGGACTGGGGTCACGACCGATCACATCGGCGGCAACGTAACGCGATTCGGGGCGAGCCCGCGAGTAGTTCACCAGAGAAGCGAGCACGTCCACCTGGCTGGCCCGTTCGGATAGCTCAATCAATTGGGCTCGCAGAGCGGCTACCTCGGCTTCCAGTTCCGCATTCCGCTGACGCAGAGCAGTCACATCGCGCGGAGCCGTGAGAAAATCTTGCACCGCGTGATAGCGCGTGGCCAGCCAGGTTTGCACCTGCACCACCATTCCGCCTGCCCAGTCTGAGACAACACCCAAATAGCCCCCAAATGCCAGCATCAACACCCCTGCGACCAGCGAGAAGAGAACCGTGGTTGCTAAGGAACGAGATAGAACCTCTCTCATCGAAACTCTACAAATCTTACCCTATCATCGTCCTGGAAAGATGATAGTGGCTAGTGGCGCGTGCTCCCGCGCTCCAGTCCAACCAGATAACGGCTCAGTTGGTCAAAATCCTCAAAGATCATCGCTGCCCCACGCACGACACAGGTCAACGGGTCTTCGGCCACCCAGGCACGCAGACGCAGTTCGTCGGTGAAACGATCAGCCAGGCCATGAAGCAGAGCCCCACCACCGGTCAGGCAGATGCCCACATCCATCAGATCAGCCACAATCTCTGGTGGAACCTCTTCCAAAGCATTGCGAACGGTATCTACAATCACCTTGACCGAAGGCGCCAGGGCCTCACGAATCTCCACTGAAGAGACTTCCACCGTCTCTGGCAGGCCGGTCACCAGATTACGCCCACGAACTTCCATTGTTTTTTCGTTCTGCAAAGGATAGGCGGAACCAAGCGTCCACTTCACCTGTTCGGCGATGCTCTCGCCAATGAGCAGATTATACTTGTTGCGCAGATATTGAACAATATCCTGATCCATCTCATCGCCGGCCACACGCAACGAACGTGCCACCACTACGCCATGGCTGGATAAGACGGCTACTTCTGTCGTTCCACCACCAATATCCACAATCATACTGCCACGGATCTCGCCAACAGGCAATCCAGCACCCAGCGCGGCTGCCACCGGCTCCTCGATCAGGAACGCCTGTCGAGCACCGGCCACCATGGTGGCATCATATACGGCCCGTTTTTCCACTTCTGTCACCCCGGCCGGAATGCCCACGATCACCCGTGGACTGGGCAAGGGCACAATGCTCTGCTCATGCACTTTGCCGATAAAGTAACCCAGCATTTCCTGGGCAATGTCAAAATCTGAGATCACGCCATCTCGAAGAGGGCGTATTGCAACCACGTTTGCCGGTGTGCGACCGGCCATTTCCCTGGCTTCTAACCCAATGGCAATGGGTTGCTTCAACCTCCGATCAATGCATACCCAGGATGGTTCGTTGATAACAATTCCCTTGCCCCGTACATGGACAAGGGTATTCGCAGTGCCCAGGTCAATGGCAATGTCCAGAGAAAAAAGACCTAGCAGCCAGTTGAGTGGGTTGAACGCCAAAGCAGGCTCCTCAATGATAGTCTATGCGAAATGCTCACAGGTTTAATTATACCACGAGCCATGAATTTCCTTCGCGACCCTGGCTCATTCTGAGTGTTTCTTTTTCATAGGCTATGATTTGATAGTCTCCTGTGCCCGAGGCCTTGCCGGAAAACGCAGGGCTCACTGAGACCGTCGCAAAAGCCAGAAATCTCAACCGGTTGATCCCCTCTGCATCCCTGGGGAGAGCGCCCAATTCTATTCTCCTACGGAGGAAATCATGCCCAAGACTGCCCTTGTAACCGATAGCACTGCCTGGATTCCCAAAGACCTGCTGAGCCAATATCACATCACCGTAGCGCCTCAAATTCTGATCTGGGGGGAAGAAACCTTCCGAGATGGGGTAGACATCCAACCCGAAGAGTTCTATCAGCGTTTGAAAACGGCAAAAACCATGCCTACCACATCACAGGTTCCGGTGGTTACAATGCAGGAAATTTTCCAGAACTTGATCCAGCAAGACTATGATGTGTTAGGCATCTTCATTTCATCGAAACTATCGGGGACGATCCAGTCGGCATTACAGGCCCGTGAAGCCCTGGGCCCGGCAGGAGAACGGGTGCATATTGTGGATAGTCTCTCCACGGCTATGGCCATGGGATTTCAGGTGCTGGCAGCGGCCCGGGCGGTTGCCGATGGAGCCAGCACGTTGGAGGCCAAAGCCATAGCCGAAAAGGCCCGCGAACACACCGGGGTCTATTTCGCAGTAGAAACGCTGGAATTCCTGCATCGCGGCGGTCGCATCGGCGGTGCGGCCCGTTTCATCGGCACTGCGTTGAACATGAAACCGGTGCTCTCTCTGGTGGATGGGCGCGTGGAAGCGGTGGAGCGCATCCGCACCAAGAGCAAGGCCCTGGATCGGGTGCTGGAACTGGTTGCAGAGAAAACGCGCGGCCAATCGCCTGTTCGCCTGGCAACACTGCATGCCAACGCAGAAGACGAAGCCAGAGCACTGCTGGAGCGTGCTCAACGGGAACTGAATGCGAGCGAGGCCCTGCTCACCGGAGTCAGCCCGGTGATCGGCTGTCACATTGGCCCAGGAGTGGTCGGCCTGGCCTATATGGCTGGTCTGTGACCCTCAAGGATTCCCCCACCCTCAAGCCGGCCGGCTCCTGGGAGTCGGCCGTTTGTATTTTCTAAACCAATCCTGAGCAGACTCTCCCGCCAAAACGAGATTTCACCGCTATAATTAACCACATGAGTGCACATCGCTGGTTTCGTCCCTATATTGCTCTGCCTCAGGAACATGGAGCTTGGATCTTTCTGTTGAGTCCGCTGGTGATCGGCATTGTGGCCGGCAAACAGGTGCACGGGGCTACGCTGGCGCTGGTGGTGTGTACCCTGGCGCTGTTTTTGTTGCGCCAACCAGCCACTATTCTGGTGAAGATATACGCCGGGCGACGTCCACGCACTGAGATAAGCATCGCCCGCCTGTGGTTTTCAATATATAGCCTGATCGCTTTGATCGCCGGGGGAATTCTGATCGGCCTGGGATACGGCTATCTGAGCATCCTGATCCTCCCTGGCGCCGGGATTTTTGCCTGGCATCTCTGGCTGGTGCGCCATCGAGCCGAGCGTCGTCAGGCTGGCGTGGAGATCCTGGCCAGCGGCGTGCTGGCCCTGACTGCCCCGGCTGCGTTCTGGATAGGTGTTGGCGCCTATGAGCCACAGGGATGGTGGCTGTGGGGATTGACCTGGGCCCAAGGCGCCGCCAGCATCGTCTATGCCTACCTGCGCCTGGAACAGCGAGAATGGCCCCGGCTTCTCTCTCGAAGTGAGCGCTGGCGCCAGGGATGGGCTGCCGCAGCCTTTGTGACCTTCAATCTGGTGAGCGTCACTGTCTTGGGACAACTAAACCTGCTCGCCCGCTGGCTGTTTGTGCCTTATCTGCTTCAATGGGCTGAAACCCTGTGGGGAATCGAACATCCCGCCATCGGCTGGAAGCCCACCCGAATCGGGATACGCCAGCTGTTGATCAGCACGCTGTGGACGCTCCTGTTTATACTGACCTGGTCATGAGCAAAGATATTCCTGTCAAAACCGAGGAAACCCTATGGATACCTTGAAATGGGTCAAACTTCTTGAAGTATACGGCCGCCTGGACGCCGAACTGATCGAAAGTTACCTGAACGCTTACGGGATCGAAGTCGCCCTGTTCCAGGAAGCGGTTGGACACCATATTTACCCCACTACCGTGGATGGTCTGGCACAGGTGCAGATCTTCGTCCCTGGCGACTCGGCAGAAGAAGCGCGCCTGTTGTTGATCGCACTGGAACACTCTCTACATAATGCTCAGGAGGCCCTATGAAGGATACAGTTCTTCTGATTACGAATAACGGCATGGGGAATGCCGATCTCACCCTACAGCAGATGCTGTTTGCCAAATATCTGGAACTGCTGCTCCAACATGACGATAACGATCTGCCAGCAGCAATGTGTTTCTATACCAAGGGCGTGAAACTGGTGTGCGAAGGATCGCCAGTGCTCGAGTCGTTAAGGACTCTGGAAGAAAGGGGCATGCGTTTGATCATCTGTAGCACCTGCCTGAACTATTTTTCGCTCACCGATAAGGTGCGGGTTGGCATCGTAGGAGGGATGGGAGATATCCTGGAAGCACAACGCAAGGCGGAAAAAGTGATCGCCCTGTAATGGACAACCCATCATAGAAAAAGGGAGCCTATGGACTTTGATCTCAACGAAGAACAACGCCTGTGGAGGGATACCGTCCACGCCTTTGCTGAAACCGAGTTACGACCTCGTGCTCACGAAGTGGATGAGACCGGCCAACCCAACTGGGAAGCGATTCGCAAAATGGGACCAATTGGCCTGCTGGGGTTGACCGTTCCCGAAGCCTACGGCGGAGCCGGCATGGATAGCATCAGCGCCGTGATCGCCATGGAAGAGATTGCCTGGGGTTGCGGTTCCACGGCGCTGACCCTGGCGGCTCACAATGGATTGGGAATTTTGCCTCTGGTCAATTACGGCAGCGAGACCCTGAAGCAAACCTGGTTGCCCCGCGTGACCAGCGGAAAAGGCAAACTGGCGGCTCTGGCCATGACCGAACCGGGAGCTGGTTCCGACCTGAAGGCCATCACCACCCGTGCCGAGCGAAGCGGAAACGAATGGGTGATCCGCGGCGCCAAGATGTGGTGCACCAATGCCTCTATCGCCGAGTACATTATTGTCCTGGCCCGCTCTCGTCCTGAAACCGGCTCGCGGGCTTTGAGCATGATCCTGGTGCCGACGGATACCCCAGGTCTGCACATTGGGCCACCGGAAAAGAAGATGGGGCTACACGGATCTCCCACGCATGCGGTGACTTTTGATAACGTCCACGTTCCGCTGGAGAATCTGATCGGTGAAGAAGGACGGGGGCTACAACAGGCATTAAGCACGCTGGACGGCGGACGGATCACCATCGCCGCCATTGCTGTTGGGCTGGCACGGGCCGCCTTTGAAGCCGCAGTCGCCTATGCGAAAGAGCGCCATGCCTTTGGTCAGGCCATCGCTGAGTTTGAGGCCATTCAGTGGAAACTGGCCGACTCGGCTCTGGAGATCGAACTGGCCCGCAACATGGTCTACAAGGCAGCCTGGCTGAAGGACCAAAAACGTCCCTATAGCCGCGAGGCCGCCATGGCCAAGTTATACGCCAGCGAAATGGCGGAACGAGTGTGCTATCATGCCATTCAGATCCACGGTGGATACGGTTATAGCCGCGACTATCCCGTGGAACGCCTGTATCGCGATGCCCGACTGATGACCATCGGCGAAGGGACCAGCGAGATTCAACGCCTGGTGATCGCCCGACACGTGCTGCGCGGGGGGGAACATGGATAAGATTATCCTGAAGGGTCTGCGCACCTGGGGCATCCTGGGCGTGCACGAGTGGGAAAGACGGCGGCAGCGCCCGATTGACATTGATATTACGCTCTTCGTAGATACCCGCCAGGCCGCCCAGAGCGACGATCTGGCCGATTGTGTGGATTATAGCCTGCTGGCCAGGCGAGTCCGCGAATTTGTGGAACGCGTCGAGCGGCGAACGGTGGAAGCCCTGGCCAACGAGGTGGCAGCGCTGTGCCTGGAATTCCCGGGGGTGCAAAAAGCCGTGGTCCGGGTAGACAAGCCCGGGGCTATCCCCGAAGCGGAATCGGTAGGTGTGGAGATCGAGCGAGAGCGAATGGAATCGGGCGGTTGAGCGCGCCGGAGCAGGAGGGGATGTGTCCCCTACATCCACATCCTGAGCGATGCGTCCTTTGACGTTCGTCTCATCCTACGCTATACTTTGCTCAACCGCATATCATGACGCCAATGGCAGCATCCAGGCGTCGGAGAACCACATCCACTGAGATTCTCGAAAAGGAGTCCCCCTATGGCGTTCAAACTGACCTATGCAACGATGTTTAACCCGCCCGAAGAACTGCACAAGCGGTTTGAGAAGGCGGTGGCGACTTTGAAACAAAATCTGGGCAAAGAATATGCGATGTTCATTGATGGCCAGGATGTGTATGCCGACGAGAAATGGGAAGATCGCTCGCCGGTGAACACCGACCTGGTACTGGCGGTGATGCAAAAAGGGAACGCTTCACACGCCCAAAGGGCGGTAGAGGCGGCCCGGCGCGCTTTCCCGGCCTGGAGTCGCACCCCGTGGAAGAAGCGCGTCCAGCTGGTACGCAAGGCGGCCGCGCTGATCGAGAAGCGCATCTACGACCTGGGCGCAGCCATGGCGCTAGAAGTGGGCAAAAACCGCATGGAGTCGCTGGGCGATGTGCAGGAGACGGCTGACCTGATGTACTACGCCGCCCGCATGATGGAGGAGAATGACGGCTTCATCAAGCCCATGGAGAAGGACCCGATCCCCGGCTTCGACGTGACCAACGTCTCGGTGCTGAAGCCCTATGGGGTCTGGCTGGTGATCAGCCCGTTCAACTTCCCCTTTGCGTTGACCGGCGGCCCGGTGGGAGCTGCTCTGGTGGCCGGGAACACGGTGGTCATCAAGCCAGCAACCGACACCGCCTGGATCGTCCGTCTGCTGGTGGAATGCCTGCGCGATGCGGGCTTTCCTGATGGAGTGGTGAACTTTGTGACCGGCCCCGGTTCCACTCTGGGGCAGGCCCTGGTGGATCATCCCGACATTGACGGTGTGACCTTCACCGGCTCCTACGATGTGGGCATGAAACTGTTCCGTGATTTCGCTCAGCGCAACTACGTGCGCCCGGTCATCCTGGAACTGGGCGGCAAGAATCCGGCCATCGTCTCTCGCCGTGCGAACCTGGACGACGCGGCCATCGGCATTGTGCGCTCAGCATTTGGCCTGCAGGGCCAGAAATGCTCGGCGGCTTCGCGAGTCCTGGTGGAGGAGCCAGTTTACGATGCCTTGCTGGAGAAACTGAAAGAATTGACCGAGAAACTGACCATTGGCGATCCAACTGAGCGTGGAGTCTTCCTCGGCCCAGTGATCAACCGTTCGGCATACGACAGTTTCAAACACTACTGCGAGGAGATCAGCCAGGCTGGCGGGCGCTTCCTGACCGGTGGCAAGGTCAAGACCGGTGACCTGTTCGACAAGGGCTATTACTGCGAACCCACGTTCGTCACCGATCTGCCCTTCGATCACTACCTGTGGAAGCACGAGATGTTCCTGCCCATCTCCACCATCGGCAAAGTGAACAGCCTGGAAGAAGCCATGCAGATCGCCAACAGCGTCAACTATGGGCTGACCGCCGGCTTCTACGGCTCGGAGAAAGAGGCGCGCTGGTTCTTCGATAACATCCAGGCTGGTGTGACCTACGCCAACCGTCCTCAAGGCGCCACGACCGGCGCCTGGCCGGGCTTCCAACCCTTTGGCGGCTGGAAGGGATCGGGCGCTTCAGGCAAAAATGCCGGTGGCTACTATTACGTGCAACTATACATGCACGAGCAGATCCAGACCCTGGTGCGCCGCCAGTCAGCCTGAGCGGCATAACCAGCCGTGCCGGTGAAGAAAGTCACTGCCGACAAAGCCATGGTCTGCTGTTGACTCGCTGGCTTAAGGAATGACGGGGTGAGGAGGGCGAGGCGCTCTGATCTCGCCCTCCTGGGGGGGGCCCCTCCGTCCGTGAACCTGGTGCCGGCCATGCCTGATCCGACCACCTATGACCGCAACGAACTGATTGCCCGTATCGGCACCTTCTTCCTGCTGATCGGTATCGTGCTCTTCTTGCTCTTCATCGCTTCTGATGCCGATCCCCATACGCCCATGCCAGATTTCAACTTGATGTGCGCAGCGTTAATGTTGGCAGTGGTAGGCTTCATCTTCCGCCGCGCTGCCCCACCCACCCCTAAAGCCGAGCGCTTTCGCTATTTGCGCAAGGTGCGACAAGAGATAGCCGAGGCCAGGAAGAAGGCCAGAGAAGAAGCCGAGAAAAAGAAAAAGGCCGCCAAGTCGTGATCTCCAAAACCCGGTCGAATCTTTCCTGTAACGTCTATGAGCAAACTCCTGTCTCTCTCTGAAGCCATTGCTCGCTTCGTGAACGATGGCGATACCGTGTACGCGGCGGGTTTCACCCACCTGATTCCCTTTGCCGCCGGCCACGAGATCATTCGCCAGGGCAAGAAAAATCTCACCCTGGCCCGCGCTACCCCTGACCTGATCTATGACCAGATGGTAGCCGCCGGATGTGCCCGCAAAGTGATCTTCTCTTACATGGGCAACCCTGGTGTGGGTAGCCTGCGCATCCTCCGAGCGGCTATCGAGCGTGGCGAACTGGAATGGGAGGAATACTCCCATTTCGGCATGATCACCCGTCTCCAGGCCGGAGCCTCTGGCCTGCCGTTCCTGCCGATGAAACAAACCGGCGCCACCGATCTGGAGCGGGTCAACCCCCGGATCAAACGCATTGCCGACCCCTACGGTGGACCCGACCTGATCGCCGTGCCAGCGCTGAACCCAGATGTATCTATCGTGCACGTCCAGCGCGCCGACGTGAACGGTAACGCCCAGTTATGGGGTATCATCGGCGAACAAAAAGAAGCCGCTTTTGCCGCCCGACGCGTGATCCTGACTGCCGAAGAGATCGTGGACGAATCGGTGATCCGCTCTGACCCTAACCGCACCCTGATCCCGGGCATTATCGTCACGGCTGTGTGTCACGTCCCCTACGCCTGTCACCCCTCCTACGCCCAGGGCTATTACGATCGCGACAACGAATTCTACCTGGCCTGGGACCGCATCAGTCAATCGCCCGAGGAAGTGAAGCGCTACCTGGATGAGTGGGTCTATGGCGTGAAAGACCGGGCCGAATACTGGGAAAAACTCGGCCCTGAAACCCACGAACGACTGAAGGTGAAACCACGTTGGAGCCAGCCGGTGAATTACGGCCAGTATTGATTGCCAGCGCATGACCGGCCTGCGCTCAGCAGCATGAGGAAAAGCCCGCCAATACGCGCACCAGGATAGTCCGAAAAGCCTGTTCTGCCTTTACCCCATCCAACGGGAGGATACGCATGATTACTCACCAGTCTTTTGCGACCACCCGCGGCCTGAATCGCCAGTTACCGCCTATGCGGCTCTTTGAGCGCGCCAAAAAATTGGGTGTATGGAATCCATCCGACATTGATCTCAGCCAGGATCAGGCCGATTGGGCCACCCTGACCGACCAGGAAAAAGACCTGATCTGGCGACTCACCTCCCTTTTCGTGGCTGGCGAGGAAGCCGTGACCCTGGACCTGCTCCCCCTGATCGGGGTGATCGCCGCCGAGGGACGGATCGAAGAAGAAATGTATCTGACCACCTTCCTGTTCGAGGAAGCCAAACACACCGACTTCTTCCGTCGCTTTTTAGACGAAGTCGCTCTCACCCCCAATGGATCCCCTCCCGCTGATCTGAGCGGCTATCACACGGAGAACTACCGCCGTATCTTCTACGAAGAACTCCCGCGGGCTATGCTGGCCCTACACCAGGACTCTTCTCCGGCTGCTCAGGTGCGCGCTTCGGTGACCTATAACATGATCGTCGAAGGCGTCCTGGCCGAGACTGGCTACCATGCTTTTTTCACCGCCCTGCAGCGTCGTGGACAGATGCCCGGTCTGCTTAAGGGGATTGGCCTGCTCAAGCAGGACGAGTCGCGCCACATTGCCTATGGCATTTACCTCCTATCCCGCTTGCTGGCCGAATACCCCGACCTGTGGGATACTCTTCAGGAGCAGATGAATGCCCTGCTCCCCTACGCCATCGGTATCATCGGCGATGCCTTTGCAGCCTATGAAGTTGTCCCGTTTGGCCTGGTGGAAGATGACTTTATCGAGTATGCCACCAACCAATTCAGCCGCCGCATGGAGCGCCTGGAAAAGGCCCGCAACGCCTCGCTGGAAGAAATCCATCGCATCGCTCATGCGGTCATCGATCAGGACAACGCCTGAGACCGAGCGACGAGGGGACACAGCCATCGGCCGCCTCTGGAGCATTCTGTCGTCCCTGTTCAGAAAATTCCTTCCCCTGCCCGCAGTTGAGACCAAAAGCCACCCAGGACCAGCCTTGTCGCCAGAGATGTGGCAAGGCTGGTTGGGTTAAGAATGACTTCACTGCCAAAAGGTCATTTCACCGCAGAGTGCGCCGAGAACGCAGAGATTTTTGCTTGTGGAGCAAAACGCGGCATGTGCGGTGCGGATTTGGAAATGTTTGGCTCTGCGCTCTCCGCGTTCTCGGCGGTGAAGGGTTTTTGCAATAGCAAGAATACAACCTACCCTCTTTGAAGCCTATATAGGGCTATCCTTTTTTCAGCAAGTTCAACATACACCGGATCAATCTCGTACCCCACATATTTTCTGCCTGATTTGAGAGCAGCGATAGCCGTCGAACCACTGCCCATGAATGGATCTAAAACGATGTCGTCGGTGTAAGTGTATAGTTGAATCAGTCTATAAGGCAGATCAACAGGAAATGGAGCGGGATGGCCCACCTTTTTAGCCGATTCTGGGGTTATCACCCATACCGATTTTGTCCACTCCATAAACTGCTCGCGAGTGATGGTGTTGGCTTTTCCTCTGGGCTTTTTACGCGAGAACGAGCCCTTTGAGAACACAAGGATATACTCATGGGTATCACGCAATACCGGATTCGCTGCCGACTGCCAGCTCCCCCAGGCCATAGAAACACCGGCTCCCGCTCCTTTATACCAGATGATTTCGCCACGCATCAGATACCCTATTTCAATCATCATTTGCGTTATATAGTCCGACAGGGGAATGTAAGGCTTTCTACCCAGGTTGGCTACATTTATGCACGCTCTACCACCATAAACCAGAACGCGATACGTCTCAGTGAAGACCTGTTTCAAAAACTGCAGGTATTCCTTCAGGGTCAAATCTCTGTCATACTCTTTCGTTACGTTATAGGGTGGTGAAGTGACCATCAAGTGTACGGAATGATCTGGAATTTCCTTCATGTGCTCAGAGGTTCCCAGGATAATTCTGTTCTCGTATTTTGCAGGAAAGGGAGTATCTGGAACAGAGGAAACCCCATCGTTCACAGGCAATTCTGCATACAGCCTGGAACGGTAATACAGCGAGGAGTCATGGCTGATCCTTGCAGTAGTCCCGAAGTTACTCGTCTTTGTGCCTTTTTTCATTGTCTCAGTCGTCCTTTGGTCAGGGTTCTACTCACCGTGGATAAGGATTGTACTCAATCTTACCGAAACCCGTTGATTGGAATTCTAAGACTTTGTAACTGAATGGCAGGCAATCCAGGCGACTCGATACAGATCAACGCAGGCATAAGCGCAGGGAGAACAGACCACTCTCCATCTGATCCTCCCAACCTTTTGACCCTCAGGCGTGTATTTGTTTTGAGCATCTACGTTCTCCCTGGAGACCCCCATGGATGAAATCCAGACCGCCATTCGGCGGCTCAAAGATGGAGATTTGAGCGGATTAGACACCCTCGTCGTCCGCTACCAGGTCCGGATGGTGCGAACCGCCTTCCTGATCCTGCAAGACGAATCTGCCGCCCAGGACGTGGTTCAGGATGTCTTTTTGAGACTCTACCGCGACATCCGCCATTTCGACGAAACCCGCCCCTTCGAGCCATATCTACTCAAAAGCGTAGTACATGCCGCTCTGAATCGAATACGCCAGGAGCGAAGATGGCTATCCCTAGATGGCAACCCGGCCGTGGTCGAGCGGCTGCTGACCGGGCCGGAACGCCCGGAAAATCTGCTGGAAGCCCACGAGAGAGCGAACGAAATCCTTTCGGCTCTGGCACAACTTTCCCCGCGCCAGCGTGCAGCGATCGTCCAGCGCTATTATCTGGAGATGAGTGAACAAGAGATGGCTCAGTCTATGGGTGTGACCACGGGAACCATCAAGTGGTTGCTCCATGCGGCTCGCACGCGTCTGCGCGCCCTCTTACGCCCGGAAAGGAGCGAACCATGACCCCCACCCCGCGTCAGATTCTGGATGTTGTGGCGGCTACTCGTGTTCCAGAGAATCTCAACCTGCTCCCATCTATTCTGGGACGCATCTCCGCTCAGTCTCAACAACTCATCGCAACCGAAGAATCCCCTCCCAGGAGCACTTTCATGCACATCATACGCGCCCATCCTGCTTTGCTTTTTGCAATTATCCTGCTGGCCCTGACCCTGATTTCCGGTGCTGTCTATGCGATCAGTCGCTCGCTCGGCTACCTCCCTGGCGTAGGGATTGTCGAGCAGGGCGCGCTCATCCGCGTGCTGGCAGCGCCAGTTGCCCAAACCCGCGAGGGAATCACCGTCACTGTCACCAGCGTTACCCTCACCAGCGATAAAACCATCGTCATCTACACCATCGAAAACGTCCCCTGGGAAGCCCTCTCGCACCAGGAAGACGTGCCCGGATGCTTTGGCGATGCGCGCATCCGCCTGCCAGATGGGTCTTTGCTCACTTCAATCAGCGGCGGCGGCAGCGTCAGCGCGGATAGCAAATGGGAAACGCGCCTGGTCTATGCCGCCATCCCGCCCGAAGTCAACGAAGCCGAATTCCTGCTCGATTGCATTCCCCAAACCCTGCCCGGCAAAGCCCCCGAAAACTGGCGGCTGCCCCTGCACTTTGTCCCCGCCCCGCCTGACCTGACCGTTTTGCCGGTGGTAGAAATCGCCACCCCCACCCCTGCGCCCACCCCCAGCGCCGAGACGCCCGTCTCGCCTGCGCCGCCCTTCCAAATCACCCAGGCGCTTCAGGTGGAAGACAACATCGTCATTCTGGGGCGCGTGATTCAGCCCATCCAGGGATGGATTCAACTTCACCACGTCCACGTCACCGATTCCAGCGGTCAGCCCGTCTTTGCAACCCCGCCTACCCTGGACGGACTGCCCGATTACGATTGGGGCGTGCAATTCAAAGCCGGTCCACCCCCGCCCTTCACGCTTACCTTCGAAGGAATCGTCCTGAGCACGCTGACCGACGCCCAGGCAGAAGTAATATTCGATGCCGGACCATCTCCCTTCCCTGGTCAAGAATGGACACTCAACCAGCCCATTGAAATCGGCGGGCGCACGGTCACTCTGGTCAGCATCTCCACCGATGGCGTTGCCAGGTACTCGTTCCACTTTACCGCCGATTCCGACGTGATGGGTCTGAGCGTCACAATTGACGGGTACGACGCCACAGGCAGCGGGGGCGGCGGCGCGCCCGGACAGTTCTTCGCCTCTCTGATGTACGACACCCTGCCCACCGGCAGCCTGCGCCTGCGGCTGAGCAACCTGACCCTCGCCAGCCCGCTTCAGACCTGGAATCTGCGCTGGAACCCCGACCTGCCCACCCAGCCCGAATCGCTCTACGGCATCCGCCTGGTGCTGGATCAATTCATCCCGCTGGATGACGGCTACTACCTCCTCGGGCATACCGAAGCCAGCGACGGACGCATCCTCCAAGCCGCCCCCGCCGACTGGCTGACTGCCACCGACGCCAGCGGGCAGCGCCTGGCGCTGGAGATGGCATCCTTCAGCGAATTCATGCAACTCGTCCCTGAGCTGGACGAGTCCGTCTGGGTCTATCGGCTGCGCGGCAAAGCCTTTCAGGGCAATGTCACCCTGCGCCTGGGCAAAGTGAACGTCAGCCTGGCGCAGCCCGTCCCGCTCACCCTTGACCTGCGCCCCTACAACGTCTCCGCCTGGCAAGACATGCCCCCCGGCGCCGCCTACAAAACCGGACTGATACCGCTCAACCTGCCGGGGCGCAGCGCCCAACTCTATCGCGCCGCCGCCTTTCAGCAGGGCGACCTGCGCGGATTCGAACTCGCCTTCGACGCCGACCCGCGCCTGAATGGCATTGTCCTTCGAGATGTCTTATGATTCAGGTTGCCACCGACCCCGCCCCGCCCATGCCCTTCCGGCTCACCGCCACCGGCTTGCGCCTGCGCGGCGACTGGACCGTCACCTTGGACGCCGCCCACGCCGTGAGACAGAGCCAGAACGGCCATCCCGTCCAACCTGCGATATAATCGTAAGTCCACCGCAAAAACGAACCACAGAGTGCGCCGAGAGCGCAGAGTTTACATAGCATTCAACTTCTGCGTACTCTGCGGTCTCGGCGAGAAAACAACCTTTTTGCAGTAGAGTCCATCATATAAACCGATGAAAACCATGGCCATTTCGCTTTCCCGGCGCAAGAGAGAAACCCTGATACGACGTCTGCGGCAAAAGATAGCCGCTCGACAGGAGATCTGCTTCGCCTACCTGCACGGCTCGTTTTCAGACAACCTGCCTTTTAACATATTGATGTGGCTATCTATCTGGACACATCCATGATTGACCAGGATCGTTTCTTTGACTATGCCACGGATCTGAGTCTGGAATGGTCTCAGGCACTTCACGTCCCCATTGACGTACAGGTTTTGAATGCCGCCCCGTTATCTTTTCAACATTCAGTCCTGCATCAGGGGATGATCTTGCTGGCAGGCGATGAGGATGTCCTGGCTGACTACATCGAGCGCGTCTCACTAGACTACATGGAATTCGCTCACCACTCTTTTTGTACCGCCAGGCTTTGCCTGGCAGTGTGCCGACCATAGGTCGGCGGTACAATTTTATGTTACTGAGAGTCACAGCAACTGTAAGAAAGGCCCAAAGATTAGAACTTTGAAAAGCCCTAAACCCATACCCTTCCCTCTTGACTTCCCTCTCTTCCCATCTTAAAATGACAGCGTACCTTCCCCTTCTCAATTGAACGGGCGACAGGGGAGAGACCCGGAAAGGACGTTGCTTCCATCATACAGCCGGGCGCCGAAGGGGCAAATCTGGAGCCGGCAACCCCAGATGAAACTCTCAGGCAAAAGGACCCTGTCCCGAACACCCTCTGGAAAGTTCCCCTTGTGGGACGCCGACGGGGAAAGATGGTTCTCACCATCGAATCTCTCAGGCCAGAATACAGAGGACGCGCGATCCCTTTTCGCGTGTCCTCTGTTGCTTTTTCTACCCGATACCACACCCAGGAGAAATGCCATGAATGCCCCTGCTCACCTGAAATACACCAAAACCGATGAATGGTACGATCCCGCTACGGGGAAAGTCGGTCTGACCGATTACGCGCAATCCCATCTTTCCGATGTTGTCTTTGCAGAGTTTCTGGTGGAAGCCGGAGAAACGCTCGAGGTCGGCAAACCGATTGCTTCGGTGGAATCCGTCAAAGCCTCGGCTGAAGTCTATGCACCGGCGGCTGGCTCCGTGGCCGAACTCAACGCTGCCATCACCGAAAAGCCCGAAATCCTCAACCAGGACCCCTACGGTGCAGGATGGCTGATCCGCATCGAAAACGGTCAGCCTGCGTCAGAACTCATGGATGCCGAAGCCTACCTCAAGTACTGCCAGGAACGGGAATAGCAGGGAGTTAACCATGACCTACATCCCGATTTCCCCCTCTGAGCGGGAAGCGATGCTCAAAACCATCGGCGTCGCGACCCTGGACGATCTCTTCCAGGACGTCCCCGAACCCTATCGCTTCCCCAAACTGAACCTGCCACCTGCCCTGACCGAAATGGAGGCCGCGGACTACCTGCAGGAACTGGCCAGCCTCAACGAAACTGTCCGCCGCGATCTGATCTGCTTTCTGGGCGCAGGCATGTACAACCATTACATCCCGGCTGTGGTGGATCATATGCTGCGCCGCGGCGAATTCTACACCGCCTACACCCCTTACCAGCCTGAAATTTCCCAGGGAACCCTGCAGGCCATCTTTGAATACCAATCCCTGATGTGCGCCCTGACCGGCATGGAAGTCTCTAACGCCTCCCACTACGACGGGGCAACCGCTGCGGCCGAGGCTATCAACATGGCCTATGCCCAATTCCGGGGCAAGCGCAAAAAAGTGGTGATCTCGCCAGCAGTCCACCCCCAATATCGGGCAGTGATCCGCACCTACACCCAGGGCATGGAATTGACTCTGGTTGGCGACGATCCCCAGGCTGACCTGGAAGCCCCCCCCGACTCCCTGGCCGATTCGATTGACACCAACACCCTGCTGCTCATCGTTCAATACCCGGACTTCTTTGGCCGCATCTACGACTATACGAAGTTGATCGAGGCGGCCCATGCCCAGGGAACGCTGGTCTGCGTGGTGGCCAACCCGATTGCCCTGGCGCTGCTCAAGACCCCTGGCGAGATGGGCGCAGATATCGTCGTCGGCGATGGTCAACCCCTGGGCATCCCCCTGTGGTTTGGTGGCCCCAGCCTGGGCTTCTTCACCACTCGCAAAGCCTATGTCCACAAAATGGCCGGTCGCCTGGTGGGTGAAACGGTAGACAATCGCGGTCAGCGCGCCTATGTCCTCACCCTCACCGCCCGAGAGCAGCACATCAAGCGCGAACGGGCCACTTCCAACATCTGCACCAACCAGGGATTGATGGCCCTGGCCTCAGCCATCTACCTGAGCGTGATGGGCAAGACCGGGTTGCGTCAGGTGGCCGAACTGTGCTACCACAAAGCCCACTATGCCGCTCAAGTGCTCAGCCAGATTCCTGGCTATGGACTGTGCTTTAGCGATCCGTTCTTCCATGAATTCTCCCTGTGCTGTCCCAAACCGGTCTCGGAGATCAACGCCCACCTGCTGGATCACGGCATCCTGGGCGGATACGACCTGAGTCAGGATTACCCCAGCCTGTCCAACCATATGCTGATCGCAGTGACCGAGATGAACACCAGAGAAGAGATCGACCTGCTGGCCGAGGTCCTCGCGGAGGTGAACCATGACTGAGAACCCAACCCCTCGAGTGGTGGAACCCACCATCTTTGAACTTTCCTCCCCCGGTCGGATCGGTGTCACCATGCCGGATCCAGACGTCCCCAAAGCGGATCTTCCTCCGGCGTCTCTCCTCCGCTCCAGCCTGCCTCTGCCCGAACTGGCCGAAGTGGACGTGGTTCGCCACTACCTGCGCCTGAGTCGCCTGAACTACAGCGTGGATGGAGGCTTCTATCCGCTTGGCTCCTGCACCATGAAATACAATCCCAAAATCAATGAGGACACCTGCCGTCTGCCAGGCTTTCTGTACACCCATCCCCTGCAACCGATTGAAACTGTGCAGGGCAACCTGGAACTGATGTACCTGCTCCAGGAATGGCTCAAAGAGATCAGCGGGTTTGCCGCTGTCAGCCTGCAGCCAGCGGCTGGTGCCCATGGTGAACTGACCGGCGTGCTGATCATGCGTGCCTACCACAAGGCCCGAGGCGATCACAAGCGCGTCAAAATGCTCATCCCCGATTCTGCCCATGGCACCAACCCGGCCTCTTCGGCCATGATCGGTCTGCAGGTTGTGCAGATTCCCTCCGACCAACGCGGCAATGTCGATCTGGACGCGCTGAAAGCCGCCTGCGATGACACCGTGGTCGGCCTGATGCTGACCAACCCCAACACACTGGGCCTGTTCGATGAAAACATCGAAGAAGTGATCCGCACCGTTCACGAGTGTGGTGGATTGGTCTATGGCGATGGTGCCAACCTGAATGCCCTGCTGGGCATTGTCCGCCCTGGCGATCTGGGCTTCGACGTGATGCACTTCAACCTGCACAAGACGTTTTCTGTGCCTCATGGCGGTGGTGGTCCCGGTTCAGGCCCGGTAGGTGTAGCCGCCCATCTGGCCGACTTCCTTCCTGAACCGATCGTGGGCATTCTCGAAGAAGGCGACGAAGAAATCCCACCGCTCTTCGGGTTTATTCGACCGCCCAAATCGATCGGCCGCATCAAAGCCTTCTACGGCCACTTCGGAGCACTGGTACGGGCGTTCACCTATATCGCTATGCACGGAGCGGAGGGATTGAAAGCCGTATCTCAACACGCTGTACTCAACGCCAACTACCTGCTGGCCCGTCTGCGCGGTGTGTATCGCGCTCCCTACGATCGGATCTGCATGCACGAATTCGTGGTCGAAGGACGCTTTGAAGGTTCGCCGGTGCGTGCTCTGGATATTTCCAAACGCCTGATGGACTACAACTTCCATCCACCGACCAACTACTTCCCCCTGATCGTGCCCGAAGCGTTAATGATCGAACCGACCGAAACCGAAAACAAGGACACCCTGGATGCCTTCGCCGACGCCCTGATCCGAATCGCCGAAGAAGCCCGCACCAATCCGGAAGTGCTGCAAAGTGCTCCGCACACTACTCCCTTTGGTCGCCTGGACGAAGTGCGTGCCGCCCGTGAACTGGTGCTGTGCTGCTGGTTGCCTGAAGATCAGGGAGGGGAAACGGTCAGCACATCACCCGTGTTCTCAGGCTAACAACAGGCTCTCTCCCGCTGAGAAACATGCCTCGAGTCCACCTCGAGGCGTGTTTATTTCCAGCCTCCGCCGGCCTCATCGGAGCAAACAGCGGACTTGTCAGGTGTCGACAGATATGTTCTGCTTTCTACCCCACCGGCGTCAGGAAGGCGATATTCTGTCTCCAGATTTGCTGTATAATTCTCCAAACAATCCCTATTCTGGACACCGTGGCGTGCCCTTCGCTCACCCCCAGTCATTCCCCGCCCGCCTCACCACCCTTTTTCCCGGAGTCAGCCATGATCATCCCTCCAAAAGAAGCCCCCTCGATTAACGTTGGTCAGCGTTTGCGTGAACTGCGTGAAGAGCGCAACATTTCCCTACGCAAACTGGCAACCCGCAGTGGCCTTTCTGCCAACGCCCTGAGCATGATCGAACGTGGAAAAACCAGTCCTTCGGTCAGCACGCTATATAAACTGGCAGAAGCCATGGGCGTGGACATCACCGCCTTCTTTGGAGAACCTCAGGCACGCAAACCACTGATCTTCATGAAAGCCAGTGAACGCCCCCGGGTCGCCTTCCCCCTTGGCGTGTGGGAAGACCTGGGAGGCTCTCAATTTATCGGTCGTATGGAGCCATTTGTCCTGACCTTAGAAAGCGGCGGAGGCAGCGGTCCAAGCCCTATGGTTCACAGCGGCCATGAGTTCGTCTTTTGTCTGCGCGGCACCCTGGAATACTGCGTGGAAGGTCAAACCTTTTTGCTCGAACCAGGCGATAGCCTGATCTTTGCCGCCCGAATGCAACACACCTGGCGCAATCCAGGGCGCACTGTGGTTAACGCCCTGATCCTCCTGGCTGACTTTTCAGAAGCCGAGCGAGGCATGGAATTCCATAAACGAAAAACCTGAAAACAAACGACGGGCAAGGTCACCCGTCGTTTTCATACCTCAGGAGAAGCCCATCAGCAGGCACAGGAACCCCCGCAGGCACAGCCCCCTTCGCCATGCCCGCTGGGAGTGTGAGCCTGCTGAATCACAAACCCACTACCCTGCACAGGATCGCTGACAAAATCAATCGAGGCACCCCTCAAATAATCCAGCGCCACCGGATCAAGCACCATCTTAATGCCGTTGGACTCGAAGGTCGTGTCATCGTCGCGGATGTGATTATCCAGCGCCATCCCAAAATTCACGCCACAGCAGCCACCGCCGGCAACATACACCCGTAAGGCATACCCTTCCAGATTGCGTTCCGCCATGATCTTATTCACAGCTTCGGCCGCCGCCGGCGATACTGCAACCACCTGAGTTCCGATTTCGTTCAACATGGAGTCTCTCCTTCCTTGCCGAAAGGCAATGATTCTAGACCAATCCTATCAGAATTTTTCTCTTCTGTCAACCTTCATTTTTCTAGTGATACCCATATCTCGTTCCTCTCCCATATTTGGGCGGAATTCGCACTTGACAACGGCAGATTTGGGAGCAAATTTCTGGCAGAACTCAACCAAAGGGACGATTTTTTTAGACTTTTGGGTAATCACCAGTCATTTTTTTCTTGGGTATGTCCCAAAAACGTCGGGGGAGGGGAAGTATGGTAGATGGGTGATGTTGGGGTAAAATCGAGAAGAAACGGCGGTCCTCTCAACCGCTTCCCATGCAGATGCCCCGGTCAAACGGAGACAATCTCGGCCTGGCCCCTGAGGCATGAGTGGCAAAGACGCCTGGAAAGAGACCTGAGCCGCATTCCGCTCTACCGCCTGACTCGTCCCCAAAATCCCGACAAAATTGGGACACACCCTTTTCTTCGCATATTGCCAGTGTGCACTCAAATCCTGTCAGGAAACACCCGCCGCTTTCCTCGCCAAATGCAGCAACGTCAAAAAAAATCTGCGCAATCTGCGTACTCTGCGGATGCCTTTCTTCACCTCTTGACAACTCTTGCATGCACACCACGCCAGAGTGTGCACTCAAATCCTGTCAGGAAACACCAGCCGCTTTCCTCGCCAAATGCAGCAACGTCAAAAAAATCTGCGCAATCTGCGTACTCTGCGGATGCCTTTCTTCTCTTGACAACTCTTGCATGCATACTTTTCGTCCTTCGTTGGCGTTGATACCTGAGGCCCGATATTCGCTACCACTGCAAAGCACATCCCAGATAGACGCGCCAGAAAGCCATATAGAAGGTCTGGAATCGAGTAGAATAGGGACGCCTACTCTGGTCTGGAGGATACTTTCTTGCTCACTCTGGAACAACGAGTCACCTTACGCATTACTCGACCTCTTCGTCCCACTCTCACCTATGCTCTCCTGTTGTTTGCCACGCTCTGTCTGCTAAGCGAGATAATCGCTCGCACTTCATGGGTGCAGAACCACATCCCCTATCAGGTCTATGGCATCAATCATACCCAACTGGAAATCCAGTTCAACCTCCTGGAACGATTCGCTCAGGAACAGGGTGCGCCTGATTGCTTCATCCTGGGCAGTTCCCAGGCCTTCCGCGAAATCAATCCAGCGGTCTTCGAGCAGGCCTTTGAAACAGCCAGTGGCCAGGACATCTCGTGCTACAACTTCGGCATCACCGGCTCCCAAATCTGGACCACCGCTCTGATTGCCCGTATCCTCTTCGAGCAATACCCGCCTCGCCTGGTCATTTTGGGCACCAGTTTCCTGGATTACACAGAACAGCGTGAACTGGATATTGATGAGCGCTACCTTCAGAATGACTGGCTCAAGTACCGTCGGGGAACGTTTACTCTCAAAGGCTGGCTCAGCCAGCATTCCTACGCCTGGCGCGCCCTCACCTTCTTGAGTTATGCGGCGCCATATGGAATGCGCTACGAAGCCGCTCGACGCGAATTCAAAAAGTGGGACGGTGAGATCGCCCCCAACGGCTTTGCCACCTCCACCAAAGCCGTTGATCCCAAAATTCCCCTCGAAAACGCGGCGGTCAAAAACTTTCAGCGTCAATTCGGAAACTACACCCTCTCCGAACGCAACCTGGCGGCCCTGGACGAGATCATCACCCTCAGCCAGACCCTGGGCGCCCGGGTGATCCTGGCCGAGATGGCCTACCACCCGGCGCTACTGGAACTCAAAGATGCCTATGGCCAACCTCGTGTGGATACTGCCCGCCTGAAAGCCTTCATCGCCCAGGCCAATCGCCGCCTGCAACACATTGCCGACCAGCATGGCATTCCCTTCATCACCTTTGAAACCGATCTTTCCCTGCCTGAAGATGGCTGGTTTGATCTGTATCACCTGAACGCCATTGGCGCTGTGCCCTACAGCCGCTGGTTGGGCGAACAGGCGGCCCGTTCCATTGGCCCACTTCCCAGCAAACCGCATCGGAGCCGCAGCAACTGATATGACCATCCTCTCTCTGGACTTTCTCCAATTCGTCCTGCTCACCCTGGTGATCTACTATCTCCTTCCAGGGCGTCTACAGAACCTGTTCCTGTTACTGGCCTCATACTACTTCTACTCGACCTGGAATCACTATTATCCCCTGTTACTCTTCGGTTCGAGCCTCCTCGTGTTCGGGTGGGGACACTGGCTTCACCGTGCTCAGCGAGGCCGGCGGATCATTTTGGGGCTGGGCATCCTGCTCAATGTGGGTCTGATGCTCTGGTATCTGATCGGAGGAAAGGCGCTTTATCAGGCTCTCTCGCCTGAACAACGCGTGGACCTGTTCCCACTGCTTCTTTTGCCGGTGGGATTGTCATACTACGTGCTGAACAGCATTTCCTACCTGATCGACATTCACCTGCGGCTGGCCAAACCCACCCACAACCTGATTGACTTTGCCCTCTACCTGGCCTGGTATCCGAAACTGATCTCCGGCCCGCTCGAACGGGCTCGCCGCTTCCTGCCGCAACTCAGCGAGAAGCGGATCGTAGACGACCGGACCATCGCTTCCAGCCTGACCCTGATCCTGATCGGCCTCTTCCGGGCTGCGATTCTGGCCGGCGCGCTCGCGCTGTACCTGCCGGCGGCGCCTCTGCTCTCCCCGGCCGATTACGGCAACCCGATCCTGATCTGGGCCTTGGTCACCTATGCCTTCTATCTCTATAATCAATTTGCTGGTTACACCGATATTGTGCGTGGTGTGAGTAGCCTGTTTGGCATTCAACTCAGCCGCAACTTTAACGCGCCTTTCTTCTCAAAAGACGTGTCCGATTTCTGGCAACGCTGGCACATCAGCCTGTCCCAATGGTTGCGCGATTACATCTACCTGCCTCTGAGCCGGGCCTTCCTGCGACGCAATCCCAGCCGCACCAACATCCCTAATTTGCTCGTCCCTCCCATGGTGACCATGCTGATCAGTGGCCTGTGGCATGGTGCGGATGGAAACCACCTGCTGTGGGGCGCACTTATGGGTCTGCTGATCGTGCTGGAAAACCTGCGTGCCTTACGACGCCCGGTTGTTGCCAGTGCGGTGATTCCGTTGAGCCGGCAACTGATAGAACGCCTGTGGCTCATCTTGCTGATGAGCATGGCGACCGTTCCCTTTGTCGTTGATCTCAAACTCACCCGAATTTTTTTCATAAAATTGATTCGTGGCTGGGATGGTCAGATGTTTGACCTTCGCCCCATCTGGGTTCTGGCTCTCTCCCTGCTGCTGGACTGGTTCCAGCATCGCCACAGCGATGAACTAGTCTTCCAGACCTGGCCCTCCTGGGCGCGCACCATACTCCTGGCCATCATCCCCCTGGGTGTCATCGTGGTCACCCATCTGCAAAGTGCACCACCGGTGTTTGTTTACCCCTGAAAATGGCCCGTCCGGAGTAAATCACCCGATACATCTCAACGGGAATATCTGGTAACATCTACCCCAGCACAAGGAGTTTTCTCATGGATCGAAATCAGGTCTTGCAAAAAGTACGGGAATTTACCCTGAACGAACTGCTCAAAAACCCGAACTACGATCTCAAAGATGACGAACCGCTGTTTTCCAGCGGTTTGATCGACTCGTTTGCGATGGCCCAGGTGGGTGTCTTCATCGAAACGGAATTTAATCTATATATTCCTGATCCGGAACTCACCGTAGAAAACATGGATACCGTCAACCAGATTACCGATAGAATCATGGCTGAGTTAGCGGCTCAGCAATGATCGAGGTGTGTATGGAATCCTATCCTTTCCTGAATCCAGTGGAAATCCTCCAGCGGCATGCCCTGGAATGGCCTGATCGCCTCTCCCACATGCTGCTCGGCACCACGGAGGAGGAAAATCAGAGCCTGACCTATCGCCAGCTGGATGCCCAGGCGCGTCGGATGGCGGCTTACCTGCAAAGCGTGGCTGAACCTGGCCAACGGGCTTTGCTGGTCTATCCCACCAGCCTGGAGTTCGTGATTGCCATGTATGCCTGCATGTATGCCGGCGTGATCCCCATCCCCACCAATCCACCGGGGCTGAACCGCTCGGCGCAGCGCCTGGATGCGATTGTACGCGATGCCCAGGCCTCCCTGGTCCTGACCACCCCCGAATACCATCAGGCCCTCTTACTCCAGGCAGACCAATTCCCCGATCTGGCTGCCCGCACATGGATCACCCGTCAGACCATCGAAGCCAGTGGTGAACACGCTTACCATCCTCATCCGATCACTCCTGATGCTATCGCTTTCATCCAATACACTTCTGGATCCACCAATATTCCCAAAGGTGTGGTGATTCGCTACCGCAATCTTTCGTGGAATGCCCACGCCATTCGCCAAACCCGACGTTACGAATTGAGCGACGAATCAGTAATCCTGACCTGGACCCCCCTATTCCACGACATGGGCCTGCTCACCGGGGTGTTTCAAACGGTGATTGACCGCACCCCTGGCCTGTTGATGAGCCCGATCCAGTTCATGCAAAATCCGCTGATCTGGCTGCGCAACATTCAGAAATACCGGGTCACGGCCAGCGGAGGGCCCAACTTCGCTTACGAACTGTGTGTGCGCAAAATCCCGCTGGAAAAATGCGAGGGTCTCGATCTCTCTTCCTGGAAACTGGCCTACAACAGCGCCGAACCGATTCGTGCCGAAACCCAGGAAGCCTTTGCCCAAAAATTTGCTCCCTTTGGCTTCCGCCCCGAAGCATTTACTCCATGCTATGGGTTGGCCGAAGCCACCCTGGAAGTTTCTGCCTATACCAATCAGCCCAGAACGATCACCCTGCGTGTGAAGCGCAGCGATCTGGAAGAAGGTAAGATCACCCCGGCCGATCCCGACGATGAAAAAAACTCGGTGGAACTGGTCAGTTCTGGTACACCCCTGATCAATATCCAGGTTGCCATCGTGCATCCCCAAACCGGCCAGCGCTGCCCCCCCGATCGTATCGGTGAAATCTGGCTATCAGGCGGAAACATTGCCGACGAGTACTGGAACCGACCCGAAGACACCGAAACCACGTTTCGCGCTTATATTGCTGATAGCGGCGAAGGCCCCTTCCTGCGCACCGGTGATCTGGGCTTTCTGCACAACGGGCATCTTTACGTCACCGGCCGCCTGAAAGACCTGGTGATCGTGCGCGGGCGTAACTACTATCCCCAGGATATCGAAGCCACGGTTGAAAAGGTTCACCTGGCTCTCCGTCCTGGAGGAGGCGCCGCCTTCTCGATCACCCGAAACGGTTCCGAATACCTGGTGGTGATTCAGGAAACCCAACTTCGTGAGATCGAAGGTGTGGATTGGAACGAGGTGATCAAGCAAATTCGCGCCAGCATTGCCCGTGAACATGGCATTCGCGCCTCCGCAGTGATCCTGATCCGCCGCGCTACACTGGCCAAAACGTCCAGCGGCAAAATCATGCGTTCCGAAATGAAGCGTCGTTTCCTGGCAAACGAACTGGAGATTGTAGCCGAATGGCGTGCTCCCATCCTGTAACGCCAGAGACGGCGATGTCGTCAATCCGTTAGCAGATGTGGAGATCGCAGGAGCGATTTCGCACCCAAACATCCGGGAGGAAACCATGCCACAGACTCAAAATCGAACTGTCATGATCTGGCTATTCATCTTTGCCGCCCTGGTCGCTTTCATAGTGGTCTTCGGCGGCTTTGTTCGTCTGACTCGCTCTGGCCTTTCCATTGTCGAATGGCATCCTGTGGGAGGGGTGATTCCCCCCCTGACCCAGGCCGATTGGGAAGCCACATTTGCTAAATATCAGCAGACGCCGGAATATATCTACATCAATTCCTGGATGACCCTGGAAGACTACAAATACATCTTCTACATTGAGTGGTGGCATCGCCTGATCGCCCGTCTGATTGGACTGGTATATGCCATTCCTGTCTTCTGGTTTCTGGCCCGCAAAACCATCCCCTGGAAAGAATTCGGGATCTATTTCGTGATGGGCATTCTGTTCCTGCTCCAGGCCTTTATGGGATGGTATATGGTTGCCAGTGGGCTGGTGGATCGGCCGGCGGTGAGCCACTATCGCCTGACTCTGCACCTGTTTCTGGCCCTCACCCTGCTTGGTCTGGCTTTATGGACCGCTTTTGGTCATCGCTATGGCTTTCCTCCGGCCGGTAAACCGGCTCGCTGGTCGGCGCTCTCGAAACTGGCTGCGCTATCTATGGTGATCCTGCTGATCCAGATCGCCTACGGCGGGCTGGTTGCCGGGCTGAAGGCAGGGCACGTCTCCAATACCTGGCCCCTGATGATGGGGCAGTGGATCCCCAAAGGGATTTTCGGGGCCCAGGGTTTTGAAGCGCTCAACCTGGTTGAGACCCCTCAAACTGTGATGTTCATCCATCGCTGGTTTGCCTTTGCGGGCCTGATCGTTGTGCCTCTGCTCTACTGGAAGGCCCGGAAACAGCAACTTCCCAGCGAAATTCAACGAGGGATGTTGCTGGTATTGGGTGTGGTAGCGATTCAGATCACCCTGGGCATCCTGGTCGTGTTGACTAACGTACCTGTCTGGTTGGCTTCGTTGCATCAGGCAACCGCGGTCGCTCTGTTTGCGCTGAGTGTCTTCTTCCTCCATCGTCTGCGCGCCCTGGATCGGCGTGCCTGAACCAGAAGAGTACCATGCTCGGCCAGTTGACCATCCACCTTCACCTGCCGGGCTGCACTTCGTTGAAAGAGAAACGCGGCCGCCTCAAGCCCCTGATGGCACGGTTGCATCGCGAATTTAATGTGTCCGTTGCCGAGATGGATTTGCAGGATCGCTGGTCAGAAGCCGTGATCGCCTGTGCCCTGGTCAACTCCGATGCGGTGGTCATCCAGCAATCGCTACAAAGTGTTTCGCGCTGGGTGAAGGCTCACTGGACAGATGGCGACATCCTGGACGAGAAAATTGAGATTCTCTAAAGCGGCTACAGGCACAGGCATCTTCACAGGATGCCTGGCGAAAATACACGCAGGAGGTCAGACATGGACATCTTGATCATGGGTAGCGGTGGAGTGGGCGCCTACTACGGTGGATTGCTGGCCCGCCAGGGGCATCGAGTGACCTTTGTGGCCCGCGGCGCGCATCTCCAGGCCCTGCGCACTCAAGGATTGCGAGTCAAAAGTGTGCACGGTGACTTTGAAATCGCCCCGGTTCTCGCCACCGATAACCCGGCCGAAGCCGGGCAGGTAGACCTGATCCTGTTCTGCGTTAAGACCTATGACACCGAAGCGGCTGCCGAGGCTATTCGCCCGACAATCGGTCCACAGACCGTGGTGATCAGTCTGCAAAACGGTGTGGAGGCCGCAGAGCAGATCGGACGGGTGATCGGCATGGAACACCTCATGGGCGGCATGACCCAGATCTCTTCGGCCATTGAATCGCCGGGGGTGGTCAGGCAGGTTTCACAATTTCGGCGTATTGTATTCGGCGAACTGGATGGATCGATCACAGAACGGGCCCGTCGCATCGAACAGGTGCTCAAAGAGACCGGGATTACCGTGGAAATCTCCCAGGACATTCAGAGCGTGTTGTGGGCCAAATTGATCTTCATCTCAGCCGCCAGCAGCATGGGCGCACTCACCCGCCTGCCCATGGGCGATTGGCGTCATGTTCCCGAAACTCGCCAGATGGTCACCAACCTGATGAGAGAAGCCGAAGCGGTAGGACGTGCTCATGGTGTGAACCTGGAAGCAGATGTAGTCGAATCCTCCCTGGCCTTTATTGACGCGGCGGCCCCTCACATCAAAGCCTCCATGCAACTGGATGTGGAAAACGGCCGCCGCTTTGAACTGGAGTCGATCATCGGCGTGATCGGCCGCAAAGGACGCGAGGTCGGCGTCCCTACCCCCACAGCGGATGTCATCTATGCCGCCCTGCTCCCGCTACTGGTCAAAGCCACCCAGGCCCGGTAAAGCCGCAGGCTCTGTGCACCTCATTTGACAAATTCCGAAATCAGTTTATAATTCAAGCTGTCCCTCCAGGATAGCACTTTTTTCTGGTCTGGCCAGGATAATTAGCGGTCTCGTTGCTCCCGACGTACCCAACTGAAAACGGACGTGTTTAATATCAGAGACCTCGTCTAGCGGAGTGATTGGTTAAAATGGGCCTCATGCTCCCCTGGTGGTTAAGTGCCCTATCCTGGGTTGACCGCTGGCAAACTCTACTTTGCCAGAGGATGTCTTTTGGCGTATAAGATGTCATGGAAGGCTTCTGCCGTTTCCATGGCGTCTTTTTTGCTTTTGAATAGCGAGGTGAATATGAGTCAACCTTTACAGGTAGAAATCATTGCCTACGCGCCTACTGCGTTCTATCACTGTATGCACTGTGAAATTGCCTGGCGAGAGATGGGCAAGTCCAGCGCGGTACAGCGCGAGCAGATCGCCAGCAGCCTGCCCGAGGATCTTCAGCAAGAATACCTGGCTATCTCCGATTGGGTGCGCGAGATGTTTCGACGGCATTGCGACCGGCTGGTGGTCAAGGTCATTGATGCGGCCTCGGTGGAAGGGGTAATCAAATCCCTGCGCTATGGCACGCGGCGTTATCCTGCAGTGATCGTGGATCGGCATCACCGTTTCAGCGGCCATCATGCTCTGGAACAGGCGGCTGAAGAAATTGCACGTCTCTTGGGTGAACCAGTGGCTTCTGCTCCTGCCCGATGATCCTGAGCAAGGCTACTGTGCCAGCGTAAAAGTGGAGCACGTTGACACGAAATCCCTGTTCAGAAGGAGGTGATCCCGCCTGCAGATCATCCACATCCCTGACCGACTTACGGGAGATGGCGCCGTAAGTCCCCAAGCCGATACGCCATCGAGACGAACTCTTTTCCAAAAAGGAGGATGTCCATGAATACCCTATGGATCGTTGTGATTGCCGCCGTGGCTATCTATCTGGCCTATAACTTCTACGCTCGCAAGATCGATCGGGATGTGATTGAAGCCGATCCCAAGCGTGCCACTCCAGCCCGCCTGTACATGGATGGCGTGGACTTTATGCCGACCAGCCGCAACGTGCTGTATGGCTACCACTTCAAGTCCATTGCCGCCGCCGGGCCGATCGTCGGGCCGATTACAGCCGCCAACATTTGGGGATGGCTACCGGCCTTGCTGTGGCTGGTCATTGGAGTTTCCTTCCTGGGATGGGCCAGCGACTATAGCGCCATTATGGTTGCCGTGCGCAACGATGGCAACAGTCTGAGCGCTATCAGCCATCGTCTGATTGCGCCGCGCACCCGCACCATCCTGTTTACGTTCATCTTCTTCTACCTGTTACTGGTAGCCGGCGCGTTCATGGGGATCATGTCGGCGCTTATGGCCGCTCGCCCCGATGTTCCCTTCGGCATTCTGATGCTTGGGGTGATGGGCTTCCTGGGCGGTCAGATGCTTTACCGCTGGAAGATGGATCTGATCGCTGTGACCGCCATTGTGGTCATCGTGACCCTGGCAGCCATCGTGCTGGGGCCCTTCGGCGCCACACGCACAGAAACTGGCGCCTGGCAATGGGTTGGCCCGATCAACGGTGCGGTAGCCGGCCTGAACAAAGCCATTGATCAGATCACCGGCGGTCAGGCAGTGATGGTGGTGTATGACCCAACCAACGCTGATCCACGCATTCCGGCCCCCGGCGCGGATGGAAAACGCCCCAGCACTGCCCTGTATGATGCCGAAACCGGTGCCATCAAAACCATGCCCTCCTACCTGTTCTGGGCGCTGTTCATCCTGGTCTTCTCCTACCTGGCAGCCACTCTGCCTATCTGGCGCTTTGCCCAACCGGTGAATTACATCGGCTTCTGGATCACGCTGATTACTATTGTGTTTGGTGCAATTGGTGCGGTATTGGCCCCCTTCATCAAGCCACAAGTCGGCGCGTTTGTGCTTGAGCCGGTTAAAACCTGGGGCTTTGCCTACGATCCGGCCAAAGCCTGGTTGCCCATCTGGCCCATGCTGTTCGTAACCATCGCCTGTGGTGCCATTTCCGGCTGGCACGCGCTGTTTGGCTCCATCGGTACGGCGCGACAACTGGAATACGAAACCGATGCGCTGCCGGTGGGTGGTGGTGCCATGTTCTCCGAGAATGTGCTGGGACTGCTGGCCCTGGTAGCCGTTTCGATTGAAGGGGTTGGTGGCGGTGCCGGGCGCTTTGCGGCAGGCGTGGGAGCTCTGCTCTCGGTGATCTTCGGCGATGGCTTCCGTCCCTTCGGAACAGCGCTTGGCTTCGGCGCCTTCATGGTGATCGTGCTCACCGTGACCCAGTTGATCTTCCGGGTTATGCGTGTGACCCTGTCTGAATGGGTTGGAGAGGTGGTGCCGGCGATCAAGAACATGCATGTCTCCACCATTGTCTCGATGCTCGCCACCATGATCCTGGTGCTGACCGGGACCTGGGTGTATCTGTGGCAACTGTTTGGCTCTGCCAACCAGTTGATGGCCGCCCTGAGTCTGTTGATCGTGACGGTGTGGCTGAAAGAGCAAAAGAAGAACCCGGCTTACGCCCTGTGGCCGACGGTCTTTATGTATATCACCACCCTGGCCGCCACCCTGATCACCGCCCGCAACCTGTACGTAACCATCGTGCCCAAAGGTGGCACTGCAGCGGTTGGTGCCTGGCTGATGATCCTCATCGCCATTCTGCTGTTCCTGACCGCCCTGGTGATCGGCTGGGATGGCTGGAAGGCCTACCAACGCTATGCCCAGGGAGGCACTCCTCAGAAGGCGCCGGCGGCTACGGACTGAGAATCGTCTCCGAAAGGTGAAGGGGAGGCGCCTAATCCGCGTCTCCCCTACTCATTATCCCGGTCGGTATATCCCCGTGGGCCAACGGCACGCCCCAGGTCGCACAGGGATTGGAAGTAGGCTCTGGCTTCTACCTGGTTTGGGTCCGGGAAAGGAACGTGGATCTCCAGATTGGGAGCAGTCTTGCGCAGGCTGAGACGGATATAGCGCGACGAGAAGGCCTGCATGGGAAGCGATAGCCGATCGAGAGTCTCCCGAGCCAGAGAAAGCAATCCTCTTGGCGCCATCAGGCGCAATCCCTGGTAATCGGTGGCTTCCCAGCCGCGTTGGGCAAGTTTCTTCAGGGCATCGCGCCCCGTCCAGGTTCGAGGATCGGCCAGTTCGAGGTCCAGGAGAGGAGGCGAGGAGAGCACGGCCCGGAAGATGATCAGATCGTCTCGTCCCTGGATCAGGGCCAGGAGCATCATCCAGAACACGTCCCGTGGCTTAAACACCAGCAGGACATCCATGCGATGAAAAGGGCGTCGGGCTTTGGCAATGCCCATCTCAGCCACGGATGTGCCAAGCCAGCGAAAGGTGGTACGTTGACCGATCAACGGCAAACCGCCCTGCATCCACTTGAGCAGTCTGTCGCCACGGCGCAGGTTGTAGATCATTCCCGCGGCAAACCACCCCATAAAAACCGCCACAGCCAGAATGACAATCCACTGTGAGTTCATGTCATATCCTCTGGAGGAAAATGTCCGCTGAGCATCTCAACATTGAGTATAATATACCTGTGGCAAAACAACCAGGAAAGCCATCGTTCTGGGAAAAGGCCCGCGAGTTTATCTATGGAATGTTCAGCCTGGAATTCGTCACCCATGCGCAGGAAATGCGGGCCAGCGTGGAAAACCTGTTTATGCTGGGCCTGGTGGGGGATATGATCGGCCTCCCGGTTCTCCCTTCGTACTACAGTCTGCGCCTGCTGCCCTATCTGGTGCCTCACATAGCCACCTGGAAACGGCGAGTGCTGCGCGAACGGGAGTTCACCGATGAGCACGACTATCATCTGGAGGGATTGTAGTTTCTTCATCTCTCGATCACGAAAGGAAATCTGCCCATGAGCGAAACCGCCGAACCCAAAAAGAGTTTTTGGACCAACCTGAAAGAGATCATCTACGGCATGGCCTCCCATGATATGAGCCGCTATGCCCTGCGCACGCGGGCCAGCATGGAGCACCTTTTCATCCTGATCACTATGGGCGATATGATTGGCATTCCCATCCTGCCGCCCTACTACAGCCTGCGTCTGCTGCCCTATGTGGTGCCCCAGATCTCGACCTGGAAACGGCGCCTGCTGCGCGAGAAAGACGTATCTGATGCGATGTTCTAAGTGAGGAACCGCCATGTCTCTCCGACGTATCTTTGAAGAGCACCCGGAACGCCGCTACATCATGTTCGGCGGCAAAGGTGGCCTGGGCAAGACCACCTTTTCCGCGGCTACGGCTTACTGGCTGGCCTCGCAAGGAAAGAAGGTGCTGGTGTTTTCTGTAGACCCTCAGGCCAGTCTATCTGACATCTTTCAGCGCGATATCTTCGGCAAGGGCCCAGTGCAGATCATGGAAAACCTGTGGGCCCAGGAAATTGACGCCGATCAGCACATCAAGGCCTATCAGGAGGAGATCCGCCAGAAAATCCTGGATATGTACGGCTTTGATTCCATCCCCGAGGAGATCGAGCAGTACATCCAGGCTGCCTCGGCTGAACCTGCTATGGAAGAGAGCGCCATCTTCGACGCCGTGGTGGATATCGTGGTGGAAGGAAAATACGACTATTACATCTATGACCTGGTGCCTCTGGGGCACGCGCTTTATTACCTCAGCATGGCCAAGGTCTACGATGAGTGGATCACCAAGATCACCAGACTGCGCGAGGAAATGCGCGAATACGAAGAGATGGTGGCTCGCCTGAAGCGACAGAAAGAGACCGAGGAAGACCGCATTCTGAACGAATTGCAATACATTCGCGGCCGCATCAACGCCTCCTCGCGCATCCTGACCGACAAAGAGAAAACCGCTTTCTTCTTTGTTCTGGTGCCCGAGGAGATGATTTTGATTGACACCCGCAAAGCCGCCGACCTCTTCGCTCGCTTTGACGTGCCCATCTCTGGATACATCGTTAATCGGGTGGTGCCGCGTGAATTGTTGGGAGAAAACATTCCTCCCTACCTGCGCAACCGAATTGAGATGCAACAGAAATATCTGCGACAGATTGACGAACTGTTTGGCAATCAGGTGGCCGCCCGCGTCCCTGAACTGGAGCGCGACGTGACCGGTCTGGAAATGATCAGCCGATTGGCCCGAATCATGTACGGAGAATAGTGAGGAAGCCATGACGCATACAATCGAAACCTCCATGCGCAAGTATGTGAACGATCATCAACGCTTACGCTACATCTTTTTCGGCGGCAAGGGGGGCGTGGGGAAAACCGTGCTGGCCGGGGCCACGGCCATCTGGCTGGCCGAGCAGGGAAGACGGGTGATGCTGGCTTCGACCAATCCTGTACACAGCCTGAGTGGCCTGCTGGCTCAGGATGTGTTTGGTAAACCCACTCCCGTTCAGGGTGTACCCAACCTGTGGGCATATGAGATTGACACCAAAGACACTATTGAGCGATCCAAACAGGAGATTCGCGAGAAGATTCAGTGGTTCCTGAAATTCGCGGATATTTCTACCAAAGCCGATGATTTCGTTGAATCGGCCACCATGAATCCGGCCTTTGAAGAATCGGCCATGTTCGAAAACATGGTGGACCTGATGCTCAAGGACGAGTACGATGTATATGTCTTCGATACGGCGCCCACCGCCAACGCTCGCCGCCTGTTGGGCATGTCGAAGGTGTATTCGCTCTGGGTGAACAAGATGCTCAAGAGCCGTGAAGAGGCACGTACCCTGCGGGAAATGCTCTCGTTCACCAAAAAGAAAGAACCCGATCCGTTAATGGATTACCTGGTGGCTTTCCGCGATCGCATGGGACAGGCCCGTAAATTGCTCACCGATGAGCAATTGACCGCCTTCTTCTTCGTCACTCTGGCCGAGGCTTTGCCCATCGCTGTGATCACTCGCTTCATCGGCTGGTTCCACGACTTCGGCATACCGGTCGGGGGTGTGATCGTCAACATGCTGATCGAACGCTCTCAGGTGACTGAGTCTTCGCCCGATTTCGTCCGCAATCGGGTGGAGATGCAGGAACGCTACATGGAAGACATCTGGCAGAAATTCAATGGTATGGTACGGGCCCTACTGCCCCTCTACGAGACCGAAGTGCGCGGGGTGAATATGTTGAAACGCATGGGCGAACGGCTCTTCTCCTGAACCCCAGAAGGGTCTTCTGCTCTCCAGCGGTGCTCCATGCAAAGCGACATTGTGACCACTATGCGTCAGGTGTTGTATGGCATGGCTATCCACGACCAGGTGCGGACCCTGACTCGCCAGCGTGGAAACCTGGAACACCTGTTTGTGTTGATCAGTTTTGGCGACCTGGTCGGCCTGCCGATCCTGCCGCCATATTACAGCATGCGCCTGTTGCCCTTCTTGACCCCTATGCTGAACAACTGGAAGCGGCGTGTGCTGCGGGAGCGCGATTTGACCGACGCGCTCTTCTAAAAAACCCATTAACTGAGGAAACGAAATGGACCTGGGATTGACAGATAAGATCGTGCTGGTCACAGCCGCCTCCAAAGGATTGGGAAAGGCGGCTGCACGCGAATTTGCCCGCCAAGGAGCACATGTGGCCATGTGTGCTCGCAGCGAAACCATCTACTCGACCGCGGAAGAGATCCGCACCGAAACCGGTCGGCGCATTCTTCCCCTACGAGCCGACCTCACCCGACCCGAGGACATCCAGTCGGTGGTTCAGGCCACCCTGAATGAATTCGGACGAATAGACATCCTGTTCATCAACTCCGGCGGCCCCAAACCAGGCAATTTTCTCTCCCTTACTCCAGCCGATTGGGAAGCAGCAGTGCAATTGACCTTAATGAGTGCGGTGCATTTGTGCTATGCCGTGATCCCTCACATGATCCAGCAGGGCGGCGGGAGCATCGTCACCACCCAATCCTATTCGGTTAAACAGCCGATTGACAATCTCATCCTCTCTAACTCGATCCGCATGGCGGTGATCGGCCTGATGAAATCGCTGGCCAACGAATTGGGGCCAAAAGGTATCCGGGTCAATTCCATCAATCCAGCCTGGACCTGGACGGAACGGGTAGAACAGTTGATGCACGATCGCGCTGCCCGCAACGGCACCACCCCCGAGGCTGAGGCCGCTAAAGTCACCAGCGACGTGCCGCTCGGCCGCATGGGCACCGTGGAGGAATTCGCCCGCGCTGCGGTATGGCTGGCTTCGCCGGCCGCTTCGTTCATCCACGGTCACGCGCTGATGTTCGATGGCGGTGCCGTCAAGGCCGCTCTCTAAGTGGGGCAAGCGGGAGAACAGAAGAACGGGAAAGCACGAGACTAACAGACCAACAGACCAACAGACTAACAGACTAACAGACTAACAGACTAACAGACTAACAGACTAACAGACTACACAACCGACATGCCTTCTCTTTCTCGCCTGAGCCGCAATGCGCTGATCGTGGCCTCCCTGTTCTTTCTGGATAAAATCCTGGCATTCGTGCGTACCGGTATCATCTCGCGCCGCTTCGCTGATCAGGTACATCTGCTCGACGCCTTCAACGCTGCCAACAATCTGCCCGACCTGCTCTTCGCCCTGATCTCTGGCGGAGCGCTGGCGATGGCGTTTATTCCCCTGCTCACCGAATACCTGACCATTCGCGACCGTGCCGATGCCTGGGACCTGTTCTCGCGCGTGGCAAACGTGGCGTTCTTAACCACTGCCGGCCTGGCGGTGATCATCGCCGTTTACGCTGAACCGATCGTGGACGCCGAGATCGGCATCGCTCCTGGCTTCACTGCCGAACAGCGCCATCTGGTGGCTCAATTGATGCGCCTCAATCTGATCGGCACGGTGATCTTCTCCATCAGCGGCCTGGTGATGGCCGGCTTGCAGGCGCATCAGCACTTCGTCTCCCCTGCCCTGGCGCCGATTGTGTACAACGTCGGCCAGATCATCGGTGCACTGGCCTTTGCACCTCGTTGGGGAGTGCACGGCCTGGTATATGGGGTGATCCTGGGTGCCGCGCTCCATCTATTGATCCAGGTGCCAGCCCTGGTGTATTTCGGCTTTCGCTGGACTCCAGCGGTAGATCTGCGCCACACCGGCCTGTTGACGGCTCTGGCCCTGATCGCCCCCCGCCTGGCTACCATGGCCGGCATCCAGTTGATCATGCTGGCCCGCGATAACCTGGCTTCACGCCTCGATCAGGTGGGTGCCGTCACAGCCCTGACCTACGGGTGGATGATCATGCAGGTTCCCGAGACCATCCTGGGCACGGCCATTGCTACCGCCATGTTGCCGGCTCTCTCCGAACTGGCCGCCCGTGGCGAGTGGGACGCGTTTCGACATACCATCGAGCGCGCCTTACGGGTGTTGCTCGCCCTTTCCCTGCCGATCACTGCGGTGATGACAGCCGGCCTGGCCCCCCTGGTACAGGCGGTGTTCGGCTTCGACCCGGCCACCACCGATTTGCTCACTTGGACGACGCGCGCGTATCTGGTCACGCTGACCGGCTACGTGATCCACGAAGTGGCGGTACGTTCGTTTTACGCTCGCCAGGAACCGCTGGTGCCTCTGCTGACCATCCTGTTGCGGCTGGCGATCTTCTTGAGCATTGGCATCAGTGGGGTACTCTTCTGGCGATCCTTTGGAGCGCCGGTCATCGCCCTGGGGGAGATCGCGTTGTTGTTCGAAGCCATCCTGCTCCTGGTCTGGTTGGCGGCCCGCTTGAACGCTCCCTTCCAGATCGGGGGAGCGATCGGACACGGGCTGGCAGCGGCGCTCCTGGGCGGCGCGACCACCTGGGGTCTGGTGGGAATCGCTCTGCTGGGGCAGGTATCCTCCGCTCTGGTGGGAATGTCCATCGGGGCCGCGATCGCCCTGGCCGTGGTCTGGCGTGAAGTCCGTCTATTATTTCGGTTATGACCTACTCCCAAAACCCTTCACCGCCGAGAACGCGGAGAGCGCAGAGCCGAAAAGGTCAAAATCCGCACAGAACATGCCGCGTTTTGCTCAATAAGCCAAACTCTCCGCGTTCTCTGCGCACTCTGCGGTGCAATGACCTTTTGGCAGTGAAGTCGGTTATGAGTACGAGAGAACCATCCATAGCGGCGCCGATCGGAGTATAATAGCCCCTATGTCTGATCCGAATCTTGAATCAACCCAACCGAACTCTTCTCTGGACTCTACTCAACCATCACAGCCCCTGGAAACCCCCTCCGCCGAGGAAACCCAGACGATCGAATCCCCCGGGACTCCGCAGCAGGCTTCGCCGCCCCCCCGGCGTTTCCGCTTCCCCTGGCGCAACCTGCTCCTGGGTTTTCTTGGCTTGCTCCTGCTCATCGGCCTGGGCGCCTTTGGAGGGTATCAAGCTGCCATCGCCGACCGTCAGGCCGCCTATCAGGCCCGTCTCTCGAAAGAACTCACCGAGCAATACGCTATGGCTCTGCTTGACATGGCTTCCGGTCAATATGGCCTGGCCCAACAACGGCTGGAGTACATCATCCAGAATAATCCCTCCTTCCCAGGGGCGGCAGAAAAACTGGCTGAAGTGATGATCCTTTCCCTGCAAACTGCCACGCCCACCATCACGCCAACCGTCACCCCCACCGCCACCCCCGACCTGCGCGACGTGGAGGAGATCTTCCAGCGCGCCCGACAGGCCATTGAGGCTGCGGATTGGCCCGGCGCCCTGGCCAACCTGGATACCCTGCGGCGCAAGGACCCGAATTACCGCACCGCTGAAGTGGACGGGATGTATTACTTTGCCCTGCGTAACTATGGCTATGACCTGATCACCAAACAAGGCAACCTCGAAGGCGGCATCTATCATCTCACCTTGGCCGAACGCTTCGGCCCGCTGGATAGCGTGGCCAACGGCCTGCGCGAGGGAGCGCGGCTCTATGTGTTGGCCGCCAGTTTCTGGGAACTGGACTGGAAGAACGCGGTGTACTACTTCTCCCAGTTATACGCTGCCTGGCCCAACATGTGGGATGGCACGATGACCGCTTCGGAGCGCTATCGGGTGGCTTCCATTCGATATGGCGATGAACTTCTGGCGAAAGAACAGTGGTGCGCGGCTTACGAACAGTACTCTAACGCCAGTTTGATCGCCCCTCTGGATAAAGTCGCCCAAAAGAACTACGAGATAGCCATGTACAATTGTATGCCGCCTACGCCATTTGTTCCGACCGCGCCAGCCACTCCTACCCCGTAGGTGTGCGCGGCAGTAACAATCCAGATGCCATCTGGCCATCTCCCACAGTGGGGATGGCCTCATTTCTCCTACAATCATCCCTGATCTGCAGGGCTTTTCAAAGATTTAATGTTCCATCTCTTTTTGTACCGCCAGGCTTTGCCTGGCAGTGTGCCGACCATAGGTCGGCGGTACAATTTTATGTTACTGAGAGTCACAGCAACTGTAAGAAAGGCCCAAAGATTAGAATTTTGAAAAGCCCCACCTGATCTGCTCGCCCTCTTCTCAGCATGGAAGGGAGAAACGATGGAAAATCCGCCTGTTTGGGCTTTGGCCCTGATGTACTGGTTGCACATGCTGGCTACGGTTGCCTGGATCGGTGGCCTGGTTTCGATTTCTCTGCTGATGTTGCCTGCGATGCGCAAGAGCCTGCGCCCGGCCGATCAACTGGCCTTTTTGGAAGCCATGCAAAAACGCCTGGAACCTCTGGCCTGGTTTTGCATTGGCCTGCTGGTGACTACCGGTTTATTTCAACTGAGTGCCAATCAACACTACAAAGGGTTTTTTGATGTCAGCAGTCAGTGGTCGCTGGCCATTTTGATCAAGCATGGACTGGGCCTGATCCTGGCGGCGGTGACGGCTGTTCAAACCTGGGAGGTGCTCCCGGCCATCCGTCGCGTCCTGCTTCAACGCCAGAAAGCCCAAGACGAGGAATTGAATCGCCTGCTGAGGCGCGAGGAACGTCTGGTGCAGATCAGCATCGGCCTCTCGATTTTGATCCTCGGAGCAACTGCCCTGGCACGCAGCACGTTTTGATTCACCCGCCCCCCATGAATGAGAAGCCCATCCCCAACCATAGGGGCTGAGCAAATTTCGTCAGCCGGCTTTGCGGAGACGGCCGAACGCAAATAGAACGGGCTGAAGAAAGTGGGGAGCAAATCGCTGATACACTATCCCGAGAAAGTATGTCAGAGAAGAGAAGGCCAGATAAGCGGGTTCAGACCTGAAGCCATACACCACCCTTTCTGCAAACCCTGCTTCTTGCAGGCACTGCGTCAGTTGCCTGATGGTATTACAGCGATAGCGGGTGGGAAAAACATCCTGGCCTTTACGCCCATGACGACTGAGGGAAAGGACGGTGGCATGGTAACGATTGGGAATCAACGAAGCCAGGAGGGCAACATATCCCCAGCGATTGGAGGTGCGTATACACCCATAGCCACCATCTTTCAAGACTCGAGCCATCTCCGCAAAGAACCGTTTCGGGTACTCCACGTGTTCCAGAACGCTATCACAAACAATCAGGTCTACCGAACTCGTCGCCAGGGGCCAGCGATCGTCCTGCACCCGGTGGAACTCATCCAGGTAAGGGTTGTTCCCGGCTTGCGGGTCCACATCCACCCCTATCACTCTGGCGACTTTGCCTTTGAGGATTCGCAAGTTCCGCCGGAATGGGATCGGGTCTTCGCCATAGGCCCCTCGCCCACATCCCACGTCCAGGACCACAAACGATGGCTCCAGCAGAGCGTTGACGCGGTTATAGAAAGCCACCGTTCCATCCATATCGCTAAAGCCGCCGAAGCGGCTCTCCGGGTAATACGCTTGTTTCACATCCATGTTATCGCCCACCCTTCCCAACTGGGACACTAAAAGTTCTTTCTTTGTGCACGGGCAGGCCGGTTAAATCATAGGTCATGGCCCCCTCAATACGCACCGGGATCATCGCTCCCACCTCCACCTCTCCCTGCACCAGCACATAGCCATCTATTTCCGGCGCATCCCGGTAGGAGCGCCCCACCGACAGTCCCCGGGCATGGCCCTCGATCAACACCTCCAGAGTCTTTCCCACAAAAGACTGATTGATCTCCAGCGAAATGCCCTGCTGCAACGTCATCAGTCGTTGATAACGCTCTTCTTTGACTTCCGGCGGGATGGGATCGCCCAGTGGCTCAGAGGCTGTGCCGGGCTCAAACGAAAAGCGGAACACCCCTACCCGATCGAAGCGCATGGTGCGGACAAACTCTTCCAGGGCACGAAACTCCTGCTCTGTTTCTCCAGGATAGCCCACGATAAACGTGGTGCGCAGGGCAATTCCCGGCAGGCGGGAGCGCAGTTTCTCCAGAGTGCGATACACCCATTCGATGTTGGCCGGTCGCCGCATACGTCGCAACACCTCGGGATGGGCATGTTGCAACGGCATATCCAGGTAGGGGACGATCTGGGGCGATGAAGCCATCACGTCAATCAAGCGATCGGTCACGTAACCAGGATACGCGTACATGATCCGTATCCAGTCCATATCAGGCACAGTGGCGATAAGCCGCTCCAGCAGGACCGCCAGGCCATCTTTCATCCCCAGGTCGTGACCGTAATCGGTTGTATCCTGCGCGATTAGGATCAATTCACGCACCCCCTGATCGCGCAGGCGACGGGCCTCATCGAGCAAGGTTTCCAGCGGGCGACTCACAGCCGTCCCCTTGATCAGCGGAATGGCACAGAAGGCACACGGTCGGCGACAGCCATCGGCAATCTTGAGATAGGCCGATGCTCCGAACACATTGGCCCGTAACACACCGGCTTCATCCGTGCCCACGGTGGGAGCCTCGGGCAGATGATACAACGGCTGGGGATGGGGGCTCTGGCGCAACTGACGCACCACCTGGACGATATCCATCCAGCGACGGGTGCCAAGAATACCATCCAGGCCGGGCACCTGACGCGCCACCTCCGCCCCGTAGCGCTGGGTGAGACAGCCCGCCGCGATCAACCACTGGCGCTTGCGTTTCTTCCGGGCCAGATGCCGCAGGGTATTGAGCGATTCCTCCCGGGCCGGGCCGATAAAACCACAGGTGTTCACAATCAACACTTCGGCCTGGCGCGGATCATCCACTGCCCGAAACCCCTCGCGCTCCAGGAGCTGGGCCATCGAATCTGAATCCACACTGTTTTTGGCGCAACCGAGAGAAATGAGATAAAAAGTGTTTCTGGTCATGTTTTCATCACGGGAGAAACCACTGAGATACGGAGAGCACGGAGGTTGTTTGGGAGTAACGTAACGCCAACTTTAGTTGGTGACCATGAGAGCTAACGTATTGGCGTTGGGGTGCGCGTAGGGGTAGGAGTGCGTGTGGAGGGGGGAGTGCGCCTGGGGGTTTCCGTACGCGTCGGCGTAGAGGTGATCGTCGGCGTCGCCGTGATGGTCGGCGTCGGGCTGATCGTGGGGGTAGCAGTCACAATCCCATCGGCACGGAAGATGCGCAACACCGCTTGGCCCATCCCGCCCAGCAGCCCCAGATCGCGCTGATTATAATACACGCGCAACGCCGCGCCATTGCCAGCCACCACTTCGATCTGCGCTGTGGCATCAAACGGATAAGCCGTTCCCGGCACCACCCGTCCCTCAAATACCACCTTTCCATCGGCAATCACCCGCAAAAAGGTTCGCTCCAGAGCGACCAGATTGATCTGCACGGCCACCCCTTCGCGTGGGGTTGGCAGAAGCACAGGGGTCTCCAGAACTGCAGGCGCAGTGGCGATCATCTCCTCAGGCAAGACCACGCTCGGTGTTATCCCTGGGCTTTCTTCCAGCGAAAACACTTCCAGGAGGGGTGGCACAGTGCTCGTCGGGCGATGTTGTTCACGCAGCACCTGATTCATGCCCCACACTGTAAAGGCCATCAAGGCCAGCAACAACCCCAATGCCAGCAAGTCCGCCGCCAGCAAGCGCGTGATCGGTGGCAGACGAGAAGGCGTCGCCAATGAAGGCAGCCCACGCGCCCCTGGTGGCAGTGGATGCCGCTCCCGATGGCGGACCTGCAACCCCTCTGCAAACTTCAAGAGCAGCGCATCCACATCGAGATCGAGGAACGAGGCATACGTGGCCAGCATCCCGCGAGTCTGCACTGGCGAGGGAAGCCTCTCAAAATTCCCTTCCTCCAGGGCCTGCAAATAGTGAGCGCGAATATGGAGATGGCGCTCAATCTCCTCGTGCCGCAGGTTGAGCATTTCCCGACGCTGGCGCAGTTGGGCGCCCAGTTGCACAAAGATCTCACGAGAAGAAATGGGAGAGGGCGGAGTCGTCGCCCCAGACGTCTCCTCCGCCCTGGAACCTTCCCCCAGCCCGGGCGTTTCTTCCAGCGGTTCTGAACGCCCCCCTGACGTGTTCGGCCCCGAAAGGCCGCTCAACCCTCCACGGGCTGGCGGCCCCCCTGCGCGCCCCGAAGGGCGGGCCGAGGCCAGCGGAATCTCGGCCTCGACCGACTCCCCGGCGCTGGCAGTCTCAGAGGCCAGACTTTTTTTTTATCCCACAGAGCGACTACCCTGCCCCAGAACGATGGGGGTTCTCGATCGGCTCTGGCTGAGTCGGCTATACGCTCTCGGGCCGGTCGTTCTTCCGCAGGCTGGCGATCATCGGCGGGACGGGCTTCACCAGGCAGGCTCTCCGGAATCGGTGAAGCAGGCGGCCTTTGCTCTGGCGGCTGTTCGGCTGGAGTGGCCGCCGGGGGCAAATCCACCGATGGGCGCACCGGAGACGCGGAACGGCGGAGGCGATGTGTCCGGAAGAGGGGGCGATCGGCCCGGGGTTCGGCGAGGCCCGCCGCGGGTCCAGGTGCGGAGGCGGAGCGTGCCGGGGAGGCCTCTTTCGCCTGGGCGGGGGACTCTGTTTCGGGCGAGGGAGTCGCTGTCGCCGGAGCGATGTCCCGCAACGCCGCTTCCAGGTCCAGGTCCAGGAAATCCGCATACAGGCGCAGGAAACCCCGCGCCTGAGCCGCAGACGACATCGCCGTATAGTCGTCATTCTCAAGCGCTTCCAGGTAGGGAATGCGAATGCGCGTGGCCTGGAAGACGTCTTCCAGAGTCAGGTTGCGCTCCAGACGCAGACGCTTGAGCCGCTGACCGATGGTTTCAGGAGAGTCATGCATTGGAGGAAAGTGTACCACGCTTGGGGCACAGACAGGCCATTTGCGGCCCACAACTGCCTGCAGGATGAGTTCTGGGCTCGCTCACCCGACAGGCGGCGGGAATTTATCCAGCAGTCGCCGTGTCAGCCGCGGCTTCGGTTTGCCTGGCCGATTTGGCCGGGGCCTTGCGGGCCGGCCGGTTGCCTTTTGGGGTTTCGGTTTCCTCGCCCTCGCGGCGGACAATGACTTTCACTTCAGGCATCAGATCCATGGTCAGGCGCACGTGAACGGTGTACTCGCCGAGTTTGCGAATCGGTTGCATATCCACCTGCTGACGCCGGATCTCAAAGCGCACTTTTTCGGTGATGGCTTCGGCCACGTCCTGAGCGGAAACGGAGCCGTAGAGTTTGCCGGTTTCGCCCGCCTTGACCAGGAAGGTCAGTTCCATCCCGTTGATCTGTTCGGCCAGGCCTTGCAATTCCTGATTCAGAGCCGCGCGGCGGATTTCAGCCTGCTGGCGAATGCGCTCTGCCTGTTTGAGGGCACCTGGCGTGGCCAGCACAGCCAGGCCCTGTGGGATCAGGAAGTTGCGTCCATAGCCATCGGCCACTTTTTTCACATCGCCGGCACGGCCCAGTTTGTAGACGTCTTTCAACAGCAATACTTTCATGAGTCAAGCCCTTTCGTAGAGAGAAATGTACGGGCGAAGGGTACCACGCCTCGCGGGGCAGGATTGTACCAGAAGAATCCCGCCTTGCCAACGGGAAACAGCAGGGGTAAGATAGGGGCATGAGTCGTTTTGCTGTTCCCTGGCGTAGAATCGCATGGGTGTTGGGCATTGGAGTGTTGCTCTTGCTGGTGATTGAATTCAACGCTCGCCTGGAAGAACTGGAACGCCTCTCCAAAGAAGCCCAGGCTTACCGCGCTACGGCCACGCAGGTGAGGAACACGCAGATCGCTTTGCAGACGGCTGTGGCCTATGCTACGTCGGAAGCGGCCGTGGAGGAGTATGCGCGCGTCCACGGCCGCATGGTGCGAGAAGGGGAGGTGCTGGTTGTGCCCGTGGGGGTAGAGGCAACCCTCTCCGCTCCTACCCCCACGCCAACGCCGATCCCCACCCCTCCACCCAACTGGCAGGTGTGGTGGGATCTGTTTTTTGGGGAGTAACCAGGACACGCCTGGAGCGGCAGACTATCAGGTAAATCCCCCACCCGAAGTATAGCCACACACCGGGCAGATCAGGTTTAGCAAGCCGTCGTAATCCAGCCGTCCCTGGCCACACTGAGGGCAGGGTTGACCACGCCGCGGCGCGCCACAGGAGGGTTTGGGCGCGATAGTCCGTCGTGCCGGTGGGGAGGGGGATTTTTTCTTCTTTTTTCGGACAGGAGGAACGTCTGAAGAGTTCATCCTTTCTTCAGCCCTGCCATCATCCGCTGAATCAGAGCGGGTTCGGGCACCGCGCCTTCGATGTGAATCACTTCGTTGATCACTGTGCGCGGTACGCCATACACCTGGTATTTGTTGGAAAGATGGGGAAACTCAATGGCCTCCACCATATCGGCTCTGATCAGATCGCTGGCCATCGCCAGTTTGTGAGCGAGCAACACGGCTCGCGGGCAGTAAGGTCAGGTAGGGGTGACAAAGACCTGAATGTGCACCGGCTGATCGAGTTGTTGCAGAGCCTCCAGAGTCTTGGGAAGCAAGTTGTGTTCACCCCGGCTAACCATCAGCAGGTCTTCGATCAGGGTGCCAAACTCGTAGCCCGACGGAATGCCATAGAAGCGGATGCCATAGTCTTTGGGAGGATCGCCACCGAGCAAGACAATGGCCGGGATCTTATCCACGCCGTATTGCCTGGCAACTTCTTCATCAGCCACGAAATCGTAAATTTCAAGATGAATGCGATCCGATAGAGCAGCCAGTTCTTCCAGCAACTGGCGCGTATCAGCGCAGTAGTCACATTCCAGCGCGCCGCCCTGTTCTTGAGTGAACAGGAGCACTTTTACCGGCCCGCTCATTTCGCTCAGGGCCTGACGGACCTGTTCCTGAATATGTTCGTCTAGAAGAGGCATACAATCTCCTTTGAAGATGGGGATAGGCTCTGCTGGCGGGCGCAATTTGCCGCTCATAAATACCTGCAGAGCGTCATCTATCAATCGGATAGACGCAACGAGAGGGCAAAAGCATACGAGATGATTGACCATAGATCATGGACCATAGAGGATAGTCTATCGTCATCTTCGTCGGTGTGCACTCCAATCTTGTCAGGAAACACCCGCCGCTTTCCTCGCCAAATGCCGCAACGTCAAAAAAATCTGCGCCATCTGCGTAATCTGCGGATGGTTTTCTTCACCGCCTGACAACTTTTGCATGCACACTCTTCCTCGCGTCCTCCTCCCACTCTCCACCCGGCCGCGTATAATCACCCTGATCCCCTTCAAGGAGCAGGACCATGGAGATTCTCACCGTTCGCATCGAAAAACCCGATCCGATCAACTTCATCCTCGGCCAGGCCCACTTCATCAAGACCGTAGAAGACCTGCACGAGGCGCTGGTGACCGCCGTGCCCGGCTTGAAGTTTGGCGTGGCCTTCTGTGAGGCTTCAGGCAAGTGCCTGGTGCGCTGGAGCGGCACCGACCCGGCCATGATCGAACTGGCTCAGAAGAACGCCCTGGCGATCGGCGCCGGTCATTCCTTCCTGGTCTTTCTGGCGGAAGGATTTTATCCGATCAACGTGCTGAACGCCATCAAAGCCGTGCCCGAAGTGGCTCGCATCTTTTGCGCCACTGCCAACCCCACCCAGGTGATCGTCGCCCAAACCGAGCAGGGACGGGCCATCCTGGGCGTGGTGGATGGCTCCTCGCCCCAGGGCATCGAGGGCCCCGAAGACATCGCCTGGCGCAAAGACTTCCTGCGCAAGATCGGCTACAAGATCGGCTGAGGGACTATCCGCCTGCCGGCCGGTTGGCAAGCCGCCTGATCCGACGCAGGACCCACGCCCAGAGACCCCACACTTCGGGAACCCGCCACAGGAACAGGATCGCCCCGTACACCATCCCACCCAGGGCAACGCCTCCCAGCCCGATCAGCCAGCGATTCAAACCACCCGCCGCGTGCCTCCACACCCCCAAAGCCAGACTCATCCCCAGGGCGGCCACTATCGCCTGGGCGGCGCCGCGGGCAATCCACGTTTCCTCCAGCCCATTCAGGCGACGGCTCAAGGCCACGAACAGCCCGGTCGCCTCTAGAGCCGTAGCCAGTGAATTGGCCAGCGCCAGCCCACCGTGTGGCATCCAGCCAAGGCGGGCAAACAGTTGCGAAAAGCCGATGCTCAATCCGATATTGAGCAGCATGGCCGCTCCACCGATCAGGACGGGTGTGCGGGTATCATGTTGGGCATAGAAGGCACGGGTCAACACTTCCAGGATCGAGTGACCGACCAGGCCGGCGGCATACCACAGCAATGCCCAGGCGACCAGGTCAGTGGAGGAAGCATCAAACGCGCCGCGCTGAAACAGCATGGCCACCAGCGGCTGGCGCAAGACGATCAAACCTAGCGAGGCCGGCACCGCCAGCAGGATCACCCCGCGCAACGAGGCCGCCAGCGACGTGCGCAGCGCTTCCCGTTGACCCAGGGCATGTTGCGCCGAGAAGGTCGGCATGGCGGCGATCGCCACCGACTGAGCAATCGCCGCCTGGGCCATTAACATCAGCGAGAAGCCATAGGATAACCCGGCCATGCTGGCCTGTCCCATGAACGAGGCCAGGTAGCCGTTCACCCAGAAATTGATCTGCACCACCGCCACGCCGATCACCCGCGGCCCCATCAACGCCAGTACATGCCGCACGTGGACATCGAACATGCTGCGCCAGGGCGTCGGCCCATGGAGATCGGGTTTCAGCCGCCACAACGTCGGTATCTGCAAAGCCAGATACAGCGCCGCGCCGATCACCACGCCCCAGGCCAATCCATATACGCCCCAACGCGATGAGAGCACCAGCGCACCGAAAATGATCCCGATCTGATACATGGCCGGCGTGAGCGCCGGCACCAGGAACACCTGATGGGCATTGAGCACCCCTACCACCAGCCCCCCCAGGCCGAACAGGATGGCTGAGAGCAACTGAATCCGCAACAGCGCCACGGTCAGCGCGAACAGATCGGGATCGGCCGAAAAGCCCGGGGCCAGGACGTGGCGAACGATCCAGGGGGCAAACCAGGCCGCCAGGCCGGCCAGCAGGCCCAGGATCAGGGTGACGAGACGAGCCAGAGAGACCGCCAGTCGCCAGGCGGCCGCCTGTTCTCCTTTCGCCAGCAGACCGGTGAACGTGGGCAGAAAGGCCGAACCCAACGCCCCGCCGGCGACCAGGAGAAAAAGCGTTTCGCTCACCCGGTTGCCGTAGTAGAAGGCGCTTAATTCCGCTGAAGCGCCAAACAGGTGTGCCACCAGAATCGAACGAGCCAAACCGGCAATCTGCCCTGCGATCAGAGCCATCATCACCATGCCGGCGGCCCGGGCAATTTGACGGTTGGATGAAGCGATAGAAGCCATCAGGAAAGACGATTCGGGGAACGAAAACGGGCAAGCCACCGCCGGCCACATGTGCGCCATGCTCCCCAGAGGAGCAAACCGGCGATCCCCGCCCAGGGCAGGATGGCGATCAGGACGATCATCAGAAAATCTACCACGGCGCGCAGGCTGCTGAGCAACAGCTCCCCTGCTCGGGAGAAGGTAGTTGCGGGTTGCCAGGCAGAAGCCGCCGAAAGTTCCTCTTCAGACAACCGCACGGTGATCTCTGCCATAGGGACGGAATGGGCCAGATAGTCAAGCCTCCCTTTGAGGGAGGCAATTTCCTGCTCCCGTTGAGCGATCTGCTGTTCTACTTCCAGCACCTCCTGGAACGTCCTGGCCTGCTTCAGAATCTCCAGCAGACGCTGCCGGGCAACCTGCAGACTCTCCAGACGCAGATTCAGACTCAGGGTTTCATCTTTGACCTCTTCGATCCCTATCTCCCGCCAGGTCACTTGCAGGGCCATCTGGCTCAGACGAGACATCACTTCCTCAAAGCGTTGCGCAGGCACCCGCAGGGTGATCCACACCGTCAGCACGCCACTGACTGAATCCTCCCCCATCTCACTGGAGACGATCAACGCGCCCTCGTCGGCCAGTTCATTGACCAGGGCCTCGATCTGTTGCTGCGTGGATAGCGGATCGCTCACCACCAGGGAGAGACTCCCCACCCATACCACCCCATCTGAGACCAGCACCGCTTCTGCCGAATCGCTCCAGGGACTGGAACGACCTGCGGAGAGACCCCTGATCAGGGAATCGCGGGTACGCAGGCTCTCCAGATAGGCTGAAAACAGAGGCATTCCCACCAGAAAACCAAGCAAGGCCAGGAGTGCGATGCTTTGCCCGATCAGCAAGAAGATCAGCAGGCGATTGGCCCGTTTCAAAGAATGCAGATCACGATCGTCCTGCATAAACCGTTCCCTTCCCAGCGCATTTTACTCCAAAAGTCTTGTCTGCCCCTGACTTCACAGGTATACTTTTCCCATGGCTGCAGAGAAAATCGGCCCGTATCTCATCCAGGCCGAACTGGGACGTGGCGGCATGGCCACAGTGTATCTGGCCTACGATCCACGCTTTGAGCGCCAGGTGGCAGTCAAGATATTGCCACCTGAAATGCTGCATGCCGATCCCCAATTTCGTCTGCGCTTTGAGCGAGAAGCCCGTCTGATCGCCCGGCTGGAACATCCTGCCATCGTCCCGGTCTACGATGTAGGCGAAGACGAAGGCCGCCCATACTTTGTCATGCGCTATATGAACGGCGGTTCGCTGGCGGATCGCATCAAGCAAGGTGTGTTTTCGATCGCCGAAGCGACCCGCATCCTGGAGATCATCGCGCCAGCGCTGGAGGAGGCCCACAACCAAGGCATCGTGCATCGCGACCTGAAACCCAGCAACATCCTGTTTACCGCCAATGGGTTTCCCTGCATCTCCGATTTCGGGATCGCCAAAGTGCTCCAGGCCGAAGGCTCTACCCTGACCAGCGAGAGCATGATCATCGGGACTCCGGCCTACATGTCCCCCGAACAGGCGGCGGGCAAACCCATAGACCACCGCACCGACATCTACGCGCTGGGGATCATCCTGTTTGAAATGCTCACTGGCCGCCAACCCTATCAGGCGGATACCCCCATGGGAGTGGCGATCAAGCACATTACCGATCCGGTTCCGAATATCCTGGAGGTCAACCCTGGCCTGCCGGCGTGGATTCAGGAGGTCATCGCCCGCGCCATGGCCAAAGACCCGGAGCAACGTTACCAGACAGCCACGGAACTGGTCAACGACCTGAAAGCCCATCTGCAACAATCCGCGGCTGTCACCCGATTGGTGAAAACCGTTCCCCCTGCCCCGCCTACCAGAACCCTTCCACGGCGGAGACGATTCTACCCTGTACTGGGGGGGATTCTGATCGCCGGTCTTCTTGGCCTGCTGGGAGCCGGCCTGTGGCTCTCTGGCTTTGGGCGTCGTTCGATGGCTCCGCTTACGCCGCCCACCCCCTCGCCGCTACCCCTGATCACCCAGACCGAGTCGGCCGCCTCGCCGCTCCTGCCCACCGCCACCTCTCTGCCCACTCCGTCTCCTGCGGCAGAGCCTTCCGCCACGCCCTCCCCCCTCCCCACCGAAACCCCTGCGCCAACCCTAGCCGTCCTGGGCGGCGCCGATCAGATTGCCTTCCTCAACGCCAACGATATCTGGATCATGAACGTAGATGGCAGCGGCCTGAAACAATTAACCATTGACGGCGCCAAAAAGTTCAACCTGGAGTGGCTGGATCGCCACACCCTGATCTACCTCTCAGGCAAAACGGTGAAAACCGTGGATATCGAAACCCTGCGCGAGGACAGCATCACCACCTTTCTGTGGGCAGATTACTTCGAGGGCTTCCATCTCTCCCCGGATCGCAAACAGGTGGCCATCACTCTGGCCCGCGAATTGTTCGTCGTGCCCTTCGATCTGGAAACCCTGCGCAACGTCCGCAAGAAAAGCGACCTTCTAGCGATGAACGGTTGCCTGTACTACTCCGAGATGGCGGTGAAAGAGGCCTTGTGGTCTGATGACGGGCAAAAACTGGCCCTCAAGATCATGGTGCCCACCGGCCGCACTCGCTCTGACGCCATCCGCATCGTAGACCTGAATTGTGGTGCCACAGAGTTGCGGGGTCATGACACCTTCCCACCGGGCCGCTTTGAATTCAAGCCTACTATCGTGGATTATGACTGGGATGGAGACCTGCTCTTCTTTTTGAACAGTCATATCTTCCGTGCTGGATTTGGCGATCTGGTGTTCTACAACACATTCACCCACAAATTCCAGCGCCTAGCACCCATTGACAACATCTGTTGCTATCGCGACGCCACCTTCAGCCCGGATGGAACCTACGTGATCTTCGCTTTTCAGGATATTCGCCTGGGTGCAGCCGCCAGAGTGAAACTCTACTATGTTCCGGTAGACGCCCTGAGCACAGGAGGCGTGCTGACTCCCCTTCCCTTACCGGATAACTTCTTCCCTCGCACAGACGAAGCCCCCATGCCTGCCTTACGGCCCGCCTGGTTTCAACCATGATCAAACGCCTGCCTCTATTCCCCCTCATCGCACTGAGTGTATTATCCTTTCTCCTGGCCTGCGCTCCTGTTGCCCCGCTTTCGCCGGCAGCTCCGTCCTCTCCCCCGGCGCGCCCGGCGACTCAAACGGCCGGCCTTCTGATTCAGCCCCTTCTCCTGCATGCTGCCCATGCTTATCAAGGCCCCTTTTTTGAGGTCTACTTTACCGACCCCACCAGCCCCTACGCTCGTCAACAAAGTGGCGGCATTGACCAGGCGTTGATCGCTTCGATCGATGCCGCCCGCCTGAGCGTGGATATGGCTATTTACAACCTCAGCCTGCGTGAATTGGGCAACGCCCTGCTGCGAGCACGCGATCGGGGCGTGATGGTGCGAATGGTCATGGAGAGCGATAATCGAGACCGGGCTGTTTCTCAGGCTTTGATCGAAGCCGGCCTGCCGGTCCTGGGTGACCGCCGCCAGGGACTGATGCACAACAAATTCGTCGTTATAGACCGCTCCGAAGTCTGGACCGGTTCGATGAATTTCACCCCCAGCGGCACGTACCAGGACAACAACAACATGATCCACATCCGCTCAGTCAAACTGGCTGAGAACTACCTGACTGAATTTGACGAGATGTTCCGGGACGATCTCTTTGGCCCCGATACCCGCGCCGCCACTCCCAACCCGGTCATTACGGTGGATCAAATTCGCATCGAAACTTACTTCTCTCCCGACGATCAGGTCAGCCGGCGTCTACTCGACCTGATCCGCACCGCCCAGGAAAGCATCTACTTCCTGGCCTATTCCCTCACCTCCGACCCCCTGGCCGAAGCCATTCTGGAACGCTATGCCGCCGGGGTGACCGTGGCAGGAGTGATGGATTCCGATCAGATTCAATCCAACCAGGGCACAGAGTTCGATCGCTTCGCTCAGGCCGGCATTGACGTGCGCCGCGATGACAACCCCGGCCTGATGCACCATAAAGTCTTGATCCTGGACCGTTCCATCGTCATCACCGGTTCATACAATTTCACCCGTTCCGCTGAGGAGAGCAACGATGAAAACGTGCTCATCCTCTTCAGCCCCGAGATCGCTGAGATCTACTTGGCCGAGTTCTGGCGCGTGTATCAGCAGGCCCAAACACCCTGATCCCCGCTCAGAAGGCCAAACCCTTTCCTGATCCACTGGATCGCTCTGGAGATTGCTATGTTCAACACCTTGGGAAAGTTTTACCTCGGTCGCCTGGTTGATCTCGAACAGCAACCCCTTCCCGGCCATCCCCCCTTCCTCTACGATCCGGCCGACCTGACTACTCATGCCCTGGTGGTCGGCATGACCGGCTCGGGCAAGACCGGCCTGTGCATCAGCCTGCTGGAAGAAGCCGCCCTGCAGAGGATTCCAGCCATCGCCATTGACCCCAAGGGCGATCTCACCAACCTGCTGCTTCACTTCCCCAACCTGGCACCCGAAGACTTCCAACCCTGGCTTGATGCGGAGGCGATCCGTCGCCAGGGCAAATCCCTGGAGATCGCGGCCCAGGAGACCGCCGAGCGCTGGCGGCGTGGCCTGGCCGAGTGGGGAATTGACCGCGCCCGCCTGCTGGCGCTACAACAGGCAGTCCGATTTGCCATCTACACCCCCGGTTCCAATGCCGGGTTACCGGTGAGCGTCTTCTCCTCCCTGGCCGCCCCATCCCTGCCCTGGGCCGAACATCGCGAAGTGCTCCGGGAACGCATTTCCTCGATGGTCACCGCCCTGCTCGGCCTGGTCGGCCTGGATCCCATAGACCCGCTTCGCTCGCGCGAACACATCCTGCTGGCCAACCTCTTCGAGAGCCACTGGTCCCAAGGCCAGGATCTGACCCTGGAATCCCTGATCCACGAAATCCAGCAACCGCCGTTTGAAAAACTCGGCGCCTTCCCGCTCGAAACCCTCTTCCCTGAAAAAGACCGCCTGGAATTGGCCATGCGGCTCAACCACCTCCTGGCCGCGCCCGGCTTCGAGGTCTGGCGCGAAGGCATCTCGCTCGACATCGCCAGCCTGCTTGTGACCCCCGAAGGTCAACCGCGCCACAGCGTATTCTACATCGCTCATCTGACCGATGCCGAGCGCATGTTCTTCGTCACCCTGTTGCTCAGCGCCATCGAGACCTGGATGCGCACCCAACCCGGTGCCACCACCCTGCGCGCCATCCTGTACCTGGACGAACTCTTCGGTTACCTTCCTCCCACCGCCAACCCGCCCTCCAAACCTCCGCTCTTGCGCCTGCTCAAACAGGCTCGCGCCTTCGGTCTGGGCATCTTGCTTGCCACACAAAACCCCCTGGACGTGGACTACAAAGCCTTCTCCAACGCCGGCACCTGGTTTATCGGAAAGTTACAAACCGAGCGCGACAAACAACGCCTGCTCGATGGTCTGGAAAGCGCAACAGGCAACATCCCTCGATCCACCTTCGACAAACTGATCTCCGCCCTGGGCAAGCGCATCTTTGTCATGCACAACATCCATCAGCAAGGCCCGATCCTCTTCCAGAGCCGTTTTGCGATGAACTACCTGGCAGGCCCGCTGACCCGCGCCCAGATCCCGTCTCTCAACGCCCTGGTCGGAGCCGAACGCCCTGCCCCGGCGGAAGCCTCGCCCGGAATAACCGCCTCTTCACCGGACCCTCAGTCGGCTTCCCCATCCCAAAACGCATCCTCGCCTCTCTCACCCTCCCCCCTCCCGGCCCAGACAACGCGTCCACCCCTGCCCTCTACCATCACCGAATACGTTCTGCCCCTCACCCATAGTCTATCCGAAGCCTGTCACGCCACCTCCCAGACCCTGCCCGACGATGCTCGCCAGATCGGAATCCTCTATCGCCCGGCCCTGCTGGCCGCCGCTCAGGTGCGCTTCTTCGACCGCAAATACGCAATAGATACCCATCTCCAGCGGATCGCCCTGCTGACCAACCCAGACCCCCACATGCCTCCCCGCTGGCAGGATGCCCTGGTGCGCTCGATTCCCACCGACCTGAATTCCCCTCCCCTAGCCGAGGCCCGCTTCGCGCCCCCGCCGGCGGTGTTGACCGATCCCAGGCGCATGGCCGCCCTGCAAAAAGACTTCCTGGAGTGGGTCTATCGCGCCACTTCCATCAAAGTCCGCGCCAACGAACTGCTCAAAGTCTATGCCGGGCCAGAGCTTTCTCCGGCCGCGTTTATGAAAGCCTGTGCCGATGCCGCCCGCCAGGCCCGCGACCGCCAGATCGAAAAAGAGACCGCTCGACTGGATCGTCAAATCGCCGCTCTGCGCCACAGGCTGGAACGCGAAGAACAGGAACTGCAACAAGACCAGGTCGAATTACAAAGCCGCAAACTCGAAGCCGGCGCCAGCCTGCTGGAATTGGGCGCCAGCCTATTTGGCCTGAGTCGCAAAAAGAGCCTGACCACCCCATTGAGCAAACAGCGCATGATCGCCCTTGCTAAAGCTGATGTGGAAGAGTCCCTGCAGGCCATCGCTCAATTCAAACAGCAACTGGCCGAACTGGAAGCCGAGCGTGCTCGCCTGGTGGCGCGCGTGCATCAGCAATGGGGTGAGGTGGTCAACAAGACCACCGAGATCACCCTCACCCCCAAAAAGACCGACATCTATCTGACTCACTTCGGCATCGCCTGGCGGCCCTATTACCTGGTTGAAACCGGCGGACAGCTGTTCGAGTTGCCTGGCTACAACATGGATTGAAGAAGACCCACCATGAATTCCCTCTACATCCTCCTCCTGATGTCCCTATGGGGCCTGCTGCATTCGCTGCTGGCTTCCCATCGTTTCAAAGCCTTCCTGACCACCTGGTTGGGTCTGGGCTGGATGCGCGCCTATCGCCTGTTCTACAACCTGTTCTCCCTGGTGACCTTCCTGCCCATCCTCTACCTGACCGCCAGCCTGCCTGATGCCCCCCTCTACATCATCCCGACGCCCTTCTCCTACCTGATGCTGTTTGGCCAGGGGATAGCCATCCTCCTGCTCCTGATCGGCGTTCTGCAAACCGATGCCCTGGCTTTCATCGGCCTGCGCCAGTTCCTGGAAACACAAGAGCCTCCCTCGCGTCTGGTCACCAATGGCCTGTATCGCTACGTTCGTCACCCTCTATACAGTGCCGGGTTGCTCTTCCTCTGGCTTACTCCGCTGATGACGCGCAACCTGTTCACCCTCTATCTGACCGCTACTCTCTATCTGATCATTGGTGCGCACTTTGAGGAGAAAAAACTGCTGCGCGAGTTTGGTCAGGCCTACGCTGACTATCGAGCCCGCACGCCTATGCTCATCCCCAGATGGAAATAACCAGCCACCCCGCCTGCAGGACAGGTCTCTGAACTGTCCTGACAGACCAAAGTCTGTCAGGCTGCCTGGGAGCGCGGACGTCTCGTCCCCCCGGCAGACATAAAGTTACGGGGGCGCGGACATTTCGTCCGCAAAACCACTACTCCTCAAAGCCCTCACCGGGAAGGGCGGATGCCTGGTCTGCCACAAGTTTCACCCCCGCGTGGGAACGATCCTTCCTGGATTCACGTCATTGCTCCAACAGCAGACGTCTTGCCCGCATAACAACGTGCTATTGTGGAACGATCTCCCTTGAACGCACGTCATTAACCTAAACCTTACCTGACCCGATTAGAATCGTCCCAGCATGACTGCCTACTCCAGGTCTTACGAACGTTCCTATCCTTTTCCCATCCAGTTTCTGGCGTCACTCACCCTGGGAAGTGCCCTCTTCCTGGTCCTGGTGCTGCTGATCACCCTGGGCTATCAGTTGATCTACGCCGGGCGAATTTTCCCCGGTGTGGTTGTCGCTGGCGTGGATCTCTCTGGCCTGACGCCAGCCGAGGCGGCCACTCGCCTGAACCAGGCCCTTTCCTTTCCCATCCAGGGCAAGATCGTGTTTCGCGATGGCGCCAACCTGTGGATCGCCTCGCCGATGGAACTGGGCATGGTTTTTGATGCCTCCTCCAGCGCCCAGGCGGCCTATCGTGTCGGGCGTGGTGGTGGGCTATTCCAGTCCCTGATGGATCAGGAACGCGCCCGCCGTCATGGGATCATCGTCCCTCCCGTGATTATTTTTGATCAGCGCCTGGCTTATACCTACCTCAATCGCCTGGCCGAAATCATTAATCGCCCGGCGGTAGAAGCCACATTGCGCATCGAGGGAATGAACGTGATCGCTGAACCGGGACAAATCGGCCGTTTCCTGGACGTAGATGCCACCCTGCGCCTGCTCAGCACCCAATTGCAACAATTTCATGATACCGAAGTCCCCCTGGTGATCGTCGAGACCCGGCCCACCCTGCTCGACGTCTCCGCGCAAGCCGAGATTGGGCGTCGCATCCTCTCTGCTCCTCTGCAACTGGTCCTCCCCAACCCTGCAGCGGGCGATCCCGGTCCGTGGATCTTCGAGCCAGCCATCCTGGCCGAAATGCTCACCATCCGTCGAGTCAACAACAGCAATACGATGGAAATCCAGGTCGGCCTGGAAAGCGAAAAACTGGCCCAACGACTGATTCCCATCGCCGCCCAGGTCAACCGCAACGCTCGCAATGCCCGCTTCTACTTCGACGACAACACCCGACAACTGGTGCTGATCGAGAGCGCAGCCACTGGCCGCGTCCTGGATATTCCGGCCACCCTGACCGCCATCAACCAGGCCCTGCTGCGGGGCGAACATACCGTCTCGCTCGTGCTACGGGAGGAACAACCCCAGATTACCGACACCGCCACAGCCGAATCGCTGGGCATACGCGAACTGGTCGCCGCTCACACCACCTACTTCCGCGGCTCCAGCGCCGAACGGATGCAAAACATCCGTATCGCGGCGGCTCGCTTCCACGGCATCTTCGTCGCTCCTGGCGAAACCTTCTCTATGGGCAAAGCCCTGGGCAACGTCAGCCTGGATAACGGCTTCACCGAAGCCTGGATCATCTACGGCGGACGCACCATCAAAGGTGTGGGCGGCGGTGTTTGTCAGGTCAGTACCACTCTGTTTCGCACGGTCTTCTTCGCCGGCTTTCCCATCGTGGAACGTCACTCCCACGCCTATCGCGTCTCCTACTACGAACAAACCGCCTCCGGCCGTGACCCCAACCTGGCCGGCATGGACGCAACCGTCTACTTCCCCCTGGTAGACTTTAAGTTCATCAACGACACACCCTACTGGCTGTTGATGGAAACCTACTTCAACCCCGTGTCCCAATCTCTGACCTGGAAATTCTATTCGACGTCTGACGGGCGTACCGTTACCTACACAACCACTGGTCCAATCAACGTTGTCCCGGCCCCACCCCCTCGCTTTGAACTCAACCCCGAACTTCCTCCTGGCCAGATCAAACAGGTGGACTGGGCCGCTGAAGGGGCAGACGTCACAGTAGAACGCACCGTCTGGAAAAACGGCGCGGTCTACTTCACTGACCGTTTCATCACCCACTACCAGCCCTGGCAGGCCGTCTGTCAGTATGGCCCAGAGACCGAAAAACCCGAAAAACAAGCCCAACAACAAGGCCTGTGCCAACCTTTACCCTGACCCCATGGCAAAACCCTGAGCAACCAGTTAAGCGGGTATGCCGACCAAAGTCGGTGATATGGGGAAGATGTCCTGCCAGGCTTTGCCTGACCAACCGACGCCCATACCGTACCGCCCGACCTGGATTAGCCCATCGAGAATTCACCTCTGCAGATTGGCCTCAAACCACGAAAACCTGTGATAACTTCTGGTAAAATCTCACCTGCTGAAGTCTGGAGCGACCATGATCAGTAACGAACTGCTTGAACTTCTGCGTTGCCCTCATTGCGTGCGAGAAAAAAGCGGCCTGCTCACCCTGCACCACTCCTTCTGGCTGGTCTGTCAGGAATGCGGACGCAAGTATCCCATCGTGGATGACATTCCGATCATGCTCCTCGAAGAGGGCGAAAAGTGGATTCACACCCCTGTAGAACAACTTCCCGTCCCTCCACCGGAGCCATAATGCCCGATCTGAACCAGGTTATCGCCGATCTCACCTCCGGGGACGACGCGCGGGCGGAGGCCGCCCTGGGCCTGCTCCACGCCCTGGATCGGGAATCGGCCATCCCGGCCCTGCGCGCCCTGCTCACCTCGCCAGATGGGGACACCCGCTGGTGGGCTACTCGTGCCCTGGCATCGTTTCCAGACCTGGAGGCCGAGATTCTGCTCCCCCTGCTCGAGGATCCCGCCCCCGAGGTCCGCCAGTGCGCCGCTCTGGGATTATGTGGTCATCCCTCGGAGCGTTCTATCCCAGCCCTGATCCGCTGCCTGTCGGACCCGGATGCGCTCACTGCCGATCTGGCCGCCCGTGCTTTGATCGCCATCGGCCAACCCGCTACCGACGCTCTGATCACCGTCCTGGAAAGCGGACCTCCATCGGCCAGAATCCACGCCATGCACGCCCTGGCCCAAATCGCTGACCCGCGCACCATTCGCCCGATGATCGAGGCCATGTCCAGCGACTCGGCGATGCTTCAATACTGGGCCGCAATTGGCCTGGATAAGATGGGCGTGAGCATGGTCTATCTGAAACCCTGAAAGCCTATGAACATCCGACTTCCCTCTTTTCGCCTTTCTCTGCCTCACCTTACCCTGCGTCAGGTGCTTCCCGGCCTGATCTTCTGGCTCGTTGCGATTGGCCTGGGAATAGCCACATTCGTTTTCACGCGCAACCTGCTGGTGTGCTGGACCATTACCAACCTGCCGGGTCTCCCCCTGGACTCTTGTGGGACCTCCTCCGCCTCCCTGGTGCGATTCAACCCCCAAGGCACGCCTATCCCTCAACCCACTCCCGAGCCAGCCACTACTTCTTCCATCACGGAAACCTCCTCGACTCCAATGGACGTACCCGCTCCCGCCTGGGATGGTGGCAGTCGGGTGAACTTCCTGTTTATCGGCATTGATGCCCGGGACTGGTTAGAGAAAAAAGAAGCCCCCCGGTCGGATACGCTGATCCTGTTCACCCTTGATCCGGTCACCAAAACGGCTGGCATGCTCTCCATCCCCCGCGATATGTGGGTGAATATCCCCGGTTCGGGCTACGGGCGCATTAACATGGCTTACTCGATCGGCGAAGCCTCCCGCCTGCCTGGCGGTGGACCCGCCCTGGCGATGAAAACGGTGGAACAGTTCCTCGGCGTACCGGTCCACTACTACGGTCAGGTGGACTTCGGCACCTTTATCGCCATGATTGATGCCATCGGCGGCATTGACGTGATGGTTCGGGAACGTCTGGTGCTTGACCCGATCGGCACTGGCAAGGATAAAGTGGTCATCACCCCCGGCTATCGCCACCTGCCCGGGTGGAAAGCCCTGGCCTATGCCCGCACCCGCAAGACGGAAGGGGGCGATATAGACCGCGCCCGCCGTCAACAGGACGTGATCTTCGCCATCATGGATAAGATCTTCAAGCCAGACTACTTCCCTACCTTCATCAAACAGGCGCCACAACTCTATCAGATCTTCTCTTCAGGCATTCGCACCAACCTTTCCCTGGAAGATGGCATTCGCCTGGCCATGCTCCTGCAAACCATCCCGCGCGAAAATATCAAGACCGGCATCATTGATTACGACATGGTCACCTTCGGCCATGCTGTGCTGGGCGGGCAGGATGCCAGCGTGTTCAAACCCAAGCCCGATCAAATTCGCATTCTGCGCGATGAAATTTTCGGCGGCGGCACTGCCTCGGCCATAGCTTCGGGCGACCCCCTGCAACTGGCCCTGCAAGAGGGCGCCCGCATTCGCATCGTCAACGCCACCTATGCTCCCGATTTCGGCCAGCGAGCCGCGGCTTACCTGCAGCAATATGGCCTGAACGTCACCGAACTGGCTGCCGATCAGGCCTCCCAGAGCACGGTGATCGTCCTACACTCACCCAAACTCTACACCATGCGGCTGTTTCTCTATCTGTTTGGGCTCAATGGCAATTCGGGCACCCGTCAGATCAAATTCGATCCCAACCCTGCCTCCTCCGTGGACGTGGAACTCCGCCTCGGCCTGGACGTGGCCAACGCCAACATCATCCCTTGAGCATTGTGGCTGCGCTCCGCCGGCCTCTGGTCGGCTATCCCAGACAGAGCCTGGCGGTACAATTTGGGCAAAAACGCACCGCCGACATGGAGTCGGTTAGAGGTTGCTATTGGGAATGTCGAGAGATTATTCGGGTGTTGGAACGGCCATTAAAATTCCAGGGTGGGGTTGAACTTCTGGTGTTGGATCGAACTCGTCGGGACGACATATGTAGCGGTTCTTCTTCTTACAGAGCAACACTGATGGCTACGCGCATTAAAGGGGCCAACGGAATCAGATCGCCATATATGGCTTTCATAACAGGCGCGCCCCTATATTTGGGATAACTTCCAGTTGAAATTTGCACGAAATGACGGCCCCAAATGACATAAAACCCGCCACCGCCGACCCTGGGTGGTCTGAACAAACAGCAAAATCCACTGCCATGCTTCACCCTGTCTTCCTGCTCACCTTCCTCACCCTCCTGCTCTCCGCCTGCACATCACCCATCCCGCAGACCTTTCCTGCGCCCTCGCCTGCCATCACAGCCCGCTCTATCCCCTCCCTCACCGCCACACTGCTCCCTCCCACCCCCACCCTATCCCCCAGCCCAACAGCCACTCCCCAACCCCATCTGCCGCCGCAGCGTTTCGGCCCGGAACGGGAGGATTTTCCCCCCGGCGTCAACCCGCTTACCGCTCGCTTTGTCGAAGACCTCTCCTGGCTGGACCTGCCAGCGGTGATCGTCTCGATCAGCAACATGCCAGTTACCACCCGTCCGCAGGCCGGGATCAACTTTGCATCCTGGGTGTTTGAACTCTGGATCGGCGAAGGCACCACCCGCTTCCTGGCGGTCTTCTACGGGAATAGCGTGCGCTTCATCCCGAACCCTCCAGCCGGTTGCCCGGTTCGAGAGGAAATCATCCGCCCTCGGGGGGAGTGGATCGGTCGCCGTGTCTGGCTGGATGAGAACGGAAACGGTCGGGCCGACGATTGGGAGGTGGGAATCGGAGGGGTATGCATCCGCCTGTTGGAGGCAGCCACGCAGCGGGTCCTGGCCGAGACGTCCACCGATTCGAACGGATACTACGCTTTTGATCGGCCTCAACAGGAGGTGATCCTGGAATTCCAGGCCGGTCCATCCTACGCATTCACCACACCCCATATCGGGGACGAAGACCACGATTCAGACGTGGATCCTGTAAGCGGCAGAACCCCTCCCTTTCGGGCGGAAGGCACGGCTCCCTTCTGGGACGCCGGCCTGATCCTGCTCGAAGCGCCTTCTCCTACCCCCCGGCCGGCGGTCACCGGCACTCCCGAAAACTGGTTCATCCCCGATGAGCCCTATATCGGCCCGATCCGTTCTGGACGGATGACCTACAATCACATCAGCCACATGTTCTGGAACAGTTGCCTGGTGTTTGCTGGCGCCGGTCGCGGCATTCTGGAGCGGTTGAACATTTGCGAACTCATCTACGGGGTAGACCCCACCACGCCGAATAGCGCCCTGCTCACCGCCACGCGCCTGCGACAACTGGCAGAACGCAACCGGCTAGAAGGCCAGCCAGTCAATTATTCGGGCAATCTCTTCAGTCAGGACCCTCCTCCAGGCGGACAACCGGCCACGGAGATCCACGTGCACTACCATGCCTATACGCAGTCTGCCTGGCGATACGATCCCATCTCCCATACCTACCTGCGCTGGACCGATCTGGCCACCGGCACGGGAGAGCCATTGGTGCCGGCCCGTGACCGCCTGACCGGTCGTCAACAGGCGTTTGAGAACGTGATCGTAGTATTTGCCGAACACCTGCGCATTCGTTACAACCAGTTTGAGATTGACGTAGGGCCGTACCAGCGCGGCCGGGCCTACCTGTTCCGCGATGGCCTGGCGTTCCCGATTCGCTGGTCCACCCTGAGTCGCGCCTGGGAAAAGCAAACCGGCCTACCCCGACCGATGTATTTCCTGGATGCAAACAACCAGCCCATTGCCCTCCGCCCCGGCCGCACCTGGATTCACCTGGTCACACCGTTCTCTTACGTAGAGGATCAAGGCCAGGGGCACTGGCTGATTCGCTTCGTCCAGCCTGCCGACTGGCGCGATACCCCCTCCCCTTAGCCTGAGTGGGATCTGCAGATTCGTCCACCTGTTGCAGGTTTGCCGAAAAGGCGCCAGCACCAGCTCCTTTTAGCGCTCTCTGGTCAGGGCACATGCCCTGCCGGCCCCCCGCCCCACCTGCGTCAGCCAGTGGTTCGTCACACTTCCCCGCTGAGTTCGGCCCTCAGGGGTGTGACGGGCTCTGGCCGGCTCTACTGGCCTGCTCCACCAGATACACCAGGTTCAGGTAGCGATGACCGATGATCTGCGACAGATTGATTTCGCACGGCAGATTGTTGGAATAGTAGCCCTGATAGGTTCGCTGGTTGACTTCACGGGCTTCGAATTCAGTCGCCGCCTGAGCCAGTTCCGGATAGCGCAGACCACGGTCCCCGGCCATGCCACAGCAACCCAGATGGACCGGCACGGTCACCTCAACGGCACAAGACTGGGCTACAGAACGCATTTTCTCCTGCAATCCCAGGCGACGAGCGGAACAATTCGGATGCAGGACTACCCTATCCAGGGTCTTGCGCAGAGAGAGCCGCGGCAGCACGACATCGTGCAGGAACTCTATGCCATCCAGGATGCGCACTCCTTCTAGGGAGAGCGGACTCCCCTGGCCTTTGGGGAGGCACAACGCCCCCGTGCAGGAGGTGGTATCTATCACCAGCGAGTAGCGTCCATCCTGCGTCCAACGACGCACAGCAGCGGCGAACTGTTGGGACATCCACTCCTGAGCAGATGTCAACCCCCGAGACTCAAAAACCTGCCCACAGCACAACCCCACCACATCCGACGGGATCACCAACCGGACCCCGGCACGGTGGGCCACTTCGATCAGCGTCTCCGCCAGCGAGGGGAGATTCTCCTCCGCTCGACCCAGGGCACGAGAAACGCACGAGGGGAAGTAGATAAAGGTCTCGGCATCGGCCGGCAGCGACCCGTTCGGAGAGACGGGAAGAACCGCCGGAGAGGGGATGAAATCCCTCCAGAGCGGCAGGCGTAATCGGGCGGCAGGGCCGTTCCACGCCCGTCGCCAGGTTCGATTCGTCCAGCGATCCAGCCGATGACCGAGCGCCACCACCTGAGAGACCAGCCGTTCAACCGTTCGAAAGTGACGGGCTACCCACAATCCCAGACGCTCTGCCCATGGAGTGACCCGTTGAGCACGCCAGGAAAGGACGATCTGACCGGTGTTAATCCCCACCGGGCAGGCCAGACCACACAACCCATCGGTCGCGCAGGTAGCGAGGCCGGCATATTGCCAGTCCTGATCCAGATCAGCCAGAAGGCGGTCTCGATCCAGTTCGGCGAAGGCCTGACGGGTGACCTGGAACGACCAGGCCGGGGTCTGGTCTGAATCGTGCAGACGGGTCAGGGCGCGCAGCAGGACGATCCGCTGACGGGGAGTCAGGGTCAGGCGGCGGGAGGGGCAGTGCGGTTCACAGAATCCGCATTCAATACACAGATCCAGGCGGGGATCGGTTCGGGGGAGCTGTTTGGTGAAGGAGACGTGAGCCTGCGGGTCGTCGGTGAGGATCACGCCGGGATTGAGCAAATGATCGGGGTCAAACAGGTCTTTGATCTGTCTCATCAGGTTCAGGGCTTTGGGACCCCATTCGGCTTCAATGAACGGTGCCATGCTGCGACCGGCGCCATGCTCGCCTTTGAGAGCCCCATCGTATTTCTCTACCACCAGGCGAACCAGATCGCGGGTGAAACGATCGAAGCGATTCAGATCGTCTTCGGTCGCAAACGACTCGGTAATGGTGAAATGGAGGTTACCGTCTTTTGCGTGACCAAAGATAATTGCATCGTCGTAACCATGAGCCGAGAACAGAGCCCGCAGGTCCAGCACGGCTTCGGCCAGGCGTGGCACCGGAAACACCACATCTTCGAGCAGACAGGTGGTGCCTGGCGGGCGCAGCGCACTGACAGAAGCGAACATCCCCTTGCGAGCCTTCCAGAGCACCGTCTGTTGGGCCGGGTCTTCGGTGAATTCGGCCTGGTGTAATAGGGGAAGATGGCGAAGAGTCCGATCCGCCGCCCGACGAAAAGCAGATAGCGACTCCCCATCGGTTGCCTGATATTCGACCAGCACCGCCGCCGCTTCCTCAGGCAGTTCGCCCAGGATGGACGGGACGCCGGGCAGGTGTTCCACTGAGCGCAGGGACATGCGGTCCATGATCTCAATCGCCCGTGCTCCCGATTCGCGCAGCGGGAACACCGCCGCCGCTGCCTCCTGTATGGTGCGGAAGTACAATTGAGCCGTGTATTTACGGGGATAATCGGGTAAGGTGTGCAGCACTGCTTCGGCAATGAAGGCCAGAGTGCCCTCCGAGCCGATCAGCAAGTGAATCAGAATATCCAGCGGTCGCTCAAAATCCACGAAAGCATTCAACGAATAGCCGTTGGTGTTTTTCATCTGATAGTGCTGGCGAATGCGTTCGGTCAGGGCCGCATCCTCCAGAATCTGGCGGCGGATCTCCAGCAACCCCCTGGCCAGATCAGGCTGTTCATTCTCAAAAATCCGATGCGCATCGGGGTCGGCGCTGTTCAAGCAAAAACCGTTGGGCAGGACAAAAGTCAGCGAATGAAGCGTGTGATAGGAGTTCTCGGCTACTCCACAACACATTCCACTGGAGTTATTGGCCAGAATACCACCCAACATGCAGGCATCAATGGAGGCCGGATCGGGGCCGATCCGACGCCCATAGGGCTTGAGGACGGCATTCAGGTAACCGCCCACCAGGCCGGGCTGAGCACGCAGCAGGCGCGCCTCGTCTTCGATCTGCCAGGCGTGCCAGTCTTTAGAAATGTCCACCAGAATCCCATCCGTTACCGATTGGCCACACAGGCTGGTTCCGGCGGCCCGAAAGGTCATGGGGATGCGATGCTTATGGCTGAGTTGAAACAGAGTGCGCACATCGGCAAGGGTTCGCGGCCGCACCACCACCTGGGGAATCAGGTAGTAATAACTGGCGTTGCTGGCGTAGGCCAGACGATCGATCGGGCGTGCCAGGATCTGCTGGGGGGAGAAGGAACGTTGAAGATCGGTGAGCAGGGTCATAGGTATCTGTCCGTCTTCAGGAATTATAACATCAGAGGGACAAGGGCCGTAGATGGTGCGGTACACGACGGGCTGACCCACCGCCTGAGCGGCCCATCCGACGATAAAACACTTGCCTTTTCCCCTCATTGCCTCTATACTTTCACAAACCACCCCACCGCAAAGGGAGGACCTCCTGCCCCCATGATTTCCCTCCCCTCCACCCTGCTCAGATTCCTGATCGCCCTGCTCAGGCACCAGGCCCAGACCTGGCTGGGCGAAGAAGTTCTCGGGATCGCCGCCCAGACCCTGATTGACCAGGAACTCCAGACGCGCCTGGAAGACTGGCTCGGTCAGGGACAAACCGCCCGCGCCCTGCTCCAAGCCGCCAAACGCGCCCACCTCCATCTGCAAGACCCCCGTCACTGCCCGGACGAAGACCTGCGCACCCTGTTTCGCGACCTGTCCTTCGGCGACCTGCCCGCTGTCCAGCAAGCCCTGGCCGACCTGCCCCAGGCCATGGACGCCTCCGCGGTGACCCAGGCCCTGCGAGCGGACTTCGACCGCACCCTGCCCCATCTCTCCCCCGAACAGCGCGCCCGGGGCGCCCAACTCTGGACCGATGCCCTGCTGGCGGCTCTCCTGCCGCTGAAAGAATTCACCCTGCCCGCCGTAGCCCAGATTGCCCTGCAGATACGCAACGAACAACGCCAGGGCTTTGAGGCTCTCCAGGCCCGACTGGACGAACTGCTGCAGGCCCTCCAGACCCACCCAACCCTGGAGTCCCGGGAAATCACCCTGCTGCGTCAGGCCATAACTGACGGTCAGGTCATCGTGGTGCGTGGGAACGTATCGCATAGCGTGCTGCTGATCGGCAATCACAACACCGTCGCCTTGAGCGGTTCTGCGCTGGACACCCTGCGCCAACAGATCACCCTCCCCGGCGACCTGCCGCCCGGTTCCTACCTGCCCTTTCCCCGCAACCCCTACTTCATCGCCCGCCAGCAAGAACTGCAGGCCCTGCGCCAGGCCCTGCTCCCCGAAGAAGGGGAGGTTACCCCCACCGGCGTGGCCCTGATGCAACAGGCTCTGATCGGCAAGGGCGGCGTGGGCAAGACCCAACTGGCCGTGGAATTCGCCTGGCGCGAAGGCTGGCGCTTCCGCGGCGTCCACTGGGTGAGCCTGGCCCGCAGCGGAGAGGACCGCCGCCCCCTGCACCACCTGGCCGATGCAGCCATCGCCTACTGCGGCGCCGAGATGGGCCTGACTTTCTCCAGCGACGATCCCCACCAGCGCGCCCAACTCACCCTGCAGGCCTGGCAGGCCGATGGCCCCCGCCTGGTCATCCTGGATAACCTGGAAGACCTGGAAGAGGCCGGCTCGCTCCTGGCCCGCCTGCGCCACCACGCCCTGCGCCTGATCGTCACCTCCCGCCGCCGCGGCTGGGCCGACCTGGGCCTGGGGGAACATGAAGTAGCCGTCTTCACCGAAGAGGAAAGCCTGGACTTCCTGCGCCGCCGCCTGCCCCCCGCCCTGGCTGCTGACCTGGAGGGACTGCGCCGCCTGCATCAGCGCCTGGGCGGCCTGCCCCTGGCCCTGGCCATGGCCGCCGCTTACCTGACCCATACCGGCCTGCCCATCGCCGACTACCTGAACCGTCTTTCCCTGGAGCACCGTTCCCTGCAGGCCTGGCGAGCCGCCACCCCCAACCCGACCGGTTACGAACGCGGCCTGGCCGCAACCTTCGCCCTCTCCTGGGAGCGCCTCGAGTCGCCCCTGGCGCGCCACCTGTTCCTGCTCTCCGCCTGGGACCTGCCCAACGACCCCCTGCGGGAAGAGGTGCTGCAACAGGCCCTGGGTGTGGACGAAGAGGACTACCGCGAAGCCCGGGCCGCCCTGCAGAGCCTGTGCCTGTGGGACGACCCGCCGGCCCTGCACCCCCTGCTGGCCGAGTTCGCCCGCCTGCAACAGGGGGCAGAAGAGAGCCTCCTGGCCTGGGCAGGGGCCTTTGCCTGGCGCTGCTATCCGGGACGGGCCGACCTGGGCCTCTACGCCGACCCCGACCTGGCGCGCCGTGCCACCCACGCCCTGCCCGACCTGCGCCGCGCTGCCACCCTCCGGCAGGATGCCCAGGCATCCAACCTGCGTTTCCACACCGCCTTCCTGCTCACCCACTTCGGCGACCTGGACGGGGCGATGACACTCTACCAGCAGTCGCTCGAAATAGATGAAGCCCTGGGCGACCGCAGAGGCAAAGCCGCCACGCTGAACGAAATGGCGGGCATCTACGTCACCCGCGGCGACCTGGACGGGGCGATGCACCTCTACCAGCAGTCGCTCGAAATCAAAGAAGCCCTGGGCGACCGCAAGGGCAAAGCCGCCACGCTGCACGAAATGGCGGGCATCTACGTCACCCGCGGCGACCTGGACGGGGCGATGCACCTCTACCAGCAGGC
>FWWM01000815.1_pt1 | contig 101509 bp, 112 predicted proteins | sample 2228351 | NCBI WGS metagenome assembly FWWM01 (sample SAMEA103939774, study PRJEB20133) | metagenome
ACCTTATACAAAGTGGGAGGCCTGACAGCGGGAACAGGACACCCTGCTCCCCGCTGATCCCGATTACTTTGTAGCTGACGGGGAGTTTGTTTCTGTAATCATGCAGGGGCTATCCAGCTCATCGCTTCTTCAGGCTATTGTGCCCCTGCATCTCTACTAGGTGAGCTTGTAAGCGACTGTTCCCTGAGGATGTTCGTACCACCCTGGGTCTCCGTCGTAACTCAGAAGGTTATCGCGTACTTTGAGGATAGTGAACATCCCTCCCATCTCGATATTGCCAAAAGGACCTTTCCCCATCATCATGGGCAGGGTATTTTTGGGGCCGGGCATATGGGCAGCCATATCCTGCATATCTCCCATCCCCCTCTCCCCCATCGCCATATAGCCGGGGAGGAACGCCCGAATCTTTTCTTCCACCCCTCGTTGGTCTACACCGGTCAGGTTGGGGATGCCGTGTCCCATGGCATTCATGGTATGGTGAGATTTATGGCAATGAAAGGCCCAATCGCCAGGGGCGTTGGCCATGAATTCAATGTCGCGTGTACTCCCCACCGGGACAGGTACTGATGTCTGTGGCCACTGGGCTGAGGGGGGAATCGAGCCTCCATCGGTTCTCGTCACTTTGAACGAATGACCGTGGAGATGAATGGGATGTTGAGTCATACTGAGGTTTCCAATCCGGATCCGGACCCGATCGTTCGTGCGCACCACCAAAGGTTCGGTTGCCGGAAATATTTTGCTGTTAAACGTCCATATATTGAAATCGAGCATAATCGATGGATCAGGGCGATAAGTACCGGGATGCACGGCAAAGGAGTGGAGCATGATCGCAAAGTCACGATCTATCGGGGGGTTTTCGGGCTTTCTGGGATGGACGATGAACATCCCCATCATCCCGTAAGCCATCTGAACCATTTCGTCTGCGTGTGGGTGATACATAAAGGTCCCTGGCTCTTGAAGCACAAACTCGTATACCCAGGTCTCTCCTGGTTGGATATGAGGTTGAGTCAGTCCTCCCACCCCATCCATCCCATTGGGGAGCAAGATGCCATGCCAGTGAATGGTCGTATGCTCAGGGAGGTGGTTGGTCACCAGCAGCCGGACGCGGTCACCTTGCACCACTTCAATAGTTGGCCCAGGAGTTTGGCCATTATACCCCCAGCACTTGGCTTTCATCCCTGGCGCAAATTCGTGCTCTACCGGTTCGGCAATGAGATGAAATTCCTTGATCCCATTTTTCATGGCCCAGGACAGGGTGCTCCCATTCGGAGTTACGACAGGGGTATAAGAGGAGTTTCGCGTTCTTCTGGCATGACTGCTCGAAGTAGACGATCCAGAGAGTGGAGCAGGGCGCAATGCTTCTGCAGAGTGGGCCTGTACCTGAGGGAGAAGCGCTGAGCCACTTAAAAGGGCAGCCCCTGTGGCGGTCAATAGTTGACGTCGAGTGATCATGGGTCTATCTCCTCCTATGCTTATAATGTGATGGTCATTTCTTGTGCGGTTGTTGAGCCGTCGTGTGTGACGATGGTGAAATCGTGAGCTGGCCGAGTGGGGTGACAACCGGTAAGCGGCCTCCCACTGCCTGTTGTAATTGTGCTCGAGTGATCCAGTAGTCCCGAATGGCTTCGAGATAGGCTTGATAGGCATCAAACTCAATCTGCTTGGCCAGAATAAGCTCAAACGCTCCGCTCAGCATAAAGTTGTACTGTTGTTGGGTGAGCTCCACAATACGCTCACGGAGAGGGAGCAGCACATCCCGGTAATGCTCCACGAGACGGCGTGTGGTGAGCAGGCGGTCTCGAAGTGCTCGCACTTCCGAGCGAATGGCAATGGCGAGAGCATCCCGTCGCTGAGTACTCTGCCGGAATTGAGCCTCTAGCCGGGCGATTTGTGATTGTCTTTGATGGAAAATAGGAAGCTCAAGCTGTAGATTCGGCCCAATGAGCCATGTCCCATCTGTATCACGCTCTGAATTGACCGCAACCTCAACCGAGGTGATGCCCCACTGTTTGCGCGTGATGGACAGCGCATGACCGAGCGTTTCGATTTCTCGTTGAGCCGCAGCGAGATCAAGACGCTGGGCAACGGCGAGGGATTCGAGCTCCTCGAGCCGGATTTCCTCTGGTGGGATTTCGGGCAACTGCTCGGCAAGCTTCCAGTTGGTCTCCTGTCCCCACAGTCCCAGCAGCGTGTTCAACTGCTCACGAGCTGCAAGGATTTCCGCTTCTGCCGTGGCCCACTCGATGCGGGCTTGCTCAAAGAATCCCCGTTGATTGGTAAGCTCTAGATCACTGATATTGCCCGCATCATACATACGCTGGGCGAGTTCTGCTGCTGTTTGCGTTGTCTCTGCCACAGCCTGTCTCATAGCAGCCACTTGTTGTGCTCCGAGGAGGGTAAAGTAGGCTGTCTGTACCTCCGTAACGAGGCGGAGTACTTCGTGACCAACGCGGAGCTTGGTCTGTTCGAACTGGACAGTGGCGAGCTGTTTCCGAACCGGTCGCATTAAGATGTCGAGGAAATCCTGAATAATTTCAAACTCGAGATTGTAGTCGAAGGGTCCACTATTAGGAAAGCGTGCACTGGCAAAAAGAGATGGGTTGCGCAGAAGACCAGCCTGCACCACATCGGCTTGACTCATGCCCAGTTCCTCGTAGGTAGCCTGCAGCGATCGATTATTGAGGAGCGCAATCTGGATTGCCGTATCGAGTGAGAGTTCTTCGCGTAGCGCCTCCTGAATAGCTTGAGCTACGGCAGCATCTTCAGGGGTGCCCTGATTCCAATGGATACGGTAGCTCACTCGCTCATGAACCATCTGCTCGACCTCGGGAAAACCTGCTGCTTTGGGAATTTGGGCGCATCCCGCAAGCAGTCCAACGCAGAAGAGCAATTTCAGGATATCCTGCACTCTGTGACTCATCCGTGTAGTTTCTCCTTTCTTTTTCGTCTTCGTCTTACAATGTGATTTTATCCTCTATAGCAAATGGGCAACAGAGTAAAGCCTTTCCTCAAGGTTTCTCTTTTACGATCCTAGTGATAACGCTTTCGGTTGTGTCTATAGTGAAGCGAACTTTATCTCCTGCTGTAAGTTCCCGGAGCAGGGAGCGATCCTTGACCTTATAGCCCATGGTCATGGCCCCCATAAAACCTTTGATTTCCCCATGCTCCAGGACAATCTGCCCACGGTCTGGGACAACAGCAATGACCTTCCCTTCCCCTTCCACCTCTTGGGCTTGGCTCATCATCTGGGCTCCTGGCGCTCCGTGGGGCCCCATTTCCTGGCCATGTTCTGCTTGTCCTTCCTGGCGAGGTTGGAGCGGATTGGGTGGGGGAACAAAGGGTGCGATTTGTGCCCGCGGATTCGCGGGATGATTGGCCAGGAGCGGTGGCATAATAAAGCTGCTCGTGCATCCAACCAGGAAAAGGAGACTGCAGAGAGTCACCATACGTGATGGTATCGTGATCATGGATGTTATCCTCCTTGACCGAAGAGAAGAAATGTCGTGTTTACTCCTGGATACAGAGAGATGCTCTTCCCTCAATCCCTTCTGGTGATAGAGCTTTCCATTGGGGTGAGCATGCAGACTCCAGGGTACCGTTGAGAGAGGGTGAAATATAGAGAGGCAAGGAATATGCCAGGTTTTATTTTCCAAGACGAAAGAAATTTGCGACGACCATGAAGTGGTTATGTAGTTTAAAATCAATTCCTTATGTGTTTTCCTTTTTGAGAAACGGCTAACTCGTACATGAGCGCTGAGGGGAAATTTGCCACAGAGTGTAGCAGAATAGGACATTCACTTTCCGCATCACTAGGAGTATTGAGAGCAGAGGAATAGACGATACATCTTCGTGTCTCAGTGAGTAGCTGGCCTTTCAGGCGGACGAGCAGGCTGTTTCGAATTGACCAATTGACTATTGTTTGATAGTGTTTTTTCCTCTTGATTTTTCCCCTCTCTCCCTTTAGGCTTATCAGTACAAGCAAAGGAGGATACTGGGAGTGCTCATGGAGAGGACTCCCAACAAAACTTCTGCACAGAAAGGAGGGGTGGAAAGGTGAGAGCTTGTTGGAGAATGCTTTGTTCTGGGATGGCGCCAGGTCCCCGTGACGGAGCGCCGGACCCCTGAGGACTTTGTCCGGCAGATGAAGTGGCTGGTAGATGAAGTCTTCTCGGAGGCAGAGGTCATTCGGGAGGTGCTGGACAACCTGCACACCCCCACGCCCGCAGCGCTGTATCAGACCTTTCCGCCAGCGGAAGCTGGTGTTGCACTAGACGCCCAAGCATGGTTAATGGTTAAACAGGGTGGAGATCGCGTTTTCCATTTTGGCTCGTCAATGCCTGCACCGCCGTTTGCCGGATCTGGAGCGTGTGCGTCGGGAGGTGGAGGCCTGGGCAGAGGCGTGGAAGGCGGTTCGGGCAACCGTGGAGTGGCGTTTTCCCACGGAAAAGACCCGAAAGAAACTCCATCGCTTTTATCCTCAATAATCCCTGTGGTGGAGTACTAGGTCAAAGAATTTATCAATCCTACAAATAAGGAATTCCAGGTGGGTTGTCCAGGGAAAAGATGTTGTCTACACATTTGACAATTATTCTATTCTGCCACATCGCTCTTGCGTAACCGTTGTCAGAATATACCCAGATGGTGCAGGTAACATGGTTACAGAGATGAGGATTTTTCTGGATGCGAATCCCCCTTTTGATCTTTTGACAATTGACCAGAGTCGGAGCGAACATTACGAAAACAGAGGAAAAGACAGAGTACAATCCCCCCGGCAATGAGCCCCCAAAAGAGGAGCATCAACCAGAATGCCATGTTATGAAAAGTCATCCAGGCATGAGACAACATCCTTCCCCTCCTTTCTCCTGATCATGTTTATTCTGTTCCACTTCCTGGTGTCCTGCCATCCAGGATGCTGGCAGTACGCAGGGAACAGCCTCTTCCGTGACCGTGCAGCATTTCCGGAGTACGACTACCGTGTTCAACCCTTTGCCGAAGGTGACAAGCTGCGAATGGGGACAATCATGATAGGGGCGTGCGTCTGGTGGTAAGAAATGCCAGCCATACCTTTTCCCAAGCACCTGCTCCAGGAGGAAAGCATAGAGTTTCCCGAGTCCCTGGGATGGCAGACTGGAAAAGGCATAGATGACATATCCATCGTCCTTAATCACTCGTAAAAATTCTTGTACCGTCTGTTTTGGATGGGGTACCGTTTCCAGAGCCCAGGTGCTGATCACCACATCAAACGAGCGATCAGCATAGGGGAGGGCGGTCATGTCTTGCATTTGAAAGTGTACCCGGTGGTCCCGCACCTTGTGCTGAGCAATAGCAAGCATCTGCTTAGAGATATCAATCCCCACCACTTCCGCAGGATTAGCCTGTGCCAGCAGCATTTCAACAGCGGCCCCAGTCCCCGTCCCGGCATCGAGCACATGAGCTCCGGGTCTGACATGCTGTGCGACGAGGGTCTCCAGATGTTTCCAGGCTCCTTCTCCGAGTAACTGCTTCCAGTAGTGCATGACTTGATCGTAGCGGGTTCCCACCCGGTCGTATGTGGGGGCCACTTTTTCCGGCTGAGTTCGGAGCAGACCGAGCCAGGTCAAGAGATCCACTCCTGCCTGGCGTTTTAACTTTTCCCAAAAGGCCTGGTAGGTATCTCGACCACGGAGAACATCAAAGTAGGCCTCGATCAAGTCCGGATCCTGGAGCACCGCATAGCCGATGCGTGGAAAATGATAAATAAAGACAGCCATTTTGCGGGCAGCATGAAACTCTGGATAGATCTCTGCTGCCAGAGAGTTCTCATAAGATACCAGGGAGGTCGAGGGATCTCGTAGAGATTGGATAGTCACCTGAGCAGCTAACTGCCCACTACGAATGGCATAATAGATTCCCTCTCCGAGGAAGGGATCGACGAGACCTGCCGCATCCCCCACCACCAGGGAACGTTGTGTCGTGAGGGGTCTAACACTACTAAAGATAGGGAGGAGATAACCATGGCGTTCCTCAGCTTCTATCTGGTCTGTGAGATGCTCTGCGTCCAGAAGTTCCTGGTAATATGGTTTTGGATGCCGAATGTATCCCTTGAGTCCAGCGACGCCTACAGACAGGTGATCCTGCTTGGGGAAGATCCATCCATAGCCATAGGGTACCGAACCGAAGTCAATATAGGCCAGATCCTCGGGTACAAAAGTTGTCCCTGCTGCAGGAGTAATTTCTCCTTCCAGGGCCAGCGCAATGCGGCGTTTCGCACCAAGACCCAACGTACGAGCCACTATACTGCGTACTCCATCTGCTCCAATCAGAAAGGAGGCGTGATAGGTATCGCTTTTGGTCTGCACCAGGACCCCTGCTGTGGATTCCTGTATAGCTGTCACCGGTTCTCCAGTATGAATCTCTACACTTGCGTCTGCGGCTTTTTCTGCCAAAAAGGCATCAAAACGCTCCCGCATCACCATATAAGCGACCGGTTCTGGAGAGCGAACTACTAATTCCTGACCAAAACGAAAGGTTAGTCTCCCCCCATACACCACTTTTTCGATAAGAGGATGAAAGTCAGGAGGAAGAAGGCGATCGATCTTGCGAGACAGACATCCCCCACACGGTTTATAGCGTGGGAAGATCTCTCGCTCTAGGGCGAGGACACGCAATCCAGCTCGTCCCAACGCTTCTGCGGCACTCGCTCCCCCAGGACCGAGACCGACAATGATGACATCATAATCCATTGGTTGTTCTCCTATCAGGATTTAGAGCAGATTACAGGGGATTTTATCATAATCTACTGCAACGTTCATGCCAATTGAAAGTGGAAAGAGAAAGGAATAGAGGGTTTTGCCCACTAGAAGAGAGGAGAGAGAGCCCAGACATATTAACTGGTGAAGTAGCAGAAGGATTTTGAAGCAAGGAAGAGAGAACAAAGGAAGAGGAAAAGAAAGAATAAAATTAGATGAGCCAGGGCCCAGATCCTGAACAAAGAGGGAAGAAATGCGAAAACTCGCGGGAGGATCAGTACAGCTATCCACATTGTGCGACGTGACATCTTTCTCACCTCCTTTCCTTTCTTTAATGTAGTATATGTTTCTTGTATGTTGCCTCTTGAGCAGGTTTACTCTCCAGGGTGCATTCTAGACAATCTTCGCCTAGAGAAATTTCTCAAAGCCGTGTCACCTCTCTCGGCGGACTAGACTTTTCCTTGTCACAGGTTGCCCTCAAAGGGATCTCGCTTCCAAAATCGAAAAAACTTCAAGGGAGATTGCTCCGGTGGATGATCGCGAAGTTTCCGGTAGACTGCATAGCCAACCACAGCGAGAATGACTCCCCAAAAGAAGAACCACAAGAAGTGCCACGACCACATCTGGATATGTAATCCCCAACCCGTATACCAGCTTTCCATGACTGTCTCACCTCCTCTATCCATGATAGGCTTTCATTTCCTGCTCATCATAGCTTCTACCAATTCGATGCTTCCCTCTTCTTTATTAAAGCTCAGGCAAAAAATATGCCACGCAGCTTCTTTTCTGAAATAAATCCTCTTGTTCCATTGAGGGATCCCTTTCCTGATGACTCAGAAGAATCTTGTCTGAAAGAAGGCTGAGACTTTTTCCCCTGTCTATCTCATTGCCTTCTGTACCACCCTGCTACAGAAAGGGGCAAAATGCCTCACACAGATCAGAGTCTCTATTCAAGCCGCGGGAATTGTTGTCCGATTGTATGTATTATCTTCAAAACCACTCCCGATCCCCGCCTGAGAGCGGGATGCCAGGCTGTGCTGATGGCCGCTCGAGGACGGCGCCATCACCAGATGGTCGATGATGTAGGCGTCAGTGTGCGGACGCTGCAACACTGGCTCAATACCTATAAAGAGCACGGGCTCACTGGGCTGCTGATCCGATGGGCTCTAGGGCGGACCTCGAAGATTCCAGTAACCCTAGCCCCGGAGATCCTGACGTGGGGTAAGCATGGTCCCACCGCCTGTGGATCGGATCGCGCGAACTGGACGTATGCTAAACTCGCCACGCACCTGTATCGCACCTTGGGACTCATCGTGAGTGCGAACAGCATGAGGATCTTCTGCACCCGGTATCACGTGCAGCACTATCGGTCAGCCTACCGCTATCGCAAAGCGGGCCCCGTACAACAGGAATGGGCTCGCTAAGAGCTCCACGCATTAAAAAAAAGCGGAAGCGGGATAGCTCCTCTTGCTGAGTCAAGATGAAGCCAGTTTCTCTATGATCCCTCCCCTCCACACGACCTTGGGACTCAAAGGATACCGACCGCTGATGGGGAATCTGGACTGTCATGATCAGGTCGAGGTCTTTGGAGTCCTCAACCTCGTGACGGGCTGGGTGACCACACGTAGCATGGAGCAACTGCGCACCAAACTCACTTTCTCCACTACTTCCATGACCAAGGATAGATAGCGGTTAAGATCATTCTCAGCAATGTCCTGAAATAGGCAGATGCCGTTTTTTATGCAGAGCCATCTTGCACCTCCTATAACGGATCTACAGCAAGAAGTGCGACACAAGCTTAAGAGCTTCTCATGTCTTAAGCGAAGCTATTCTTCTTAAATATTTCTGATTTATAGATACTCTCTTGCTATAAAAGCAAAATAAATACCAGTCTACAAATTTTTTCGGAAAAGATCTTCTACCCACTTTGCAATGCTGGAACCTTTGGATCATGGAGCTACGATAAGGATAAGATGTTGAGAACAGATCTTTTCCAACATGTCTCATAATGCCCCACATTGTCCTCTTTTGGGACAGTTTTAAGAGAAGGAGCACCTATCTTCTGTCAGGTAAAGAGCAGATTTTGAGCAAACCTTCACTTTGTCGTTTCTTGTTGAAAGAGAAATCGCCAAATTATCCTGCTCAGGAGAAAATCAAGGGGGATATTTGGCTATGAGTTGCAATTCTTCCTTCGAAAGTATATTAGGCCTATCCCTTCCTTATACCCTTCCTTCCCACTACCATCTGCTTTCACTAGGCAAGTTTTGTCTCTGGAAGAAGTTCCAAAACCGTGCAGCAGGTTGCATTCCCCTTATGCTAATAAGACAGCCAGGATTCCGGTTAAGAAGATCCCATCAAAGGTTCCCGCCCCCCCAATAGAGGCAATAGGAGCACCAAGCCCCTGAAGCTTGTCCAGATTTAGAAGATCCGCACCGATCAATGTCCCGAGACTCCCCACAATATAGGCTAAGGGAGGAGCCGACTGCCGAGCAAGCAAGAGCGCTACAAGGGCAGCTACTACCGGTGGAATAAAGATTGGTACAGCAATCCCTACCCCACGCACTGGGTAGGCTACCCAATGGACGATGAGGGCTACGATAACCACTCCCACCAACCCGCGGATATAAAGCCCCTGTTTAATGAGGAGATAGAGAGAGAGAAGCACAGGAATCACTGCTCCTCCAACATTGACTGCGATGACTGTCCGTGGCCACTCTTGGACGACGGGGATAACATATCGCATGCCAAAGAAAGTTATCACTTGGCCTGAGATGACCTGCTCAGGAGGTAGTTCTGCCACTGGAATATTCACATAGCTCCCCAAAAGGGAGAGCAGGAGGAGAGAAAACACGTATCGTCGGTTTATCCCCATCTTTTCATAGGCGTACCCGAGAATTCCGATCTCGATCAAAGTGATTAAGAGAGCGAAGAGGACAACGAAAATGAGGAAAAACGGTAAAGGAAAAGGGAAAAAGTGATATCCTGTAAATCGCATGATCTTATCCCCCTTAAGTGACAGTAAATTTCTTGGGCTTTGTGTAATTGCAAAACTCATTGCGCATTTACTTACGGCGATGAATCGCCGAATTAAACACCAAAACTCAAGAACTCTAGGCATAGTTACTTAAAGCAACATCATACAGTTCTTGTTCACTTTTTCCTTGAGAAGCGCCAAGCTCTGATAAACCTAGCATAACTGAACCACGATTACAATCTTGAAAAAAGTGGAATTATTGCAACAAAGATGATATATACTTCCTGCCATTTTCAGCATTACTCGTTCCTGTTTCTCATCTAAGGTGATATTGATCACTTGATTAGAGTAAGCAGCTCCGCCATTTTTTCTTTGCGGAGAGTCCAACCGCTCGTACTGGCAAAGTTTGGCAATTTTTTGCCTTGAAGAGGGCTTTGTTCGTTAAAGGTGGTTTTGTTGGAGATACCTATCGCCCATAAAATATTCAATAAAAGAGGGGCAGAAATCGCATTGATTTGAATGGGGTCTTGGGAATAAGAAGAGAAAGCTTTTTCAATCCCATTTGGGACAGCTATACTCTGACTTGTATACAGAGGGCAAAGCGGATGTCGACCATCCATTTCGCCAGTGAATCAGCCCTGGTATGCTCCACACTTCCTGGAGCAGTCACATCACCCCATATCAGCACATCTGGTGTGGTGGACCTTGGTTACCCCCTGATCCCCTAGACTCAGCATCCAGAGGCATGTGAGAGGGCATATCCAGTTCCCCACCCCCGGGAATGGAGCCAGGGGTTTCTGGAGCCGCATGACTCGGAATCCCACTGGGAGAAGAGAACTGTTTAAAGAGTCGTTGCATCCCCTCTACATTCTGGGAAACAAGGGGTACAGCTCACTGCAGGTTCCCTCGAGGTAGGTGATTTCCTTTTCGGTAAGCCCCCCATTGGTCCATTCCAGAAAATCATTTTGCTCTGGCGAATTACTGCAGAGAATGCCCCCACAGCCGGACCAATATCTAAGGCCATCCACCCTGCTAGGATCTCCTTTGTGGGATCTTTGACTTTTCCATAAGAAGTTGTTCCCTTCTCCTATTTCTTGCTACACTCTCTTACAGTCCACGTTGAATAATACCATCGACTGTCCATTGGGTTTCTCCCGAGATTTATAAGAGAGTTGAATAAATAAGGATAAAAAACACTTTAACTTCTATTCTCCACGGCAAAGTTTATGCCACTGAGGAAAAGAACCAGCAGAGGAGATTCTGGACTTCACTTCTCGATCCCATTGTTTAACGATCAAAATAGGGAAAAATCATCACTTCCATCTGATTTTCCCGTATCAATGAAAGCCCTTAGCTCAAATGACAAAAAATTGTAAGCACTCTTAGATAGCTCACCACCTGACCAATGGACAAATTTGCTACAGCGTGTGGCAGAATGGGACACCTCTTTTTCTACTCTGCATAGCTCGACAATGTTAAGTTTCAATTCTCTTAAGATTGTTTCGCTTCCCCTTTGCTCCGCTCAGGGCTAAAGGATCCTCGCAATGACAAAGGAGGCACACCAGATGTCATTGCGAGGAGCGTAACCGGCGAAGCCATCTCTAATTTACCATTGTCAAAATAGAAAGATTATCATAATCCTCTCTCTAGAACAGCAACGGCAACAGAGCACTCTGACCCCAGCTAGAGAACAGCTCGGCATGATAGAAATGGGATCAGGTATGGTCTTTGCATTCAGATGAGGTGTGGGCAATTATCGCCAGAAGAAAGGACTTAGCAACCGACTGGGCTAGAGAGTCTGTTCCCATTATTACCAAGTGTTGGGCTTTCCCACGGACCTTTTAAGATACTCGAGCGATCCTCTGAGAGTTTTCCCTATGGACAAAACCATTAGTGGGAGACGAGTTTGAGGTTAGCAGGAGGGTATAACGAGTGGAAAATAGGAAGGAACGCATCCTATGACAACAAAGAAGAGACAAGCTGGTGATGATCACTGCCATCCTGCACTTGATCCGGGTCTTCGTTACCGGCAGCTACAAACGCCCGCGGGAAGCGAACGGGCTGGTGGGATTAATCACCCTCGATTTTGTCTTTACAGGTACGGTGCTGAAGTGGGATCAGGAAGGGGTGGAGGCATCTGCTCGGAGTAGTACCTTTTGTGGATCGGAACCCGTGGCTGTCACCACGCCGACGGCGGTGGATGATCACAGCAGGCATTTTGCTCCTGGTGCTATTGATTATCCTGGGCAGCTATGCCTGGCTGAGTCGGCCAGTCGCGCACTTGATGGAGTGAAAGATCGATGCGTAACGTGACCATGGCCTTTCTCGTACTATTGGTGCTGGCCACCCTGACTTTTGGAACACTGTGGAAAAGGAGTATGATGCTGGGAACAGGCCATGGCACTGTTGGAGATATGATAGTAATATTCCTGAGTGTCGTACTGTTGATATTCGCCCTGCTGGGGCTCAGTCGCATCCTGTATCGAATAACTCTAGTTCAGCACGCAAGCAATGCAACGGGTGCAGAGGAGAAAAGTGATGTGTAAACGAAGGATGTGGTCAAGCTGGATCGGAGTGGTGAGCATCTTAACTATGTTCCTGGTCTTGGGGCTGGAAGCCACCCCAGTGCTGGCTCATGGTGAAGCCACATTGATCGTGTCGCCAACCGTGGTGGTACCAGGCGGTCCTATCACTGTCAAGGCAGAGGGGGTCGAAGCAAATGAAACCTTTACCATGACTCTGGAAGGAATGGCCTTCCGGATCACACTGGGGACAGTGACGGTGGGCGATGATAAAGATTTCCACCAGGAATTCACCGTGCCAGCAGATGTCCCACCGGGTGTTTACCAGATGCGAGCTACCACTGTTGAAGGAGAGGTCATTACTGCTGAGCTAACCGTAAGAGCAGAAACATCTGCCATAGAGCAGGCGCCACCGACCAAGCCTTCTGCTGAATTCATGCAGTTGGATCGCCGTAAGTCTACCAGCGAATTAGTAGTGATCATCGCAGGACTTCTGCTTAGCGCTGGGCTGGGATTAGTGCTGCTGCGAAGGCGAGAGTAGCGCATAAAGTACAAATACAGAGGGGAGCATGGCTATCCTGGAGCTTACCCCACAGCAACCGGGTGAGTATGGCTTTCAGTGCCAGATAGGAATGCTGCGCGGCAAGTTGATTGTGGAAAAGGGGTGAAAAGGAGGTTATCGATGCCACTGGATGTAAATCTCCCACAACCATATGCTGGATCTACTCTTCTAACTGAACAAGAAACCAACCAGATCCAATTTCACATCATTTCTTTTGAAGGGCCCGATGGCTATGCACAGGCCGGTGGGATTGCCAGTCGTGTTACTGGTCTCAGCGAAGCCTTGGCCAACGCAGGCTTTGAGACCCACCTCTGGTTCGTAGGCGACCCCGCGCGCCCTGGTCACGAAACAAAAGACCGGTTGAGGCTTCATCGCTGGTGTCAGTGGATCAGCCATTATTATTCAGGTGGGGTCTACGAGGGTGAAGAAGAAAAGCGAGCAGACTTTGTCCACTCCTTGCCACCGTTTCTCTTGCAGGAGGTGCTACTCCCTTATTTGAGAAAAACAGGTGGACAGGCAGTAGTCCTAGCCGAGGAGTGGCAGACGGTGGACGCCGTTCTCCATCTGGACTGGTTACTGCGGAATGCTGGGGTACGTCAGCAGGTATCCATCTTCTGGAATGCGAACAATACCTTCGGTTTCGAGCGCATCAATTGGTATCGCCTCGCTGAGGCAGCAGTTATCACGACGGTAAGTCGCTACATGCGGCATTCCATCAACGCGTCCAGGAACGCACTGTGCTTGGCAAAGTGGCTCGTTGGGACCCGGATAAGCGCTGGCTGCTGGCTATTGAGACGGTTGGTGAACTAAAACGCTACGGATGGCGTCCGCTGTTGATTGCGAGAGGAGGAGTAGAAGCGCATGGCACGGAGATCTTGGCGAGCGCAGCCGCTGCCGGTCTCCGGGTGGTAGAACGGGAAAGCCTGTAGGGAGGAGTTTATGGCTTGCTCAAGAGCCTCGAAGGGCTACGAAAAGTGGATGTGGTGAGTTTACGCTTCCAACTGGACGCCGAAGCCTGTCGTGTGCTCTTTCGGGGGGCCGACGCTGTGCTTGCCAACAGTGGGCATGAGCCGTTTGGCCTCGTTGGGCTGGAGACCATGGCGGTGGGGGGAATCGCATGCACCGGGGGGACCAGAGAGGATTATGCGGTACCTGGTTGGAACGCGCTGGTGCTGCAGACGACAGACCCACGGGAATTTGTGGGTCTCTACCAGTATTTGCAAGCTCATCCATCGGAGTTGCATGCCATTCGCCGCCACGGAAGATTGACGGCAAAGCACTATACATGGCCAGCAATCATCCACCACAATATCCTGCCCCGTCTTGCTTGTCTGCATGGCAAAGACCTTACAGCGTTAGCATTACATTCTGAGGACTGGCTGCAGCACGATCCAGTGCTCGGAAGGATACGAAGAACAACCAAAGAATCGACGTCCCCTTCCACCGGTATTATACCCAAAAGGAGGAATACATCATGGAAAGAAAAAAACCAGACTTACACACCACCAAAAAGCGGATCCAATTCACTTACGACGCCCCTGAGGCACGATCGGTCATGGTTACGGGCACCTTCTGCGATTGGCAAGAGGGCTACCCATTGAAAAGAGAGAAAAAAGGCCTCTGGAAGGCCACTCTTACCCTGGCACCTGGTCGTTATGAATATCGGTTCGTGGTGGACGGTGAATGGCGTAACGATCCTCATTGCACCGAATGCGTTCCGAATCCATTTGGTACGGAAAACTGCGTATTGCATCTATAATGAACTCATGACGAGTAAGTCTCAGGTATCACTTGGGAGCCTTTATTTCACTCAGGATGACAAACGGACTTCCCGGCACTGCAGGAGTTTATCCTGAGTAGAGCGAAAGGTTCAAGATGACAAAGAGGTAATACTGGCTAAGAGTTCGATAGAAAGGAGGAACAATAGATTTATGGAAACAGAATCAACCCTTGGAGGCGCATGGGGACTTACAATAGTCATGGTGGTCATTGTTTCATGGATCCTCTATCGCTACCTGGCACCACAGAGCTGGAAGGAATGGACCCGGGCTGGATTGATTCAATCCTTTATCATTGCTCTGTATGCCGAGATGTATGGGTTTCCCTTAACCATCTATCTCCTTACTGGCTGGTTGGGCCTGGACATCCCCTGGCTGCATGAAAGCGGCCACCTCTGGGCCGCTCTCTTGGGAGGAGGAATCTGGGGCGCTATGCTCGAGATGCTGGTAGGCTATACGATTGTGTTCATCGGTATTTCTCTGCTCATCGAAGGCTGGAGGGAAGTCTACAACGCCACCAAAGAGGAGCGGCTCGCCACCGAGGGACTCTATGCTGTGGTGCGGCACCCCCAATATACCGGCATTTTTCTGGCGATTTTTGGTCAATTGATTCATTGGCCAACCATTCCCACTCTGGTGTTGTTTCCTCTGATCGTCTGGGCGTACTACCGGTTGGCCAAGAAAGAAGAGCAGCAGATGGTAGAGAAATTTGGAGAACAATATACGGTATACCAGCAACAGGTTCCCATGTTTCTCCCCAGGTGGGGAGACTGGAACCGATTACTCGCTTCCCCGGAATACCAGGAAGAGGAGTCAGGAAGACGGGTACAATAAAAAAGGAAGGAAACCATGGGAGAATTTTTGCAGAGCAACTGGTTTTGGATTTTGCTTATTGTACTGTTCATCTGGATGCATGCGTCCGGTATGGGATGCGGTGGGCACGGAAGGGGACATAATCATGGTAACCGAAAGGAGAAGAGCAAGCCCCCAGAGAGCGGTCATCAACACTAAAAGGATCAGAACTTCCTGAACAGAGCACTGGTTATTCCCAAGTCAAGAAAAGTACCCTATAGCAGAAGGAGGAAACATGCATCAGCTTAATATTCGTGTAGTGACCTGGTCTCTGGGGATTTTTACGTTTTTTAGTTACCTGGTGTGTATTGCGTATGGTCTCATTGTCCCAGCCAGTCTGCACATGGCCCAGTTTCTGGAGATAGTACTACCAGGATTCCAGTGGCTGACCTTTTGGGGTTTTGTCATTGGAGCGATCGAGAGTTTTCTCTACGGGGTCTATGCCGGACTCGTATATACTCCGATCTACAACTTCTTCCAGAGCAAATGGGGAGGATAAGAAACTAAAAAAATACTTCTTTTCATCACTTACCACCAAGGGTGGGACATTTTCTCCTCTCAGAATGCCACACCCGGTCCCATTTTAGGACAGGGCGCAGAACAGAGTGATCCTCCATGCTCTTCGGCCTTCACTCTCGGATAGAATACCTAGAAAAGAAAAACGGCATAAACTTTGCTTAGTTCAGTATCAGGAAGAGGGGAGTGGATTTTCTCTCTGGAGTCCAGATGTTCCTACAAGACCTCCATTATACAGAAACATGCGGAGCAACAAAGACCACCCGTTTTTATTCTATAGCCTGTCTGCAATGACTGAAGGAGATTATGGATGCCACGGCATGTGAATCTATTCCGACCCGATAACAGCACTCCGTATTTGCCCGAACGAGAGAACGGCCAGATACAGTTCCACATTCTTTCCTTTGAAGGACCTGATAGCTATGCACGGGCTGGGGGAATTGCCAGTCGCGTTAGCGGTCTTAGCGAGGCTTTGGTTGACGCAGGCTTCGAAACTCACCTCTGGTTTGTTGGTGACCCCAATCTGCCTGGTCACGAAACTCACGGTCAGTTCCGGCTGCATCGATGGTGCCAATGGATCAGTCACTATCATCCGGGTGGGGTCTACGACGGTGAGGAAGGGAAGCGAGCAGACTTCGCACGCTCCTTGCCGCCATTTCTCTTGCAGGAAGTGCTGCTCCCTTTTCTGCGGGAAACGGGCGGACACGCAGTGATCCTGACTGAGGAATGGCAGACAGTGGACGCCGTGCTCCATCTGGATTGGTTGCTCCAGTGCGCTGGAGTACGCCAGCAGGTCAGTATGTTCTGGAATGCCAACAATACCTTTGGCTTCGATCGTATCGATTGGCGCCGCCTGGCCGAGGCAGCGGTGATTACCACGGTGAGCCGCTATATGCGGCAGCGGATGTGGAATCTCGATGTGGACCCGATGGTGATTCCCAATGGCCTCCCGCCTGATGCCCTTCAGTTACCAGAACAGGAAGCCGTCACCGAGTTCCGCCATCGCCTGCGAGGCCGTATCGTGCTTGGCAAAGTGGCCCGTTGGGACCCGGATAAGCGCTGGTTGTTAGCGATCGAAACGGTGAGTGAACTGAAGCGCCATGGAGGGAATCCTTTGCTGATTGCCAGAGGAGGTATGGAAGCGCATGGGGTTGAAGTATTAGCGAGCGCAGCAGCAGCCGGTCTGCGAGTAGCGGAGCGAGAAAGTGCACAGGGAGGCGTGCGGGGCCTATTAGAGAGCCTCACAGGACTCCAGGACGTAGATATGGTGAGCTTACGTTTTCCGCTGGATGTGGAGGCCTGCCGGGTACTATTCCGGGGAGCTGACGCCATCTTGGCCAACAGTGGTCACGAACCCTTTGGGCTGGTCGGACTGGAGACTATGGCCGTGGGAGGAGTGGCATGCACTGGTGGTACCGGGGAAGACTACGTGGTACCCGGTTGGAACGCCCTGATGCTCCAGACCACAGATCCACGGGAATTTGTATACCTCTTCCAGCGGTTACAAACTCATCCATTGGAGAGACGAGCTATCCGCCATCATGGGAGATTAACGGCGAAGCAATATGTGTGGCCAGTGATCCTGGAGCGGAATCTCCTGCCACGCCTCGCTCTCGTGGACAACGGAGGTTCTCCAGCGGCAGGATTGTGTTTCCATGACAGGAGAGAACGACCTCTCCAATTCGGAGAACATCAGGTAAGGAGGGTGAAAAGATGAGCAGGGTGGAAGAGAGAAACCACCTGCGTGCAGGTGTGCGCAGGGCCTATTCTGCTGCAGCAGAGAAACCGGAAGCTCCGCATCCATTTCCGGTGGGACGGCGCTTCGCCGAGAGTCTGGGTTACCCACCCACATGGCTTGATAGTCTGCCAACCGAGTCTAGTGAGGCCTTTTCTGGGGTCTCTAATGTATCCTTATTTGCTCAGATCCCGAAAGGTGCGATCATCCTCGATTTAGGGTGTGGAGCAGGATTGGATACATTGATCGCTGCGCGAAGAACAGGACCCACTGGGAAAGTGATCGGCATCGATTTTAGCGCAGCTATGTTAACGCGTGCCCGTCAGGCGATAAGGAAAATGGGCGCAAGTAATGTGGTATGCTGTCGAGCGGAAGCAGAGCAGCTCCCATTAAAGGATGTTTCGATCGATCGCGTATTGGTCAACGGGATCTTTAATCTGAATCCATCCAGAGAGGCGATTTTTCATGAACTTGCGCGTGTGGTAAAACCCGGAGGTACCGTGTACGCGGCGGAACTCATCCTCCGTGCCCCGCTTCCGCCAGAGCTCCAGCAGAGCGAAACGAGTTGGTTTGCCTGAATCGCTGGAGCAAAAGAAGGTGGAGCCTTCCTGGAAGAGTTTCGTGTGGCAGGATTTCGTGAAGTCACTCTGCTCCGTACGAGTCGTAATGCCCGGACAAAGAGTCCTTACGTGCTTGCAGCAGAGGTCTGTGCGCGGAGATAAGCCTCGGCACAAGATGGCCAGAAATGAAGGGGGAGAAGTCAAAAGACAGCAGAAGTCATGTAGAGAGGGGCAAGAAAATGCGAGGAAGTGAAATCAGACAGAATAAGGCGACCAAACAGTGGACTATTTATGCACCATCTCGCCGGAAGCGACCACGAGATTGGCAGCAGCATACCACAGAGCAAGAACAAATACCGGTCTTCGACACCACCTGTCCGTTTTGTCCAGGCAATGAGCATTTGCTGCCCTCAATTATCCTGGAAATACCTGGCCAGGGACAACCACGATGGCAGACGCGGGTGGTGCCCAATAAATTTCCTGCTTTGACTCCTGAGGGGGATAATAATCGAGCCCGTCAAGGGATTTATGTGGTCATGCCGGGGTATGGTTACCATGAGGTCATCATTGAAAGTCCTCAGCATAATCAAGGTCTTGCAGCAATGTCTACGGAAGAAGTAGAAGTGATCATCGAGACCTATCATAAACGCTATGTAGAGCTGATGCAAACGCATAAGAATATGCTGGTGCTCCTCTTTCGCAACCATGGGAGACGCGCCGGGACCTCTTTGATCCATCCCCATGCCCAGATCATTGCTACTAGCATGGTTCCCCATTATATCCGATGGCGGGAAGAGGGATTAAAGAAGATGCAGATTTTTTAAACCAGGACAGTGATTGACCTTGCCGCAACAGTAGCTCTTCGAATCGCCTTCTTAGCTAGTAGAGGCTATGACTACTCTTGATCGCTCAGTTTCCCACGTACACTGCCTAATAGGCGGGCATTGATAGCCACAATCACTGTAGAGAGGGACATCAGCAGGGCCCCGACAGCCGGCGGGAGCACGATACCTACGTTGTAGAGCACTCCAGCGGCCAAAGGAATAGCGACGATATTGTACCCCGTAGCCCACCAGAGGTTCTGCACCATCTTCCGATACGTGGCCCGGGCCAGTTGGACAATGGCGGTGACATCTCGCGGGTCAGAGCGTACGAGCACAATATCGGCTGACTCCACGGCCACATCCGTACCTGCCCCAATGGCGATCCCGACGTCTGCCTCCACTAACGCTGGAGCGTCATTCACCCCATCGCCAACCATCGCCACGGTCAACCCCCGTGCTTTGACCTCTTTGATCTTGGCCGCCTTCTGATCCGGAAGCACCTCCGCGAAGTAGTCATCCAGATGGAGTTCTTTAGCCACCCAGCGAGCTACTGCTTCTGCATCACCGGTCAACATCATGACCTGGACTCCAAGGTCTTTGAGTCGCTGTATCGCCTCTCGAGACTCGGAACGGATGATGTCCGCCAGGGCCACCGCCCCTTCCACCTGATTATCTATGAGAACATAGACCACGGTCTTCCCCTCTGCGGCAAGCGTCTTGACCTGTTCATCCTCCACCTCCAGCCCTTCCGCCTTGAGATAGCCTGGACTGACCACCTTGACATTCTTCCCATCTACGGTCGCTTGCGCTCCCTTGCCAGGAATCGCCCAGAAGTCTCTCGGTTCGGTCAATGGCAGATCTTGTTCCTCCGCCGCTCGAACGATCCCCGTCGCAATGGGATGTTCGGAGCGGCTCTCCAAACTGGCCGCAATGCGGAGCAGTTCCTCGACATCGTGTGCACCCAATGCAAGGACCTCGGTCACGCCAAATCGACCTTCGGTTAACGTGCCGGTCTTATCAAAGATAATGGCGTCCATTTCCCGTGCCCGCTCGAAGGCGGAACGATCCCGGATGAGTAACCCGTTCCGCGCCGACAAGGACGTCGATACGGCCACCACGAGGGGCACGGCGAGTCCCAAGGCATGCGGACAGGTAATGACCATGACCGTCACCATGCGGGTCAGGGCAAAGCTAAACTCCTTACCGAACATCAACCAGACCACTACCGTCACTCCACCGACACCCAATGCAATCATGGTGAGCCAGAATGCTGCCCAGTCCGCCAAATCTTGCGAGCGGGAGCGAGATTCCTGGGATTGACGCACCATATCAATGACTTGGAACAGATAGGTCTCTTCTCCTGTCTTTTGCACCTCAACGGTAATCGCCGACTCCCCATTGACCGCTCCACCAATGACCTGCTCGCCCTCTCCCTTCTCTACTGGTGTACTCTCCCCGGTGAGCATCGCTTCGTTGATGGTCGTACGACCTTCCACAATCACGCCGTCGGTAGGGATCTTCTCTCCGGGTTTCACCAGCAGGCGATCCCCGTGTTGGAGTGCAGTGACGGGCACATCCTCCACAGCGCCATCCTTCCGCAGGCGATGGGCCTCAGAGGGCAGAAGCTTCACCAATTCTTCCAGGGCGCCGGAGGCTCCGAGCACGGACCGCATTTCGATCCAGTGTCCCAGGAGCATCACATCGACCAGGGTCGCTAACTCCCAAAAAAAGACCTTGCCCGGGAGGCCAAACACCACAGCAGCACTGTAGCCATACGCCACGGTAATGGCGAGCGCGATCAGTGTCATCATCCCTGGTTGGGTCTTTCGGAGTTCATCGAAGAGTCCCTGTAAAAAAGGCCAACCACCATAGAAAAACACCACCGTGGCAAAGCCGAAGTGCACAAAGCGGTCTCCGGGAAAACTCCATACCTCCGTGACGCCGAAGAACTGCTGAATTAGTGGGGAGAGCGCAAGAATCGGCAGGGTGAATATCAGCGAGACCCAGAACCGACGTCGAAAGTCTGCCATCATCTGGGCATGATGGGCTTGATGGCCATGCGCATGGCTCTCGCCATGGTCCCTATGCTCATCATGCTTATGGGTTTCGTGGGTATGATCATGCGGTTGCTGCTGGTGATTGACGTGTTCCATGACATGCCTCCTATGCTGGTTTGCATATCTTTCTTCACTACTCATGTCTTTTTCCTATATTATACATACGCAGGGGAGAGTAATTTAGAGGCGAGGGACTTCCTGTTTTTTTAGCGGTCCTCCTCCTGATCAAGAAAAAGCTTAACCCTAAAGGTGAGTGATTAGTAGACTCGGCAACAGGAATCAGAGGACGCTACACTCTACGTTAGGAGCAATTACCCTCTTCTAGAACACAGCATGTGCATGACAAAAGCATACACGTGAGCAGGAACTTCTCAGGAAGTCCTATGGAAAAAAACTCAGCTAATTTTTACTTCACTTTGCCGATGTCTTGTCATAGAGCAACTCTTATGCCAAGAGAGAAGAGAAAGTCTTGTTCTGCTTGTATGGCTGAGTAGGAATAGGCTTTCAGTGAACAAAACACCGGAGATGTTCTGGTGATCGCTGTGGGGTATTCTGTCTCTGAGTCACCTCGACATGCCTTCTTGGCGTCGCATTTCCTTGGAGTTCTTCTGCTCGACAATTGTGATAATTTGACACCAATGTGAGACACAATACCCGAGGGGATATTTCAGGCTCTTTCCTTTTCTCTCTATTGCGGACATAATTGGGGACATATGCCACAGTATGGGGCAAAATGGGACATCTCGGCAAAATCTGGTAGGGGCTGTCCACGGGGAACGTTCCTTCGGCTCAATGCTCTGCCGGCATCCGGAGCAGGGAGTTGAGTACCAGGTATGCTCTCTATGGTACGAAAATTGCTCTACTTCAGGGGAGAAAAAGAATGAGCAGAAGGTTCTACTGCTGGGTTGACGAAAGAGGGGTGCCGCGATGAAAAGGAACGAGAAAGGGGAGCAGTTCTGTCTCTCTCTATGTAGGAGAAGAAAGGAAAGGATTCTGGTTCTTTTTCCGGTGGTGATAACCCTGCTTATGGGAATGATGGTTCCTGCGGTCCAGGCAGCGCAGGCTGGTCTCGCGTATATCCCGCTGGGAGGACTCCATCAAATTGTCGTGATAGATCTTGCTACGTACAAAGTGGTTCGTACCATCGCCGGGGTGCACAATCCACATGGCCTGATCATCTCTCCGGATGGGAAATGGCTCTGGGCGACCAGCACAAAACCCGGTGCGCAAGAAGCCCCTATGGCCGGAGAGCCTCCCCGTCTCCTGTCCGCCGGGCAACAACAAGAGATTCCGATCACTCTCAACTATATATTGATGATCGAGGCTGTTACTGGAGAAATCAAAGAACAGATCCTGGTTGGGGGCGGATCCCACCATGCAGCCATCACCCCAGATGGATCGCTGGTGTATGTCACTATTCCGGCAAAGGGACAGGTGGTCAGCATCGATACCGCAAGCAGAAAAGTGGCTGGCTTTGTGGAGACTGGCGAAGAGGCAAATTTTGTCACCATGGCCCCTGACGGCACGCGGGTCTATGTCAGTAACGCCCGATCCAATACGGTTGTAGGGCTCGAGGTAGGGACCAACGCTTTTCGGGGGCTCATCCATGTCGGTCAAAGTCCACAGGAGATGGCGGTCAGCCTGGATGGCCGATTCTTATACGTCACGAATGCCCGGTCCGATAACTTGACGGTTATTGATACACTGCATAATCAGGTCATTACAACCCGTTCCCTCGGACGACAACCACAGGGGATCGGTCTGACTGTAGATGGGAAACGCCTTTTTGTGGCTGAAATGGGATCGGGCACGGTCACCGTCCTGGGTCCGGTCACCCTGAAGATCTTGCAAAGCCGGCTCCTGGGCTTAGCCCCCCAGCATGTTACTATAGACCCCGATGGGAAGCGGGTCTATATAAACAGCGAAAAGGCCAACACCATCTGGGTACTGGATGCTGCCACCGCTGAACTGCTTGCCACGATTTCCGTCGGTCCACAACCACATCAACTCACGATTTTTCATCCACAGCCCTAGTTCATATCCAGGAGAGATTTTTGGCATTACCTAAGTCGAGGGGAAAATTTTAATATCCTGGGAGCGCGGGCGTCCCGCCCGCTGCGGGCCAGAGACCCACGTTCCCAACGAAGGCACTTTACTAAGGATATCTCTCGAGAATGCATCAGGGCGGTCTTTCCGACCACTCCATCAATGGCATGGTCTTTGCTCTGAAAAATAGTAATAGAGTGGAAAACTTTTATTCGGAAGGAGATTACAAGGAGATGAAACCGATTTATACTTTTACCGTTATTCCGTCCCTTCCAGTACCACTGGAACGCCTACAGGCCCTGGCTTTGAATCTGTACTGGAGCTGGAGTCACGATGCTATCGAACTCTTCCGTCGCTTGGATCGTGATCTGTGGGAGACCTGTGGCCACAACCCGGTGCTCCTGCTGGGCAAGATCGACCAGGACCAGCTTCAGGCTGCGGCAACTGACGAGGGCTTCCTGGCTCATTTAGAGCGTATTGCCCGGGACTTCGATGCATACCTGACGAACAAATCCTCCTGGTTTCGCCGAACCCACAGCCAAACACAAGGCCCACTCATTGCTTATTTTTCTGCTGAGTTTGGCCTCACCGAGTGCCTGTCCATCTTTGCAGGCGGACTGGGGATGCTCGCTGGCGACTACCTGAAGTCGGCCAGCGATCTGGGAGTGCCCCTGGTAGGCGTAGGACTGCTCTATCAACAGGGCTACTTTCGACAATATCTCACTGAGACCGGCTGGCAACAGGAAGCTTATGAGGACAACGATTTCCATAACCTCCCATTGATCTTAGAGCGTCGGGTAGATAGCACACCCCTTACCGTGGCAGTCCCTTATCCTGGTAGGCAGGTTGTTGCTCAGATCTGGCGGGTTCAGGTAGGCCGTGTCTCCCTCTATCTCCTGGACACCAATATCCCGGTCAATCGTCCTGAAGACCGGGACATCACCGATCAACTGTATGGTGGGGACCTGGAGATGCGGATCAAGCAAGAGATCATGCTTGGCATCGGTGGTTACCGCGCTCTAGAGGTTCTGGGAATCACGCCGACAGTCTATCATCTGAACGAAGGACACTCGGCCTTTCTGGCCCTGGAACGCCTACGGCGGATCATGGAAACTCATGGCCTCTCATTTTCTGAAGCACGGGAAGTGGCCTCGGCTGAGCTCATTTTCACTACACACACTCCTGTACCAGCCGGTCACGACTATTTCCCACCGGAAATAATGAGCCGGTATTTCACGGACTATGTGCACAGTCTCGGTCTGACCTGGCCAGAGTTTTTGGCTTTAGGTCGGCAAGATCCCCTTAACAGCAAAGAACCCTTTTGCATGACCATTCTGGCCCTCCATCTGGCTTCCAGCAGCAATGCGGTCAGTTGCTTACATGGTCAGGTTACCCGGCGGATGTGGCAGGGGCTTTGGCCAGCAGTACCAGAGGAGGAAATCCCCATCAACCATGTCACCAACGGTATCCACTTGCGTTCCTGGATCTCCCACGAAATGGATCAGCCCTACGATCGCTATCTGGGACCAGGCTGGCGAGAGGAACCGGCGGACTGGACAGTATGGCAGCATGTTAGGCGGATCCCAGCAGAAGAGTTGTGGCGGACCCATGAGCGGCGTCGGGAGCGGCTGGTGGCCTTCGCTCGCCGACGTTTACGGAGCCAACTGGAACGAAGAGGCGCCTCTCAAGCCGAAATCGAAGCAAGCGCAGCAGTACTCGACCCAGAGGCATTGACCATCGGCTTTGCCCGTCGCTTTGCCACGTATAAACGAGCGACTTTATTGCTCCGAGACCCCGAGCGTCTGGCCCATCTCCTGAATACTCCTGATCACCCGGTGCAACTCATCGTGGCAGGCAAGGCCCATCCGCGGGACGAAGCGGGTAAGAGGCTTATCCGGCAGGTCATAGAGCTGACCCACCAGGAGGCATTCCGGCGCCGTGTAGTGTTTCTCGAGGACTACGATATGGCTGTAGCCCGCTCTCTCGTGCAGGGGGTGGACGTGTGGCTCAATACACCCCGTCGGCTCAATGAGGCCAGCGGGACCAGCGGGATGAAGGCGGCTGCCAACGGCGTATTGAATCTGAGTACGCTGGATGGTTGGTGGGATGAAGCCTGGCGGGATGCAGAGGCCCAATCCCACTCCATTGGATGGGCTATCGGACGAGGGGAGACCTACGATGACCCCGACGTCCAGGATCAGGTAGAGGCAGAGATCCTGTATGACTTATTAGAGCAAGACGTGATTCCCACTTTCTACGATCGAGGTGCTGATGGGTTACCCCGCCGCTGGATTGCACGCATGAAGACTTCAATCGGGAGCTTGTGCCATTTCTTTAACACGCGTCGCCAAGTGTGGGAATACGCAGAACGCTTCTATCTGCCGGCAGTCACCCGATATCAGCAACTCACAGCTGCTGAGATGGCCCGAGCCAAAGCCTTGGCCGCCTGGAAAGCGCGCGTCCCGGTGGGTTGGCCTCAAGTGCGTATTCAGCATGTGAAGATCACCCCTTTTACAGAGCTCCAGGTCGGTGGAAAGATCCAGGTTCGCGCGCAGGTCGTCTTGGGTACTCTCCGACCAGAGGATGTAATGGTGGAACTCTACTTAGGTCGAGTGGATGCCGATGGGGAGATTACGGAGGCAGAGGCAACACGCATGCAGTTCATTGGAACAGACGGGGAAGGGAACTATCGCTTTGAGGCCACAGGTATTCCCTGTCCCAAGAGCGGTCTGCACGGGTATACGGTACGGGTGCGTCCTTATCACCCTGACCTGACTACTCCTTTTTTACCTGGACTTATCGTATGGGCACAACAAGGAGGGAGCATATGAAACGGATCGCGGTGTTGACCAGTGGAGGGGATGCCCCAGGCATGAATGCAGCTATCCGAGCCGTGGTGCGGACCAGTCTGGCAGAGGGGTGGGAAGTCTTTGGTATTCGCCACGGCTATGCTGGCCTTATCACCGGTGATACTGTACCCTTGGGAGCCCGGGATGTAGGTGGTATCATCCAGCGGGGCGGCACAATACTTGGGAGCGCTCGCTGTCCAGAATTCACCACGGAAGCCGGACGACTGAAAGCCCTGCAGAATCTTCAGGAGCATCACATTGAGGGTCTCATCGTTATCGGTGGTAACGGATCCCAGACTGGAGCTCATGCGCTGTCTCAAATGGGTTTCCCAATGGTGGGTGTGGCTTCGACTATTGACAATGACCTCTACGGCTCAGACATCACCATCGGGGTAGATACGGCTCTCAATATTGCCCTGGAAGCTATTGATCGCTTAAAAGTCACTGCCTCCTCTCATCAACGGGCCTTTCTGGTAGAGGTCATGGGCCGCGATTGTGGCTACTTGGCTCTGATGGCAGCCATTGCTGGTGGCGCGGAGGCGGTGATCATTCCTGAGGTGGAGACTGATCCGGACAGGGTGGCCGTTGAACTCCGTGTGGCCTACGAGCGGCAGAAAGCCCACGCGCTGATCGTGGTTGCGGAAGGAGCTCGCTACAACGCAGAAGCGATGGCCCGGCACTTCGCTGAGCACCGTGATAGACTCGGCTTCGAGTTGCGGGTGACTACGCTGGGTCACGTGCAACGGGGCGGAGCACCAAGCGCCTTTGATCGATTATTGGCTACCAGACTGGGGGCGGCAGCAACGACGCACCTGACCCGGGGCAATCATGGGGTATTAGTGGGGATGATCAAAGGAGAAATTGCCACCACTCCGCTAGCCGAAGTGGTGGCACACAAAAAATCTTTAGATCTGCGTCTACTGGAGTTGGCGCAGATATTGACACTTTAACCATAGGAGAAGGAGAAGAGAATTATGGCAAGCAACAATATACGGGTAGCAGTAAATGGATACGGAGTGATCGGCAAGCGAGTGGCTGATGCGGTCAGGTTACAACCGGATATGGAACTGGTAGGGGTGGCTGATGTGGTCACCGACTACCGGATAAAGGCTGCAGTGGTGCTCGATCTGCCTATCTATGCCGCGCTGCCGGAGAAGGTGAACGATATGAAAGGGGCGGGCATTCCGGTGCAAGGCACCCTGGATGACTTACTGGCCCTGGTAGATGTGGTGGTAGACTGCACGCCGAAAGGGATCGGAGCCAAAAACCGGGAACACTATCGGGCGGTCGGCGTGAAAGCGATCTTCCAGGGGGGAGAAAAACATAGTCTGACCGGTCATTCGTTTGTGGCGCAGGCGAACTACGAGACGACCATAGAACGCGAGGCCACCCGCGTCGTCTCCTGCAACACCACCAGCATTGTGCGTACCTTGACCGCCCTGCGGGATGCTGGTCTGTTTCGCAAGGCGCGTGGGGTGCTGATGCGTCGGGCCACGGATCCCTGGGAGTCGGACCATAGCGGTATTATGAACACCATGGTGCCCGAGCCACATATTCCCAGTCATCAGGGACCAGATGCGCAGACCGTGGTCCCAGATCTGGATGTGATCACTATTGCAGCCAAGGCCGCGCATACCCAGAGTCACAACCACTACTGGGTGGTGGAACTAACCCGGGCAGCGAGCCGGGAAGAGGTGCTGGAGGCGTTCCGTGCCGTACCGCGTATCGCCCTCATCCGTATGCACGATGGGATCGTCGCCCTCAACAGCACGATCGAACTAATGAAAGATCTGGGGCGTCCGCGGGGTGACATGTGGGAGGTCGCCGTATGGGAAAGACGTATTGACGGTAAATGGAAACGAAGTGTATTATACGTATCAGGTTTTTAATGAAGCCATCGTGATCCCTGAGAACGTGGATGCGATTCGTGCTCTGGCGGGCACAATAAAGGACGGACGGGAATCCATGCGCATGACCGATGAAACCTTAGGCATCCGGCGGGACTTCTTAGTCCGGTGATGCCTGCATAGAGGATGGCGAGACCAGGGGAATCAGTTAGACAACCGGCCTTGTTCGCCCTGACCCTCGCTATTACCGTAGTGGTCATCCCCTGCCCGGATGCATTGGGTCTGGCTACCCCCACCGCCGTGATGGTTGGTACCGGATTAGGAGCCGAACAGGGAATTCTCTATAAGAACGCCACGGCCCTGGAGCAGGTAGCCAAACTGGAGGCCATTATCTTCGATAAAACAGGTACCCTCACCAAAGGCGAACCGGAGGTGGTCAATGTGGTGACCTCGAGCAACCCAGGGGATGAAAAGGAGTTACTGCGGCTGGTTGCCTCAGCGGAGCAGGGGAGCGAACACCTCCTGGCCCAGGCGATTGTACGGGCAGCCCAGACACGCGGGGTGACGGTAAGCTCAACCGAGGCCTTTGAGGCCATTCCCGGGCATGGCCTGCGGGCTGTTGTCGAAGGACACGAAGTGCTCGCGGGTAACCGGAAGCTAATGACCGACCACAGCATTCCTCTCCATGGTCTAGGGCAGCAAGCCCAAGGCCTGGAGAGTGGGGGACAGACCGTAGTGTATGCTGCGGTGGACGGCCAACTGGCCGGCCTCATCGCTATCGCCGATGCGGTGCGACCGGGCGCCAAGGCTGCCGTGGATGCTCTCCACACTATGCGAATCGAGGTGGCCATGCCCACCCGGTGACAACTGGGGTACTGCAGAAAGGGTGGCCAAGGAGTTAGATATTGACACCGTCTTCGCCGAGGTGCTCCCGGAACAGAAACAGGAGAAGGTGAAAGCACTCCAGCAACAGGGGAAGTTTGTGGCCATGGTGGGAGACGGTATCAACGACGCACCGGATCTGGCCCAGGCCGATGTAGGTATCGCTATCGGTGCGGGCACGGACGTGGCGGTGGAGACTGCCGATGTGGTACTTATGAAGAGCGATCCGTTGGATGTGCTAAAGGCGATTACCATCTCCCGGGCAACCCTGCGCAAGATGAAGGAGAACCTGGTCTGGGCGGTAGCTTATAATCTGCTGGCCATCCCCATTGCTGCCGGGCTACTCTATCCGTTCTGGAAAGTGACGTTACGACCGGAGATCGGAGCCATTGCCATGAGTGGCAGTTCTATTATTGTAGCGATCAATGCTCTGCTGTTGAAGCGGTTGAAGATGGAGTAAGAGCCGTGGGCACAACAAAATTATACCTGATTATCCTCTGGCACCAGCATCAACCCATTTACAAAGACACCGCTCATCCAAGACAAACCGGTAGCTACCTGCACCCTTGGGTGCGATTGCATGCCATCCGCGACTATTATTCCATGGCCGCCCTGGTAGCCGAGCATCCGGGTGTCCACTTAACCATCAACCTGACACCTGCGCTCTTGTGGCAAATTGAAGACTATCTGGAGCGAGGTGCAACAGACTGGGCTCTGGAGCTGACCCTGAAGTTCGCCGAAGCATTAAATAAGAAAGAACGAGAGCGAGTAATCGGTCATTTCTTTGATGCCCATTGGCACCACCAGATCTTCCCCCATCCTCGGTACAAAGAGCTGTTCCTCCAGCGACGAGAAGGACAACGCTTTACTGTTCAGGATATACGTGATTTGCAGATGTGGTTTAACCTCGCCTGGTTTGGCCAGGAGTTCCGGGAGGGAGAAGTACATCTGGTCACCGGTGAGGTTGCCTCAGTCCGCCGCTTTGTCGAGCAAGGGCGTGATTTTACTATAGCAGACATCGAGGCCATGGTGCAGGAGCAGTATAAGATCATGCGGGCAGTGATTCCTATCCATCGTCACCTGCAGGAACAGGGCCAGATCGAGGTCTCTACCACACCCTTCTACCACCCAATCCTGCCCTTACTCGTAGATACCGATCAGGCCACGACTGACCGACCCGGTGCGACTCATCCTCACCGTTTTGCTCACCCTGAGGACGCCGAGGCACAGGTGCGGCTCGCCATCGAATGTTACCAGCGTCACTTCGGACGACTTCCTCGCGGTATGTGGCCAGCCGAAGGAGCAGTGAGCCAGTGTGTTATTCCTTTCTTTGCCAGATGTGGTATACGCTGGATTGGTACAGACCGCGGAGTCTTGGCCCGCTCTGGGCGCTGGGGCTATGACGTGGACAACCCTCATGTCCTCTGTCAACCCTATCGTGCCGAAGAGGGGGAAGATGCGGTGAGTGTATTTTTCGGGATACCCAGCTCTCCGATGCTATCGGTTTCCACTACTATAGCTACAATGACTATGAACAGGCAGCCGGCGATTTTCTGAGACAAATCAAAGAGCGGTTTGCCTGGCGATTGATTGGAGATGAAGACCGGGTACTGACAGTAGTGCTGGATGGCGAGAATGCCTGGGGGGCCTACCGGGAGGATGCTCGCCCTTTCCTCCATGCTTTGTATAGACTGCTAGAACGTGACTCTGAGATACAAACGGTCACCGTTAGTGAGTACCTGGAGGGAAACCCTGCTCGAGGCGTTGCTTCCCATCCTCTGGAAGAACAAACCAAAGTCTATGACCTCTTCACTGGCTCCTGGATCGATGAGAATGGATCAGCACCCGGAGTAGACCTGGGTACCTGGATCGGCGAAGAGGAAGAGAATAGGGGATGGGAGTTGCTGGGTCAGGCGCGGGAGTTCCTGGATCAGACTGGTGCTACTCCAGAAACAGCACCTGAAGCCTTCCAGGCCCTCTATATGGCGGAAGGAAGCGATTGGTTTTGGTGGTTTGGCACCGATCAGGATTCTGGCAACGACATGGAGTTTGATGATCTGTTCCGCACCCATCTCCAGAATATTTATCGGTGGATGGGGGTTGAGCCGCCACCAGAGTTCAAACATCATATTGTCCCTCACGCGGTGGTATGGACCTTTACCCAGCAGATAACTCAGATCCAGCATGGTGACCGGCTGGTAGTGCGCACCACCTGTCCAGGTGTCCTCACCTGGCAGCTTGATAATGGTGAGCCTCAAGAGGCTAAGATGCTGTCAGTCGGGGGAGTGATGGCGGGGGTACAGCGCTATCAATTTATTCTGGGCCCCTTTCCATCAGGGACAAGGGCCTTACACTTTCGCTTTCGCTGTACCCACCGAGATTGTGACGGGAAGGACATCTGCTGCGAACCAAGGGAATACGTAGTGCAAATTGGAAACTTATAGGGAATTGTCATTCTGTATACACAGTAATGCCAAAACGAGGCCTTCCATCTTTTGTCATGCTCAGTCCTTCGCTGCGTTCAGGATAAACTATAGACGGAGGGAAGAATCTCCTGTTTTTGGAACAATACATGCGAAATGTTCAGGATGACGAAAGAACTTCCCTCCGCTGCGCTTCGGGATGATGACCGGACTTCCCTACACTGCGCTTCGGGATGACAGGAGAGAAGTACTCGCTATGATTTTATATTAAAACGAACCTCGAAGACTACCGGTTATGCGGTACAGGCAACCAGCGATCACTGATCACTGTTTCATACGCTCTCCAGAGCAGGGGAAAGAGACGCGGATGACTACCCCACCCAAAGAGCCATCGGACCCAGGCTTCGGGTAAGGTAATCAACAGTCTTTGCAGGGAGTGCAGCAGCCAAAAGGTGCGCTGATATTCTTGCACTACCCGCTGATAGGTGCGGAGTCCCTCGGTCAACGATATCTCTCCATGCAAGATGCGCTGGACAATTGCGGCACACAGGAGACCAAAATAGACACTGTTCCGAATCCCTTCGCCAGTGAAAGGGAAACACTGTCCCCCTGCATCCCCCACCACAAATACTGAGCCAACCACTGGAGGTTTGAAACCATATGGAAAATATCCTCCATGCACTCTGGTAATCGATAGGCCATGTTCCACGAGAAAGTCTATCAGGCGAGAGCGGACCGGTGCGTAGCCGGTATAGTGGCCAATCCCGATCCGACTCCGGTCTCCGTAAGGAAAAACCCAGATGATTTCCCGTTTTTTTCCGGCAGGTCGGAGATAAAAATGGATGTGGTCACTTTGATAGGGCACCTCGCACTCAATGCCGTAATTGAGTCGGGTCGTCTGGGCAAAGGTGGAATCGAGGGCACTGGCTAACACTCCTCTCCAGCCCGAGCAATCGATCAGATACGTACCAGACACTTCGCCTTGATCGGTGACGACTCGGTTGCCCTTCCGAAGCCCAAGCACTTTGGCTTTCAGAAACGTGGCCTGACTCTGGGCCCAGAGTCGCTTGCATAAATGGGCGTAGTCGAAGGTACAGAAGGAAGAAGGGAGGGGATAGGTGATGGCCCTGGGGCCGGTATGGATGACAAACTGAGACATCGACTGTACAACGGTGTCCAGACAGTTGATTCGTTTCAGTACCCACTCCAGGGTACAACAGGTCGAAGTCTGACCCACTCCAATCGGTTTTTTGTCAATCACCAGCACTTTTCCTTGAAGCTGGCTCGCTACGGTTAACCCTGCAAAACTCGCTCCGGCAATAATAACGTCATAATCCATTCGCTTTTCCTCAGAATATCAAACCAGAGACTATTCCTTTCTGCTCCAGATACGCAGACAGAGGTTGAGACCTCTTTCCCCTCCCAAAATGCCACACCCTGTACCATTTTGCAACAGGTCGAGAGAGGAGTCTCATCTCTGTCCTTTTTCCGGGATGTATTGACCTTCTTTGGAGCGGACCAGGTCAATCGGTTTGTCATTCTCACCACTGGCAGGCAGATCGACTGATTTCTTTACGGAGGGGGAGAAGGGTTGCTTCTCCTCCTCCGTATGCGAGTGCCTTCTCCCACAGCAGCCTCCCCCACCACCATGGCGGAGAAGGAAATAGCCGAGTCCTCCAAGAGCCAGGAGCCAAAAGAGTGCTGTGAACATGGATTTCTCCTTTCTGTATGGTTGATAATAGTGGTAAATGCGTTTACCAGATCCTGCTAGGGGAATCTCTCACTTTTGTCGATGAAGAGCAATACTCATGCCAAAAGATGAAAACGGCACAAGCTTTGCAAACATAACACTATAAGAGAGGGGTATGTATGATGGTACGTTTTTTGTCTTAATAGAAATGTGCGTAATGTATAAATACGGCAGAAGTTCCAAGAAACCGCAACCGACAAGAAAAGGGGGAGAACGATGGAAGCTTTATTGCTCTTGCTTGTGGTATTACTCTGCCCCTTAATGATGTATTTCTGTATGCGAGGCATGAGGGGACACACCCACGGACAACAGGAGTCCCACAGTCTGACCTCTGGGGAAACTAGGCTCATAAAAAGAGTAATGGAACTGGAAACACAACAGCAGGTTCTGTTAAGCCAGATGACCGCTTTTCAGAACACATTTCAACAGGATTCTACATTGAGGCAGAAGCTTATTGAATTGGAGACCCAGCAACAAATCCTGTTGGATCAACTGGCAAGGATCCAGAACGCAATCCAGCGATTATCTCCCAGAGAGGGAGAGCACGAGAACCTCGATAGGGAAGAGTCTCAGGCCGGACTTTTTGCCTGGCCAGCGCTCTCTCAAAGCAGAGAACCCAAGCAAACCTAACTCGATCTACCCAAGGTATAGCTCATTATGGCAGAGTCTTGAAGGGAAAAAGGAGTAGAAATCTATGCTTGAGCGCATTGTAGTGAAGAAAAAGTCCTTAGAGAGCTATCGGTCAGTGATTGGCGAACAGGTTATAACTGAGATTCAGTCGGTGGCCAAAGATCTGCAAGGGCTCCGGGTACTCCACCTCAACTCCACCTCCTCTGGTGGGGGAGTGGCAGAACTCCTTGACTCGGTGGTACCTCTCCTTTGTGATATCGGAATAGTTGCCGAATGGCGCATCCTTTGTAAGGATCCGGAGTTTTTTCAGGTAACCAAGGGGTTTCATAATGCTCTCCAGGGTGGAGATTTTACCTTAACTGAGACGATGAAACAGCGTTATCTGGAGCGTAACCGCCGCTGTAGTGCCATGATCGAACAGCCGTATAATGTGATCATCGTCCATGATCCCCAACCGGCTGCTATTCGCCACTTTCACGGTTCGGCTGGGGCACGCTGGATCTGGCGTTGCCATATCGATACCTCTGAGCCGCATCCTGCAGTGTGGGACTTCTTACATCCATTTGTCGAAGCCTATGATGCGGCAGTTTTTACTATGGCGCAGTTTGTCCCTCCCCACCTCCGTCAACCCCAGATCGTCTGTATTCCACCAGCGATTGATCCCCTCAGTTCCAAAAATCGGCATCTTCCTCGATACCTTTGCCGTGAGGTGGTCACGGAGTTTGGGGTGGATCTCACTCGTCCCCTGATTATCCAGGTGGCCCGGTTTGATCCCTGGAAAGATCCACAGGGTGTCATGGAGGCCTATCATTTGGTGAAGAAAGAAATGCCCGAGGTGCAACTCGCCCTGATTGGCGCTATGGCTGAGGATGATCCGGAAGGATGGGAAGTATACGCCACGGTGAGAGAGTTCGCCGAGACCGATCCAGATCTGTATCTCTTCACCAATCTCACTGGTGTAGGGAGCCATGAGGTGAACGCCTTTCAGCGTATCGCCGATGTGGTGGTACAAAAATCGATTCGTGAAGGGTTTGGTCTGGTAGTATCCGAAGCCCTCTGGAAGGAAACGCCAGTGGTGGCAGGCAAGACGGGTGGGATCCCACTACAGATGACAGATGGCGAGGAGGGATATCTGGTAAGTACGGTGGAAGAATGTGCGACACGGGTTCTGGAGCTTCTGAGGCATCCAGACCGGGCCACCACTATGGGACAACGTGGGCGAGAACGGGTGCAGAAGGAATTCTTACTCACCCGTCTGGTCTTGGACGAGCTAAAGCTGATGCAGTCTCTAGTGAACACAACAGGAGAACAACACGAGTGAAAGGGACGAGGATAGAATCATCCCAACCACTGCCGAACCCTGTCCGCTCATGCTCTTTATCGCCCTCCGGGGAGCACCGCCACCCCATGCGGCTCCCGTCCCACCGGAAAGGTCTGTTGTATACGGAACGATGACCGCTCAATTACTGCGGCCGTGTTTTCATCGTGGCTCACCACATAGACCCGTGTGCCATCAGTAGAGAAGGTCAGGTGATGCGGAGATTTCCCGACCGGAATGGTGGTGAGCTGCTTCCCGGTACGGCTATCAAACACCGTGACATCGTGTGAGCCATGATTGCTCACCCACACTTCCTGGCCATCCGGTGAGGCGGCCAAGTGATGCGGACGATTACCGGCCACTAAGGAGTGTTTGATCTGAAAAGAAGTGGCATCAACGACGATCACTCGAGGGGCATACCAGGTGGTGACCCAAACTTCCTGCTGCTGTGGCACCACCACCAGATCATGCGGCCCTTCCGGTATGTGGAGAGTCTGCCGGACCTTGCCGGTATTGAGATCGAGCACAACGAGCTTTCGGGCTGCCATGGCGGTGACCCAGAGCTCCCGAGCTTCCGGCCGCACCACTATGTTATGTGGTTGCACGGAGAGGGGAAACACCTGGAGGGCCTGCTCAGTGTGAGGGTGGAGGATCAGTATCTTCTGGCCACGTTCATCTGCTACTATGATCTTCTCTTCTCTGGAAAGCGTTACAATGCCATGCGGTTGTACCCCAGCAGCAAGATTGGCGATGACCTGACCCGTCTTCCCCTCAAGGATCAGCACACGACCGGTAGAGGGGCTGGTCAGAGAGAGAAGAGTCTGTCTTGGTCCTGGGATCAGATTGTGGGGAGGGACAGGAAGGGGAATTTCTGGTGGCGGTTGAGAAGAGTGAAGGGGGATCACAGAGAGACTCTGTCCTTTCTCATTCGTGACATAGAGAGTTTCTGCATATCCCACCGAAAGGGAAACATCTACCAGGAACCAAAGCGATACACTAAAACCGAGAAGCATCAAAGCAGGGTGCCGTAGAAATCTGCCTTTACACTCCATCTTTACCTCCCTCCTCGCTGTTGAGCTGGGCTAAGGATCATTTTTCGGAAGGGTACGAATATACGCAATCAGGTGCCCGATCTGCTCCGGCGTCAAGGTATACCGCCAGCCGGGCATAATCGCCCGCTGGTTCTGATCGACTCGTCCATCTGCGATCGCTCGATAGAGCTCCTCATCGGTTACCTGCTGCATCTCTGTTTGGGTATGGTCGCGTGGAGTGATCCCCAGGGCTTTGAGGGCTGGAATATTCCGCTCGTTGCCCCTCCCGGTAAGGCCATGACACGGAGCACAGTAGTGCTCATAGAGCGGTTTTCCCAGGGCGGCTATGCCTCGTGGTCCGGACTCAGCCATAACCAGCAGGGTCATCCCCAGGCTCAAAGCATATAAGATTGCCCTACTGAAATGTATCCACACGGTTTCTTCTTCTCTACTACTCGCTAATTATATTATACCAACTCTCCATGGGAGTAACGCATTCATATCTGTAGAAGGGGCTTGGCCCACCTTCTGGGGATGCCCCCTCGATCAGTGTAGGGGGCCCAGCCCACCCTCCATTACTTTATGCTTTATGGTACCATAGAAATGGTATTAGATACATTAGCCTCCCGATTTCTGTTGTGCCAGGCGCAGTTCTTCTTCGATAATCTGTCGAAAGGCGTCAAACGGTTGTGCGCCAGAGAGGAGGCGGCCATTGATAAAAAATGCCGGGGTGCCAGTTACCCCCGCTTGCTCTCCATCAGCGGCGTCCTTTTGTACCTCTGCTGTGTATTTGTTCGAGGCCAAACACTGCTCGAAGGCGGCCATATCCAAACCGATACTACGGGCATAGTCGGAGAGTTTGGTGACTGCAAACTGTTCCTGATCCGCAAAGAGCGCATCATGATATTCCCAAAATTTTCCCTGCTCTCGGGCGCACTCTGCTGCCTCTGCACTCCGCTGGGCGTGGGGGTGGATGGACAGAATTGGAAAGTCCCGATAGACCAGCCGCACTTTGCCGGGATAAGTAGTGATTACTTGCTCGAGTACCGGAAGCACCCGTTTACAAAAGGGACATTGAAAATCACTGAACTCAATGATTGTCACTGGTGCTTCTGCTGGTCCCTTGGCTGGATCGTCATCTACATTTACCTGGATACGTGGAGGCTGGAGAAAAGTGACCACGGTAGCTTTCGCCCTCAGGGTGGCGAGGAATGCATTGTGCTGCTGGGAACGACTGAGGTTCTGGAGATATTGAACCAACTGAGGCTTTATTTGCTCCAAAGGACGATTGATCCGTGCCCTATTAGCCATATAAAACCGTTCCACTTCCGCATCGGACACTGGAGAGAGTCGGCTTTCGATCTCCTCATACACCAGTTGCTTGACCGGAATGCCTCGTCTGGCCGCTTCTTGCTCGAGCAGGTAGTTGTCAATCAATCCGTTGAGTCCTTCCTGCTTGAGGGTATAAATTTGATTTTCCAGCGCAAAGAGTTTTCCCTGGATGGCGGCTCGGAGTTGTGCTTCGGTAATGGTCTGTCCATTGATAGTCGCTACTACAGCAGACTGCTCTGCTGGGGAACGCTCCTGAGCTTGGAGCGTCAGCACAGTATTGAATAGCAAAGACAGGACCACAAGCATACTGCAGACCAACACACTAGAGCCTAATCCAGCTCGATGGAGTTTTCCGTGTGATGTCGCCATGACTCTCTCCTTTCTTCTAGTTCATTATATTATACTTATCTATCATCTTCCGTATGAGATATTACCTGTACCAGTATTTCCCGGTCAATCACCTCCTTGGCAAGGAGCAGTTTGGCCAGCGCTTCCAGCACTTGACGTCGAGTAGTCAGGGTCTCTTTGACACGGCCATAGGCATCGGTGAGAAGTTTTCGAATTTCTATGACACCATTGGCTGCCCCGATCCGCTTGATAAAAAATCCCCAGAGACCCAAAAAATGAGGGCAGGCAGAATCCAGGAGAGCAGAGTAGTAAACCAGGTATTCTCTACTCGTCCAGTAAAGCGGATATTCGCCACTTCCAATTCTGGGATCAAAGAAAGGTCATCAACCCGGAAGGTCACAAAGCGGTGTTCTCCTTTGCCAAGCTGCTGTATCTCTTCGATCTTCTCTTTGGGGAGTGACCCCTCGAGTCCTTCCGGCTCCAGACGTCCAGAGATCACTTTTTCCCCAATGGTGAGGTCCGCTACTTTTCCGGATTTCAGGAGCATTTTGAAATCGCTGTAGGAGATGTTCTCGGTGTGAGGAGCAAACAGAAAACTCTGCAGAGCCAGCAGGATCAAGAAAGTGATCACAAAGTACCAGAGAGAAAACTGTTGTTGCTTTTCCATCGATCTATTTCTTTTCCTTCACATAATTTTCAATGTATCGCAAGACTTCTTCACCCCAGAGAAAAGACGGAATATAGAGGAAAGAGGAAAACCACCGTCTCTATTCTGCTCAGCGAGTAATCCAGCTCGCTCTCAATAGAGCAGTGAAGCCTGGAGCATCACTACTCTCCCAAAAGAGAGGAGGTCAAAGGGAACAGAGACAGTGGTGCTCCAGGCAAACAGCTATTTCGTGTCTACCGGAACAAACTCCATCAAGAAGAGGCGAACCGGGGTATCGCCAGTATTTTTCACTCGCGTGATGGGCACTCCTGCTTCCCGCCAATAAAAACTCCCTGGGCTATAGGTGGTAACCTTACCCTGTTCTTCGATCGTCAGAGTTCCCCCAGAGACATATCGTAATCCAGGCACATTATGTGTATGCTGTCCTGCCTCCGATCCAGGAGGAAAGACCACCTCCTGCACCCGAATTGTATACTCCCCGGCTGCGACTTTTCCTATCGCTTGCTCAAAGAGAAGCGCACGGCTTATCGCTGGTTGTTCCTCTGCATGGAGCTGTTGCCAGATCCCTCCTCCCACCAAGAGTAGTATAGTCATACTCACTATAATAAAGATACCTCTTCCTCTGATCAATTGCATTATCTCCTCCTTTGCAAATATGACCTATCACTCAGAATGACAGGGTAACACTCTCTTTACTTCATAGGTTGAAATATGGCGATTTGATGAGGCTGCGGTGCCAGTGGAATCCAGTTTCGTACCTCCGTGGTCACTGGATCCAACACCCAGGTGCCGTTGCCTTCTTCACTGTTGATGAACACCCGTTTCCCATCTGGCGTCACCGTTACATGTTGGGGCGTCTCTCCAATCGGCAGCGTGACCAGGGTTTTCTGGGTCTCTCCGGCAATCACCGACACGGTACCGTCACCCATGTTCGCCACCAAAATCCGTTCTCCATCCAGGGTCACATCCACACCATGTGGTTCTTTTCCCACAGGAAGAGTGGCTATAACTTGTTCTGTTGTGGTATCGATAATAGAAAGCGTATCAGCCAAGGCATTGGTCACATAGAGCCGTTGCCCCTCCGGACTGAGCGCCAGGTGGTCTGGGCCGCTACCGACCGAAATGGGAGTGTGTACCTTCCATGACGGTAGATCGATGATCGACACCGTATCCGCTCCCTTATTCGAGACATAGGCACGGCGGTTATCTGGAGATACCACCACGTAGTTGGTGATCTTCCCGGTCGGGATAAAGGTCTCCAGGGTATGGGTGGCCACCGCAATCACGGCAATCCCCCCACGAGCGGGCACGGTCACCAGCACCCATTGTCCATCGGGAGTGACAGTGGCATGGTGAGAGCCTCCGCCTACATCGATAGAAGCAATAACCTTATTTGTGCTGGTGTCCATCACGGAGACCTGGTTTGAACCCAGGGCTGGTTCCCTCGCGTCTTTCTTCCCAGCCATAGCCATGCCGGTGTCGTGCTTTTTTAGGGTATGCCTGGGCATGGCCATGCCAGTTCCAGTATTATGTTTCCCGCTAGTTTTCTCGGGTGTGGAAAGCGGGGCAGCATGATGCTCTCTCGCTCCCATGCGCATCTCTCCCGGCCCCTCTTTGGTGCTGGTGGCGTAGAGCCAGCGTCCGTCGGGCGTGATCGCCAACCCATGCGGATTGTTCAGTCCCGGAGCGGAGCGGAGGGTTGTCCCTTCGACTCCGGGAATGGTCCGGAGCAGTTGCTGAGTGGCGAGATCGATCACCGCTACACTATGGGATTTCCCGAGTGCAATATAGGCAAGACCGGCAGGGCTTTCCTGGTCAGCCCAGAGAGGACCAGCCAAAAACACCCAGAAGGCCATGCTGATGATGCCGATTTTCCCAAGCTGCAAAGACCATATAACTGACCAGCATTGGTGATACAAATTAGATTTCATAGCCATTTCCTCCTTATTACGATGAACGAGTGTGTCACGTGAGACGTTTTTGCTACCCTGCTTACAGAGCAACTTTTGTGCCACCCCTTCAATCTTGAATCGGTACCTCTGTAAAACTCCAGTAGCATCTCTCGGGTACGGTCTATAGTTACAGAGAGGTCTAGCCAGTTATTCAGCGGTAAAGACAGAGAAAGAGAGTACATCATATTGGATTACCTATTGATTTCCTTCCATCACTTGATAGAAATGACAGAACAACAGGTGAGGAATGTTGGTACAGTGTGTGGCAAGATGTCCTATCCATTGCTCAAGGATCTAAGTATCAAGTGTGGATGAGAGATGCTCTCCTTATTGCACTGTTTTAGTATATGGTGTTCGAAGGTCACACTTGCCCCACCGTCATGACCTCAACCGTATAAAAATAGCTCCCTTCTTGATAGAAAACGTAGTGGGGAGAACCTGGATCGAAGTACCGTTGCCAGGTGGCAATGTCTTCCGGCGATAAATATTCCTTGGCATACTCGAGCACGATGGTGGCAATGGTATGGAGAAAACGCATCTCCAAGGGAGTAAAAGGGGCGACTTTCTGCACGCCATATGTGCTAGTCTGAAGATGCCGTAATCCTGCCTGAGCAAAGATGTGCGGAAGCTTCCGACCCACAAACGGATCATGATAGTGCCCCACCTGCTGATGCCGGGCCGCTTCCATCCCTGCCAGGGTTACCCGCTCCACCAGATCAACAGGAAGCGGGGAAAAGGTGAGGTGGGCCACATCCACATCCTTGACCGCCACGATTCCTCCTTTTTTCACGACTCGTGCAAGACCCTGCAGGACCAGCACCGGTTGAGGAAAGTATTGAAAGGCGTTGGCACAGAACAGGGCATCCACACATCCAGGCTGGAAAGGCAGGGCTTGCAGGTCTGCAGCAATCCAATGGCACGCATAGGCCGGAGATGCCATGATCTGCTGCTTTTGGGCTAATCTGAGCAATGCCGGGGAAATATCCACGCCAATCACCATACCCCCGGGAGCCACACGTTCCGCCAACCATCCTTCCCAGAGTCCATTCCCACAGGCAATGTCTAGTACTCGATAGCCTGGCTGTAAGGGGAGGTCCGCGACCATCTGTTTTCGTTCTCTGGCCAACGCCTGATGATGGAGGGTCAACCACTCCGCCTCTGCCAGAAAACAGGATACCGTTTTTCCCATACCTTTCGCTCCCTCTGGTTGCTCTCAAACCCAGCTCTTTGCCCTTCGGTGTTAAGAATACCTCCAAAGCTGACCGTTAATCGCCTTGCTGATACTCCCCATTCCTCTTGCCACAGTGGAGGTTTGTCAATGAATCGGTATCAGGGAGAATCTGGGAACCGGAGTTTTGCCGTTTGAAGCCATGCAGGCCAGACCACTTCCCTCTTTCCTCCCTGCCACTGCAGAATAGCATTCACTTTCCCTACCTGGAGCCCAGCGGTATTAACCGCATACCGGCCAAAGACTGTTGTGGTCTTGAGGGCGAAGAGGGCGTCCCGCACCCCAGCAGGGGCAATCGAACCTGCCCGTTGTACCGCCTCGGCAAAGAGTTGTCCGGCACCATACGCGTTCGCGGCGTGGGCATCGGGCTCTATCCCCCAACGCGCCTGATAGCGCTGGATAAACGCCTGGTTTCCAGGGGTATTTAGCAACGGTTTCCATCCAGTATTGCCGGTCATATACTCTGCCGCGCTCCCCAAGGCTGTCCAATATTCCGGAAAGGCTGGGCCCACTAGCCAGGTATAGAGGGGAGCTTGCAGGCTGTATTGCCGGACCGTGCGGGTTAAGGCCACCGCATCGGGTAAAAAGCCTCCCCCTGGTTGTCCCGGCTGAAAGCCACCTCCCGCTACCCAATCTGGACGAAGTGCTTGCAGTTTTTTTACGGCCTTTTCTCTCTCTGTCTCGTCGGTGTATTCCTCGATACCAACGACTTCCAATCCTAAGGTGGCTGCTTTCTTCTGTACCCCCTCCATGACAATCTCTGGAAAACCAGAGCGGCGATACACCAGAGCCACCCGCTGTAACCCCGCGTTGTGTGCCAGGAGTGCCGCCCCATCCAGAAAAGTATCCGCCGGATTAATCATCTGCACACACCAGCGGCGTGGGGTGTCCCAAAGACGACGATCGGCAGCAGTATGGGCAATGCAGGGGATTCCTGCTTGCTCCACGATCGGCAATACCATACCGGTCAGCCAACTCCCATAAGGAGTGAAGAGTAAGTCCGCCTCCTCCACCAATGTCTGGTAGAGGGCTATGACCTGTTCAGGCTTACTACCATCGTCTCGGAGTATGGTCTCTACATATCTTCCGAGAAGAGGAGTAAAAATGTTACAACAATCAGCCGGTTTCTTTGAGTCTTTGGCATCTTTTTCTCCTTCTTTCTTCTTGCTATATCTCATAAAGAGACCTCAGATTAACGCCGAGCAGGAGCCACTTCCTCGACTGATGTCCCTTTTTGCATAACGTCCTTCTCTATCCCATCTTGCTCTTTAGCGTTGGTAATGGGACAGTATACCTCATACTCTCTGGCCGAAAGGTCAACGAGTAACATGGTCGATTCACCAGGATCGAAATTTTTGTCCATCGTTGTCTTCCTCTCCTGGGTAAAAGAAAACGGGATCGTTTCCGCATTACTCCCAATACATTGAATCTGCCCTGGAAGAACCATGACTTCTTGGAACCCCGATCCCCTTTCTTTTCGGGTTCCATCAATCTCCCGAGCTTCCCGGGCCACAGGCATGGAAGTCGAGAAGAGAGACAAAAATACTATGGCTATAGGCCAATTTTTCTGGGTCTTTGGCATCTTTTCTCCCTTTCTCCTTTCTTTTCTACTCTCTGTTCCTGTTTCAGCCCGCCAGTTCGCGTGACAGACGTTTCGCCATCTCTCCTCGTACCTCGGTCCAAATCAATCCTTCCATCCAGAAGGACAGGAGTCCCAGGATGACGATCGTCCCCATACTAACTATACGAATAACAAGTGCCATGCTGAGAGCCGTTTCGGCTGATACTCCATACCAACCAAGCGCGAGTACTGCTCCGGCTTCAAAGCTTCCCATAATCCCCAGCGAGCCAGCAATCACCATCAAGGAGCCAAGAAATATCATCAGAAAAAGATAGGTCAACGGGGAGAGATGCACTCCGGACGCTAGACCGATAATGTAGAGATGAGAAGCGGCAAAGAGTTTCTGGAATATCGCAGCACCAATGATGGTCACCCACCGTGCTCCGCTCCGCGGTAGAGTGATTCCGGTTATGAAAGTTGTAGAGAGTGCCAGGAGACGTACACGTATCCAATCAGGAAGAGGTGTAAGGAGAAAGGTAAGCAGAGCCCGAGTTTTTTTGGAGAGGAGCGTAACCCCACCAGCAATGCAATCAACCCCAGATAGAGCCCCAGCATCACCATACCCCCTCCCCGCAGTAATCCCTCCACCCGAGCCATGTGGGGGGGAAAATTGAGCCACACCAGCACACACGCCAGGATTCCCAAGAAGGTCAGCCCATCGATGAGCCGATCCACCACGATCGTGGCAAGTAATGTACTTATTGGCAGCCCTTCCTTTTTGCTTACCACATACGAACGCAGAAGAAGACTAACGCGAAGAAAAGGGAGGATGTGTGCCAGAACATGGGCTAGATGACCGATCATCGATGCGGTATAAAGCCGTTTGAACGAAATCTGCTTAATCGGAGAGAGGATCTGTTGCCATTTCAACACAGACCACCCTTCTCCTACAGCAATGATAAGGGCTAAAGGAAGGAGATACCGGTAGTCAACAGCGCGAAGGGCCGTAAGCAGTTGTGTGAGGTCAAGGTGTCGAATAAGGAGAAATAGCACTCCACCACTGAGCACTATTCCCAATCCAATACGCCATCGCATCGTCTCTTCCTCATCTTTTCTCTCTTGATATAGAATCTGCTGAATTCTTCAGTATCTCCAGCCCTATCATTTCTAATACTTAGTACTCCCCTCTCTACCTTCCGCTTTTCTTCTTCCGGGGTTGTGGAGGGATCTGGATAACCGGTTGTGGTTTTCTACTGGGCTTTCCGCTTTCCAGAGATGGAGACTCCGCCAGGAGTGTGCTGATCAAGTCCTTCGCTCCAGTCGATGCCCAATCCCGTGCTCCTACTTCCGCCGAAACCAGGAATCCACGCCGGTCGATCAGATACGAGGTAGGGAGCCCTAAGATCTGATATTGCTCCGCCACACTCCCCTCTCCATCCCACAGCGCAGGGAAGCTCAGGCGGTACCGTTCCATAAACTCTAGCACAGGCTCCCGGGCTCGATCCGTGGGCACGGCCAGAGTCACCAGGCCTTGATCACGGAATTTCTGATAGAGCCTCTCCATAGAGGGCATCTCTTTGCGGCAGGGCGGACACCAGGTGGCCCAGAAGTTGAGGAGGACGACTTGCCCACGGAAATCCGCCAACCTGACCAGCCGTCCAGTCAGGTTGGGTAAGGTAAAATCCGGGGCCAGAGTTTGACGTTGACCGATCGGTTTGAGAGGATGAAACGAAGCATCGGGAAGAGCAGAACGCCATTGGGTCAGGAAGGAGAGCCCGATCATCGCTGCAAAGATGATGAGCATGAACATCCAGGAACGACGGCTAATACCTGACGAGGCGTTGTCCGCAGCAAAACCCCTCCCTTTCTCCTCGATCTGTTCTTCTCTGCTTTCTTGTTCCATGCGCTTTCTCCTGTCTATCACCCTCTCCACGAAATCCTACGCCACCATTTGCTTTTCCACCAAGTTGTATCAGATAGACTCCGCTCCACATAGCTTTGCCAGAGCCCTCCTGCCACTATCAAAATGGTGAGGAAAGCAAAGAGATCGCCATACTGAGTATACACCGTTTGTATAGTGAGCAACGGGATGTCCTGAGTGATGGTTGCCTCCGTGTAGATATCCACGACAGACGCCCGTGTGCCGTTGGGGTAAATAACCGAAGTCACTCCCGTATTCGTGGCCCGAAGCAGGGGTCTCCGATTTTCAATAGCCCGAAAGCGAGCGAGGAGTTCATGCTGGTATGGAGCACGGGTGGGACCAAACCAGGCATCATTGGTGAGATTGATCAGCAGGTGCGCTCCCTGACCTACCGCCTGTCTGGACAAGGAGGGAAGAATATCCTCATAACAGATCAAAGGCGCAATGATCGGTCCTTCAGGAAGGGACAAGATGACTTCTCCGGAGCCTGGTGTAAATTCTCCAATCGCCGTGGAGATTCCCTTCAAAAAGGGGAAAATATTTTCGAAAGGGATATATTCACCAAACATGAGGAGCTCATGCTTATCGTACCGTCCGAGCATTTGCCCTTGAGCGGAGAGCAGCAGAGCCGAATTGAAGTTTTCTCGCTTGTTCGGCCTTTCCGTGAAGGTATTCGCCCCTATGAGAAACCAGGTAGAAGGAGGAGCGGTAAGCGGCAGAGGAATCATTTCTGTGTCGGTGGGCACCCAATAGCGATAAGCGGTTTCCGGCCAGACAACCAGTTGTGCTCCCTGGGTAATAACCTGTTGCGAGAGGTCCCCCAGAATCTGGAGTTGTTCTTCTGCAAAACGCCTGCTATACTTCTGGGTGAGGGGAATATTCGGTTGGAGGAGAGCCACCCGGAGCTTTTGGGCATTGTCCTCCAGTACCCGTATGTGATCGAGACGCCAGGAACCATAGCCTGCGGTAAAGCCCAGCAACACACCAGCCAGCATTATTCCGCGCCAGGGAAAGGTCAGACCCTGCTTGCGAAAAGTAACGGTACTCTGAAAAAGCAGCGTATTGACCAGAACTATCAGGAAAGTCACCCCATAGACTCCGGTTACGTCTGCAATTTGGACCAAGGAGAGCCAAGCAATCTGGGTGTTTCCTAATCGCCAGGGAAAGACATGAGGGTAGAGAAACTCCACAGCAGTATAGAGGGCAGCAATAAAGAGCGCCTGCCCCAGTGATCCTAAACGCATTCCCTGGCTTCCCCAATAATAGCCAAGGGCAAATAGAAGATGGATCAGACCAAAAACCATCGCAATGAGGAAAAAGAGTATCAGGCTGATTGGATAAGGGATTCCCCCAAAACGTACCATGGTCTCCACCAACCAATAAAAGCCGAGGAGATGGGTCACGAACCCGGTAACCAGCCCGAGGAGCATGGCTTTACTCCTCTCCTGTCCTTCCAGGGCGAGGAGCAGCGGCACCAGGGCAAACCAGGCTGTAAAAAAGAGCGTTTCGACCAGAAAACCGGCACTAAGGAGCACACCAGAGAGCACGGCCAGCATTATCCCCTGCAGAAGCGCTCTGGGTTTCCTCTCCACCTTTTGTTCTTGCTGAACATCCGTATGCTTCATGGGCCCTTTCCATCTATTTGCTGGTTCCTGCCCCCCTCCCCTGCCGCTCTCCTTACGGGAGGGTAAAGGTGAATAACGCACTTCCAACTTGTTTACCCGCTCTTTGAATACGCACCTCCACATCCCAGGTGCCAGCCATGGGAAAGTAGAGGGTTGTCTGATAGAGTCCAAGGCCAGCAGCTCTGGAAGGAGCCCGGGTTCCTCCACCCATCTGCCGCATACCATATTGCAAAGTCACCACGGCGTCGGAGACCGGCTGGTTCTCCAGATCGGTCAGCTTGACCTCAAACTGATTTTCTCCCACCTGTGGTGCTCCCGTTAAGGTCGTATAGAGAAATACGGTTAGATCTCCTACCCGTTGCCTGTTTGGTGGTGGACTCAGCTTACTCCAGAAAGCAGAGCCGATCAGGAGCAACAGGATACCACCACCTACCAGCGTGATAAGCGTGGTCTTTGTTCTGGAAAGGGTGCCTACTGGTTGCTGTTGTTCTTTAGACTGTCTCATTCTGATGGGCATCCTTCTTGATTTTTCTCTCCCTGAGGATGATTACTGATGACTTCTCCTTGTTCAGGATTATAACAAAACCTCCCTGGTTTGTCATTCTGAGTGGCGGTAAGGAGCAAAGCATCTCAGAATAGGCTCCAGGGTCTCCGATGCACGTCCCTGAAGTAGCTGGAAGTATTCAAGGGGTACGACGTGCTTCGGCGGCTGGGGTATTCACTAACTGCTCAAAGAAAGCGTAGGACTCTTGACTATCCCAGGTACGGGAACCAACAACACCCGCAACGATTTTTCCTGCACGGTCCAGAATATAGGTTGAGGGAAGACCTCTGATGCCATAGGCAGCAGCGACAGTCCCATCCGTATCGAGCAGGGCAGGAAAATGCAGTCGGAATTGTTTCATAAAGCCCTGTACCTGGTCTCGCTCTTCCTGAAAATCCACGGCAAGCATCACAAAGTCCTTCCCTTGCATGCGTTGGAAGAGTTTCTCCATGGCGGGCATCTCTGCCCGGCAGGGTGGACACCAGGTGGCCCAGAAGTTGAGAAAGACGATTTTTCCCCGAAAGTCTTCGAGCGCCACCATCTTCCCCTTGAGGTCTGGTAGACGAAATGTTGGGGCAGATACCGGTTGCTCTGGCCTGCTCAGCCGCAGGGCTTCATCAAAATGCTGGACCGCTTCTCCCTGAGGAACAAAAACAGAAAGAAGTATCAGCAAACCAGTGATCCACGAGAGAAAAAGCCAGAAACGAAGTAACGAGTTGTCCCGCAGTCTCTTTGAGCGTTTTCGCATTATCCTTTCTCCTTTACCAATGCGCTTAGGCTATTACACAGGCCATGTCAATCTGAGGTATAGTTCTATTATCCCGTTTCCCGTTGTTTTATACTTCTCCCTTTGCTGTATACGGCATACGCCAGTAACAATATGCCAATCCCTCCCATCAACGGCCGATATGGCTCCACATAGGTCAACACTCCGGTTGCTCCTAACAACAAAAGGAGGGGTTTATTACAGAGACTGCATCCAAAACCGAAAAATCCTCCTGTACCCCCACCGGGCCTCACATGAGGCACCGGTGGAGAGAATGACTCCCCCTACCGCCGTTCTTTCAGGGAAGTTCTCGGGAAATAAAGACATACAGAGTAAGGAAGCTGTCCCGCCTTCTGCAAACAACAAGACTGCAGGATCTCCCATTCCCTTCTGGCTTTGTAGAAATCAATAAATTTAGCCAAATGCTTATTGCTTAGAAGGTGAAATAAAATTTAGGAGGCTTAAAAGGCTGGAAGGAGGGTACAAATTTTATCTTTTGTACCACAGGTAAAGGGATTAACTGTATGAGAAAGGTAACGAGCGGGGTAAAGAAAATCACAGAGACTCCCCAGCATCCTGGATGAGGAGGCTGGATCCCCTCTATATCTCTTAGCGACATTTCACTTCGTGGCGAAAGAGCGCACTCAATGAAGGCCAGAAAAAGGCCGAAAAGGAGCACCACCACAAACATCCAGTTGATCAGTGACTTCGGTTGCACACTACTTTTCCTTGGTTAGGCTTATTACCCCTTCTCAGAAACCAAACCGTTATTCAAAAAGTAGTATAACGAAAAATGGCTCTTTGTGCAAGAAGATTTCTCTCGTTTTGTAGGAAGTACAGAGCAGACAGCGAGTCATAGGTATTCCTTAGAAGAAGATCGTTTGTGGGCTATTGCCCAAAGGGAGAAACAACTCGCAGTCCTTTCAGGCCGTTTTGTATGTCGCCTGTCGTTCAATGGCTAAATATTCTTCTGGAGTGATGGGTACTTTCGCTTGTAAAGTCATGATGTGTCTCTATGCAGGAAGTCGGCACAGACAATATACCACAAGGCCAGCGATGGCAGTAGCGATAGGTAGGGCTTTGTAGTCCCCCCGCTCCAAATGGAGCGGGCGCCTTTCGACGCACTCCGCTTTCCAGCATCGTAATTTGAGACCGCTCGCCTTCGCAGGGACCCCACCGAAGCCATGAGGTCGCTTGTAGCTCACGGCCACCCCTTGTAGACATCCCTCATGCGCGGGTTTGCCCAGTCGCTTCGGTACACCATGCCTGGCGGACCTTCACTCTGTCCCCGTGATTGTCACAGGGCATTTGGCTCCTACGCCACCTCCGCCCTCCCTCCCGCACACTGGTATTGTCGTGTCCTCCCTCAGGAGGTGCAAGCGGTAGGGGAGTTCCCCAGTTCCAGCACAAGAGACGTCAGAGCGACCCGTAGCTGCCTCCTCTACGCCGGGCGGGGCCGAGGACAACGCCTGTCAACGTGAGGACTTGACAGGCCCTCCGCCATCCCATTTTGGGTCTGGGGTGTCTCAGCCACCTTTCACCCCGCGCTTGTCACGACGCTTCCGCCAGAGGTTCCTTGCGTCAGCCTAGGTCACAGGACTCGAGCCGTCAGCCGCGTATGGCTCGCAGGAGCTGCCCTTTTATTAGCAGGCTTCGGACCCCGGGAGTTGCCAACTCCTGACGCCCGCTGCATAGTCCTCATACCGTTATCCATGTATGGTTCTCTGAAAGAACAATCTCTTGCACCGTTAAAGGGTGCACCCTAACGTCCCAAGCTGAGCAGCGCCAAGGCGCCAGCCCGTAGGATAAGAGCAGGGGCGCGTTACCCTCCGGCACGTTTCCCTACGCTCTCCTCCGAACCTGGCGTGCCCGTTTCCGAGCACCGGGCTCTCCAAGCGGAATCATTTGAGTCCAGAAGCTACACTTAGGCTCCTCAATCGCTACTTTGCGGCCATGATCGCGGTGATTCAGAAACATCGAGGGATCATTGTGGACTTTTTTTTGGCGATGGCATCCTGGTCTTTTTTGACCCTCTGAATGACGCAGTCACACCAACGGTCCAGCGGGCCATGTGGTGTGCCTTGGAGATGCAACGCACCGTGAGCCATTGCCATTTAAGGGGGTACAGGAGCCGGTAACATTACACAAAGTAGAAAGCTTTGAAGGAGTAACATTCCATACTTCTCCACCGCGATGACGCCCATAGGGAGCAAGGTTTGCCTTGCTCCCTATGGGCGCAGCAAGCAACGCCCCTACTGTTTACCTACCCTTGTCAACCCCCCAGGGGGAGAGGGAGACAGAGTGCCGGAGGAATGAGGAACCGCGGGAAAAAGATTCCCTCTTGCTAGGCGTACTTGCGGTAAATCCGCTTGATCAGACTCTCCGCCTTTTGCACCGCCTCTACCGCAGAGCGTTTCCCCGTGGCACACTCCGCTACCGTATCCGGAATAATATACTGATCCAGAACCACCCGCGTGGCAGCGGTTGGCATACCGGGCCACCCTGGTGCCCGGGTATACCACCCCATATAGGGGGCAAAATAGTATTTCGGGTTAGAGGCGTAGATGGGATGGAGCGCAAAATTCCGCAAGAACGGCTAGTTATAGCCCTCACTGACCTTCAGAAAGCGCTCCTGCTGCTCCGGGGCAAAGTGATACTTGAGAAACTGCTTGGCCGGCTCAACGTGTGGCGACCACTTCCAGGCCCTATCTTCTTGTGCTTTAGTGCACATCCAAGAGAGATCTTTGAGATTGCCCAAGTCAATGAGGGAATATGGAGGTCCTGGGAGCGCTGGCCTCTGGCCAGCAGCGGGCAGGACGCCCGCGCTCCCAGAAGAGGTTTTACCAAGGATGTCTCCTGAGAATGCATTGTATTGGAATTTCAGATACCTTCACGTCTTACTCTTGACCTCCTTACGCAATTCCTGTACCATTGAACCGGTGGAAAACTTTGCATGGTATGACACTATTTAGAGTAGAGTGGCCAGAATAGCGGGTTAAGGTAAAACAACTGAACAGCAGGTATAGTGTCCGATTTGATACCTCAGTAGGTCAACTTTATAAAGTATGCCCGCTCAAGATATTATCCACAACGCTGTAAAAAACGCCCTCATCAAAGATGGCTGGGTCATTACCGATGATCCATATGCCATTGAATACGAAGACGCCACGGTGTTTATCGATTTAGGGGCAGAACGGAGCATCGCTGCTGAACGCGCTGGCGAGAAAATTGTTGTCGAAATCAAAAGTTTCGTCGGCCCTTCAGTCATCCGTGACGTGGAACTTGCTTTGGGTCAGTATGTTCTCTATGTCAGCTTTTTGGAAGTAGTTGAGCCTGATCGCAAACTATACCTCGCTATTAGCGATGCTATTTATGAAAATATCTTCGGGCGAAAATCGATTGATTGGCTGATACAACGGAATAGAGTTCCTTTAATTGTAATTAATATTCTCAGAGAAGAGGTCGTCAGATGGATAAATTAGCTGAATATCGTCACCTCATCAAACAATTGCTTACGCACTATGCTGAGTTAATTAACCGCCACCCCAAGCCAGGGAAGGAAACGGAGGTCATTTTTGACGAAGAACGAGACCACTATATGTTAGTTACTACAGGTTGGTCAGACGGGCGACGGATTCGGGGAACAACCGTCTATGTCCGGATACGGAATAGTAAGTTTTGGATTGAAGAGGATTGGTTAGAAAACGGAATTGCCACAGATTTGCTCAAAGCGGGTGTTCCTAAAGAAGATATTGTACTGGCGTTCCATCCTCCGGAGATGCGCCCCTTGACTGAGTTTGCAGTGACCTGACATAGTGAGTCGTTTACATTTAGGGAACAGGCGTAAAGGGGAGAGAGGCAGGGAGGGGTTAGGTTTTTTCCAAAATGGCTTACAGAACAAGGATCACACACCCGGCGTCTAGAGCAGCCAGGGTGTCGGCGATAAACCCCGGGTGTTTACCTGATCTAAAAACCTGCGCTTTCCGGCCCCCTTGTGGGGGAAGGTTGGGATGGGGGGTACAGAAGGCAGATTTTACCCCCCACTTTGATCCTCTCGGAGCGCAGCGGAGGGTTGTCCATTTGACGCCTCCCAAAGGGAAGAAAATGGACAGCCTTTTTCCCTCTGCAAACCTTAAGGTGAAAAAATGTGGGTAAAGCTTAGCTCTAGAGGAGGGGGTGGCGTAGCAGAGAAGCGGTCTGTGTGCGGGGCCGGCGAGGGATGACGCACCCCCATAGCTTCCCGGGCGAGCAGGCAAAGGGGCGAACAATCGCTTGACTCCCTTGCCGGCGTTTCTGGCTCCGGTGTGACCGAATCCGCTGGCAAAAAGCCGGCTGCTTCAGCAACCGGATGGAGAACAAGGTGGTAGTGCAGTCTCTGTCCCTTACGCCGTGGCGCGTTACTATCCCCCTGCAGGATGTGCATGGGGGGCACGAGGTGGGTCCTGCTCGCCCGCTGGCTCCCGACCCAAGACGCGTGGTGTTCGGCGTCATCCTGACGATCTCAGGGGGATCAATCACGCGATGACGGGGGCGGTTCGGAAGGCACGATTGACCACACGTATCAGCACGCCTACTGTTGCCACCGTTTTGCCACGCCTCTGTTGCCGCGTGGCACCGCTATGCGAACGATCCAAGCCTTACCGGGGCATAAGGAGGTTGAGACGACGATGAGCTATACGCCTGGATTGCCCCACGGTGGACACGGTGTCCTGAGTCCTCTGGCTGATGCGGTGCCTTGGACATTTAATGCTGTCTCTAATTCCTCAATTGTTGGTAGGCTACCTTTGAAGCGTTCTGGTAAAGCTTAAGTGAGCTGGTAAGTCGAAACTCCGATGGGTCTGTGCATGTCACGTAGGGCGTATTCCACAATTACTCGATTTCTGCTCTTGCATAGGATCAACCCGATACCGGGTTGACCGCTTGAATGACGCAAGAGGTCGTCTACTGCTATATAAAGCTCGGTCCGATAAATCTCTCGTTCCACTACCTTACAGCTCATGGTTCGCTCATTTTAAAAGCAGTTTTTAAGATTGAACGTAACATATTGTTTTACCATTGTTTTTACAATCCGATTGCTCATCAAAAATAAGAGAAATCAGTCAGAAACGCCGGACAAGCAAATTGCCGCTAGAATGATCTATCGAAAAATATTGTATTTTCAAGGTCTTACGATAAATCTTGAAAACCCCGAAAAAAATGAGCGAACGGTAAGTAATTGCTTAGAATATCATGCATTGTTCATTGTGCATTGCTCACTGTGCGTTGCTATAATAAACCGATTAACAGGTATAACTCGATAGTATATGCTATTGGGAGTCCTGAAGAGGAGGTGCTTATGGCTAAAATTCTTTCATCAAAGCTCAAGGAAGAAGTATTTGCTGAGACAGAAGGTATTGACTAAAAGGTGACGGTTACTCGCACGGACCTCAAAGAAACCCATCCATCCCAGCTCGGCGAACTCGCTCTGATGCGCATGAAACATATACTTCCCGGGGTATTTGTAGGAGAACTCCAGGATGCACCGTTCCCCCTGACAGAGCATCACCGTATCGGTATAGTCATGCGGGGTCAAAGACGTACCGGTGCGATAGAGCTGGAACATATTGGCGTGAAGATGGAAGGAATTAATCAAGTCAAATTCGGTCATGTTGACCAGGTACAGACGCACGAATTCATCCACCTTCAGGACAATCGGGTGGTCGGCGTAGTAGTTGGCGATACCATTGACTGTATAAAACTCATTTTCTCCGTCGAAGTCGGTATCGAACCCATTCATCACCATGATCATCTCGGTAGCCGGAGGCCGAGGGGTAGGAGGGTCCACGATAAAAGTGCCGTACAGTCCTTTATGAATATGCTTTTTGAGCGGCATGACATGGCAGTGGTAGAGAAAGAGCCCATACGGTTCGGCGGTGAATTCATAGAGGTAGCTCCCGTCAGGAGGCACAATTTCAAACACGCCATCCATATTGGCTGGATGAATACCATGGAAGTGAATAGTATGCGGCATGCTTCCGGCATTCACAAATTGAATCTTGACTCGATCCCCCTCTGTACAGCGAAGAGTCGGACCAGGAACGGTACCGTTAAAAGTCCACGCAGGGAACATGACTCCTGGGGCAACCTCGATTTCTCGGTCTATCGCTACCAGAGTATACTCCCGTTCTACCTGCCCATCCGGTAAGCGGGTGACCTTCCCGTAATCAAAATAGGTGAGGAAGGTCAGAGGATCTATTAGTTGGATCGCCTCGGGTGGGATAGTAACCTTTTTCTCTCCTCCTGGTATCATCTGATAGCCACTTCCAAAGGCTCCCATCGTGTGCGGAGAGACTTCTCCACCCGCCGTAGAAGCGGTAGTGCCTATACGGAGTTGTGTCCCAAGCAGGCCCAAGCTAGTCAGACTGCCTCCCACTAAAAAAGACCGTCGATTGAGGTGTTTCTTCACGAGTGCCCCCAAGGCTTGAAACATTTGCACTACTCCTTTCTTTTTACCCTCTGCGAGTAATTGCCACAGCGATATACTTTACTTTTTTGCCGTGACCACGAACTCTCCTTCCATCATCCCCGGATGCAACTGACAGCTATAGATGTATTTTCCTATCCGTTTGGGGGTAAATTGCAATGTCTCCGTTTCTCCCGGCTTCAGGAAGGTCTGAGTTTTCACGCCAAGCCCAGAGATCACGAGGTTATGGAGCACGCCAGGGTAGTCCTGATTTTGTACCGTTAACTCCACTAGTTTATCGACAGAGACAAGCAACGGAGGGTTCGTCTGGTTGAAGTGTGAATTCTGTGCCGTCAACAGCAAAGAGATAGGAGGGGTCGTGGATGCGTGGAGGGGAAAGAGAAAGAAGGCTCCTATGACCAGTAAAATACCGATCCCGATACCCATATACACGAGAGGGATTTTCATGCTATTTGCCTCCTGTTGCCTCATTGGAAGATGTCTTTCGTCTGTTAATAGTAATGTGGTTAGGCCACGACTAACAAACCGGTCAGATACATCACCAGAAAGCCGAGCAGCAGCCCGAGAAAATGGGCTGGGCTCGCCAATGTTTTTACCATGTTTTCTCCCTTGCGGAGAAAATCTACAATAGCAAAGACCATCTGGAAGATTGCCCCAGCACCAATTGAGAGGAAGAGCACCGCCCAGAACTCTGAATAAAGAAACCCTCCAATCCAGGTGCCGACAATGGTGGGTGCTCCCGCCACCAGACCCAGAAAAGCGAGATGACGAATGCGTAGAGGGTCCCGGGTCACCGGAGCGATGATGGCCAGTCCTTCGGTGGTATTGTGGATCGTAAAACCGAAAATCAGGAGGAGCCCAAGTGCGACCTCACCGAGGCCATACGCCGCTCCAATGGCCAAGCCCTCGCCAAAGTTGTGGAGGCCAATACCACTGGCAATCAGATAAGCCAGAAGCAGACGGACCCGTGCAGAGTCCCGCTGGGCAGCATTACCCAGCGTCTGCCTCTCCAGCGCGACCAGGGTCAAGAAACTGCCTCCAGCTCCCAAAGCAAGCAGAGTGATCCCCTTAAAGACATCCGGAAGACGTAGACTCACTTCCAATGCTTCTTTGAGAGCATCGATACCAAGAAAGAGCAGCAATCCCACGGTAAAACTCAGGAGAAAACCGAACCAGTGGGCACGGAGTCGTTTGAGGAAGGGAAACCAGAATAGACCAAGATACACCGGAATCACCCCCACATAGACCCCGAGCAAGGCAAAGACTCCCACGTAGTACCAGGAAGGGACAGGTGCTGGAGCGGCAATCTCTACGCTTTTCGAAAAAGTCAGCCCATTACTGGTGATCAGCTTAATTTCATAGGGGTCTCCGACAATCCAAGGGTACGGGATACTAACGGTAGCTTGTCCTAGACGAGGGAGCGTGGCACTCGGCGTAACGGAAAAGCGCCACAGGGCGTCATCAACCGTGACCTGGGCAATGGTCAGTGGTGTTGGTCCGATGTTTATCACGGAGAGGACGATTTCATCCGGTTGAAAGGCTACACGCTGGATAGTAAACTCTAGCAAGGCATCCGGGGGAATAGGGGAAGGGCCAAGCAGTGAAGAGCCCTGCTGGCTAGAAAAATACAGTAACCCCCAAGGATCAGGAGAGGGAAGAGGGCAGTAAGGATAGTCTTGCTTATGGACTGGGATGTTCTTGCAACCCGCTTCTCCTGTTTCTCATTTGCCAGTTTCATATTGGCATCAGCCATACGGTATTCTCCTTTGGGCCAATCGAAGATTTGTCTGCAGTGTTCCAGAACACGCTTTCTTTCCCCGAGAAGGCGCCCCATGTTGTGATTCTTTTATTATGAGGAATTATGGACAAACATTCGCTAACCCAAAAGCATATACCCTTGCTCGATTCCAAAAATTTAGACAAGGGGCAATTTAAAAATAGATATAGAAAAATATAATTTTAACTATGCCTAAATTATGACAAAAGTGATTGTTCCTGTCAAGAAGAATTATGGAAGCTTTGAGGGACCACGATACCCGATCACTGGTACATCAAAGTTTCCAGGCGGAGGAGGCGAGGGGGCAGCTCACTCTAGGGTATTCGCCTGCCAGGGATTCCGTTCGGCTCTCCTACCTCTCCAGAGGCTCCAGTAGAAGTTGAGCACGAATACAGGCTGGGAAAGGCCCAGACCGATTCTGAAGGAGACCACCATGGATGTCAAAGGTCTGCCTAAAGCCTCCGCAATATACTCTTATCCTGTGACACTAGCTCCATGTAACCGAAGAATGGACTTATCCTTCAGATACATGATAGCGAACACCAAGGCCTAACGCGGAATGAGCAGAGAGAGGAATTGAACAAAACAGAGGAAGGTTTTTCATCCGTGGCAATGGAAAGCGTTTCACGCACGCAACATCCGTAACCCACTGGCAATGACAAGAAACTCGCTGATCTCGTGCCCTAGCACCGCAATAGGGAGCGAAAGAACCCCAGCGATGGCGCCGATAACCAAGGCACCAATTACCATGACTGACAGTGCCAGGTTTTGATGCACTACAGTCTGAGTACGTCTGGCCAAGGCCAGAGCATAGACCAGTTTCTCCAGGTCATCGGCCATCAAGGCCACATCCGCGGTTTCAAGCGCCACGTCCGTTCCAGCAGCCCCCATCGCCACTCCTACGGTAGCTTCCGCTAATGCCGGGGCATCATTCACCCCGTCACCGACCATGGCCACGTGCCCATACTGCTCGGTCAGCTCACGTACTTTACGCACCTTGTCTTCTGGTTTTAGATCTGCATGCACTTCGTCAATACCGAGTTCTCGGGCAACAGCTCGCGCAGTAAGCTTGTTGTCACCGGTCAGCATCACTATCTTGTGCACGCCAATAGTGTGTAGGGCCTCAACAACTTGGCGGGCATTTGGACGGATGGTGTCACGTAACGCGAGCACGCCCCATGGCGTCTGTTCGTCACCGACAAGGACCACCGTCTTCCCCTCCGCCTGCAAACGGTGAATGTTCTTCTGTACAGAATCCAGGCGTATTCCCAGCCGTTCTTGAAAGAGAGCAGGACTTCCCACATATACAGTTGCGTCTTGGAACCGGGCCGAGGCCCCTGCGCCGGTCAGCGCCCGAAAATCCTTGACGTCGACTGGAGTAATGGCCTGGGCTTTCGTATACCGAAGGATGGCCTGGGCTAGGGGATGCTCACTACGTCGCTCGATACCTGCGGCTATCGCGAGGGCTTCCTGCGGTGATGTCAGATGGTTAGGAATTTCGGTTGGGCACAGCGCCACATCCATTACTTCCGGTTCCCCACGGGTCAGGGTGCCGGTCTTGTCTAGCGCTACCACCCTGATTTTGGCTAATTCCTCGAGATACACCCCCCCTTTGATGAGCACCCCCTGTCGCGCACCAGTCCCCAATGCAGCCACTAGAGTGATCGGGATGGAGATGACCATTGCACAAGGCGCCGCGGCTACAATGAACACAGTGGCCCGGGTGAGCCAGGTCGTCCAGGAGACGTTGAAGAGCAGTGAGGGCACGATCGCAAGGAGGATACCGACAACGAGCACTAATGGACTATACCATGCGCCGAAGCGTTCAATAAAGCGTTGACTCTTCCCCTTACGCTCCTGGGCCTCCTCCACCATCTGGATGATACGGGCCAGAGTATTGTCAGCAGTGGTTTTAGTTGCCTGGACTTCCAGTGCCCCTTCGCCGTTGATGCTTCCCGCGAATACCATGTCGTTAGGGCTCTTCTCCACAGGTACACTTTCACCAGTGACCGGGGCCTGATTGACACTCGATTCTCCAACCAGGACCTTTCCATCGGTGGGAATGGACTGGCCTGGCTTGACGATAAACACGTCTCCAACCTCAAGTTCCTCGACAGGGATTTCTACTTCGCGACAGTGCAGTTTTTGGTGTGAGATCGATCAAGGCTTTGATCGCGGAGCGGGTCTTCTCCTCCGTGTAGCCTTCTGCGGCCTCCGAGATGGAGTACAGGAAAACCAGCATCGCCCCTTCTGCCGCCTGCCCCATCAGAGTCGCTACTACTGCCGCGATACTCATCAACAGTTCGATACCAATCCTGTACGCAAAGAGGAGTTCTTCGATCGCCTCACGACCGAAGAAATAGCCGCCGATGAGAATGGCGGCAATGTAGATCGCTATCGAGATGGTCTCCGGTACCCCCACCAAGCCTAACAACCAGCCCCCTAGCAAGAGCACACCGGATGCCCCTGAAGTCAGCACCTTAGGGTTACGCCAGGGCTTAGGAGGCTTAGCCATGGTCATCCCCGGCTGGACAGGAAAACCGAGTAAGTGGAGTTTCTCTTTCAAGGCTTCGGGTGTGGTCTTCGCTGGATCGTAAGTGAGCGAGATTTTCGCCGTCTTCGGATATACCTGGAGTCCAGCGAGACCTGGGAAGCCTTGTAGGCCGCGTTTGATGGCGGTGGCGTCATGCTCACAATCCAGGTTGCCGACACGGAATTCAAGAGTATGGACTGTTTCGTTCATATCCCTCTACCTCTATTCGTCATCTTTGTTATACACTTCTTACAAAAGAATCCTAGGGGATGACTCTCCACCCCCCTTTTCCTCCCTCATCAGTCAGTGCTGGGCGATCGTGGAATGTGGAAAGTCCTGCACGTGCGCCCTGAGTTCTTCCGCAGTTGCGATTTTAGCGGTGCTACAGAATTGAGAGAGGGTAACAGCAGTCATGGGAATATAGATAAATAGGTCTATGATGCCAAGGAGCGTTTCACCAATGAAAAAAGTCATCGCGATGTTAAACAGAATGATGAGATAGTACAAAATCGGTCCCCGTAGCGCTGCGTAGCGAATACGGGTGGGATTCTCCTGCCTCCAGCGTGGGGAGAGAATCCTCTTGTCGAGCTGCTGGAAGAGGCCAATAATAGTTGCTCCGACCAGGGTCCATCCCGCAAAATTGGAGAGGGGGACCCCAAAGTAGATGCCCTCCTCCGTATAACCATAAATTTGCCCGAGAAACCAGCGAGAACCACGGAGCGCCACCGGATCAATAACAATGTCCGTAAACACAAAAAAGACGACGGCTAATCCCCAAACGGTCGGTGAATGGCGCAGACGCCGGGTATCGGCCAACTGGAGGTCCAGGCGTCCACGGTAGAGTGGGGAACAGACAAGGAGAGCGAGAGAATAGCTGGTATAGGCAAGAAAACTATAGGAGGGCGAATCCATAAAGGGCACGTTTGCTACCCACAGTTCTGCTCCCGGGTAGTTTCCATATAATAGTAAAATCCATAAGGAGAGCCGGTACGGGTAGAAGAAAGTTCAGAGAGGAAGGCGATGAGATACGCTAACCCAAACAGCAGCATAGTGCGGATTTCTCCGAGCTGATTGACACTGACCCACAGCGCGAGAGCGAGAAACAGAAATACGTACCACCGCAATTGGATCGTAGCTAAGAGCAACCAGAGTATCTCGTGTAGCATCTCTTTTCCCTTTTTTCTGATCGACAAACCACCACCTGTCGCTCTCTATGCTCCAGCATCTCCCTTTTTATTCTCGAGTAGTCCTGGTCAAATAGCTGACAATAGTATCCTTTTCCTTCTCCGTGATCACCCGTTTCCCCATATTTCGCATATTGATCCGCATTCGTTCCACGACCCCAGGCCACTCCGCGGCAGTATGAAGTGAGGGGCCTGGCAGGCCATGGCACTGAGAGCAAACGTTCTGAAAGGTTATGGCTTCCGGTGACTCAGGCGAGGGAAGCGTACCAGGAATTACGGATTTGAAGGAATATGTCTGGAGATAGGTCATGAGCGTTGCTTGTTGTTTTCCAGAAGGCGTCGCTATCTGAGGCATCATGCACATCCCACCCATCCTGGACATCATGTTCATGCGAGCGACCATGCGCTGCACCACAGCAGGCCACTCTTGCGCTGTATGCATGGTGGGACTGGGAAGATTGTGGCACTGCGTGCAGTAACGGGTCAAGAATCTGGCTCCTTCGCTCTGAGGATCAGGCAAGTGCTCTGGATTGATTCCAGGCGGGAGGGAGCCGCCCGTCATCTCTCGCATCATGGGTCTCCTCATCCAAGGGCTCATCATGCCGTAACCGAACCTAGTTCTGGGCTGATCGGGTTGACCGGCAGACTGAGCGAGAATAAGTCCGCCGGAAGCCAAAATAAAAAACACTGTGCTTATTGGTACTCCTCCTTTTCTCATCCTTCTCCCCCCTTTTTGTATCTTGAGATACTATGTACCTTTTACCCCAAAGATGGCTTGGCATTCTTATTCTAAACAATATATCATCATATAATTAAATAATGATATAATAAACCTTATATAATTAAATAATGATATAATAAACCTTCTAGACTGTCAAGCGCTTGGTCTAGCTTTGCCTCATACGCGGGTAAAAGGAAATCTTTGAAGATGTGCGGAGAGAAATAACATATTAGCTGAGATCGCGCTTCTTTGCTTCGAACTCTTCTTTATCGATCTCACCACGCGCATAGCGCTGACGAAGGATCTCTAAAGCGTTATCTGTACGAGATTCTCTTCCTTGTGTTACCAGCCAACGAATACCTAATACAATCCCTGCAATGACCACCCCCCAGAATATAAGCATCATCACCATCATTCCGATCCCCCACATCCCCCACATCGGATGCATACCCCACCATCCCCATTCATAGCCCGGGCCTTGAGCTACTGCAGTCCCTGGTGTTCCCCAATCAGTGAACACACCTATAAGCCTTTCTCCCACGGGTATCATCGAGTTTCTCCTCTCAGACTCATCAAACCAAAAAAGAGAGAAGGGGAAATAATCTCCCTTCTCTCTCGAGAGACGATATTTCGGGCTTGCTGGTCACTCGGTGGTTTTCTTTTTCAACTCGTAACCGGGAAGGTACAGACGAATATACTCCTCCACAAAGGCTTTCGCTTGTGCCTCTGCTTCTTCCGGAGTCATCGGCTGTTGATACTGGCCTCCCCAGCCCGGGCCCATCATGCCTGGCCCCATCATGCCCGGACCCATTCCCCAACCAGGGCCCATTCCCGGACCCATCATCCAAGGCCCCATCATCCCTGGGCCCATCATATGCGGATGCGGATAGGGAGTCTGGCCCATCATCCACCACCCTCTGCCATAACCGGGTCCAGATTGGCCTGGTTGTCCAGTCTGCCCTGCCGGCTGGGCAAAGATGAGCACTCCAGAAGCGAGAATGAAAAGCACTGCTATACTAAGAATTATGCCCTTTCGCATTGTTCTTCCTCCTTTTCTGCGTTTCGAGAGATTTGAAGTTTGCAGCATGCTTTACCATCTTAAAGAAGCAAAAGACGTGCCAGTAATCTCTTGACTCTATTCTTTTGAGGCCAGACTTCAGGGCTATCCTTCCCACCAACACTGCGGCAGTTAGAGAAACCCCTAGCGTGTGTCTAAAAACTTGTCATGCTGAGCAAAGCGAAGAATCTCTTCCATCATCGTACCTTGTGCGTGAGATGTTTCGCTGCGCTCAACATGACAGAAAGCATCCGCTTTTTAGACCCTCTCTTAGAGAGATATAGTGAAAGCAGTGGTACAAAATGTCCCGAGAATTACATTTTCGTCCCAGTGGATTATCTCAGCCTTATATATGCCTGCGACGGCTATTTATAATCGATGAGGAATCCTGAGAGTGTGGCACATGTCCCCACTCCAAGTAGGCTGTCTAGCTCGTTGAGATTCCTCTTCTCCAAAAACGACTGTGCTAGAGCCCGCCGATCATTAGCAAAACGGTGAAAAGAGCGAAAAGGTCTCCATACCGAGTATAAAACGTCTGTGTACTTTGGAGCAGGGGAATGTCCTGAACAATGGTCGCTTCCACATAGATGTCTGCTGCGCTCACCAGTTGACCGGTCGGTACAATCACCGAGGTTACACCGGTATTCGTGGCACGAATTAGCGGTACCCGGTGCTCTATGGCCCGGAAGAGAACAAGGAGTTGATGCTGGTAAGGCGCGCGGGTTTTGCCAAACCAGGCATCGTTGGTCAGATTGATGAGGATCTGAGCTCCCTGTTGCACCGCCTGTCTAGACATTGTGCACCCTGCTCAAGAACCTGCTGGGAAAGGCGTGCGAGCTGTTGCAGTTGTTTTGCCGTCAAAAGTGGGTCATATTTCTCTGAGATATCGATATTTGGTTGGAGCAAGGCCACACGGAGTTTTGGAGCCAGCTCCATTGCCGTTCTTATCTGCTCCAGACGCCAGTACTCATAGCCCACAACGGTTCCGAGCAATATGCTGGTTACTACGATACCACGCCAGGGGAATGCTACCGCCTGTACTCTATAGACTACAATGCTCTGGAAGAGGGGAGCATTGACGAGCACCACAAGAAAGGTAATACCGTAGACGCCGGTTGCATCGGCAATTTGTACCAGCGGTAATCAGGCAATTTGCGTACTGCCTAAACGCCAGGGAAAGACATGCGGGTAGAGCCATTCCAGGGCTGTATAGAGCGCGGCAATAAAGAGCACCTGCCAGAGAGAGCCTGAAAGCCATCCCCTAATCTGCTATTGCTCTACCGTCTCCATTGGGTTCCTGGAAGCAGGAAGAATATTGCCGCGCTGTTCTTTTTTCTTTTCCTGTCCCAAAACCGGAGACTCTGCTTGCTCAGGTGCTGTGACTCCAGGCAGAGACATCTCCTGTGCCTCGCTCTCCAGCAGTTTAGCCACCAGAATGAGGACGACAACGACATACATCATCCCACCGAAGATCCACATAATGGCCGCTCCCAGCGCCTGATCTTCGAGAGCTGTGAGCCCCCACAAACGTGGCATGCTCGTGTAATAGGGATAGAGCACCCGCTCGGTCAAGGCCAGTAAGGCAGCAAGGAGGGTATTGGCGCCGATGGCCGCAACGAGATAACCGATCCGAAAGGCATAGAGGATATGCCCGTGCACATAAGGAGCAGGGTTGAGAATAGGCCACCAGAAGAGCAGGACTAGGCCAATCGCTGCCAAACCAGTGAGGTACAGGACCAGCCTCCCTGGTGATGCGGCGTGACGGCTGCGTCTGTGTACACGCCACCAGCCAAACAGGTAAGCAATGCCCAACACCATCAGTACCGTGAGGACATCCTTCCGCCAGTTCCAGGAGAGCAAAAATGCTCTGAACATCGTATCCATGTACTCAGCAACTCCTTTCCGGCTTTCTCGCCGCTCCAGACCGGTAGACGTGCCTGCGCACTCTATCCAGCAAGAGATGTGCCGCACCGGTTATGCCCATCGGACAGACCAGGACGAGGAACACCAGCAACAGGCCCAAAATAAAACTGCGATACCGGGTAAAACCCACGGAAAGTTCTTCCAGAAAAATAAACCCCAGTGCCCCCAGTACCGGGCCCCAAAAATATCTTGTGCCTCCCAGGATCGTCGCCATCACCAACTCTGCAGACCAGAGCCATTGCAACTGGTCTGGGGTGATCTGCCGACTCAACTGGCCAAACAAGCCTCCAGCCAGGCCAGCAAAGGTTCCGGAAATGATAAAGGCATACCAACGATATCGGTGTACGGGGATACCAATGCACACCGCCCGCCTCTCATTTTCGCGAATCGCTTGCAGGGCTTTACCAAACGGTGAGTGGGTAATCCGCCACAGCAGGAAGGCGCTGAGGAGGAACGCCAGCAGAATGACATAATAGAAGGCGATCCGAAAGGTGTTTGGATCGAATTCGATACCTGCTATGGTGAATCGGGGAATATACAACCCTCCTCCACCGAGGAGAAAGAGGCCCTTTCCGGTACCGCCAAAGGGTCTAAAGACCATACCGCTGATAAAGAGCGAGTGCACGACCTGGGCAAAGGCTAGCGTCAAAATAGCAAAGTGCATTCTGGTCAAGCGCACACAAAGGGCACCGATAAGAGCGGCCAGCCCTGCTGCGGCGAGCACACCAGCTCCCAGGTAAAGTTCGAGCGAGCTGAGGAGAGAGAAGGCATACAGGAACCCTCCAGTGTAGGATCCCACTCCAAAATATGCCGCATGGCCAAGCGACACCAGACCAGTGTATCCCAGGAGCAGATTCAATCCCAAACAGGCAATAGCATACACCAAACCATAACTCAGCAGGAGCAGAGGATAGGGATTCAAGAGCTGGGGCATGGAGCACAGGAGCATGATTCCCACTCCATAAAGCAGTATGCGGGAGTGCCTCGTCAACCACACTTCTCTTCTCACCATGCTCTCTCCCTTCATCTCTCTAACAACACTTCGATATCATGAGCAAGCTCTGCTGGACGAAGGCTACTCCCTGAAACGGCACGCACCACACCCTCCTGATCAATAAGGTGTACGGGAGCTTGGTGCTCCACGTTCCCAGAGGCATCTTTGCGCACCTTATCGACCCAGTAGTACTTCCAAATGGGGCGGAGCTCGGAAAAGCTTCCGACCAGAAAGTGCCATTTGTCAAGCATGTCCATCTGCTGGGAGTACTCATAGACCTGCTGGACCGTATCCTGTTCAGGATCCACAGTGACCACCAGAAAAGCCACCTGGGACGTCTTGCCTCCAAGGAGTGCTCGGGCCTCCCGGTATTTCGTAGTCATCAGGGGACAAACATCGGGACAGGAGGTGTATAAAAATGTCAACACCACCACCTTCCCTTGTAAATCTTTCAGGCGAATGCGTTTCCCAAACTGGTCCTGCAGAGTAAAGTCGAGGGCCTCTCGCGGTGGGTCGAGTGGGGTCAGACGAAGCTGGGGACTCCTCCCAAGCTAGGAGGCTCCACCTGCAGAGAGAAAGTCCTCTGCCTTGGACCAGCCGGTCCCTCGACCAGCACGGTGATTTGCCACGGTCCGGCCTGGGGCAGTTCGAAATTCCCATGATAGAGTAAAGCATTGGCTCCCGCTTCATGGGTAGCCTGGACAACGATTGACTGTTTGCGCTGCCCAGCGAGTTCTGCAACAAGCTGAACCTCGGCATCCAGTATAGCCTCTCGCGTAGACGGTGTCATCACCGCCACGCTCACATGGAGCCTTCCCACTTGCGGCGGATCCGGCTGACTCCAGGCTGGGATGAGGTATGGTTCCGCCTCGACAGCCGTGAACCGTGGTGTCCCTCCATTCGCCCAGGTACGAGACGGCCACGACCAGGACAGCGGAGCAAACATACAGATGGTGGCCACCAGAATTGGCCATCCCCGCCTAAATAAGCGCATGCGTCTTTCTCCACATCTCTGTGCTTTCCTCATCCTTTGGGACTACTTTCGACAATGGGTTGGGCAATGATCCACAGGCTGACGATCGTATACCCCACCATCAAAGCCAGCATGGGGTACTGACTCCTCATAGAGTAAGGATTTACGAAGGTTTCTTTCCGCTGAAGCGCAACAGCCGCAGAGCATTCGTCACCACCAGCAACGTACTCCCCTCGTGAAAGAGAATGGCCACTCCAATCCCGGCAACTCCCAATAGCGCCGTCGGGAGCAACGCCCCGATCACGCCGAGGGAAAGGAGCAGATTCTGTCGCATGATACGACGAGATTGCCGACTCAACGCCACTGCAAACGGCAAATGGGACAGGTCGTCGGCCATCAGGGCGATATCGGCGGTCTCCAGCGCCACATCCGTGCCACTGGCCCCCATCGCAATGCCTACGGTGGCATGGGTGAGCGGAGGGGCATCGTTGACCCCATCCCCGACCATGGCCACTCGCCCATGTTTGTCCAGCAGGGACTTGATGGCCGTCACTTTTTCTTCGGGCAGGAGATTAGCCTGGTATCCGGTGAGACCAACTGCCTGGGCAATCGCTGCAGCGACCCGTTCGTTGTCCCCGGTCAGCATCACCAGGGTACGCACCCCTAACCTCCGCAGATGCTCGAGCATGGCGCTCGCCTCTGCTCTGGGCTGATCGGCTAAGGCGATGATCCCAGAGAAACGTTTTTCTACCTGCACGATCATGGTAGTCTTCCCTTCCGCTTCTAAGCTATTCACTTTTGAGACCACCTCGCCGGGTACTGGATTTTCCTGAAACAGGGTCAGATTCCCAATCCGCACCATCTGTCCATTGAGCTCTGCCTGGACGCCTCGTCCGGTGAGCGATTGGAGTTCTCCGGCTTCCGGAAACTCTAGCCCTTGCTCCTGGACTTTGCGGACGATTGCCTGAGCGAGAGGATGACCAGAACGGCTCTCTACCGCTGCGGCAATACGGAGCAGTTCTTGTTCCTCAATGCCGTTCAGCGGGATGATGTCGGTCACTGTGGGCTTGCCCTGGGTAATAGTGCCGGTCTTATCAAAGGCCATAGCGTCCAATCCTCCAAGGTTTTCCAGATGCACCCCTCCTTTGATCAGCACTCCATTGCGGGCCGCCTGAGCGATCCCGGCGAGGATCGTCGCCGGAATGGCGATGGCCAGGGCACAAGGCGAGGCGGCGACCAGGATGGCCATGGCCCGGAGAAACGCCACCTCCCAGGAGAGCCATCCCATCAGGGGAGGCACAACGATGACCAGCACCACACTCGCTAACACGATCGGGACAAAGATCCGTTCAAAGCGCTCGGTAAAACGCTGTGTCGGAGATTTCTGCGTCTGCGCTTCTTCTACCATTTGAATGACTCGAGCCAGGGTAGTATCTTTGGCCAGCTTCGTGACCTCGATTGCCAAAGCCCCATCGCCATTGACCGTCCCCGCAAAGACCCGATCCTCTTTTGTTTTTTCTACGGGCATGCTTTCTCCGGTGATGGGACTCTCGTCCACCGCCGAGCGCCCTTCCACGACCACGCCATCCACCGGGATCCGTTCCCCAGGCCGGACAATCACCACATCCCCACGCTGTACCTCTTCCACCGATAATTCCCGTTCCTGTCCGTCCCGTCTGACCCGAGCCGTCTTGGGGGTGAGTTGGCCTAAGGCCCGGATAGCCTGACGGGCTCTTCCCCTGGCATAATGCTCTAAGGCATGTCCGAGACTGAAGAGAAAAAGGAGGAGCGCTCCCTCCGCCCATTCCCCAACCGCGGCAGCCCCAAGGGCAGCCACCACCATCAGCACATCGATATCAAAACGCAGATGACGCGCCGCCTTAATACCGTGTCGGGTCGCATCATACCCTCCAGTCAGATACGCCAGGATATAACAGGCGAGGGCCACAGCACGGGGGAGACCAAAGAGCCATTCTCCAAAGAAACCGACCGCAAGAAATCCTCCCGCCAACAGAGAAAGCACAAGCTCCCAATGATCCCAGAGCCATCCCTTCTTCCGTTCTTCCACAATCGCATAGCCCATCCCCTGCACACGGCGGATGATCTCTTCGTGAGAGATCAAGGTCGTATCATACTCGATGCGCATCTTCTCCGCTGCATAGTTCACCGAGACGGTGATGATACCCTCCAGGCGTCCCAGGATATGCTCGATACTCCCTGCACAATCGGGACAATCCATACCGGTGATGGCAAGCAGTTCATGACGATACTGGTTGGTAATCTCTGCCCCCGCCTCCTCGGCCACCTTCCTGACCCATTCGAGGGAGATCAGATTCGGATCGTAGTGCAGGCAGAGCAGCGCTTCCCCATTTTTCCGCTCCACATGCGCTTGCACAATCCCCTTCGCGTAGTCGGTAATCCGCTCCTTGAGCCGTTCCACACATTGATCACGCTCGTCCTCAATATCAGGGAGTAACACCGGGATCTCTAATTGCAGGGTCTGTTCCGTTTGTTCCATGAGCTAATCTTTCCTCCTCTCTCTTGAAAAAATGAGAGCTCAAAACTCCTAGTGTATATCTAAGAGGGCTCTTTGGTATTGCCCAAGTCGATAAGGGAATATGGATATCTTAAGAGCGCAGGCGAGACGCCTGCGCTCCCATTGGAGGCGTTTTACCAAAGAGGTCTCCTGAAAATACGATAAGGTTGCAGCCATTGTGCTCTTGATTAGTTACGTATCGTGAAGACAAACTCTCCTCGACCTAGTCCTAGACGGCCAAATACTGGATTTTGGGTATTCCGCGATTCTTGCATCACCCGTGGAGCCACAAACTGGTAGAGTTCGCTGGCCACAATAAAACCATCCTGGTTGAGGTCTGCCGCCCCATCAAGACCAGTCAGGAGCACATTCGTGAAGAGTCCATGCCCCTCAAGCTCGACCACCTGTTCCCCTGCACTTCCAGCCGTGAGGACTTGTCGGGCTTGATCCATGGTCAGTTCTTCGAAAGAGTCTGCTGTCACCGCTTCACCGCGGAGGTTCAGGAGTAATCCAGAAAAACAAGAATCCATAGCGTAGAAGATGTGTTTGGCCCGGAGGCGATCGGAGAGATCCTGCAGTTGGCGCATCGAGATAGCGGTAGAGTAGTAGTTCTTTAGATCGCCGTCGGCCGGAATGATGTAGCCCAGTTTGCCACCATTGGGCAGATCCTGTGTTTGGCCATGCCCAGCATAGAAGATGAAAACCCGATCATCTTCTTCAGTCTTGACGTAGAGTTCATCACCCAGGACACGCAGGATGTTCTGCTGAGTCGCCTCCTGATCGAGCAGCAGAATGATCTCGTCGAAGCCCAGCTTTTTGAGACGTTTGGCGACTGCCTCTGCATCGCTCACCGCATAGGCGAGTTCGGGCCATTGCTGGTAGGTATTGATACCGATTACTACCGCCCAGCTTTTGCGATATCCGGGTTTGTAGAGAGGAGAGGTGACACCATTTGGTTGAGACGACTTTTCTGCTGGTCTCTCCGTGCGTGCGGTAGTACCCTTAGCACTAGCGGGTGGTGTCTCCCGAGGCTTTGACTCGGTAGGTATCGGTATACTTTTGGCATCCGTGTGCTGTAAGTAAATGACTTCCCCTTCACGCGCTACGACCTTGAAGCGGCCAACATTTAACTCGGAGAGTCCTACAAAAATAGCCCTCTTGAAAGCCAGGTCCTGTTTTTTCTCAACGCGGACATCGAATTCTAGAGTCTCCTTGAGGAACCCACGTTCGTTGACCTGTTGCACGCCTGGTACCTGGGTATGCAGCGCTTTCTGTAGGGCTTGTGACTGGGGATAACTGACATTGAAGACTACGAGGCGGTAATCGATGGTATCACGACTCAGAAAACGGTCGATGCCTTCGAGGAGCTTTGCAGCCAGCATCTCTGCCGCTTGCTCTAAGGCCATCTCTCCGGTAGAGTCAAACGGTTTTCGGACAGAGGCATTCTCTGCCACCAGGATGGTGCCGGATTTGACCAGGATGGCCCGGGCACTGACATTCGCCTGGCTCACCATGACCTTCTTCCCCTCCAGGAGACTGTAGGTCTTTTCCTGAATATGGGCTTTTGATCTCCCGCTCACAACAATATCGGCTCCCAAGCGCGAACCAAATTGCTTGGCAGCCTCTACTTCATAAAGCTGGAGTAGATCGGCCTCCCGTCGCAAGGCCTGGGCCACCATGGCACGATCAAGCACAGCATACCCAGAGTTTTCAAAGGTTCGGATAAGGGTGTTTTCTATTGTCTGGATGCCTTCGGCATTAATTTCCTGAAACAGAAACATGATCTTGGTCTGGGCACGCAGTATCAGATCAGCTTCTCCGGCGATTGTAACGGGTGGGAGACTAACGATGACCGCCCAGCAGCAGACTGCCCCTAGCCAGTATAAAAATTTTTCGGTCCGAATCATTCTCTTCTCCTTTTGCCCTTAGTTACCCTCTAGCCCAAAAAAGATCAAAACCTGTTCTCTTCTTACTTATTTTAGCAAGAAAAGATCTTCTGCTGTAACTTTCTGTATATCACGCCCGCTCTCGCTCTGCTCTTTGGCAAAGGCCTGTAGTGCCTGGTCATAGATGGTGACTTTGGCTTGATCCAGCAGTTGTTTCGAGAGTTGCTTCGCCAGGGCTTCGTGTTTCTCCATCCGCTGCCGAGGCTCTTTGCGCTCCCGTACCTGCACGATATAGAGCGCGTTACCCCATGCGAAGGGCTGGCTGATTTCCCCTTCGCGCAGCTTCAGAATCTGTTCATGAAAGGGATGCTGGACTAACTCGGCTAGAAGATCCGGTCCCTCCCGAATCCAGCTTTCCAATTCACCTCCTTTGTTCGCCGTGAGCTCGTCCTCGGAGTACTGACGAGCTACCTCACCAAAGTCTGCTCCGGTTCGAAACACACCTGGCGCCAGTTTCTCATACGCTTCATTCGCTTTTTCCCACGCCCTCTTGCGTTCATCCAAACGCACCTCTTCGATCTCACCCTTATTACTCACATCCAGGAGCCGATCATAGCTGTCTTCCAGCAATAGCAGACGCTCGATAAGACGCTCGGCCACGGCCTGGCGTCTGGCTACACCTTGGTACTCCGCGAGAAAAGCGGAGATAACTCCTGCTATTCTTCCCAAAATTCCCCCACCGTGTAGCGCTTTCCACGGATAGTAAACAGCGTGCGGTCGGCATTCTCCTGGAACCAGGCGGTTGTTTTTTCAGCGAGCACAGCCTGGCGTATCTGCTCTCGCACTTCATCCAGGGTTTGTTGACGCTTCGGTTCCCTTTTACGGAGCCGCACAATATAGAAAGCATTATCACTTCGGAAACAGAAAGACCAGGCTCGGTGATGGCTCGCACAGGCTGGCCAAACTGTGTCACGATGGCGTACTCTGTGGTATCCACCTGGAAGAACACCAGGTTGACGATGACAAAAGCCTATACCAGTACACCGATGATGAGATAACGTATGTAACGCATAAGTGTTCTCCGTTATTACAGCATAAGAGATGGCTATGAGCTGCGACCAGATGATTGACTCGATTGCTGATCGGTACTTTGCCCGTTTGTGAACCATAGATCCGTAGTATCGATCTGAATGCTTGGGTCAAGAATGAACTTATTGACCACTGGTAATACGCGCTCCAGTGCCTCCAGATAAAGGCGAGTGCGGGTCACCTGCGGGGCGTCACGGTAGGCCTGGAGTTGCTTAAGGAAACGGTCAGCTTCACCGGTGGCTACATCGATCTTCCTTTGTCGCTCCGCTTGGGCCATCTGCACAGCTTTCTCCGCCTCTCCTCGAGCCACCGGCACAATCTCGTTACGATAGGCCCAAGCTTCGTTGATATACGTATTTTTATCCTCCCGGGCACTGGCCACGTCCCGAAAGGCCTCTGCTACTGTAAATGGTGGGCTAACCAGCAGCAGTTGTACATTAGTTACTCGGATGCCGACGTTGTGTTCGTCGAGTAAGGTCTGGGTCTGAGCCAGGATACGCTCGAGGATGGCCACACGGCCAGTGGTGAGCAACTCATCGCCCCCTCGTCCAGCCACGGCCTGACGGAGAGCCGCTTCAGCCGCTTGGGCTACCAGTCACTCCAGACGGCTGACGCTGAAAAGAAAAGCCACCACGTCGGTGACATGGTAGTGGACCCCCAGATTGACCTCTATCAGGTTCGTGTCACCGGTCAATAGCAGTGCTGTTCCTGTCTGGACCTGCCGTATCTGATCTAAAGCCACCTTATCTAGATGATCCACCACGGGCAGCCGATAGTGTAGCCCTGGTTCCACCACCGCGAGCACACGACCAAAGCGACGTACCACACCGCGCTCGCCTGGCTGAATGGTATAGAAGCCGGTAAGCAAGAGAAAGAGGATGAGTGCCCCAGCCGTGAAACGCACAAAGCGCCAGGTATGCTGGTGTACGTGCCCTGTGCTCTCCTCGTCAAGATGCAAAATGCCACCGCTCAGTAGAGCTTGAACCGCTGAACTGGCAATCTCCCAGCCGGCTAAGAGGACGAAGAGAATGACGATGACAGCCGCCAGTTGATCGAGCGTTCCCACTCCCAGGGCAGAGGCAGCCAGGCTCACCACAACCAGGATCGAAGCATAGAGGTCCATCCGAGAATGGTAACCGCTAGCGATCAGGCTCGGGGAGTTTGTGGCTCGCCCTACGTATTCTTTATAACGGGCGATAAAGTAGGTGATGACGATAGTGAGCAGAGCGGCCGCGGTCACTGGCCACAAATTGCGCAGGTCAGGCTGTTCACCCCCGGCTACTACCTCCTGGAAGATGTCGTAGGCCACGTAAAAGATGAAACCGGAGACGATCAGGGCCACGATGTTCTCAATAGCACTGATCTGACTGCGACGCCGCCCGCCCTCCCAACAACTGAGCATGAGGCCTCCCAGGGCAAAGAAGGAGACAAAAACATCGCCCAGCGAGTGCCAGGCGCTCGCCCGAAGCGCGAGGCTACCGGAGAGAGCGGCCAACCCGTATTTCAGACCCACCAGCGCCAGATTGGCGACGATAGTGACAATAATTGTTCGCTCCTTGCGGTTCATACCTTTTCTCTCCTCTGGGTTTATGTACGAATATCCTAGTTCTATTTTGTATTTCGCTCATGAGGCAAATGCTCTAAAGGAGTCACGAGGTACCCATAAATTACGGCCACGAGCAGTTATTTTCCAATACCTTGACTCCACAGGAACGCGTAGAGAAGAGCGAACACAATGTCCATGCCTGCTATCCCAAACAAGTGCGATCCTCCTTTTGTCTGTATTCGGCGCAGATTTAGAGCACCAAATGATGCTGATGCTCAGCCTCTCTCACAGGATCCAAGGCGCTACACTATACTCTGCAGAAGGAGGAGGCTTTTTCCTTCCGGTCATTTCATTAAGGATTTATAAGAGACAGTGGCTGCTCGATAAAGTTAGGAAATGTGTGACTTGGGGGGTTTAAAAAGGGAAAACGGAAAGATACTGCCTCGAAAAAGAAGTTCAGCAGGGAACAAAGGACTTTCGAGAAGCAAGGTGTAGTCGAGAAGTTTTCCATCTGGATCGGCTAGACAGATCCCTCCTGTAGTCCCTTTACAGATTACCATCCTGCTCTTCGACTCTTTTTCTCCTGTTTTCCTGGAAGGTCTTTAGGGATTCTATCCTCCCACACTACCTTATACCTTAACGACACTTTGGGGATATTGCTCATCGGGAGGAATTCCGGGTCGCATGTAGTAGACAGTGCTTTTATCCACCACAAGAGTTCCCTCCGCAGTGAGGGAGATCTTGACCCGATCCAGCGGACGCGGTGCTGGTCCCTCAAAATTGGTACCGTCCAGGTAAAATCCACTGCCATGACAGGGGCATTTAAAGGCCTGCTTGTTTGGTAACCAGTTTGGTGTACACCCAAGATGGGTACAAATGGCTAGCATAGCAAATATCCCATCTTCACGGCGGATAATCCAGAGACGATGCTCTCTTTTATATTTGGTGCTTACCTCCCCCACCAGATAGTCTGCAGGCTGCCCAGCAGTGAAAGTTGTAGGAGGCTCGAAAAGGACTCGAGGAAACATATAGCGGAGAAAGCCGACCAAGGCAGAGACTAGGACAAACCCTATCCCTGTCCACCCAGCCAAACTAAAAAAATCCCGCCGAGTCCAGAGAGTGCTGTCCCCTTTCTTCGGTCGTTTTCGTTGCGCTGAAACCTGGGCAACAGAAGATGCCATACCGTCCTCCTTTCATTCCTGAAAAAAAAGGGCTCTATACCATCAGATTTCTGAGCAAAGAATATGCCACAATACATTATAGACCTCTTTGAAAAAGCACTTACCCTGGGAGCGCGGGCGTCTCGCCCGCTGCAGGCCAGAGGCCTGCACTCCCAGAGCGCAGCGGAGGGATGTCCATTCGACTCCCAGGATCTCCATGTTCCCTCATCACTGGTCACCACACACGGAGACGAAATGTTACCTTGCGAATCAGACAAAATCCTCCAACGCCTGTATAGGGAAAGTTGCCACAGGGTGTGGCAACGTGGGACACTTCTTGCTTCACACGCCTTCGGAGAGGTCTCTTGATAAGTGCTCTAGCCAATCTTCGGAGCTTCTCCAACGCAGAGATACACTCCCCCAAAATAGCGTTCTTCCCAAAGGACTGGGGTAGTATACCGGTTCAGTGACTCCCAGGGATGTCGTTCGGCCAGATCTAACGTGATACCAAATGGCTGCATCAGAAACACAAAGGGCTTTCCAAACCACCGAGGCCAATAAGAAGGCATTTTCAAATCCAAGATGGCGAATCTTTTTCCAGCGGAGAGGGCGGCCACGCCGTTTCTAATCACCTGGTCATACTCTGGAATGAGTGTAATAGCAAAAGTGGAAATAATCCCATCTAGCCGAACAGGAAAGTGATAAGCACTGGCATCACTCTGCACTAATTCAATATTAGACCAGTGATGGCGTTCGATGCGCTTGCTGGCCTGACTGAGCATTTCAGGAGTCAAATCAACGCCAATGATCTTCCCTTCGGGACCGATAGCCTTTTGGAGAAATCGAAAGTTTAGACCAGTGCCACATCCAATTTCGACTACGGTATCTCCACGTTTCAAATTGAGCGCACGTACGGCCATTTTCCGATAGGCAAATCCTCGAAAGCCCAGGAGATAGTACAGATTCGCCCTGATATCATACCATTTTGCCCGCCTGCGATACAGTTGGGCGATCTCCCTTTTCTGCAGAGCCATCTTGCACCTCATATAACGATAGCAAGAAATGCTACAGGCTTAAAATTTCTTATGCCTTAGAGGTCTTGTCCAAAATGCCACACGGTGTACCATTTTGGGACAATCGGAAAAGAGGAGAAAATACATTCTGCGGAAATCTGTGTAGTTAAAGCATACGTTACATCAAACAGTATACGCTTTGCGATCATTTTTCTGTTGCTCTCTGATAATCCCTCTGTGTAAAGGCTAACCTTTACCCACAAATCTGTAATTCCCCCTTCCTCTTTAGTGAGGAAAGGTTGGGATAGGAAGACAGAAGCAATTGTTACCCCCACCTTACCAGTCCGCTGAACGACGAGGTCGCTATCTGGCGAGCAATAACCGAGGCGGTACGACGGTACACAACTCCAGACCGCATGTACGTTTATCACATGAAGCTCTCTGTGTTGCCGGGCAACGGGAGAAATGACAACGGTATGATCTTTGCATTTGGAAAGAGCGGAAAAGAGATTCGCTATCAGCCTAAGGTTAAAACGAGGAAAGGAGGTGAGAGAAATGGCCAAAGATCCGGTATGCGGAATGGAGGTCGATGAACAGAAGGCTGCAGCCACAATGGACTATAAAGGAAAAACCTATTACTTCTGTGCACTAGGCTGCAAGGTCGCCTTCGAGAAGGAACCAGAGAAGTATCTCCAGCCCAAAAAGGGTGAACATCACCACTAAACCTTCCTCTTAGAAGATGGTGGATCGGTGAGCGGTCTACCATCTTCCCAGACTAGAAGCAGAGCTTACACCTTCAGATAGCCTCTAAGACACACCATGACCAGCAGGCCGATCATGATTCTTCTGCTCGTGGAGAGTCCTGGTACTGTTCCAGACGGCGATAGAGAGTTTTTCGATCAATGCCAAGCCGTTCGGCAGCCTGCTGTTTGTTCCCCTTCACCTCCTCCAATACCTGTAAAATATACTCCCTCTCTAATTCTTCGAGGGTCATACGTCTGCGACCTCCCCGATCGAAGAGTACATATTCTGGTTGGTGAGCGACTAATGCTTCAGGGAGATCGGCAGGGGTTATCACCTCAAATCGTCCCAGAATAACCGCTCGTTCCATCACATTTTCTAACTCCCGTACATTACCTGGCCAGGAGTATTCCATCAGGATTTTGAGGGCTGGCTCACTGATTCCCTGGACCGGCTTTCCATTCACTTCCGCAAACTTTTTCAAAAAATGGTTCGCGAGGAGCGGAATATCCTCCGGTCGTTCGCGCAGTGAGGGGACATGCAGGGGCAGGACATGTAACCGGTAATAGAGATCTTCCCGGAAACGCCCCTCTTTTACTTCGGCAAGGAGGTCTCGATGGGTCGCTGCGATAATCCGTACATCGACTCGACGCGTCTGGGTAGCGCCCACCCGGCGAATCTCTTTTTCCTGGATCGCACGCAAAAGCTTCACCTGGAGTGCAGCGGGCATCTCGCTGATTTCATCCAGAAACAGGCTCCCTTGATCCGCCGCTTCAAAAAGCCCCACTTTCTCCCGCTGCGCTCCGGTAAAAGCGCCGCGTTCATACCCAAAGAGCTCACTCTCCAGCAGTTCTTCCGGAATGGCCCCACAATTCACTGCTACAAATGGCCCCTGTTTACGGTCGCTGTGATAATGGATGGCCTTAGCCACCAACTCTTTCCCCGTCCCACTTTCGCCAGTGATGAGGACATTTGCCGCACTCTGAGCTACCCGTTGCATCTGGGTAAAGAGGGTTTGCATGACCTGACTTTTGCCGATGATATTGGCAAACTCATAGGTCTGTTCGATTTCCTGACGCAGCCGGAGCACTTCCCGATGGAGGGATCGTTCCTTAAGCGCTTTCCGGATGGTCAGGAGCATCTCTTCCAGATGAAAGGGTTTGGTAATGTAGTCATAGGCCCCTTGTTTCATGGCCTCGATCGCTGAATCGATGGTCCCAAAGGCGGTAATCACGATGACCTGCATATCAGGATAGAGCAATTTAGCCTGTTCCATGAGGGTTAATCCTGCCATCCTGGGCATGCGTAAATCGGTTAAGAGCAGGGCATATTCTCGCTGGTGCAGTTTGGTGAGTGCTTCCTCCCCATCTTCTGCCGTCTCAATCTCCCATCCTTCTTCCGAAAGCACCTCTTGCAGGACCGTGGTCATCTCTGGATCATCATCGACTACTAAAATTGCTATGCGTTCCTTATCCATACCTCTTTCCTCTCTCAACCTCTCAGGCAATATATGAGCAGTTACTTAGCTCGACAATGTTAAGTTACCCAGGTTGCGCTCAGCATCTTTCTGGCTTACTCGCTATGAGTTCTCCTTAAAACACCTACGGTGATTTATCCAGGAAAATAGATGTTTCTGGCTGTCTTGCTTTGATACCGGGGTAGGGTCAGGATAAAAGTTGTTCCCTCCCCCACGGTACTGGTCACGGTGAGGGTCCCGCCGTGGGCCTGAACAATTTGCTGACTGATAGCTAACCCTAACCCGGTACCGGTACCAGCCGGTTTGGTCGTAAAAAACGGGTCAAAGATATAAGGGAGATGTTCAGAGGGAATCCCCTCTCCGGTATCCTGAATGTACAGCGTAACCACTTCCTGGTTTTCTGTTCGGTCGGCATCGGTGGTAATAGTTAACGTTCCGCCGTAGGGCATGGCCTGCAGGGCATTCAGACAGAGATTGAACAGTACCTGCTGGAGCTGGTCTGCATCTCCCTCCACCATGGGGAGTTCGCCCTTTGCTGGTATTATGAGAGTAACCAGTTGTTTACGAAGCTGCGGAGCAAGGAGTTCCGCAATATTCTCGAAGAGGGTATGCAGATGCACTGGCTGGAATGTCGGCGCTTTCTGTCGGGTAAAATCCAGGAGCCGGCGCACAATACGGACAATACGATCGATTTGCTGGAGAATCTTTTCCAATTGTTCTTTCGGAAATCCCTCTGCCGGGAGTTTTTTCAAGACATATTCGGTTCGGGTCTGGATGATATTGAGCGGTGTACCGATTTCATGAGCCAGACTCGCCGTCAGTTGCCCAACCGCTGCCAGTTTTTCGGCCTGCACCACTTGACGCTGGAGGAGGACTTTCTCTGTAATATCCTCAATAACCAGGACGGCTCCCCGTACCATTCCGGTGACATCTTTCAAGGTATAACCTCGAATGTTCAGGATCACTGTACCACGATGCCTGGTACGATGAGTCACCGACTCCAGTTGGACAGCGGTTTGTTCTCCCCGACAGAGCTGCTCTACTACGCAGATCACTCCTTCTTCCACCAAGGTGGGGAACAGGTCGCTCAGTCGCTGCCCTAGAACCTCAGCAGAAGCAATCTGGTATTCTTCCTCCATGGCCCGATTCCAGGTCGTAATCTGCCCCTCGGTATCGACCACGATAATGCCGGTGTTGATACTTTCGATGATACTGTGGGAGTACTCCTTTTCCTCAATCAGGTGATTCTGAGTCTCCTGTAGCAGACTGGTCATCCGATTAAAAGCGCTGGCCACCTCTCCTACCTCATCCTGCCGTAAGACCGGAATGCGCTGGGAGAGTTCTCCGCGCCCCAGGGCATGGATGCCAGTCAACAGCGTGGCCAGCGGATCGGTGACCCAGCGTCGGACAAGGGTCACAATGGCCAGAATCAGCAACAGGGTAATGCCCAGGATGGAAAACAGATTCCGAAAGAGGGTAGAATCCTCAAAACGTTCCATTTCGGTCACCGGTAGAAGGAGTAACACCACTCCCCGAAGCGAACCCTCAGTAGCGAAAAGGGGATACCAATAGACAAATAGCGTCTCAGTTGCGGTACGATGCAATTGACTTACACTCTGCTGTGAGTACTGGAGTTGTTGCCAGAGGGCATCGGTCAGGGTAATATCCGCCGGAACATTTCCTGCTGAGAAGAGGATCTTTTGGGGAGATTCAAACCAGCGCAGCGCCTGCACTTCCTCGCTCTCCACCATCTGTTCGACTAAGGATTGAAGATGAGGGGTAATCGAAAAAGGGGAGGAGGAGAAGTTGGCGGTGAGCACACGGAGTACCAGATGAGCGTCTTTCGTCAACATCTGAAGTAAGTGCTCCTTTCCTTTGAAGATTTCGACGAAGGCATGCACAGACATCAGAAGCACCACGAGTCCCACCAGGACAATTGTAAGTCGTGTCCCTAGCTTCATGTCATGCTTACTCCTATCCCGCCTTTTCCCTCACTGTATTCGTCCTAGTACTTTGTCAAATTACTTCTGCAACATAAGACGCGACCATGTTATCACCCTGAGCGGAGCGAAGGGTCTCGACAGAAGAAGGAAGAGATGCTTCGCTCCGCTCAGCATGACAGGAATCAGCCTTTAGGAATCTCCCATCGGCAGGTGATATTTCAAAACTTTTTTGAAAGAGCACTAGGGCATATCCAAGAGAGGTCTTTGGCATTACACAAGTCGATTGGGGAATATGGATATCCTGGAAGTGCAGGTGTCCCGCCTGCTGGGGACCAGAGGCCCGCGCTCCCAGCGTGCGCACTTTCCCAGAAAGGTCTCCGGATAATGCCCTAGTGAGCCTGAGGCACCTTCTCCTGGTGCATTCTCTTATGTTCCTCTTTTTCCTCCTCGTGATGTTCTTCTCCTGATTCCTCATGATGCTCTTCTGGTGACTCTTCTAAAGATTCATGGCCATGGGTGTGACCTGCCGGCATACTGGTCTTACTAAGAATATGCGGATGACGCAGAGACAAGGTCGGTTGTAAGGATACCTTGATAAAATCACTCCCTACCGCAACATGACAACCATTGCAGAGTTTCACGGTATTTTCCAGGAGAGGGCGAAATCGTTTACTGTCCTGTGAGGCTATCACTTCTTTCATCTCCGTGAAAAAGGGGCCCATAAAACTCTCCAGCAGAACCCCTCGTTCCGGATCAAGCAGTTTTGCCTCTTTCGCTAACTCCTCCATTTGGAGTAGCTCATGCCCGGCGGTAGCCCAGTCTCCAGCATCACCCGCAAAGTGCAAAACATGAAAACGCTCGCTGAAAAAGGGCATCAGGGTAGCAAAATTCGGACGGATCTGCCAGAGAACATCGATTTTTTCTTCCAGAGCCTGCAGGCGAGTATCTATCGAACGGAGTGTCCGCAGAATCTCCTTGAGCTCTTCTCCGGAAGAAGATGAGGTGGATTCTCCTCCAAATACCGACCAGACAGCCAGCAGGATAACTATTACGGCGACCATGCTTCCCATCCAGATCTTTTGCTGCATAGTTCCTCCTTTCTCTTTTGCCAAAAACGCTAATCCCCCCTGAGCATACTGCAGCACCCCTTCTTACCTCTAGGTTAATGGATAGTCTACTTTTTGAAAATAGAGCAAAGAATATGCCACAAAGGTACACTCTACTGAACAACTCTAGCTTAACAAAAAGAAAGGTCCCGGACGACCCTTTGCATCGGGCTGACTGCAAAACCGAAACATCTCCTTATTCTCTTCCCTTCTCTTTTCCACTGTGGCAATTTGCCACAGTATAGGACAAAATAGGACAACCAACAAGCGACAAAAGGGGGTGACGCTCCTCGGCTCAGAAGTGGGTGACAAGAAAAGTGGTTTATGGAAGGAAGGGTGTAATCCTTCTAGCAGAGCAGTCTCTGTTCCTGAGCATACCGTCTCTCCCCAAAGAGTACGAAAAGATGGTATCTGTTTTGCAGTAGCTCGTATCGTCACTCTGCTATCGTATCTATTGAGCACTGGATGACGAAAGGACTTCCCTTCGCTCTGCTCCGGGAGCACAGCGAAGGGTTGTCCGCTTGACTCCCCTTGGTGGGGGAAAGGATCTCAAAAGCGAGATTCTTGGCCTGCGGCTCAGCATGACAACTCATCAGAACTTATTTTAATAGAGCACTATCCTGAATATGACGGAATCTGACTGTGTAGTCTGCAGAGTTAGAAATAAAGTAAAAAAGAACAAACACGAATGGATAGACCCCATTCGTTGTCAATATACCAGGTGAAAGGAGGTCAATGTGGCCAAAGTCAAAGATCCCGTACCATCCGTTACCACCGGTGTGCCCGAACAGATAGAGGGGCCGGTACGCATAGAGTTACCTATTGCTGGACTGGATTGTGCCGCCTGTGTCACGACCATTGAGCAACATCTCCGCGAGATCCCAGGAGTGGAACAGGCTCACGTGAACTTTGCCCTGGGCAAGGTTCACCTGGTCTACGACCCCATACATACCAATCTGGAGCATCTGATCGATGTTCTGAAGAAGGTAGGCTATGAGGTTGGTGTTGCCGAGATGCGAGTCCACATTGCAGGCCTCCACTGCGCTTCATGTGTTACCTTTATAGAAGAAGCCTTGCAACGGGTTCCCGGAGTCCTGGAGACGACAGTAAATCCCGGGACCGAAACGGCATCTATTCGTTATATCCCAGGACAGGTGGACTTCGCTGCCCTGAAGAGGGCTATCGAGTCTACCGGATATACAACTGTACACCGTATCGAAGAGCCAGAAGAATCTCCCGATCAGGAGACGACAAGTCGGGAGCGAGAATACCACACCCTGATGCGCAAGTTCTGGTTTGCCGCTCTTATCTCTCTACCAGTGGTGTTGACTGCCTATCCAGAATATATCCCCTTACTCCGTGATATACCAGAAACGACTATCCGCTTCATTTGGGCCATAGACGCGTTACTGACTCTGCCAGTCTTAGCGTGGTCTGGTCAGCGTTTTTTTACCGGAGCCTGGAGTGCGTTCCGGCATCATAGCGCGGACATGAATACCCTGATTGCTCTGGGAACCGGAGCAGCATGGCTCTATTCTACCGTAGCGATTACCCTGCCCCATCTCTTTCCGGCCGGGACAGCGGAACCGTTCTATGATGTGGCAGCGGTAGTCATTGCACTGGTAGTGCTGGGGCAAGCCTTAGAGATACGGGCCAAAGGCCGTACCAGTGAAGCACTGAAAAAACTCCTGGATTTACAGGCAAAGACTGCCCGGGTTGTGAGAGACGGAACAGAAAGAAATATTCCAGTGGAAGAGGTACTGGTTGGGGATATCATCATTGTCCGACCAGGGGAAAAAATCCCGGTAGATGGGATTGTCAGCGAAGGGAACTCTTCGGTGGATGAGAGTATGATCACCGGAGAACCGATCCCGGTAGAGAAACATCCGGGTGACGAGGTCATTGGGAGTACGATCAACAAGACTGGCGCTTTCAAATTTCAGGCTACAAAGGTCGGCAAAGACACTGCCCTTGCTCAGATCGTCAAACTGGTGCAGCAGGCGCAAGGGACAAAACCCCCTATTTCCCGTTTGGTCGATGTGGTCAGTGGGTATTTTGTGGTGACGGTCATGATCATCGCCATTCTCGCTTTCCTGGCCTGGTTTAATTTCGGACCAGAACCTCGCCTGGCTTTCGCGTTGGTTACGGCCGTCACTACCCTGGTCATTGCCTGTCCCTGCGCACTGGGGCTAGCCACACCGATGAGCATCATGGTGGGAGTAGGCAAGGCTGCCGAACATGGCGTACTGATCCGGAATGGTGAAGCCTTACAGGAAGCAACCAAACTGGACACCATCGTCCTGGACAAGACCGGAACGGTCACCAAGGGGAAGCCGGAGTTAACGGATGTGATTCCTGCGCAGGGTCGATCGGCAGAGGAAGTACTCCATCTGGCCGCCTCTGCAGAGTGGGGAAGCGAGCATCCCCTCGCCGAGGCTATTGTAGAGGGTGCCAAAACCCGTGAGATTACATTAGCCGAGCCAGAGGGATTTCAGGCTATCGCTGGTCATGGTATTACCGCGACTGTCAATGATCAGGAGGTATTCCTGGGGAATCGGCGACTGATGGAGCGGGAAGGAGTGGACATCACCCTGCTTCTTCCGGAAGCAGAGCGTATGGAAGGGGAAGGGAAGACGGTCATGTTTTTAGCCGTGCCAGAGCAAAAGGGTAATGTCCCTTCTGCGGTCGGACTCATCGCGGTAGCGGACACGATAAAAGAAGACTCTTTCTCTGCGATCCAGGAACTACAGACTATGGGATTAGAGGTGGTCATGCTGACTGGGGACAACCGGCGCACTGCCGAGGCCATTGCTCGACAGGTACACATCTCCCGAGTCCTTGCTGAGGTCTTGCCAGAACAAAAAGCGGAAGAAATTCGCAACGTACAGCGTGAAGGCAAAAGAGTGGGGATGGTAGGGGATGGGATCAATGATGCCCCAGCGCTGGCTCAGGCGGATGTGGGTTTCGCTATTGGGACGGGTACCGATGTGGCCATCGAAGCAGCGGATATCACCCTGGTAGGAGGGAGCCTGCGCGGTGTGGTCACCGCTATCAAAGTATCCAGAGCGACTATGCATAATATCAAAGAGAACCTCTTTGGAGCTTTTATTTATAACACTCTGGGAGTCCCCGTAGCGGCTGGAGCATTGTATCCGATCTTTGGCGTATTATTGAGTCCACTGATTGCCGGCGCAGCTATGGCCTTTAGCAGTGTGACGGTGGTGAGCAATGCCAATCGGTTGCGTCGTTTCCACCCTTAGGGCATGCTCAGGGTAGAGCTTTGGGATAGCGCGTCCACCCTGGGAGCACGAGCGTCCAGCTTGCCTCCTCAACAAGCCAGCGGCCTGTATTCCTAGCACAAGCAGCCTTCCCCTCAAAAGGCTCTTGAGCATGCACTAAGATACATCCAGGAGAGATCTTTGGCATTGCCCAAGTCAATTGGAAAAATGGATGTTCTGGGAGTCGAATGGATAACCCTTCGCTTTGCTCCAGGAGCAAAGCGAAGGGAAGTCACCTCGTCACCTGGGAGCGCGGTCGTCCCGCCCGCTGCGGGCAGAGGCCGCGCTCCCAGCGTAGGCGCTTTCTCAAGGATGTCTCCTGAGGGTGCGGCAGGCAACAGACAGGAGAAAACAAAAGGAGAGAATCGATGAATCTGACTACTGTGCTCGTCAATATCATTGGTCTAGCTACCATTGTCTGGATCGTATGGTACTTCTGGTTATATGAGAAAAAAGGGGTTGCAGCAACTGAACTCAGCGGAGTGCAGGACGTGCGCATTCGGGTAAAGGGTGGCTATGATCCTGACGTGATCGTGGTCAAGGCTGGTAAACCGGTGCATCTGCACTTCACCCGGGAAGAAGAAGCGCTGTGTAGCGAGATGGTAATCTTCCCTGAGCTTAATACCTCAGCTAAACTTCCACCCTTCCAGGAGGTCACAGTATCTCTCACTCCCCAACAGTCTGGCGAGTATAACTTTCAATGCCAGATGGGGATGTTGCGTGGGAAGTTGATTGCCAAATAAAGGAGGTGATGCGATGGATATTTGAACTGCTCTTCAGTGTAAACGGTGAAGGAAAAGGAATAGTTGTGAAACTAAAGAACCAGGAGAAAATAATGAAGCGATTCATGATTTTCAGTGTGCTAATAACACTCGTAACATTTACTCTGCCTCTGGTAACCGGAGCAGCCCAGCATCAGATGCGACAACAGATGCCGATGGGGAGCCAAACAGTGCAACCTCAATCTCCCACAGAACAACCACCCATGATGGGTGGTCAGGGGATGATGGGTCAAGGCATGATGGGGATGATGGAACAGATGATGCCCATGATGCAACAGATGATGGAGATGAGCCAGAATCCCAAAACTATGGGTCTGATGCTTCAGATGTGTGGAGAGATGATGAAGGCTCTGGGAGAAATCCTGATGAAATATGGGAAGATGATAGCCGAAGAGGCAGAAAAGGGCACGGAATAAGTTTTTATCCAGGGATGAGGGACACTGCGAGAGAGTGTCCCTACAACTCTGTTGAGGAGCAATTCCCCACCATTGGCTTTCATAAAACTCACGAGTCCTCGCTCACCAGCATTTTAATGTGAGTGCGGCGGCAAGCCGTCGTGGGTATGCTCGGCAATGTGATGATACTGTTCACCCGATTCAGCTAACGGATCGACATGGATGGTCGCGGACCCCAGATAGGGTAAGTGATGCAGGAGTCGATGATGGAGATCCTTGGCAATCGCATGCGCTTCTTCAACAGAGCGTTCTGGGTCTACGGCGATGTTGACTTCGGCATGGAGGCGATGTCCGATCCAGCGTGCCCGCACTTCGGTCACTTCCTGGATATCGGCGATATGCTGCACCGTATGCCGAATTTCATCGATGACCTCTGGTTCGACTCCATCGAGTAGACGGGTAAACACCACTTTCCCGGATTGCCACACAATACCGAGGATGGCAATGGTGATGAGGAGGCCGATAATCGGATCGGCAAGAGGGTAGCCCAGCCATACGCCAAGAGCCCCAAACAGAACGGCGAGACTCGTCCACCCATCAACTCGCGCATGATAGCCATCGGCAATCAGAGCCGCACTTCCGATTTCCTTGCCCACTTTGATGCGAAAGATCGCCACCGCTTCATTCCCCAGGAAACCGATGATCGAGGCCACCACCACGGTCCACAGATACAGTACCGGTTGGGGATGAAAGAAACGATCAATCGATTCATATCCGGCCACAATCGCGCTAAACAAGATGATGAAGACGATCACGACACCAGCCAGATCTTCCACCCGGCCATAGCCATAGGAAAAGCGTTTACTTGGCTTCAAACGAGCCAGGGTAAATGCAATCCACAGGGGGATAGCGGTTGCTGCATCGCCAAAGTTATGAATGGTGTCTGCGAGCAACGCCACACTGCCAGACAAAAGGACTACCATCACCTGTAACAGCGCCGTCACCATCAGGCCGATGAAAGACCACTTGATAGCCCATATTCCGCGTTGAGTAGTGATAATCGACGGATCGATTATGCCGTGAGTATGACCATGCCCTTCCTGATCGTGATGGTGAGAATGGCCATGGTGATGAGGAGCATCGTGAGAATGAAGTTTTCGAAACATGTAACAAAACTCCTTTCTGTTTCAGGACCACAACATGACTATACCCTCTCGCTCATGCTGAGTCCTTTGTTTCACCAGAGCTTGTCCTGATCTGATTTCCTCTCTCACTATACTTCATCCGCACTAACTTTTCAATAAAATCACCAAAGGGGGTGGCTAATATCCCCCTTCCAGATGGAGTCGACGGGCAATATTCCCCCACATGATCAACTCCACATCTTTTTTGGGTACTTTGAGTGCGGCCAGGATCTGGAGTTGGGTCTCCAGGATATCTGATCGAAACCCTCGGGGGAACCAGCTCGAGTCGGTGCCAAAGATGAGCCGTTCCGGTCCCACGGCTTGAAGAGTGCGGGCAAAGACTCCCTGCAGATCGAGGGAATAAGGGAGGTATTTGATCCAGCCGTTGGCGCTAGAAGTATCAATCGAGATATTCGGACAGTGGGCAGCAGCGAGCAGGGTTTCTCCAAAGTAACCAGCGCCAAAGTGGGGAATGATAAACTGCACCTGTGGGAAATCCCGCGCAGCCTTTTGGAGATCCAGAGGATTGGAATAGCGGGCATCGTCCTGCGAAGGGAGACCGAGGTGGGCGCCAATAGCACTCTGTAATAACCCAAAGTGCCAGAGGACCGGTACCTGGTAAGCAGCAGCCAGTTCATAAATGGGATAAACAATGTCATCATAGGCGTGGAAGCATTCCATGGCTGGAAACCCTTTGATTCCTCGGAGACCAAGGGTTCTTAAGGCATATTCCACCCGGTCAGACATATCAGGCTGATGGGGATCCACCCGGATATAGCCGATAAAACGCTCCGGGAAGGCGCACACTGCCGCAGCGACGGAAGTCTCATCCCCTACAAGACTGGTGAGAAGCACCATACGTTCGATACCATAGCGATCCATCTCCGTGACCCAGCGTGTGGCCAAGGACACCGGATCTTCGGGCGGGATCTCCCATCCCAGAGTTTCCAGGAGGGCCTGCCGATCTGTCACCAGTAGTCCGTGTCCCCGTTGCTGGACAAAGGCGGTAAAAAAATGTGCGGAGAAAAAGTGGACATGCGAGTCGATTATCCGAATGTCTCCATAGATCGTCTGCATCTTTCCTCCCTAGGTATCTGTTTCAAAGTTACCTTCTCCTGCCTATGACCTATTGCTGTATCAGTCCGTCGGTCCAGGTGATAGAGGCCCGGCAACGCACGAGGCCTTATGTCCGGTCATCTCCCCCCGTACCTCTGTCCAGACTAACCCTTCAATCCAGAATGACAGAAGCCCTAGAACAACGATTGTACCCAGGCTGGCCACGCGGATGACCAGTGCCATGCTCAGGGCAATTTCTGTTGGCACTCCATACCAACCGAGCGCCAGTACTGTTCCTGCCTCAAAGCTCCCGACAATCCCCAGAGACCCGGCGATCAGGGTGAGTGAGCCGAGAAATACCATCAGAAAGAGATAAGTCAGAGGGGAGAGGCTCACCCCGTACGCCAGACCGATGATATAGAGATGAGATGCGGCAAAGAGTTTATTGAGGACTGCAGAGCCAACGATGACTACCCACCGTCTCCTTCCTCGTGGCAGCGTAATCCCCGTGATAAAGGTAGTAGAAAGTGCCAAGAGGCGTTCACGTATGCGACCGGGGAGCGGCGCGAGGAAGAAAGTAAGAAAGGCAAGGGTTTTCTCTGGACGGAAGCGCAACCCTGCCAACACTGCAATCAACCCGAGATACAAACCGAGCACTACCTCTCCACCTCCTCGTAGTACTCCAGTTACCTGAGCCATATGAGATGGAAATGTGAGCCATACCAGCACCACCGCCAGGATTCCCAAGAACGTCAGTCCTTCGATCAACCGATCCACCACAATGGTTGCGAGCAAGGTACTAATGGGCATTCCTTCTTTTTTGGCTACCACATACGCGCGGAGAAAGGGGCTGATCTGGAGGAAAGGGAGGACATGGGCCAGGTGGCCGATCATAAAGGCGTTGTAGATCCGTATGAATGTGATCCACTTGAGTGAGGAGAGGATCTGTTGCCATTTCAGTACGGACCAGCACTCCCCTAAGGCAATGACCAGAGCCAGGGGGAAGAGATAGCGATAGTCCGCAGTCCGGAGGACCATGAGGAGTTGTGCTAGCTCGAGTTGTCGAAAAAGCAAGAACAGCACCATGCTGCTGAGGACTAACCCCAGTCCTAGACGCCATCGCATTGTCTATCTCTCCTTTTCACTGAAAGCGCCTGGTGCTTCAAGAATAGCCACTTCTCTCAGTTGCTCCCGAAAAACCAGCATCATCACAAAGATGATGAGCAGGGCACTAACCCCAAAAAAGAAGAGCGAGGAGTAAAGAGCAGTCGAGCCGATCATCTGCAACGAAGAGCTCGCTAGCTCGATGGAAGCTTCGTTGGTGATGACATCGGCTGAGCCTAACGTAGTTTTTATGGCGTAGGCTACCTGCCTGGCATACTGGATGGTGTCCACGGTGACAAAGAATTTTGAGATTCCTCTAGAGGCAAAGAGAGCTTTCATTTATTTCTAGATCCTGTTGTCTGCACAGGGTCTGCGGAAGCTCCAAAGATTTGGGTACCCAGGGCTTCGAGGAGTTCCTTACCCCGCTCATAGTCTGGATGGATACAGATGTCATTTTCTTCTCCAATGGTATGGATCGAGGCAATCTCCTGTTTGGTAAGACCCCGCCTCCGCTTCAGATGGACATTGCTTCCCGTCTCTAGAAATAATCCATACTCCTGGGCTACCTGTTCCAGCCGTTGCCATTTTTCCGGGCTCCACACCAACGGGGGAGCAAGGCGAAACGCCAATTTACTTCACCGCGTGCCGATGAAGGTATAATCCCCCTGCTGAAAAGTTTTGCGCTCCTGTTGGGCTCTATCCAGAAAGTTATCCATACGCTCCAGTTCTTTGAGAAACTGCTTGGCCTGTTCGAAGATTGCAACCATGCCTGTCTCCTTTCTATGCAAAATGTCATACTCATTACAGCTCGTCATAAAAGGGTATCCAAAATCGTTCAATCTTTAACAAGCATGTGACTGCTATGCAGATCATGATACTGGATACGGAATTGTGACGGGTTGTACTAATACCAATTCGCTATAGAAATGTAACAAACTCTCATAGCACTCTGAGCGCAGCGAAGAGTCTCTGACCGAGAGTCTTCGCTGCGCTCAGAATGACAAGAATGCGTGATGCTTAGGGCGAATTGGTATAATAAACCAACATGGTCCCTGCTACTAAGGAAAATCCTGGTATCTTAGCTAACTTTACACCAGGGAAGCCATCGACAAGGAAGCCGGGCTTTCCGGCATTGCCTGGATCTCTTGAGAGAGGGGATTGCCTCCGGCTTTCAGACTCTTGGAATCCGGAAGCACACAAGGATTCACCTCTAGCAGAGCAGGAATCTGTGCCAATCCCCTCCCCACATACCCTCCAGAGAAGAAAAAGACCAAAAGCAGAAGGCTTCCCACAAACACTTTCTTCGGAAAACAAGGCCATGTCTCTGGCTTGTCTACCAATAATCGTTGGATGCGTTCTTCCGGGGATAGGGCTCCCTGTAATCCCGGTGCGAAGAGAGAAGACCACCGGGCATGGTACACCTGCAGGAGCTTAATCTGAGCCGAGGCCACATCCAGCGGGTTTCCTAACGCTTCGGAAGCGGCATCATCTGCCGCCTTTTCTATTGCGATGAAGAAGAGATTGCGTAAATAAGACGCCAGAGGGAAAAAGAAGAGCCATTTGGTCAGGCTTTCCACAATTACCTGGCGTAACGGGTCACGCTGTCGGTAGTGAAAACACTCATGGTAGAGCAGAGCGAGCAATTCTTGTCGATTCAGAGTATCCAGTAGATGCCTCGAGAGGTAAATTTGGGGAAAGAAAAATCCCATTGTAAAACCACTTTCCGGCAAATGATCCTGAAAAACATGCACCTCCGGTAGATGGGGAGACAACATTCTCACCTTCTCTGACCAGAGAGACTCTCCACCTGGAAGGGGAGCAGATAGACTCCGTTGCAGGCATCTTACCGAACGGAAAACCCTGTAGAGAAAGGTGGTAGCATTGAGAAACCCCAGGAGAAAGAGACCAAGGGAGAGTGTCAGAAAAAGATACGGCAAATGGAGTAAATGGTCAGGAGCAAACAAGGAGAGCGGTACGGCGAGCTGTCGTACCAGATAGATGACCAAGCCCCCTGCTCCAATTCCAAGGACTAGAAGTGCATAAAAAGCCAAATTAGCAAGCCTCGCCTGCAGACGCTTCCTCCTCATGCGGTTTCCTTTCTGCTGTTTTCTGGCGTTGTTTTTCCTGGAGAAGACGACGCAAATACTCCAGTTTTTCGATATCGATTTGATCTAAGAGATCCACAAAGGAAGAAATCGCCAGGTTACCATAGCTGTCTAACATCCCCTGCCAAACGGTCCGGGCTATCTGGCTGGCAAATTCCTGTTGAGAGTAAAGGGGACGATAGATATAGACGCTATCCTGCTTGGCTTTGTCCAGTAACCCCTTTTCCACCAGGCGATTCATCACCGTCATGACAGTATTAAAGGCGATACTACGGGTTTGGCTAAGGGCTTGAACCACCTCCCGAACGCTTGCTTCCCCCTGCTGCCAGAGGACCTGCATGATCTCGGTTTCCAGGTCCCCGAGTACAGCGGTAAGCCCTTTGTGGTGTGGTTTAAAATGGAAAGTAAACTTTTTGTGTCGCATTTGCGCCCCCTCATATCGCGGTATACTTTGTGGTAGCTCCTTCCCTGCGCCTTCTCAACCCCCTTCCATAGCCTTCCTGGAAAAGATGGTTCTCTCTTTGCCAGAGGAGGTCTTTGACAGGATAATCGGCGCATTCTGCAATTCTCTTCTATAAAATATACTACACAGTGTAGTGCATGTCAAGAAGCAGGAGATCCACCACTATTTCGAAAAGGGAACGAGAGGAAAACGTGTAAACCAGCTACACTTATCAGCAATCCTCCAGCCAGGTAAAAGGGAAAGTGCAGGGTATACCAATCAGCCAGGGCTCCGAGTCCCAAGGGTCCGACGATCATTCCGATATCGGTATAGAAGCGGAGTATGCCGATACCGGTGCTCTGTAACTCTGCTGGGAGGCAATCCCCAAGCATCGTAGTCGGTAGCGTACTCACCACTCCGGCACTCATTCCCAGGGCAAAGCTCAGGAGACCTAGCCGGATCGGATCCACAGCAAAAGGAACGATCAACAGGCTGAGTCCATAGCAGAGTAGACCTGGAATAAGCACACGTCTTCGGCCCACTGTATCCGAGAGCGTTCCACCGAGGTAAAGGGGTAGCGCATTTGCCAGGGCGCCCATACTGACCAAGAACCCAATCACCCCAGGAGAGAGCCCTCCCTCTTCGGCAAGATAGACCAGGTAAAGAGAAACCATCAGGCCTGTCTGCACAGCAAAAAGACTGAAGCTGGTGAACAAAAGGAGGATGCTTTCATAGTGCCAGAGGATCTCTCCCCAGTACTGGGTTTCCTCAACCAGGGCTACTCTGCTATTCCTCTGCCCCCCTTTGTCCTGAGAGGGAAAAAAGCCCCAGCAAATTAGTCCCCCGACAAAAGCACAGGCGGCCTTCAAAAAGAAGGGCACCTGTAGACCAATCAGCACAGAGATCCACCCGCCGATCGTAGCCCCAACGACTGTCCCTCCCATCTCACTCAGGAACAATACTCCCACCGAACGCCCCCGGTGTTGGGCAGTGGTATCGATGGTAATCGTCGTCGCCGTGGTGATGAACAGGGCCCAGCCAACACCAGTCAGAGCACGGAACAGAAGGAACACAGGATACGCATCGGTTATACCACTACCAAGGTCAAGCAAGCCCACAAGGAGTAACCCCCCCACCAGCAGATACTTGCGTCCAATCCGGTCCATTAAGATGCCTGTGGGAAGATCGGCGAGGAGTTTGCCCAATCCAAAGGCAGCGGGAATCCAGGTAACACGCCGGTACTCTCCTCCGAATATGGCATCCCCTTAACCTTGCCAGATCCAATACCAGAGCTGATACAAAGGATGTGCAGGGGTATAACCAGGACGAAAGCCGAACAGGGCAAAAAACCCGGTCACCAGCAGCCCAGAAATCATTGCTGCTCCTAAAAGGAGTAACGCAATTTTGTAGCCCTCTTTCTTCCCGAAGTAATCGGTATAGGCCCGTATCATGGGTGGATGTATGAGGCTGGCCAGGACAAAACTGACAATACCCGGGTAGTTCAACACATAGGCCTTGAAGAGACTCGCAGTGAGGGGGAGATTTCCCAAAGGCGGTACAAAGAGGATTATGGCTAACAGAGGAGCGATCAGCACATTGAATAGATCAGCCAATACTCCGCCTCCCCCGAAGGTTCCCAGGTCAATCCACCAGGGCTCCAGTCCTCCGGCCAGCACAAATCCCCTCAGGAAAATACCTAGCAAGGTATTCAAACCGAAGCGTCGGAACTCTCTACCGATATACTTTACCACCTGCCACCATCCCTGAAAAGAGAAGAGCAGCGAGGTCCAGGAAGGGACAGCAGGGTAGTAGGTCATGAGCGCCTGTAGGGTAGCCTCTAGAGAGGTAACACTGTCTTGTCGGCTCTCGGGATGAGTGGGAAGGGAGATGGAGAGGATGCCGGTCATCAGCAGGATCATCAGGATACCTCCTAGCGCTTGACCGAAGGCAAATTCCAGGCCCAGTAGTAGATTCAAAACGGCGAGAAAATAGATCACCAGAGAGTGGCTAGCGATGAGAAATACCAAAACTCCCAGTGAGGAGACGCCCCCCTCCAAAAGGATACGGGCGGTCTGGAGACTAGTCTTCCGATGTGGCGAGCTGGTTATCCCTAGAAGAGTAGCAGTCCAGAGAGTGGTGAAAGAAGAATGCTTGCCTCGCAAGAGTCGTTCCGCCGCTGTCTGGCGATAGCGGAGGGTAAGAAACGCGGACAGCAAGATCCCTGGAATCCAGATCCAGAAGAAGAGCATGAAGAGTAACAGATCATAGCCAAAATAGATACCTTTTCCGAGAAATGCTCCCATTGTTTCCTCCTCATCCGCTCAGTACACAAAGACGAAAATTTCTCTCTCGTTTGCCTCTCCAGCAAATACACCACGGAGGCACAGAGGACACAGCCACTTCTTTAGTTGAGGCGAAATTCTGCAATGGACAGTGCCAATGGCAGTTTTTTCTCCTCGAGTACCTTGCCTACAATGGTAACTACTTTCCCTTCCACGTTCTCCACCTGCTTCAACTGAGCCAGTTGCTCGTTGTCCGCTAAACGAAAGAGCTGGCCTGAGCCGGTCACTTTCAGAGAGAGCTGCCCATCCTGGGTGATGATCTCTCCCACCGCCGTAATCTCGATGTCGCGAGGGGTAAATCCTGATTTTACCACCGCTTTTCGCAAGCGTTCCGGATCCAGTTCTTGCTCAGGGACCAGGGTAAATTCCGCCATCGCTTTTTCTAAACTGACCGTGACATTCTGCACGCCTTCCAGGCGTGTGAGGGCCTTTTGGACCCCGTAAGCTCAAACCGGTCATATCATGCCATCGACCCCCATCCGCACTTGCTGAATTTCTGCCTGGCTCAGGGTGGGGAGTGCTAACAACACCAGGAAGAGCCCAGCGAGCAGCCAGAGGCCTGTTTTATACGCTCTCAGATGTGTCATCGTTTTTCCCTCCTGCACTATAGTAGTGAATAATCTGCAATGACATATGCCTCTTTGTCCTTCTCAAGGTCCCATAGATCCACCTCCTCTCTTCCATTGGTGAAACCTTAGAAAATATACCGCAGCCCAAAGAGGAGCGCATAGTCCGTCTTGAGCGGATCAGGCCCCGCCCGTGGGTCCTCATTGAGATCCTCGAAGATAGGCACCTGTCCGGAGACTTCTAACACCAGATTTCCACCTAGGGTGGGGAGTGGTGGCGTAATGAACTGGATGCCGGGAGACAACAAGAGGGTATGCCCCCCAGTATTCCCCAAGGCTAGTCCGTTGCTTTCATTCCGCTCCGCATATTCTCCGTTGAATTCCACCAGGAAGGTCACCTGTGAACCAGAGAGAATACGCTGGGGAAAGATCTGGTATTCCAGAGCCAGGTCGTAGTTCACCACATTGCCAAAGCGAAAATCGTTCGCCTCGGAATTGATGGTATAGGTCACCCCGCCCTCGATGCCAATCGCATCCTGGACATAGGTACCGGCCAGTCCCAAAAACCCGGAGACCGCTCCCGTACCAGGCTGAAGCGGCTGGGGGAGTCGCTCCCCATTCTCCTCCTCGCTGGTCGAGCCGGAGGGGAGTTGCAACCCACCAAACGCGGCAAGACCGCGGGTTCCCCGCGGAGTATCCCGACTCCAGAATCGGTATTTGCTAAAGAGACGGATATCTCCCAGCCCACTCGATTCCAGAGTGATACGCCGTCCGGTAGCCGGATCCCTCATCTCTAATTCCTTGTGGACATATGGAATCGCCAGACTTACGGTCAGATTCGTCAGGAGTGAATAGTTTAAGATAGTAGGAACGGCAAAGACATCCAGGTCCCGATCATCCCGGCTTTTCCGGACGAATTGGGCAAAAGACCGGAGGGCTGTCCCTTCGGTGAAGGTCGTTCGGGCATTCACTCCCTGAATACTAGCTGCTTCCACGGGGGGGAAGGTAAGCTCCCCATATCCTAAAAGCAAGGTGAGTACGCCAATTAGTAGTAGAAAAGCAATCACTCTCCAAAACGTTGTAAGCATCGTGTGCCTCCTTCCCGAGATCCCTCATCGACCATAGCAAGAGACAGACAAACAGCGATTTCTCTCGACTCCTTTCTCTTCTCTCCTTTAGAGACAGGGACCGAGATACCGATGTCTGGCCGCCCCTAATGGGAGAGACACCGCAGGTAGCCTAGCAGTCTCTTCTGGCAGGGTCTCTTGTCGTTTTGAGGGCTCTTCGCCCTGTTTCACTGCAACCGGTTTGGCTCCTGGCCGTGTAGGAAGCACACAGCCACCCAGTACCAAGAGCACCAGGGCAAACAGAACATATCTCTGCATGAGCTCCTCCGCATCGAATACGACCGAGTCTTTCTCCTTTCCTCTCTTTCCGGTAATCTCTTTGCTATTTTGGCCAGAGCGCCCGGTGTCATCGGAAAGGCATCAGGACAAGGGGCCCCATATGGGGCCACCGGTGTATCTCTCGCCTGTGGTGAGCTGCCTTGTCCGCCTCGTCGCCAGCTCCACCAAGCAGCGGCTCCCTAACCGTTCGAAGATCACGGCTGTCCCATCGGGAGAGAAGGCCGGCTGGACGTCGTAAGCATCTGTTTCCGTGAGCCGGATGGGCTCACCTCCACACTTCAGGGGCCACACTGGGGTTCCCAATCTTCACATGCCCACGGATCAACGGTTGGCGGGCCGTCCCGTCGGCTCGCATCCGGTCAATTCCATACAGCTTACCTTCTTGGATGTGAAACGTAATCCAGCCGGTCGGAGATAAGGCCCCGGATGTTACCGGCCGTTGCTGGGACGACTCCTTCCCTTCCGTACTCCCACGGCTCGGCCCAACTGCTTCCAGAAGAAATGCCCCTGCCATGAAAAGAAATGCTCTCCGGTCCAGATCACCCATCGTTTGCTCCTTCTATTGTTACTCATTCCCCGGAGTGGAGCGTAGAGTCGTCCATTTGATTCCGGTATCTCGCATCCAATCACCTGGAAAGGAAGCCATATGACAATCATATTGACGATCCTTACATTCCATCACTCATCTCTCCGGGCATCCCACCCATGACATCCTTCATATACGCGGCAATGATCGGCCTGAACAGCTCATGAAACCAGGGCACGGTCGAGGGGATAATGGAAGAGGTCAGCAGTGTCTCTTCGATAAAGGTTCGAACACCGACGAGTGAGGCCAGGCCCGCCAGGAGATACCACATGGCTGTCACGATAAGGGCAGCAAGGACCGCCGAGCCGAAGAGGAGCAGCACGATTCGGAAGGTAAGAGCCTTCCCCAGGAGCCGTCGATAGACACCCACCGTATCCGGATGGAGGACTGTGGCCACAAAGAAACCGACCAAACCGGCATAAGTCACAAACTCCGTCTTCCACAGCCAGCTCGCCACAAAGATGTTTAAGACCGGAACCATAAAGGTAATGATACCGAGGAGCGGACCGATAATAGCGTTCACCAGATGTCCCACCACTCCCTCTCCTAGATGGAGATCGAAGAAGGACTCGCTCCGACCCCAGGCGGCCAGAAAACCACCCAGGAGGATTCCTAGCAGGATAGGGACAAAAAGCATCTTGACGTCTCGCCCCAGGAAGCGGATGACGTCAAGCCAGCCTCGCAGAGGCTTGAAGCGGACTTTCCCATTCAGGGCCACGCTAGTATCCTCCGATATAGGTCGGTCGGTGGATTGCGAGAGGGCCTGTTGCCACAATGTCTCAGGGATGAACCACCGGAAGCCCTGCTGCACAAAGGTGATCATGAGGAGAACCGCGAGGACGTGGCCAAGGGTGATCTGGGGACCGTTGTTCACCGTGATGAGGAGAAAGAAATAGAGCGTCAGGTTGTAGCTGGAAATGAGGTACACGAAGGCTGTAGGCAACGGTACGCCATGTCGGAGCAGTTCCTGAAACGTCGCCAGATTCGACCGCCAGTCCGGAGGGCCGGTGATCCCGAGGACGATGGCGGAGAGCACAGAGGGACGATCCGTGCCAGGATGCGTCAGGATCCGGGCCTTCTGCCCCAGATAGACGAAAGCCTGCAGCAGGGCCGACCCGAGGAAGGCATTATAAGTCAGCAAGGGAAAGGGCCACATAATAAACGGGTGTCTGAAGAAGTTGACCGTCCAGAAGAGCCAACTGGAGAAAAACTCCTGCTGGCTGTTCAGAAACTGGGCCAGCTTGACGAAGAGCATATACATGAGCTATCTCCTATATATTTACTCCGACCCTTACCCCCCTCGCCGGAAGATCGCGCCAGGGTCGCCGAACGGCGGGCTGACCTCTTTCTTCTGGGGTGTCCTCTCGTCAGCATCGTCCATCGCAGATATTTGACTATAACACTCTGTCTAACGGTCCTTACCGCTATCGTTGCCCACCCGGCCAGGTCAACATCGGCATATTGATCACCACACCGGGTTGCTCGATCGTCACCGCTCCTTTAGTTTCAGCCTCCTGGACTTCGGTGGCCGATGTTAATTCACGAGCAGCCTGCTCATCCTTCCAGGTGACCAGGTTGAGCGCTCGCAGCGGGCTATACCCCTCTGACTCCGATGGGCTATCAAACACGTCTGGCTGGAAACCCAGTGGTCCATTCCCTTTGATACCATTTTTGAAGACATAGACATTTGCGAGCATCGACTCAGGAGCCTGAGCAAGCGCTGGCACGACCAGGACAGGTGAACCCATCATGTCGGTCAAGATCTGGGCGATCTTGGGATCGGAAGTTTCGGTGTGTATGAAGCGAATCTCCTGACCTTCGGTATACCCTTTGACTGGTGGTACTGTCGGTCCCGTTGTAGATGCCATATCCCTGGGTTGCTGGGCCTGCGTCGGCGCAAGAAACGTATAGGTCAGCACGAAACCGGCCATGATGACGGCCACCAGTGCGGTGACGATCAGGTTGCGGGTCATGTCTCCCATGTTATCCTCCTTTTATGCATCGATAAAATTAGGACTTACCGGATGTGGAAGCCTTGGGCGATAATTGCCTCGCGAATGCCCTCTGGCTCGACCATCCCCTCGCGATACCTCACCGTGACAACCTGTTTAGCGGGATCGCCGATCACCTCCTCTATACCGTCCAGCTTCTGAACTGCCTCCCTGATCGAGGCGAGGCAGTGCTCGCAGTGCATGTTGGCGATCCGGAATGTCGTTTGCGTGGTGGGGCCACGACGTGGCTTGGGCAAGAGCCGTCCGGCAAAGGAATTGGTCAGTACCGTCGTGACACTGGCGACCATGGCGATCATGGCCCAGACCGGGTGTACCAGCCCGGTGACGGCGAGGGGCACACCGATACCGTTGAAGGTAAAGGCGAGCCAGAGGTTTTGCACTGTCTTCCGGTAGGAGGACTTGCCGATATGGTAGGCATCCACCACTGCGCTCAGCCGCTCGCCGATCAGCACCACGTCAGCCGACTCGATGGCAATGTCGGTGCCGGCACCGATGGCGATCCCCACGTCGGCTTGCATGAGGGCTGGCGCGTCATTGATGCCATCCCCGACCATCATAATCCGATGCCCTTGGCGCTGCAGATCCCGCACCACTTCCGCCTTGTCCTGGGGTAACACTTCCGCACGATATTCGGTCATCCCCACCTGCTCGGCCACTGCCCGTGCGGTGCGGGCATGGTCCCCGGTCAGCATCACCGGTTCCAGTCCGGCTGCTTGGAGGCGCTCAATAGTTTCCCGAGCGTCGGCCTTGAGCTGGTCGCCAATGGCGATCAGACCGGCCAGGTGGTCATCCACGGCGAGGGCTACCACGGTGTTTCCCGCAGCCTGGAGTGCCTCTAACTGCTCGTATGCCTGTTCGAGGTGCACCCCTTTTTCCTCAAGAAATCGTGGGTTACCCACCATGACACGGTGTGCTTCAACCGTCGCTGTCACCCCTTTGCCAGGCGTGGATTGGAAGTCGATGGCTGGTGGAATTTCGAGTTGTTCCGCTTCGGCTGCAGCTACCACGGCCCGAGCCAGCGGGTGCTCAGAGGTACGCTCGGCAGCCGCAGCCAGGCGTAGCACTTCGTCCTGATCGTATCTGGTCAGGGCTATTATGTCCCGCACGACCGGCTCGCCGCGGGTAATTGTGCCTGTCTTGTCCAGGACGACCTTCCGTACCTCTTTGAGCACCTGGAAGGCCTCGGCGGATCGCATCAAGATACCCCGCTCCGCTGCCCGCCCTCCGCCATGGATCATGGCCAGCGGCGTGGCCATCCCTAAGGCACAAGGATATCCCATAACCAGCACCGCCAGAGTGGCGAAAATAGCTCGTGTCCAGTCCGCAGACCCGGTCACCAGCCAGGCGCCAACGGTCCAGATCAGGATAGCAAGACCAGCAAAGCCAAGCACAGCGGGCACATAGACTTCGAGGACACGATCGACGAGCGCCAAAATCGCAGGTTTAAGCGCCCGCGCCTCCTCAACTTGCCGGGCCACCTGCTGGAGGAAGCTCTCTGCACCGACCCGTATCACCCGCACCAGCAACGTACCGGTCTGGTTCACCGACCCGCCGATCACCTCGTCACCGACTGTTTTCTCCGCGGGGATCGATTCGCCGGTGACCAGGCTCTGGTCCACCCCGGAGGTCCCTTCGACTACTTCACCATCTACCGGAATCGATTCCCCAGGGCGGATACGGACCAGATCACCAGGCTGGACCTGTTCGATCGGCACCTCGGTCTCTCGACTGTCACGCACCACACGGGCGGTAGGCGGCACGAGTGCTAGAAGCTTGCGCACGGCTTGGGAACTACGGGTGCGGACCAGGAGCGAGGTGTAGCCGGAGAGCAGGTGGTAGGTGGTGACAAAGACCGCCACCGCAAAGAAATCCGTGAGTGGAAAGTCTGGAAAGATATAGGCTAGAAATCCACCACTGAGTCCAGCAAAAGCGCCAAACTCTAGCAGCACGTGCTGGTTCAGGATACCACGGCGGAGACTGGCCCAGGCCATAGTCAGGATGTGCCAGCCTGGTCCAAAGATCGTGGAGAGAGCCAGGGTGGGCATAAGCCAAAGCAGAAACGGCCACGCAGCAGACGGTAACACTTCCAACCACATCAGGAGCATCGGGCTCACCGCGATAAGAGCGAATCCTGCAGCCAAAAGCAGGTTATTGCGCTCACGCCGCAGCTCCGCTTCCTCTTCTGCAAAGGAGCGTACCTTCTCGGCATCGCGGACCGTGTACCCCAGATCAAGCAGCGTTTCCTTTAGCTGGGTCGGGGTGACCTGCGCCGGATCGTACTCAATCAGCGTTTCTTCATGAGCGAGATTCACATTTGCACTATAGACCCCCTCCATCCGCTCCAGGGCCTTCGTGATACTGGCCACGCAGAAAGAGCAGGACATTCCCCCCACTTTGAGCTGCAACTTCTCCCTTTTCTCCGTCTGGGCTACTGCATCGTTTCGCTGGCCGGAGTTACGGAAACTCATTGGCTACCTCCCTCTGCGGTGACCTGGTACCCGAGTTGCTCTAGCTTCGCCTGCACCTGTTCTAAGTTGACCTGGGTAGGATCGATCGTCACCACCACCTGCTGGGTGTCGGCCCTGGCCTGCACCTCCTGGATACCCGGAAGGCGGCGCAGTGCGGTGCCAATCCGCTGCTCGCAGTTTTCACAATGGATCTTTTGTACCCCGACTACCATAAAATTAATGGTATGTGGCATGGTGATACTCTCCTTTCCTTGAGATAATGAATGTCGCTTAGCTCTCTTTCTCGCTCTCAGCGATCAGCCGTCAGCGATGAAGAGTGCTCAGCAGTCAGCACTCAGCGCTCAGCGACGGCGAATTCGCTGATTGCGGAACGCTAGAAGCTAATTACTCTTCAAAGCTGAACGTTGAAAGCTCTTCAATACAAAGAGCATACATTTGTGTCCCTTGAATTGTCTGGATACTTTTTATGATACACCCTCCAGTATACTGGAAGGTCAAGAGGCAAATTTCTCCCCTTCACCTCCTCTCTTTTACTACCATCCCTCGCCGCACTGGTGTACCTTACCAGTGCCAGCCACTGGCGATGCCATAGGCCCCGATAAGCAGCAACGTGCTGCCGGTAAGATACGACATGTATGGCCGTAAGGCACTCAGTTGTTGCAGTCTTTGCTGCCAGCCACGCCAGGCGGCCAGCCCGATCAAGGGGGCAGACATGGCCACGCCGAATACAAACATCTCGACAAAACCGCCAGCAGCACCCAGGGGCAGGCTACGGGCTACCAGCGCCCCCAGCAACGGTGTGGCACAGGCCGGGGCGCTTAGTCCGAAGATCACCCCCAACAGCAAGGCGACTGAGCGTGCCTGTTGCAGGCGTCCAATGCTGAAACTCGGCAGGCGGGACAGGTACTTGCTCCAGCCTACCAGCACCAGCATGCCCAGGAGGACGAACACGCCCCCTAGTGTCATGATGTACCAGCGCTGCAGCACCAGCACAGCGCTACCAGCAGTTCCGGCGGCGGCACCAATCAGGCCTAGAAACACACCGCGTGACAGGGTAAAGGTAATTACCTCTCCCACACGCCGCCAGGCCGACAGAGGCATTATATAACTGAGGAACAGTGCATTGGCCCCCAACGAGCAGGGTTCAAGAAACCCTAACAATCCTAGGCCAATTGGTGTCAGCAAGTTAGGTACCATATGTCATCCCTCTAAGGTTTCCACGATTGAGACCGCAATGGCTTGACATGTTTCCAGGGTGGGTGTCGCAGAGGTAGTCACCCTGGGCAGCTTTTCCTCCACTCTTCGCACTGTCTAAATTATACCCCTTCCAGTGGACTGGAAAGTCAAGGGAAAAAAATCTTTCTCATCTGTCACTTGCACAGGGCAATGCTGAAAACCGCTCTACGCGCGGATGTCAAAGCCAGGCTTGTCCAGCTTGATAGAAGAGGGTTATGAGAGTTCCGAGAAGGCCTGGAAGGGAGAGTGGTGTCCCATCTTTCGATGGCCAGGAGAATCCTCAAGGAGGAGAGAAAGAACAGTTATACAGGGCAGGAGGGGATGAGAGTGTGAGCGTAGGGGTACATGCTGGGAAACAGACCAGGATTGGTGCTCCCATCCAGCTCACAAGGCGTGATCGCCCCCCTCGTGCAGTAACAGTATAATGATCATAAGATAGCCAATAACAAGCCCAAGGAAAAGATTTACAAAGACAAACGGAAAAAGTGATTGGATGGAGAAGAAAGAGCAAAGCCTGGCTAAAGAAGCATCGAGCGGCCACAGCAGACCAGGTGATCAAACCCCTTAACCCAAGACTCCGAGGGTGGGCGAGCTCGT
>FWWM01000816.1_pt1 | contig 101493 bp, 97 predicted proteins | sample 2228351 | NCBI WGS metagenome assembly FWWM01 (sample SAMEA103939774, study PRJEB20133) | metagenome
AGCAAAATCGTGCCGCCCAAGCCCGTACAGCCCGCATCGCTGCCCCTGCGGCAACTTGATCAGCGTTTCCTTAGGTCTCCAAACCGATGATCTGCGTCAGGGTGCGGCGCGATGGAGGCAAGGTGGTGATGTTGAATCAGAGGCATGTCGCTGGGCAGTCGAGAAGATCACGTTAAACGCAGCAGAAGCAGCCTGAATGCAGTGGCATTGGAATGATTACCGAAAACTGCGCAGCAATGAAGAGGTTCCCCTGACGCGCAAGGCGTCCGGCACGAGTCATGGGAGCAACCGTTCGTCGGGTCAGCTCAATGTCCACTGCTCTCTCGCACATGCACGCGCGCGCGCGTAGAGCGGCGGTGACGTTCGTCGGCCGAGCGACGTTGGTGGTTGCGCGCAAGAAACTGACGGCGGCAAGCTTGGAGCTTTCCGACAACAACGCGCCAACCGTGCGCCATCGACACGATGCGACTGACGAAGACCGAGCGGTTGTACGACTACCCGGCCAAGACAGTGAGGGACCTATTCCGAAAACACTACCGGAGCGGGTTCGACGCCAAGACCGCGGCAGCATGCCTTGGCGTCTCTGTCCCAGCCGCGAGCAAGCTCATCCGTCTGGCCGTGGCCGACGGCCGCTTGCAGGCGTTGCCCGTCATGAAGGGGTGGTACGCGCTGACGACGACCGGCAATCAGCTCGCCCTCGCAACGTTCCGGCACCCGATCGAGCGTGCAAACGCCGCGCAGAGCCTGCAGGCGTTTCTCCAAAGGGTGAAGGAAGTGGACTCCAACCCGCATTACATGTTCGGCGTCGCACGGGTGGCCTTGTTCGGCAGCCTGCTTGCCGGCGCGGATGAGGTCTCGGATGTCGATGTCGCCATCGAACTTACGCCGCGTACGCCCGACCGCGATTACCTGAAGCGGATGCACGAGCGAGCGGACATTGCCCGCGCGAAAGGCGTGTCGCTGCGGGACTCGTACGCCGTCTTGACTTGGCCCAGGGAAGACGTGATCAGGGCGTTGAAGGGAGCGGACCGCCGTATCAGCGTGCATGGCTTTGACGACCTCATCGGTCTTGGCTGTCCTTACAAGATGCTGTATCCGACGGAGTTGTCCTCGCACGCACCATGCCGCAGGTCGACCGGGCACGATGCGCGCCGTCGTCTCTGCGCTCCGTGCTGCGGCGATCCTGCTCGTAATGCAGCAGCTCAAGTGCGGCGCGCTTCTGTTCCACCCCATGCGGGCCCGCGTAGTGATCGGTTACGGTGCCATTCACGTGGCCGAGAATGGAGGCGATCAGTTCGCGTGCGACACCGGCTGTCCGCAGACGTTCTGCCACCCCGTGCCGCAGCGAGTGGAAGACCAGTTCCCGCGGCAGATTCAGGCGCCGCAGGACGCGATTGAATCGCTTCGAGGCCACGGGCGCAGGCCGCTCGAACGGCGCGTCGCCCCGCGACTTGAGCCACGCCTCCAGCTCCGCCGCAATGGCGGTCGGCACGGGCACCGTGCGTGCGCTGGACTTGGACTTCAGCGACCTCCCGTCGTGGGGCTGCAATCGGAGCAGGAGACGCTGCCGGTCGTCGCGCGATACGTCAATCCTGCGCAGCCCGGTCAGCTCGCCCAGCCGGCAGCCCGTGTATGTCGCCAAACGAGTCAGCAGGTGTGTTTCAGGGTCGTCTGCCAAGGCGGCGAACACGGAACGCAACTCTGCGTCGGTGAAGCCGCGACGTTCGATCTGCGGCGATTCGTCGGGCAAGGCGATCCTTTCCGCAGGATTGCGGTCGAGCCAACCGCGTTCGACGCACCAGCGCAGGAACGTCCCGACCAGCCGCATGCGTTTGACCAGTGTGCCGCGCGCGATGCAACCCACAGCGACTCCCTTGCTTGCGTTGGGCGCCTCGCGTGCCCATTCGTCACGAACGCGCACGAGCATGGGGCGGCTGATCGCGCAGACCTCCGTATCGCCACCGAGTGCGGCGATGAGCCTCCGCCCCACCGACCGGATCTCCACGAGCGTACGCGCGGCAACGCTTGCCTTGCGCTCGACTTCGAACTCCTGCCAGGCGTCACGCAGAGACATCGACCGGCCCGAAGCGCCGGCCACAACCGCGGCCACGGGATGCCGCAGTCGCAGCGGCGAACTGCGCGCAAGATCCGCAGCGGCGTCTCGCGCGGCAAGCAGCGCTGTGCCGAACCTCCGCGCGGCTTCGTGCGGTGACAGGACTCCGGTCCGAACGTCGCGCACGATGCCGTCGACGGCAGCAGACATGAGCGCAGCGAACGGCGCGGCTGCCCTTCGATTGTCGACGGGGAGCCGATAGCGAACCGCCCGCTGGCCGCAGACCGCGGCAACGTCGGCGGGAAGAACAAGGCGGAAGTACAGGTGCCCTTCGCGGGCTTCGAGATACCGCATGGCAACTCCGTTTGCACACGGATTTGCACACGCGATGGGGACCAGAAAAGCGAAAGCCCTGAAGAATCAGGGCCTTCGGAATGATTGGCGCGCCCGGCAGGATTCGAACCCACGACCCCTTGGTTCGTAGCCAAGTACTCTATCCAACTGAGCTACGGGCGCGAGGCGGCGGATTGTACATGAAGGCCGCCGCTTCGAGCGACGCGCTCGGCGTCCGAGCGCGGAGTCGACTCGCGATGATGAGCAAAGCCCGCCTGCGGCGGGCTTTGCGAACTGGCGGAGACGGACGGATTCGAACCGTCGATGCAGGTTTTTGCCCGCATGCTCCCTTAGCAGGGGAGTGCCTTCGACCTCTCGGCCACGTCTCCAAACTCGATACAACTCACTCCGCAACCCGACGGACGGATTGCTCGCGAATCGCTCAGGCGATTCGCTCGTCCCTTCGCTTTCGCTCCGGGACCGCCGTCGGCTTCGCCTCCGGCGTCCTTCGCACGCGTCCTTTCGGTCGCGTGCTCGTCGAACCGTCGATACGGGTTTTTGCCCGTATGCTCCCTTAGCAGGGGAGTGCCTTCGACCTCTCGGCCACGTCTCCAAACTCGATACATCCCACCTTGCAACCCGACGGACGGACTGCTCGGGCATCTACGATGCCCTCGTCCCTGCGCTTGCGCTCCGGGACCGCCGTCGGCTTCGCCTCCGGCGTCCTTCGCACGCGTCCGTTCGGTCGCGTGCTCGTGCGCGCGAACCGCGCTGCCGGCGCAGTTTAGTCCGCGTGCGTTGATCGGGCAACGAATCGGCGGAGCCTCAGGCCGTCTCGTGTTCGAGGCCGAAGGCCTTGTGCAGCGCGCGAACCGCGAGCTCCATGTATTTGTCCTCGACGACGACCGAGATCTTGATCTCGCTGGTGGAGATCATCTGGATGTTGATCCCTTCCTCGGCGAGCGTGCGGAACATCAGGCTGGCGATGCCGACGTGCGAGCGCATGCCGATGCCGACGACCGACACCTTGGCGATCTTCGGGTCGCCGACGATCTCCTTCGCGCCGACGTGCGCCCTGACCTTCGCGGCGAGCACGTCCATCGCCTTGGCGTACTCGTTGCGGTGGACCGTGAACGAGAAATCGGTCATCCCGTCCACACTGATGTTCTGCACGATCATGTCGACGTCGATATTCGCTTCGGCGATCGGACCGAGGATCTGGTACGCGATCCCGGGACGGTCGGGCACGCGCGTCAGCGTAATCTTCGCCTCGTCGCGCGAAAACGCGACGCCGGAAATGACGGCCTTTTCCATCTTCGTGTCTTCCTCGAAGGTGATCAGCGTGCCCGAGTTGGCTTCCTCGGCAAGCGGCATGTCGGGGTCGGTCAGGCTGGACAGCACGCGCAACGGCACTTTGTACTTTCCCGCGAATTCGACCGAGCGGATCTGCAGCACCTTCGAGCCGAGGCTCGCCATCTCGAGCATCTCCTCGAAGGTGATCGTGTGTAGCCGGCGCGCCTCGGGGACGATGCGCGGGTCGGTCGTGTAAACGCCGTCGACGTCGGTATAGATCAGGCACTCGTCGGCGCGCAGCGCGGCGGCGAGCGCGACGGCCGACGTGTCCGACCCGCCGCGGCCGAGCGTGGTGATGTTGCCGTGCTCGTCCACGCCCTGAAAACCCGCGACGACGACCACATGCCCCGAGTCGAGATCGGCACGGATCTTCTTCTCGTCGATGTCGATGATGCGCGCCTTCGTAAACGCGCTGTCGGTCAGCACGTGAACCTGCGGGCCGGTGTAGCTCTTGGCCTTCAGCCCGAGTTCCTTCAGCGCCATCGCCAGCAGCCCGATCGTGACCTGCTCGCCGGTGGAGGCGACGACGTCCAGTTCGCGCGGATCCGGGTTCGGCTGGATCTCCTTGGCCAGCGCGATCAGCCGGTTGGTCTCGCCGCTCATCGCGGAGGCCACGACGACGATCCGATGGCCGGCGCGCTGCCACTTCGCGATTCGCCGCGCGACGTTCTTGATCCGCTCGACCGAGCCGACCGACGTGCCGCCGTACTTTTGAACGATGAGCGCCATGATGCTTGAGTGATTGCCGTGATCGGGTGCGGCGAAAAGCGGCGGATTATAGGGCCGGTGCCGACCGCCGCCGCGCCTCAGTCGCCGAGCAGCTTGGCATCCGGCCGCCAGTGCAGGCGAACGCGTTCGCCGCCCGTGTCGATCATCCGCACATCTGGGCCCAGCCCCGCGACATAGATCAAATCGTCGCCGCGCCACACCAGCGGCAGCGACGCGCGTTCGAACTCGGCCACGCCGGCTTCCTGGAACAGGCGCTTCAGCGTCCTGGAAGGCCGCGTCGGATGCGGTTTGAAGCGTTCGCCGCCGCTGCGGCCACGCACTTCGAGCGGCGCGGCGCGCAACCACTCGGCGTCGAACCCTTCGTCGCCGGTCGTTTCGAAGCACAGCACGCCGCCCCACTCCGGCAGCTCGATTTCCGCCTCGCCCCGCCAGCGGATCGGCGCGTGGCGGCGCGGTGCGTCGTTCGCACGTCGCAACAGCAGCAGGCCGCGATGCCGGCGCACTTCCCGATCGGCGAGGCGGACGAGCAGGCGCGCATCGCCGCGCGCGGTGAGCGCCTGCTCGACGATCTCGCCGAGCCGCGCGCGCGACGGCGCTTCGAGCCCCGCCACAGCCAGCCACTCGCGCACCACGAGCGCGCGGCGCGCGGGCGCGAGCGCGGCGAGCCGATCGAGCCGCACCATCCCGCTCGGTGCGCCTTCGGCGCAGGCCGCGAGGTCGGTCGCGGCCAGTTCGCGCAGCGCCTCGGCCGCTTCGGCGACGAGGTCGATCGAGCGCGCCGCCGCGCGGCGAAAGCCGCTGCGGATCGCTTCCAGTTCAGGCAGCACGCGCATGCGCAGCGCGTTGCGCGCAAGCCGCGTGTCGGCGTTGCTCGGGTCTTCGACGAAGGGCAGTTCGCGCGCGCGCGCGTAGCGGTCGATCGACTCGCGCGGCACGTCCAGCAGCGGGCGCAGCAGCGCGAGCCCCTCGCCGAACGCGCGGCGCGCCGGCATGGCCGCCAGTCCGTCCACACCGGCGCCGCGCAGCCATTGCAGCAGGAAGGTCTCGACGCGGTCGTCCAGATGATGCGCGGTGAGCACCAGATGCGCGCCGTGCTCGCGCGCCGCCGCCGCCAGCGCCGCGTAGCGCGCATCGCGCGCAGCCGCTTCGATGCCGCGGTGGCCGCGCGTCACGCTCGCTCGCCGCACGTCTAGCGGAACGTCCCACTGTTCGCACACCCGCTCGCAGTGCGCGGCCCAGTCGTCGGCCTGCGCCAGCAGGCCGTGGTGGACGTGTACCGCAAGCAGGCTGCGCCAGCCCGGTGCGCGCGCGTCGCGCAGGCGACGTGCGAGGTCCAGCAGCGCGGTCGAGTCGCGTCCGCCGCTGTAGGCGATGACCAGCGGAGCGCCGCGTCGGGGTGTCTGGCCGCGCTGCGCGGCGACCGAGGCGCGCAGCGCGTCGAGCAGCGCCTGCTCGAGCGGGTCAGCTCTCTGGGGTCGTTTCCTTGAACTTGCCATAGCCCAGCAGACGGGTATGACGCGCGGCGAGCAGCTCCTTGGTCTTCATGCCCTGGAACTGACGCAGGCTGTCGCCGAGCGCGCGCTTGAGCAGCGCCGACATCTGCTTGGGATCGCGGTGCGCGCCGCCGAGCGGCTCGGTGACGATCTTGTCGATCAGGCCGAGCGCCTTGAGCCGGTGCGCGGTCAGGCCGAGCGCTTCGGCCGCCTCGGGTGCCTTGGTGGCACTCTTCCACAGGATCGACGCGCAGCCTTCGGGCGAAATCACGGAATAAGTCGCGTATTGCAGCATCAGCACGTGGTCGGCCACCGCGATCGCCAGCGCGCCGCCCGATCCGCCTTCGCCGATGATCGTCGCGATGATCGGCACCTTCAGTTGCGACATCGCGTACAGGTTGTGGCCGATCGCCTCCGACTGTCCGCGCTCCTCGGCGTCGATGCCCGGGTACGCGCCCGGCGTGTCGACGAAGGTGAAGATCGGCAGGCCGAATTTCTCGGCGAGCTTCATCAGCCGCAGCGCCTTGCGATAGCCCTCGGGCTTGCTCATGCCGAAGTTGCGCAGCGTGCGCTCCTTGGTGTCCCGCCCCTTCTGGTGCCCGAGCACCATGACCGGCTGACCGTTGAAGCGCGCCAACCCGCCGACGATCGACAGGTCGTCGGCGAAGTGACGGTCGCCGTGCAGCTCGTGGAAGTCGGTGAAGATGTCGTGGACGTAATCGAGCGTGTAGGGCCGCTGCGGATGGCGCGCCAGCTGCGCCACCTGCCAGGGCGTGAGCTTGGCGTAGATGTCCTTCAGCAGCGCCTGGCTCTTCTTCTGCAGCCGCTCGATCTCCTCGGAGATGTCGACCGCGGAGTCGTCCTGCACGAAGCGCAGTTCCTCGATCTTGGCCTCGAGCTCGGCGATCGGCTGTTCGAAGTCCAGGAACGTCGTCTTTGACATCAGTACTCCACCGGCACCGGATCGAGGCTGCGCCAGAGATACCACGTGGCCACGCTGCGCCAGGGGGCCCAGGGCGCCGCGAGCCGCTCGACGCGAGCCCTGCCCTCGCGGCCGAGCAGTGCCTGCGTCGACTCGCCGCCGAGATAGTGCAGGCTGATCGCCTTCAGCAGTCCGAGGTCGTCGAGCGGCAGCACGTTCGGGCGCAGCAGATTAAAGATCAAAAACATCTCGGCTGTCCAGCGACCGATGCCGCGGATGTCCGTCAGGCGTTCGATCACCTCCTCGTCGTCCATCGCTTCGAGCCTGCGCGGATCGACGCGGCCGCTCGCGAAGTGCTCCGCCAGATCGCGCAGGTATTCGACCTTGCGATCGGACAGTCCGCACGCGCGTAAAGTCGTCGCGCGCTTGCGCAGCACCGCGCGCGGCGTCAACGGCGCACAGGTCTGCGCGAGCCGTCCCCACACCGCATCGGCCGCCTTCACCGAAATCTGTTGGCCGACGATCGAGCGCGCCAGCGTGGCGAACGCGTCGCCGCGCGAGACGAGCGCCACACGCGGATGCCGCCGGATGATTCGCGCGAGCGTCGGATCCGCCCCCGCAAGCGCGCGCTTGGCTTTCGGCCAGTAGCTCGGCTGCGTCATCGGTCGAACGGCCGGGGTTCAACCAACGAGTCACGGAGAACACATAGAAAACCACATTGAAGTTCTCCGTGCTCTCTGTGTCTCGGTGGTGAAAACATGCATTTCACGCGCACTACTGCCGCCGCCACGTCGTGCCGCTCGGCCCGTCTTCGAGGACGATGCCCTGCGCGGCGAGCTCGGCGCGGATGCGGTCGGCCTCGGCGTAGTTCTTCGCCTTCTTGGCGGCGGCGCGCAACGCGATCTGCGCCTCGATCCGCGCCGCTTCGTCGTTGTCTTCACCGCCCCGCAGGTAATCGTTCGCGTCCCGCTGCAACAGCCCCAGCACGCCGCCCAACGCGCGCAGCTGCCGCGCCAACTCGGCCGACTTCGTCCGGTTGACCTCGTTCGCCAGCTCGAACAGCACGGAGATCGCCAGCGCGGTGTTGAAGTCGTCGTCCATCGCCGCGGCGAAGCGGCTCGCGTGCGGCTCGTTCCAGTGGACCTCGCCCGCGGCGGGCGGCGCATCGCGCAGCGCGGTGTAAAGCCGCGTCAACGCCGCGCGCGCCTCGGCGATCAGGCTTTCGGTGAAGGCGATCTGGCTGCGATAGTGCGAGCGGATCAGGAAAAAGCGCAGCACTTCGGCGTCGTATTTCGCAAGCGCATCGCGGATCGTCCAGAAGTTGCCGAGGGACTTCGACATCTTCTCCTCGCCCACGCGCAGCGCGCCGCTGTGCATCCAGATGTTGGCGAGCGGCTCCCCGTAGGCACCCTCGCTCTGCGCGATCTCGTTTTCGTGGTGCGGGAAGACGAGGTCCGGTCCGCCGCCGTGGATGTCGATCGTTCGACCGAGCGTTGCGGTGGCCATGGCGGAGCACTCGATGTGCCAGCCGGGTCGGCCCGGCCCCCACTTCGACGGCCATTGCGGCTCGCCGGGCTTCGCATGCTTCCACAGCACGAAGTCGAGCGGGTCGCGCTTGGCCTGATCGACCGCGACGCGTTCGCCGGCGCGCAGCTCGTCGAGCGACTTGCCCGAGAGCTTGCCGTAGCCGGGGAAGCGCCGCACCGCGAAGTTCACGTCGCCGTCGTCGGCCGCGTAGGCGAGGTCCTTGTTCGCGAGCAGTTCGATCAGGCCGAGCATCTGCGGCACGAACTGCGTGGCGCGCGGCTCCAGGTCCGGCGGCAGCAACCCGAGCGCGCAGAAGTCTTCGTGCATCGCGCGGATGAACCGCTCGGCAAGCGCCGTCGTCGTTTCGCCGTTTTCGGCTGCGCGGCGGATGATCTTGTCGTCGACGTCGGTGATGTTGCGCACGTAGGTCACGCGCAGGCCGCGCGCGCGCAGCCAGCGCACGACCACGTCGAAGGCGGCGAAAGTGCGGCCGTGGCCCAGGTGGCAGTAGTCGTAGACCGTCATCCCGCACACGTACATCTTCACGTGGCCGGGTTCGATCGGCGCGAGCGGCTCGAGCCTGCGCGTCAGCGTGTTGTAGATGCGGATCGTCATGGAGGCATCCCGGATCGTCGGCGGGGGCGCTGCCGCGCGGGCGGCGCGCGATCGATCGGCGCAGCGAAGAAGCGATGACGGAAGGTCAACAGCGCCGGGTCGGCATCGTCGATCTGAGTGCGGCAGGAGGCGGCGTTAGAATCGCCGGCGAGTATATCCAATCGCATCCCGGCGACGTTTCCAGTCCCGACCTGCATGCCGCTGAGCGTACGACTGATCACCGCCTGTGTCCTGGCGTGGGCGGGCTTCGCGGCGGCACAGGCGCCTGCCGCGCCGCCGGGCGAGCGCGAGGAAATCGCGCGGCTCGTCCGCGATAGGCAGCTCGATGCCGCGCTGGTGCGTGCGGAGGCCTTTCTGGCCAAGTCGCCGCGCGACGCGCAGATGCGTTTCCTGCGCGGCGTGATCCTCGCCGACCAAGGCAAGCCGGCCGAAGCGATCGCGGTCTTCGAGTCGCTGATGCAGGACTTTCCCGAGCTGCCCGAGCCGTACAACAACCTCGCCGTGCTGCTCGCCGCGCAGGGCCGCTACGAGCAGGCGCGGGCGCTGCTGCAGCGTGCGATCGACGCGCAGCCGAACTACGTGACCGCTTACGAGAACCTCGGCGATCTGCACATCGCGTTGGCCGCCGACGCCTACCAGCGCGGCGCGAAGCTCGCGCCGAACAACGCTTCGCTCGCGCGCAAACTCGCGCTCGCGCGCGAAGTCGGCGGCAAGCTGCGAGCGGCGCGCTGAAAACCACCGACGAAGGAATCCCGATGAATCCGCTGACCTGCATCCTCGCGCTTGCGTTCGGCCCGCTGCTGGCGGTGGCCGGCGTCGACGCCGGCGCGCAACCCGCGGCACCGCGCGTCGTTCTGTCGACCTCGGAAGGCGACATCACGGTCGAGCTGAACGCCGCCAAGGCGCCGAAGACCGTCGAGAACTTCCTGGCCTACGTGAAGAGCGGCCACTACGACGGCACGATCTTCCACCGCGTGATCGACGGCTTCATGATCCAGGGCGGCGGCTTCACGGCCGACATGAAGCAGAAACCGACGCGGGCGCCGATCGCGCTCGAGAGCAAAAACGGGCTGAAGAACGAACGCGGCACGATCGCGATGGCGCGCACCAGCGTGCCGGATTCCGCGACCTCGCAGTTCTTCATCAACGTCGTCGACAACCCGCGGCTCGACTATCCGAACCCCGACGGCCACGGTTACGCGGTGTTCGGCCGGGTGGTCGCGGGCATGGAGGTCGTCGACAGGATCCGCGTCGTACCGACGACGTCCGTCGGCGGACACCAGAACGTGCCGGCCAAGCCCGTGCTGATCCGCGCCGCACGGATCGTGCAATGAACACCCGACCCGGAAAACCGATGGTCCGCCTGCACACCAGCTTCGGCGCCATTACGCTCGAACTGAACGCGGCCAAGGCGCCGAAGACGGTCGAAAACTTCCTTCGTTACGTGAGTAGCGGCCACTACGACAAGACGCTGTTTCACCGGGTGATCAATGGCTTCATGATCCAGGGCGGCGGGTTCGAAAGCGGCATGCGGCAGAAGCCGACCGAGGCGCCGATCGAGAACGAAGCGACCAACGGCCTGCGCAACGAGAAGTACACGATCGCGATGGCGCGCACCTCCGATCCGCATTCGGCCACCGCGCAGTTCTTCATCAACGTCGCCGACAACGAATTTCTCAATCACACGGCGCCGACGATTCAGGGCTGGGGCTACTGCGTGTTTGGCAAGGTCGTCGAAGGCACGGACGTCGTCGACCGGATCAAGGCCGTCCGCACGATCCGCTACGGCATGCACCAGGACGTGCCCGAGCAGGAGGTCCTGATCGAGCGCGCCGAAGTCCTCGATCGGTGACGGGCGAACGCCTGCTCGACGCTGTCCCGGCGCGGGCCGCGGAGCTCGACGCCGTGGCGCTGCGCGACCCGGTCTTCATCGCCGACCTGCACCTTTCCGAGCGACAGCCCGCCACGCTCGCGCGTTTTCTGCGCTTCGCGCGCGAGGTCGCGGCGACGCACCGCGAGCTGGTGATCCTCGGCGACCTGTTCGAATACTGGGCGGGCGACGACGATCTGGATTCCGGCATCGGCCGCACCGTCGCCGGAGCTTTGCACACGCTCGGCGCGCACGGCGTGAGCGTTTTCGTGATGCACGGCAATCGCGATCTGCTGCTCGGCCGCGGCTTCGCGCAGGCCGCGCGCGTCGCGCTGCTCGCCGACCCGACGGTGGCCGAGCTGTCCGGCCGCCGGATCCTGCTCGCGCACGGCGACGTGTACTGCACGCGCGATGACGACTACCAGCGTTTCCGCGAACGGGTTCGCGATCCGGACTGGCAGCGCCAATTCCTGTCGAAACCGCTTGCCGAACGCCGCGCGTTCGTCGGTGCGGCGCGCGCCGCGAGCGAGGCGGGCAAACGGATGAAACCGACCGACATCATGGACGTCACGCCCGAGGCGATCGACGCCGCGCTGCGCGCCGCCGGACTCGCCACGATGATCCACGGGCACACGCACCGGCCGGCGGTTCATCGCTGGGCGCTCGACGGACGCGCCGCGGAGCGCTGGGTCCTGTCCGACTGGGACTTCGATGCGACGGCCGCCCGCGGCGGATACGTCGAATTCGCGAGCGGCGCGCTGCGCGCGGTCGCGCTGGCAGCCTGAACTATTCGTCGACCAGCCTGTTCAACTGCTGCGGGTCGACCGTGGGCGCGGCCGCGGTGACGTCGTGCAGCGCAATGCCGTGGCGTTCGAGCGCGGCGACCAGCCGCTCGATTTCGCGCTGCTGCTGCGCGGCGTGATCGATCAGCCCGTGGAGTGCCTTGACCAGCGGGTCGTCGCCGTCGGCGCTCAGCCCGTACGCGGAGAAACCCATCCGGTTCGCGGCCTGCTCGCGCTGCGCGTCGGTTTCCTTGTGCAGGATGCGTGCCGGATTGCCGACCGCGGTGGCGCCGGGCGGCACCTCCTTGATGACGACCGCGTTCGACCCGATGCGCGCGCCGTCGCCGACCGTGAAACCGCCGAGCACCTTGGCGCCTGCGCCGACGATCACGCCGCGACCCAGCGTCGGGTGCCGCTTGACCCCGCGCGCAAGCGACGTGCCGCCGAGCGTGACGCCCTGGTACAGCGTGCTGTCGTCGCCGACCTCGGCCGTCTCCCCGATCACCACCCCCATGCCGTGATCGATGAACACGCGCCGGCCGATCACCGCGCCCGGGTGGATTTCGATGCCGGTCAACCAGCGCGATAGATGCGAGATGAAACGCCCTACCCAGCGCATGCCATGCGTCCAGCACCAGTGCGCGAGACGGTGAAACCACAGCGCGTGCAGACCCGGATAGCAGGTCAGCACCTCCCAGGTCGAGCGCGCCGCCGGGTCGCGGTCGCGGATGCACGCGATGTCCTCGCGCAGACGGCTCAGCATGCCCAGTTCCCGTTCCGATCGAGCCGCGATTCTAGTGGCGAGACCGGGCAGCCCGTGACTCACATCCTTCATCGGTCGAGTTCTCTGTCGGAAACCGCGCCTATCGTCGCGCGCGACCGCGCGTTCGTCCAGCGACGACGGCGCATGCAACGCATGCGTCGGCGGCATCCGCCGCGCGCCGTCAGCGCCCGACCCGCTTGCGGCCGCGGCGTTCGTCCTTGCGCCGCTCCATCGCCGCGCAGACGCCGCGCAGAATGTCGATTTCGCTCTGCGTGAGTCGCGCGCGCGCGAACAGCCGGCGCAGCCTGGCCATCAGATGCTTCGGCTCGGCGGGATCGTGGTAACCGATCGCGGTCAGCGCGCGCTCCAGGTGCGCGAGCATGCCTTCGATCGCTTCCACGCTCGCCGGTGGCTCGGCCGCGAAACGCTCGTTCGGCAGCGCCGCCGCGTGCAGCGCAAGCCGACATTCGTAGGCTGCGACCTGCACCGCCTGGGCGAGGTTCAGCGAGGGGTGCGCTGCGTCGGCCGGGATCGCACAGCACGCCTGACAGCGTTCGACCTCCTCGTTGCGCAGCCCGCTGCGCTCCGTGCCGAAGACGAACGCGACCTCGGCGGCGGCTGCGCCGCCCGCGTCGAGCAGCGCGCGCACCTGCCCGACGGCGGTGCGCAGATCCAGCAGGGGCGGTCCGAACTCGCGCGAATAGCCGGTCATCGCCAGCGCGAAGTGCACACCGCGCAACGCGTCGACGAGATCCGCGTGCACGGTGGCCCGCTGCAGCACGTCGGCCGCACCGGCGGCGAAGGCGACCGCTTCGGCATGCGACTTGAAGTCGGGCGCGCGCGGCGCCACGACCGCGAGCCGCGCGAATCCCATCGTCTTGATCGCGCGCGCCGCCGCGCCGATGTTGCCGGGATGGCTCGGCGCGACCAGCACGAAACGCACGCGCGATGCCAGCCGAGCGAATTCGCCATCCGACGCAGCGCGGGACATTGCACGAAAGCCCTTAGAATGCGCGCAGTCTAGCGATGCAAGGTCGGTCAGCCGCATCGCCGCGCTCCTTCCACAAGCCGAAGCCCGATGCATCCGATGCTGAACACGGCCGTCAAGGCCGCCCGCAAGGCCGGCGCGATCATCAATCGCGCGAGCCTCGATCTCGAACTGATCCGCGTGGCCAGCAAAGGGCGCAGCGACTTCGTCACCGAAGTCGACCGGGCTGCGGAGGAAGCGATCATCGACGTGCTGAAGACCGCCTATCCGAACCACGCGGTGCTCGCCGAGGAGTCCGGCGCGAGCAATCCCGAGGGCGGCCAGGAATACACCTGGATCATCGATCCGCTCGACGGCACGACCAACTTCATCCACGGCTTCCCGCAGTACGCGGTATCGATCGCGCTCCAGCATGCCGGCCGCATCACGCAGGCCGTCGTCTACGACCCGACGCGCAACGAACTGTTCACCGCTTCGCGCGGCCGCGGCGCGTTTCTGAACGACCGGCGCATCCGCGTCAGCCGTCGCACGCGGCTTCGCGAGAGCCTGATCGGCACGGGCTTTCCCTTCCGCCAGCTCGACCATCTGGACGAGTACGTGCGGATGTTCAAGCGCGTCACCGAGGAGACCGCCGGAATCCGCCGGCCGGGTGCCGCGGCGCTCGATCTGGCCTACGTCGCCGCCGGCCGGCTCGACGGCTTCTGGGAGTTCGGGCTGTCGCCGTGGGACGTCGCCGCCGGCAGCCTGCTGATCGTCGAGGCGGGCGGACTGATCGCCGACTTCGACGGCGAGCAGAACTGGCTCGAATGCGGCCAGATCGTCTGCGGAACGCCCAAGGTGTTCGAGCAGTTACTCAGGCTCGTGCAGGACGTGCACGTCAGGGGCGCACGCACCGAAGCCTGAGCCGACGCGCGCCGCGCGAGCAGCAGGTCTTCCCCGCCTCATCCCCTCCGATGGCCAATGCGGTCGAGCACACGCCGGTGATGCAGCAGTACCTGCGCATCAAGGCGCAGTACCCGGACGTGTTGCTGTTCTACCGGATGGGCGACTTCTACGAGCTGTTCTACGACGACGCCGAGAAAGCCGCGAAACTGCTCAACATCACGCTCACCTCGCGCGGGTCCTCGGGCGGCGCGCGCGTGGCGATGGCGGGCGTGCCGGTCGTTTCGGTCGAGCAGTATCTCGCGCGGCTGGTCAAACTCGGCGAGTCGGTGGCCATCTGCGAGCAGATCGGCGATCCGGCCACGAGCAAGGGGCCGGTCGAACGCAAGGTCGTTCGCGTGGTCACGCCCGGTACGCTGATCGACGCCGGACTGCTCGCCGACAAGTCCGACGCCGCGCTCGCGGCGGTCGCGTTCGACGGATCGCGGCGCGACAAGCGCGAGACGGTCGGCATCGCCTGGCTCGTGCTCGCCAGCGGCGACCTGCGCGCCACCGAGACGACGCCCGATCGACTCGCCTCGGAACTCGCACGCATCGCACCGTCGGAGATCCTCGTCGCCGAAGGTGCGCGCGCGCGGCTTGCCGCGAACGCGGCGCTGCGGACCGTCCCCGACTGGCACTTCGACGCGCAGCGCGGCGCGCAGCTTCTGCGCGAGCAGCTCGGCGTGGCCACGCTGCAGGCGTTCGGCGTCGAAGACCGCTCGGCCCTGCTCGCCGCCTGCGGCGCGCTGCTCGCATACGCGCAGCAGACGCAGAGCGAGCGGCTGGCTCACGTCGCCACGCTGCGAGTCGAATCCGAGTCCGATTTCGTCGCGCTCGACGCCGTGACGCGACGCAACCTCGAGTTGACCGAGCCGCTGCGCGGCGACGACGGCCCGACCCTCTTCAAGGTGCTCGATCGCTGCGCAACCGGCATGGGCAGCCGCCGGTTGCGCCACTGGCTGCATCATCCGCTGCGCGACGCCGCCGCGGCCGCGGCGCGGCACGCGGTGATCGAGGCGGTGATCGAAGCGCAGCTCGCGCCGCGCATCGCCGAGGGTCTGCGGCACGTGCCGGACCTGGATCGCGTCGCCGCACGCATCGCGCTGAAAAGCGTGCGGCCGCGCGAACTCGCCGCGCTCAGGGACGCGCTGCCGCGCCTGGCCGCATTGCGCGACGCGCTCGTCGCGCTCGAGGCGCCGCTTGCGCACGAGCTGCTCGACGCGATGGCGCTGCCGGCCGCACTGCACGAAGCGCTCGTGCGCACGCTGATGGCCGAACCGGCGCATTCGCCGCGCGACGGCGACGTGATCGCCGCCGGCGTCGATGCGGAGCTCGACGAGCTGCGCGCGCTGCGCGACAACGCCGGGCGGTTCCTCGTCGATCTCGAGGCGCGCGAGCGCGCCCGCACCGGCATCGCCAACCTGCGCGTCGAATACAACCGCGTGCACGGCTTCTACATCGAGGTCACGCACGGCCAGGTCGACAAGGTGCCCGACGACTATAGGCGCCGGCAGACGCTGAAAAACGCCGAGCGCTACATCACGCCGGAACTCAAGGCCTTCGAGGACAAGGCGCTGTCGGCGCAGGAGCGCGCGCGCGCCCGGGAAAAGGAGCTCCTCGACGCGCTGCTCGCGCGTCTCGCCCCGCACGTGCCGGCGCTGCTGCGCGCCGCCGACGCGGTCGCGAGCTTCGACGCACTGTCGGCGCTCACCGCGCATGCGACCGCCGCGCGCTGGGTGCGGCCCGTGCTGACCGCGGAGCCGGGCATCGAGATCGCCGGCGCACGCCACCCGGTCGTCGAGCGCGAGATCGAAGCCTACGTGCCGAACGACTGCCGGCTCGGTCCGTCGCGGCGGCTGCTGGTGATCACCGGACCGAACATGGGCGGCAAGTCGACCTACATGCGGTCGGTCGCGCTGATCGCGCTGCTGGCCTACTGCGGCAGCTTCGTGCCGGCAACGAGCGCGCGGCTCGGGCCGATCGACCGGATCCTGACGCGCATCGGCGCGGCCGACGATCTGGCGCGCGGCGCCTCGACCTTCCTGGTCGAGATGACCGAAGCGGCGGCGATCCTCAACGCCGCGACCGAACAAAGCCTCGTGCTGATGGACGAGATCGGCCGCGGCACCTCGACGTTCGACGGGATGGCACTCGCCGCGGCGATCGCGCGCGAGCTGGTCGAGCGCAACCGCTGCTACACGCTGTTCGCCACCCACTACTTCGAGCTGACCCAGCTCGCCGAAACGGTCCCCGAGGTCGCGAACGTGCACGTCGCCGCGGCCGAGTCGCGCGGCAAGGTCGTCTTCCTGCACGAGGTTCGCGAGGGCCCGGCGAACCAGAGCTACGGGCTCGCGGTCGCGCAGCTCGCCGGCGTGGCCCCCGCGGTCGTGCGCCGCGCGCGCAGCCTGCTGGCGCAGCTCGAGGAGCGCGCGGCCGGCACGCGCCCGCAGCTCGATCTGTTCGCAGCGGCGGCGCCGAACGCCACTGCCGTCGCAGACCCCGCACACGACCCGCTGCGCGAGCGGCTCGCCGCGATCGACCTCGACGCGCTCACGCCACGACAGGCGCTGGCGCTGCTGTACGAGCTGAAGGATCTGGCGCGCGACTGACCGCGCGTCAGTGCTCGTGCCCGTCGCCGTCGTGCAGGTCGCGCGGGGCGACCGGGCGCAGAAAGTCGGGCACCTGCGGCGCTTCGGCCTGCGCGAGCTCTTCGGCGCTGGCAGGTTCGACGCCCAGCACCTTGATTTCGAGGCGCAGCGCCATGCCCGCCAACGGGTGGTTGCCGTCGAGCACGGCGACGTCGTCCGCGACATCCGTCACGCGGTAGATCCGCGCATCGCCGGCGACGCCCGGCAGTCCTTCGACCCGCATCCCGACCGCCACGTCGCGACCGAGCCGCTCGCGCTCGACCACGTGCACGAGTTGCGCATCGAAGTCCCCGAAGGCCTGCTCGGGTTCGAGCCGCAACGAGACTTCGTCGCCGGCGACCTTGCCTTCCAGTGCCCGCTCGACCGCAGGGAAGATGTCGTTGGCACCGTGCAGGTAGACGAGCGGAGCGTCGCTCGCTTCGAGCAGGTGGCCCTGCGCGTCGAACATCTTCACCTGCAGCGACACCAGCATGCCGCGCGCGATCTGCATCGTGGTCTCCCCTGGATGGCCGCATTATCCGCGCAGGCGCGTTCCTATAATCGCCGCATGTCCGCACCTCGAACGCTGCGTGCGCTGGGCGAGCTGCCGGTCGCGGAATTCATGCGGCGCCACTGGCAGAAGCGGCCGCTGCTGGTGCGGGCGGCCTTGCCTGCGAGGACCCCTCCGATCGCGCGCGAGCGGCTGATCGCGCTGGCCGCGCGCGACGACGTGGAATCGCGGCTGGTCACGTCGTTCGGCGGACGTTGGCGCCTTGCGCACGGGCCGTTTCCGGCGGGGCGGCTGCCTTCGCTGCGCCGGAGCGGGTGGACGCTGCTCGTGCAAGGCGTGAATCTGCACGACGAAGCGGCCGAAGCACTGCTCGCGCGCTTCCGCTTCCTGCCCGACGCGCGGCTCGACGATCTGATGGCGAGCTACGCGACCGACGGCGGCGGCGTCGGGCCGCACGTCGATTCGTACGACGTGTTCCTCGTGCAAACGCACGGCCGGCGGCGCTGGCGCATCGGCCGCCAGCGCGATCTGCGACTCGTGCCGGGCCTGCCGTTGAAAATCCTGGCCTCATTCCGGCCGACGCACGAATGGGTGCTCGAGCCGGGCGACCTGCTGTATCTGCCGCCCGGCGTGGCGCACGAAGGCGTCGCCCTCGGCGAGAGCATCACCTGCTCGATCGGCTTTCGCGCGCCGGCTTGGCAGGAGCTCGTCGAGCCCTGGTTTGCCGCGCTCGCCGAGCGCGCGCGCATCGGCGGCCGCTATCGCGATCCGCAGCTTCGGCCGACGCGCCGGCCCGGCCGGCTGCCCGCCCCGATGCGCACCGCAGCCCTGCAGGCGCTCGGACGGATCCGTCCGACGGCGCGCGATGCGGCTCGCGCGCTGCTCGCGCATCTTTCCGAGCCGAAGGCGCATGTCGCGTTCGACCGTCGGAGGCGGCCGCTCGGCGCCGCGCGCTTCGCGTCGGCCGCGCGCGAACGCGGCGTGCGCCTGGATGCGCGTACACGGCTCCTTTACGACGGCACCGACGCGGCGATCAACGGCGAATGCTTCGAATGCGCCGATCGCCGCGCCGCCGCCTTGCTGCGCGCGCTCGCCGACCAGCGCGCGCTCGAAGGCCCGATGCTGCGCGCACCCGATGCGCCGCTGCTGGAACGGCTGCACGACTGGTACGTCGCCGGCTGGCTGCATCTTGGCCGCCGCGCGCCGACGCACGCATGAGGATCGACGAGCTGCGCATCGAGGATCCGCGCCCGCAGCGCGCCTGGATCGCGTCGCGCCACGAGGTGCCGCGCGCGGTCGCGCTCGTGCTCGGCGGTGCACAGCGCATGGTGCGCGCCATGCAGCGCGATCTTTCGCCGTTTGCGCTGTCGACAGCGGACGCGGTCGATCGGATCGAGCGCTTTCTGCAGTCCAGTCGCGGCGCACGCGTGCGTCTGCTGGTCGACGACGTCGCGTGGCTCGAAACGGGCGCTGCGCGGCTGCGCCGGATGCAGCGATTCTTCCCCCACGCGCTCGAGATGCGCATCGCTGCCGAGGACGATGCGGTCGGCGACGATGCCTGCCTGCTCGCCGATGCGCGCCACGCGCTCCTGCTCGAGCCGACCGCGCAGGGTCTCGGCGACCTGTGGCTCAATCACGAACCGCACGCGGAGGCATGGGTCGCGTTGTTCGATCGCCGCTGGGAAGCGGCCGCGTACAACCTTCCCGTCGCACCGCTCGGGCTCTGATTTCAGGGTCAACGCGGTGCGAATCCGGCGGTTGCTGCACTGCCGCAGCTATACTTCGCGTCGATCGCGTTGCAGCGTTGTCGCGCACCTCGGGCGACGCGGCACACCGCTCGGGTTTGAATCGTCCACTTGCTGCCAAAAAAAGAAATGAGAATGAGGAAGTCGCTGCTCCTCGCTTCGATGGTCGTCGCCGCGCTGGCCGAGGCTGCCAAACCCGCAGAGGCGACCCCTGCGCCGGCGCCGATGCCCACCGAAGCAAAAGACGAGAAGAAACCGAAGAAAGGCGGCTGCTGAGCGCTGCCCGCACGCGGCTCAGACGGCGAGCCAGTCGAGCCCGTCGGCCTGCCGCGCGACGAGAATTTCGGCCGGCGCGCAGTTCAGTACCGCGGCGAGCGCCGCCTGCGCCAGGGCGGACGCGTTGTTCTTGCGGCTCAAGTGCGCGGCAACGACGCAGCGCAGTCGACTGCGATCGATGCGCGCGAGCAGATCGGCGGCCTGCGCGTTGGACAAATGACCGCGATCGCCGGCGATGCGCGCCTTGAGAAACGGCGGATAGTCGCTCGCACGCAGCAGCGCAGCGTCGTGATTGCACTCGATCATCAGCGCGTCGAGCCGGTCGAGCGCGTCGGCGACCGCCGCGGTCGGCGTGCCGATGTCCGTCACCAGGCCGAACCTGCGCGCACCGTCGTCGAAGACGAACTGCACCGGCTCGCCGGCATCGTGCGGCACCGCGAACGGCTCGATGCGCAAGGTCCCGAGTTCGACGGCCACGCCGGCGCGAAGCGCGTGCAGATCGACGCCGATCGCATCGAACCGCGCCGCCGCGGCGGTGCCGCGCGTGGCGAACACGGGCATCGGCCGGCGCTCGAGCAGGGCCGCCACGCCGTCGGCGTGATCGGAATGCTCGTGCGTGACGAACACCGCGTCGAGGTCGTCGAGCGCCAGGCCCGCGCGCGCCAGCCGCGCCGCAAGCTGCTTCGGCTTGAAGCCGTTGTCCACGAGCACGCGCGTGACGAGCAGGCCGCAGCGCGACTCGACCACCAGCGCGTTGCCTTCGCTGCCGGAGCCGAGGCAGCAGAAGCGCAACACTAGCGAAGCTGCTCGCTGATCTGCGCGAGGATCTTGTCGCCGGTCGCGCCCGCCGCCGGCTTGCCGTCCTTGTCGAGGACGGTGACCTGTGTGGCGCTGCCGACGGCTGCGACGCGCACGCGGAACTGCTGTGCCTCGATCTTCGGTTCGCGCCCGAGCAGTTTCGAGAAGAAGCCCTGCTTGTCGCGCTGCCTGGCCTCGAATTCGGGGTCCAGGTAGCGAACGAAGTACAAGCCCTTGGCGCGGTCGCGATCCTCGACGGTGAAACCGCCGCGGTCCAGCGCCAGTCCGACGCGCCGCCACGCGCGGTCGAACGGCTCGTCGATGTCCACACGCTCGTTGCGTCCGTCGCTGCCTTTGACCAGCCGCGCGACCTGCGACGCGGTCGGCGCGGCGCCCGCGGCCGTCGACCCGGCAGGCACGGGCGCCGCGGCCGTCTGCACCGGGCGCGGCGCGAAGCGCAGCGCGAGCCGCTGCAACATCTCGGCTTCCATCTCCGGATCGGACGGTCGCGGCTGCCACTTGGTCGAGTCCTGCGCCTGCGAGGTGAAGACTTCGATCATGCCGCGATGGCTGATGTAGATCTCGGACGTGTTCCTCGGCGTGCGCTCGATGCGGGTGCGGTACTTGTCCCGCTCGCCGGTCGAGTACAGCGCGTCGAACACGCGGCCGATCGTGCGGCGGATGATGTCCTGCGGCAGCTTCGCGCGGTTTTCGGCCCACACGGTTTCGACGATGCCGGCAGCCGGATCCTCGCGCTCGATCGCCAACCCGATGCTCGGCCAGAACTCCTTGACCACGGCGTAGGCGGTCTCCGGCGGGACATCGACCGCGAGCCAGCGCTGGCTGCCGGCGCGTACGATGCGTGCGTTCGGGACCGCCGGCGCCACCGCGGCGGCGCCGACGGCCACGGGTGCGGCGGCCGGCGCAGCGGCCGACGACGCACTCGCCGCACCGGGCTTGTCGGGTACGGCATACCGGTCACTGCGCGGAAGTTGGGAGAGATCGGGCGGGACGTCGAGCGGCTTGACCGGTTGCACGGACTTGTAGTCGATCTTGTCGGTGGTCAATCCGATCGAGCTGCAACCGGCGGCCATCACCGTCGCGACGACGGCCGACAGAACCCACGGGCGCACGCACAGCCTGCCTTGCATCACGAAACGTCTCCTCGATGCCGGTTACAGCAGACCGGCTTCTTTGAGTGCGGCTTCGACGACGGGTTCGTTCGCCTTTGCCAGCGGCACGAGCGGCAGCCGGATGCCTTTGCCGATGCGTCCCATCCGCGCCAGCGCCCATTTGACCGGGATCGGATTGGCCTCGACGAAGAGCTTCATGTGCAAAGGCAAAAGCCGGTTGTTGATCTCGCGCGCGCGCGCAAGGTCGCCGGCGAGCGCGGCTCGGGCGAGTTCGCTCATCAGCTTCGGCGCGACATTGGCCGTGACCGAGATCACGCCGTGGCCGCCCAGCAGCATCAGCGCGAGCGCCGAGTCGTCGTTGCCGCTGTACACGGCGAAGTCCTTCGGCACGCGTCTGAGCAGATCGGCCGCGCGCGCCGGATCGCCGGTCGCGTCCTTGATGCCGACGATGCCCGGCACCTGCGCCAGCCGCAGCGTCGTGTCGTTGGCGAGATCGGCGACGGTGCGGCCCGGCACGTTGTACAGGATCACCGGCAGGCCGCAGGTTTCGGCGACCTTGCGGAAGTGCTGGTACAAGCCCTCCTGTGTGGGCTTGTTGTAGTAGGGCACGACCTGCAGCGTCGCGTCGGCGCCGGCTTTCTTCGCGAACTGGGTGAGGTCGATGGCCTCCGCGGTGGAGTTGCCGCCGGTGCCGGCGATCACGGGAACGCGCTTGCGCGCGGTCTCGACCGCCACGCGGATCAGCTCGCAGTGCTCGTCGTGGTCGACGGTCGGCGACTCACCGGTGGTGCCGACCGCAACGATGCCGTGGGTCCCCTCGGCGATGTGCCACTCGATCAACTTGCGGTACGCGTCGAAGTCGAGCGAACCGTCCTCGTGCATCGGACTGACGATGGCGACCAGGCTGCCGGTGATCATGTGCGCGGGATGAGCTGGTAAGAGCGTCGGCCGAGCCGAACGAAGGCGGCGATTCTACATCCGGGCCGTGCGCTCAGCCGGTCGCATCGAGCCGCAGGCGCTCGTGAGCGTCGGCCGAAGCGCGCACGCCGCATAGCCGCTGGATGCGCGCGCGCCGCGGTGCGTCGACCACACCGTCCTCGAACGCGAGCACGTGAAGCTCGCCGCCGAAGGCGTCGAGCAGTTCGCGCGTCTTCAGCAGGAAGTCCGGATTCGACGGCCGGCCATAGCGTTCGTTGCCGACCGCGAAAGTTTCGTAGATCAGCACGCCGCCGTCGGCGAGCGAGGCGACCAGCCGCGGAAACAGCGGCCGATGCAGATAGTTGACGACGACGATCGCATCGAACTGCCACCCCGCGTAAGGCCACGGCCCGGCTTCGAGATCGGCGGCGAGGAAGCGCACGTTCGGTTCGTCAGCCAGCAATTCGCCGCACGCCGGATCGCGGTCGACCGCATCGACCGCACAGCCGCGCCGCGCGAAGAGCTTCGCGTGCCGGCCGTTGCCGCAAGCCACGTCCAGCACGCTCGCGCCGCGCTCGACGAGCGGCGCGAAGCGTTGCACCCAGGCTGAAGCGATGTCGGGGCCGTGCATTGCCCGGATTTCGGATTGCGGATGGGAAGGTCCGCGCAACTTCAGCGCAGTCGCCGTGCGGACTTCAGCGCGCTCTGAACGTGCGGCGCAGCCGCGTCGGCACGAAGCGCAATCCGCAATCCGCCATGCGCACTCCTATTTGTAGTTGAGCCCCATCACGTCGCGCACGTCGTGCATCGTTTCCTGCGCGGCCTTGCGCGCGCGGTCGCAGCCGTCGGCGACGATCGCGCGCAACAGCGCAGGATCGTCCAGATAAGGCTGAGCGCGCTCGCGCCAGCCCTGCTGTTCGCGCAGCATCGCGTCGATCACCGGTTGCTTGCACTCCAGGCAGCCGATGCCGGCGCTGCGACAGCCCTTGACCACCCAGTCGCGGGTCGCCTCGTCCGAGTAGACCTTGTGAAGCTGCCAGACGGGGCAGCGTTCCGGTTCGCCGGGGTCCGAGCGGCGCACGCGCGCAGGATCGGTGGTCATGCGGCGGATCTTCTCCGTCAGCGTCTTCGGCTCTTCGCGCATCAGCACCGCGTTGCCGTAACTCTTGGACATCTTCTGGCCGTCGAGTCCCGGCAGCTTCGGCGTTTCGGTGAGTTTGGCCGCAGGCTCGGCCAGCACGCTGCGCGTTCCGCCTTCCAGATAGCCGATCAGGCGTTCGCGGTCTTCCTGCGGAACGCTTGCCGCCGCGACCAGCGCGCGACCGGCATCGCGCGCGGCGGCGTCGCCGTCCCGCTGCCACTTCGTGCGCGCTTCCATGAACTGCTTGCTGGCCTTGCCGCCAAGCTTCTTCACCGCTGCCTGCGCCTTGTCCTCGAAGCCCGGCTCGCGGCCGAACAGGTGGTTGAAGCGGCGCGCGATCTCGCGCGTCATCTCGATGTGCGGCACCTGGTCTTCGCCGACCGGCACCATGCTGGCGCGGTAGATCAGGATGTCGGCGGCCTGCATCAGCGGATAGCCGAGGAAGCCGTAGGTCGCCAGGTCGCGATCCTTGAGCTTTTCGATCTGGTCCTTGTACGTCGGCACGCGTTCGAGCCAGCCGAGCGGCGTGGCCATCGCCAGCAGCAGGAACAGCTCCGCGTGCTCCGGCACGCGCGACTGCAGGAAGACGGTCGATTGGCGCGGGTCGATGCCGGCGGCGAACCAGTCGACCAGCATGTCCCACACGCTCGCCTCGAGCACCTCGGGCGTCTCGTAGTGCGTCGTCAGCGCATGCCAGTCGGCAACGAAGAAAAAACACGGGTATTCACTCTGCAGCTTGACCCAGTTCTTCAGCGCGCCATGGTAGTGGCCGATGTGCAGCGCGCCGGTCGGGCGCATTCCGGAGAGGACGCGATCGGGGAAGAGCATTTCAGATGAACAGTTCGACGACCGCCAGCCCGAGTCTGTAGAACGGCACGAGGAAAAAACCGAGCGTGTTGGTCGCCAGCAGGATCAGGATGATGAACAGTCCGTAAGGCTCGATTCGAGCGAACTGCCACGCGAGCCGGTGCGGCAGCAGCCCGACCGCGATGCGACCGCCGTCCAGCGGCGGCACCGGCAGCAGGTTCAGCGCCATCAGCCCGATGTTGACGAAGATACCGGCCTTCGCCATCTCGACGAAAAAGGTCTCGTTCAGGCCGAAGACGAGCTGCAGCTTCAGGAACACGGCCCACGCGATCGCCATGAACAGATTCGCGCCGGGACCGGCCGCCGCGACCCAGATCATGTCGCGTTTCGGGTGGCGCAGATTGCCGAAGCTCACGGGCACGGGCTTGGCCCAGCCGAACAGAAAGCCGCCCCCGCCCGCCAGCTTGGACAGGAGCAGGATCGCGATCGGCACGATGATCGTGCCGACCGGATCGATGTGCTTCAGCGGATTGAGCGTGATGCGGCCGGCGACGAAAGCCGTCTGGTCGCCGAAGATGCGCGCGACGTAGCCGTGCGCCGCCTCGTGCAGCGTGATGGCGAACAGCACCGGAATCGCATAGACGGTGATCGCCTGGATCAAAGTTTCCATGCGCTGCAGTCTAGCAGCGCGTCTCGCGCGTTCGATGCGCGGTTCAGCTTTCGGCAGGCGCGAGTCCGAGGGGTTCGAGCGCACCGCGCCCCTGCCGCAGCACGACCGCCTCGCGCCCGGTCAGGTCGATGATCGTGGTCGGCTCCACGCCGCACGCGCCGGCGTCGACGATCACGTCGATGTCGTTCTCGAGCCGCGCGCGGATGTCCTCGACATCGTTCAGCGGCAGCTCGTCGCCCGGCACCATCAGCGTCGTGCCGATCAGCGGCTGGCCGAGCACGTCGAGCAGTGCGGCCGCGACCGGGTGGGCGGGAATGCGGATGCCGATCGTCTTGCGCGACGGATGCGACAGCCGCCGCGGTACCTCGCGCGTGGCGTCGAGGATGAAGGTGTAAGGGCCCGGAGTGGCGATCTTCAGCAGCCGGTACTGCCTGTTGTCGACCTGTGCGTAGGCCGCGATCTCCGACAGATCGCGGCACAGCAGCGACAGGTGGTGCCGTTCGTCGATGCGGCGGATGCGGCGCAACCGGTCGACCGCGGCCTTGTCGTCGAGATGGCAGACGAGCGCGTAGCACGAATCCGTCGGGATCGCCGCGAGCGCGCCGTGATCGATCAGTTGCGCGGCCTGCCGCAGAAGGCGAAGCTGCGGATTCTGCGGATGGACCGTGAAGACCTGCGCCATTTACACGAATCTGCGCCACACCGGCACCAGCGCTTCGGGCAGCGGTCGCACGCGCCCCAATTCGGCCTGCGCTTCGTTCGGGCTGTGGAAATCGCTGCCGCGCGAGGCTTCGAGACCGAACTCGCGCGCCAGTCTTGCGAACTTGCGCGTCTGCTGCGCCGTGTGATTGCTGGTCGACACCTCGACCGCCAGCCCGCCCGCGTCGCGGAATTCGGCAAACAGGGCTCGCAGCTCTTCATCGCCGAACTTGTACCGGCCCGGATGCGCGACGAGCGCCACGCCGCCGGCGCCGGCGATCCACGCGACCGCCTGGTGCAGTTCGGCCCATCGGTGCGGCACGTAGCCCGGCTTGCCGGCGACCAGATACTTCGTGAACACCTCGCGCACGTCGTCGCAGACTCCGGTCTCGACAAGCCAGCGCGCGAAATGCGTGCGCGAGACGAGATCGACGTTGCCCGCATAGGCGAGCGCGCCTTCGAGCGCGCCCGCGTGTCCGACCGCCGCGAGCGCGTCGGCCATCGCCTGCGCACGCCGCATCCGGCCGCTGCGCACATGCGCGAGCCCTTCGATCAGCGCCGCGTTGCCCGCATCGATGCCGAGGCCGACGATGTGCACCGTCTGTTCGCGCCACGTGACGGAGATCTCGACCCCGGGCACGAAGTCCAGGCCGAGTTCAACGGCAGCGAGCGCGGCCTCGTGCAGCCCGGCGACTTCGTCGTGATCGGTCAGCGCGAACAGCTCGACACCCTGCGCATGCGCGCGTTCGATCAGCGCGCGGGGCGTCATCGTGCCGTCGGAAACGGTGGAGTGCGCGTGCAGGTCGGCGTTGATGCGATGCAGATCCAACTTCACGCCGCGATTGTAGCGGCGCGTGCAGGCTCGATTCGCCGTCGAGGCCTGCGTTTTCGGGGCACTTCAGCTCACCACGGAGACACCGAGAGCACCCGTCGTCCCCCGTGCCTCTTCGGTGAGATCACGGTGTTCGAAGGCCGGCCGGTTCACCGCGGACAGCGCCGAATCACGCGTGCGCGCGCGCGAGGAAGGATTCGATCAGTGCCGCCACCTGCTGCGGCTGGTCGTGATGCAGCATGTGGCCGGCGTCGGCGACGCGCGCGGTCGCGGCGTTGGCGAGCACCGCGGCGCGTCGGTCGATCTCATGCTGCCCGCCCGCCCACTTGACCGCATCGGTCTGCTCGGCCTGGACCCAGAGCACCGGGCAGGCGACATTGCGCCAGCACGCCTGCACCTCGGCCCAGCGGTACAGGACGGGATTGACGATGCGATGCGCGGGATCGCCGGCGATGCGATAGCGGCCGTCGTCGGCCGGCTGCGACCAGTGCGCGGCGAGGAACAGCGCGCGCTCCTCCGAAAGCCGCGGATTGTTCTTGCGCAAGCGGTCGGCGACTTCCGACAGCGAGCCGTAGTCGCGCAGCGTGGCCCCCGCCTTCAGCTCGTCGATCCAGCGCGCATATCGCGCGGGTGCCTCGTCGGGCGTGCTGTCGCGCAGACCGAAACCTTCGAGGTTGACCACCGCCGACACGCGCTGCGGCCGCACGCCGGCGTACAGCAGCGCGACGTTGCCGCCCATGCTGTGGCCGACCAGCGCGATCGGTCGATCGGGCGCCACCGCGTCGAGCACGAAGTCGAGGTCGGCCAGGTAGTCGGGAAACCAGTAGCAGTCCTCGCTCGTCCACGACGTGAGGCCATAGCCGCGCCAGTCGGGCGCGACCACGTGCCAGTCGCCGCGCAGCGCATCGACGACGAACTGGAACGACGCGGACACGTCCATCCAGCCGTGCAGCATCACGAGGATCGGCGCACCGTCGCGCCCCCATTCGCGCAGGTGGTAGCGCAGGCGGCGGACGTCGACGAAACGGGAACGCGAAGGCTTCATGGCGTTGCAGGTGTCAGCGAGCTGGGCGAAACTTTCGGCACCAACGATAGCAACGTGCGCATGGGTGACGGATGAAGCGCGACCGATATCGCGAGCTGTACGAGGGCTTCCGCTGGCACGTGCCGGCCGAGTTCAATATCGCCGAAGTATGCGGCCGCCGCTGGGCACCGGAAACGTCGCGCATAGCGATCCATTTCGAGGACGACGCCGGACGGCGTGCCGCCTACACCTACGCCGCGCTGCAGGCCGACGCGAACCGGCTGTCCAACGCGCTTGCCGCGCTCGGCGTCAAGCGCGGCGATCGCGTGGCGATCGTGCTGCCGCAGCGTCCCGAGACGGCGATCGCGCACCTGGCCATCTACCAGCTCGGCGCGGTCGCGATGCCGCTGTCGATCCTGTTCGGTCCCGACGCGCTCGAGTACCGGCTGCAGGACAGCGGCGCGGTCGCGGCGCTCGCGGACGAAGCGGCGGCCGAGACGCTGGCCGCGCTGCGCGCGCCGTGTCCGCAGCTTGCGCATCTGGTGACGGTCGGGCTCGCGGCCGACGGCGCACACGAATGGAGCGCGCTGCTCGCGAAGGCATCGGACCGCTTCGAATGCGTCGCCACGCGCGCCGACGATCCGGCGCTGCTGATCTACACCAGCGGCACGACCGGCCCGCCGAAGGGCGCGCTGATGCCGCATCGCGCGCTGATCGGCAACCTGCCGGGATTCGTCGCTTCGCAGGACTGGTTCCCGCGGCCCGGTGACGTGTTCTGGTCGCCGGCCGACTGGGCTTGGACCGGCGGGCTGATGGACGCGCTGCTGCCGACGCTGTACTTCGGCTTTCCGATCGTCGGCTACAAGGGCCGCTTCGCGCCCGACAAGGCGTTCGAGTTGATGCAGCGCTACGGCGTGACCAACGCGTTTCTGTTCCCGACCGCGCTCAAGCTGATGATGCGCTCGGAGGCGTGGGCCGATCCGCGCGGCAGATTGCGGCTGCGCTCGATCATGAGCGCCGGCGAAGCCGTCGGCACGGCCGTGTTCGACTGGGCGCGCGAGAAGCTCGGCATCACCGTCAACGAGATGTTCGGGCAGACCGAGGTCAACTACATCGTCGGCAATTCGCACGAGAAATGGCCCGCGAAGCCCGGCGCGATGGGCCGGCCCTACCCCGGCCATCGGATCGCGTTGATCGACGACGAAGGCAACGAGGTCAAGGACGGCGAAGTCGGCGAAGTCGCGATCCATCGCCGCGACATTCACGGCGATCCCGATCCGGTCTTCTTCCTCGAGTACTGGCGCAACCCGGAGGCGACGCGCAGGAAGTTCACCGGCGACCCGACGGACTCGTGGTGCCGCACCGGCGATCTGGCTGCGCGCGATGCAGACGGCTATCTGTGGTACCAGGGCCGCGCCGACGACATGTTCAAGTCCGCCGGCTACCGCATCGGGCCGAGCGAGATCGAAAACTGCCTGATCAAGCACCCGGCCGTGGCCAACGCGGCGGTCGTGCCGAAGCCGGATGCGGAGCGCGGCGCGGTGGTCAAGGCCTTCGTCGTGCTTGCGGACGCCTACCGCGGCCGCGGCGACGAGCGGCTGGTCGCGGAACTGCAGGCGCACGTGCGCGGCAAGCTCGCGCCGTACGAGTACCCGAAGGAGATCGAGTTCATCGAGCAATTGCCGATGACGACCACCGGCAAGGTGCAGCGGCGCGTGCTGCGCGAACTGGAGAAACAGCGGGCGGCCGGGACGGCCGTGCCGGGCGACTGAGGCCCTGCGGGCGGCGGAAGATCGATTCCACCACCGAGACACGGAGAGCACCGAGAAAGGCTCCTGGAGTCTTTGCAGTTCTCCGTGTGCTCTGTGTCTCCGTGTTGAATCAGGCGTCACCCGGCAAGGGGCCGACGAGCATATTGCCGGTCGCGGTGCAGACGGTCACGCCGTCCTGATTGACCGCGATCCCTTCGGCCACGACGATCCCGCCGCCGTGCTTCGGCTTGGGCACGAGTTGCGTGACGGTCCAGCGGATCGTCAGCACGTCGCCGATTTTCACCGGCGCCAGAAAGCGCGCGTTGTGCTCGAGGTAACCGAGCGCGGTGCCGGCGAACACCATGCCGAGTTCGGCGCCCATCAACGCCGAGGTCAGCACACCGTGCAGGATGCGCCCGCCGAACCTCGAACGCCGCGCAAAGTCCTCGTCGACGTGCAGCGGGTTGAAGTCGCCGATCAGCTCGGCGCCCTGCGACAGATGGCGCTCCTCGATCGTGACCGTGCGCGTGTAGACGTCGCCCAAGCGCACGTCGGCGAAAGCGCGGCCGCGCAGCGCGCGCGAAGCATCGTTCGGCATGAAATGCTCCCGCCCGCGAAGCGCGGGCGGGACACATTCTGACGCAGCGGGTCGTAGCGCTAATCGCGCAGCGCGACGGTTTCGGCCGCGCGTGCGGGCACGGTGGTCGGGTTGGCGTCCTGCACGGCGTGCTTGATCGCCGCGGCGAGCAGCCTCTCCCAGCGCTCGGGCGGAGCGTCGAAGAGCTGAGTCACGATGTCCGAGGGCAGCGCCCGGAACCGGTAGCGGTTCTCGTTGGGCAGGATCTCGCGCCAACCCTGGCCGACCAGCCAGGCCCAAAGCTCCCGGCTGAGCCCCGCCTGGACCGTCATGCGAAGGTTGGCACAGCAAATCGTTGCGCCGATCTGCGGCTTGCGCGTGTGCCGCCGACCAACCTCCTGCTTGCGTCCCGAAAGGAAGCCGGAGACGGGACGTGTCAGAAGCTGGGCCCAGTTCATTCGCTCTCCTCGTCGATTCACGAGAGGAATCTACCGAGCACATTACAGGGAAACGATCCCGCAAACCGGGATCACCCGACGGTCACGACGAATGGATGACGCGTTGCGCGCGCAACGGCTGTGCGCGAAGCCTGCGCGCTACTCCGATGGCCTTGCTACCGGGTCGCCGTCGGCCACGCCCGACCGCTGCGCGGCGCGGTATATGGCGCGTGCGATCGCGGCGTCGAGCACCGTTGCGCGTTCTTCGGGCGCACTGTCGATCAGGCGGGTGACCCACGCGGTCGGCACGTCGCGATAGCGGCGCCGGTCCGGTCGGAACAACGCTTAGCGCCAGCCCTGTTCCTGCAGCCAGCGCCAAAGTCCGTGACTCACGCCGGCTTGCACGGTCATGCGCACGTCGTCCTTGAAGATCTTGGCCCCGACGCCAGGCTTCGGCCCTTAACGGGGCAAGGACCGCGGCTTGCGGATCTTCAGCATCGTCCGCAACCGATTGCGCACCGCATTCGTCAAGCCCGGCATACCAACTTCCATACGACGCTTTCGGATGATGCACGCCGGAGGATTAGGGCGGATACCAAAGGTGCCCTAGTGTTTCGGCGGAATTCCGCTCATCGCGGCAAGCTCGTCCTCGTCGAAGCCCGCCGCGCGCCGTGCGGCGATATTGAACGGGCCGCGCGAGCGGGGCGCGCCATAGACCCTGGACAGTCGCTCGTACGCGGCCGCCGGGGTCAAGCCCCGCTCGGCGCAGAGATGCCGGAACCAGCGGTTGCCGGTCGCAACGTGGCCGATTTCGTCGCGCAGGATCCGATCGACGACCCGGGCCGAATCGCCGTCGCCGGCTTGAGCCAACTTGTTCCGGATCTGCGGCGATGCGTCGAGCCCGCGCGCCTCGAGCGTACGGGGCACCAGCGCCATTCGCGCCAGCACATCGCCCGCAGTCTTGCGCGCCATTTCCCACAAGCCGTCGTGCGCGGGGAAATCTCCATAGACCCGATCGAGTGTCGCAAGCCGCTCGCACAGCAGCCGGAAGTGCTGCGCCTCCTCGGCCGCCACGCGTAGCCAATCGAAGTAGTACGCGTGCGGTAGCCCGGGAAAACGCCAGATCGCATCGACCGCGAGATTGATCGCGTTGAACTCGATGTGCGCCAGCGCGTGCAGCAATGCCGCGCGACCTTCGTCGGTCGCGACGTCCCGCCGCGCGACCGCGCCGGGCGCGACGAGCACGGGCCGATCGGGCCGGCCGGGAACGCCGGGCGGTTCGGCCAGTTCGAGCGACGGGTCGGGTTCGGGCGCTGCGCGCGCAAGCGCTGCGACGGCCGCGAGTTTTTCGTCCGGCCCGACGGCGAGCAGCGCTTCGAGCGCGGCGCGGCGCAGTTCGCGTTTCAAAGTGGGGAATCGTGCAGGCTGAAACTCGCGCCGATTGTAGGTCTACGCCGCGGCGCGCGCGGCGGGCTGCGCACCGCCCAACTGCGGGCGGACGCGTTGATAGGCAACCACGATGTGGTCGTACATCCGCTGCGCGGCGAGGTCGGCGTCGCGGGCGACCATCGCGTCGACGATCCGCCCGTGTTCCTCCCACACCGGCTTCGACATCGCCGGCTGCCGCAGCACCTCGCCAACTGCCCGCCGCAGGTGCTGCCAGTTGAGCTGCATCGTTTCGGCAATCAGCGGATTGCCCGACAACGCGTAGATCCACAGGTGAAAATCGACGTCGGCCTGCAGGATCGCCTTGGCGTCGGCCGACGCAGCCAGCCGCTTGCCCTGCGCAACCAGTTCGCGGCCGCGCGCGGCATCCGCGGCGGTCATCCGCGCCGTCGCCAGCCGTACCGCCAGCGGTTCGACGGCCGATCGAAGCTGATAGATCGCTTCGAACCGCGCCGGATCGATCGGCGCGACCGCCAGTCCGCGCCGCCCCGCGTCCTGCAGGAAGCCCTGGCTCTTCAGCATCGCGAGCGCGCTCATCACCGGTTGGCGCGAGACGTCCAGGCGCGCCGCGATCTCGTCCTGCGTCATCCGCTCGCCCGGCTTGAACGTGCCGTCGCAGATCGCATCGAGGATCGTGCGGTAGGCCTGCTCGACGAGCGTCTTCTGCCGCGACAGCGACTGCATGAGTCCTCCGATCGAGACCCGGCCGCCGGACGGGTTGACAGCGGGGTTGACAGCGCGGCGGCCCGCACTCAGACTGCGCATATCGTATACGGAATACGGCATTCGAACAAACATGGAGACACCGATACGCGTGCTGCTCGCCAAGGTCGGGCTCGACGGACACCACCGCGGGGTCAAGGTCGTGGCGCGCGCGCTGCGCGACGCCGGCATGGACGTCATCTACTCGGGGCTGCACCGTACGCCCGAAGAGGTCGTCACGACGGCGATCCAGGAGGACGTCGAGGTGTTGGGCGTGAGCCTGCTGTCGGGCGTGCAACTTACCGTGTTCCCGAAGATCTTCAGACTGCTCGCGGAGCGCAAGGCCGACGACATCATCGTGGTCGCCGGCGGCGTGATGCCCGACGAAGACGTCGTCGCGCTCAAGCGGATGGGCGTGCGCGAAGTGATGCTGCAGGACACGCCGCCGCAGGCGATCGTCGACACGCTGCGCCGGCTCGTCGCCGAGCGCGGTCCGCGCTGAGGGCCTGCCGTGGAGGCCTGGTCCTTCCCGCCCGATTACGACGAGCGGTATCTACCGCCGGCGGACAGTCGCTACTGGTTCCCGCGCCGTGAGACGATGCCCCCGGGCGAGCGCGAACGCGCGATCCTCGAACGGCTGAAGCTCGTCTGCCGCTATGCGTACGAGCACGCGCCGTTTTATCGCCGCAAGTGGGACGAAGCGGGCTTTCATCCCGACCAGCTTCGTTCGCTCGAGGACTTCGAAGACAAGGTCCCGGTGATCCAGAGGAAGGACCTGCGCGAAGCGCAGGCGGCGCATCCGCCTTTCGGCGACTATCTGTGCGTCTCGGAGTACGAGGTCTTCCACGTGCACGGCACGAGCGGAACGACCGGCCGGCCGACGGCGTTCGCGATCGGCCCCACCGACTGGCGCGCGATCGCCAACGCGCATGCGCGGATCATGTGGGGCATGGGTCTGCGGCCCGGCGACATGATCTGCATTGCCGCGGTGTTCAGCCTGTACATGGGAAGCTGGGGCGCGCTCGCCGGCGCCGAGCGGCTGGGCGCCAAGGCCTTTCCCTTCGGTGCGGGCGCGCCCGGCATGAGCGCACGGCTGGCGCAGTGGCTGCACCTGATGCAGCCGAAGGCGTTTTACGGCACGCCGAGCTACGCCATCCATCTGGCCGAGGTCGCACGCGCGGATAAGCTCGATCCGCGCGACTTCGGACTGAAGGTACTGTTTTTTTCCGGCGAGCCGGGCGCATCGGTGCCAGGCGTCAGGGATCGCATCGAGTCGCTGTACGGCGCGCAGGCGATCGACTGCGGCTCGATGGCGGAGATGTCGCCGTGGATGAACGTCGCCGGCAGTGCCGAGACGCCGGGCATGCTGTGCTGGCAGGACATCGTCTACACGGAAGTGTGCGACCCGGCCGCATCGCATCCGTTCCTGCGGCGCGTGCCGTACGGTGAGCGCGGCACGCCCGTGTACACGCACCTGGAACGCACCAGCCAGCCGATGATCCGGCTGCTGTCGGGCGATCTGACGCCGTGGGTTGACGAGCCGAACCCCTGCGGGCGGACCTATCCGCGGCTGCCGCAGGGCATCTTCGGCCGCATCGACGACGTGTTCACGATCCGCGGCGAAAACATCTACCCGAGCGAAATCGACGCCGCGCTGAACCGGCTCGCCGGTTACGGCGGCGAACACCGGATCGTCATCACGCGCGAGGCGGCGATGGACGAACCGCTGCTGCGGGTGGAGCCGACCGAGGGCCTGCATCGCAGCGGTGCGGCGGCGATCGAGCGTTTCCGCGCCGAGGTCGCGCACAAGCTGCAGACCGTGCTCGGCGTACGCGCGCGCGTGGAAATAGTCGCGCCGGGGACGCTGCCGCGCACCGACTTCAAGGCGCGCCGCGTGATCGACGACCGGGAAGTCTTCCGCGCGATGCGCGCGCAGCTCGACGGAGCGGCACGCGCATGAGCGGCTACGTCGCGTCGACCGCGCTGCTCGACGCGGTCGCGGCCGGCGACCCGCGCGCGATCGGCCGGCTGATCTCGCGCGCCGAGGCCGGCGTGGCCGAAGCGCGCGCCGCGCTCGCCTCGATCTATCACCGCGCCGGCGCCGCGCACGTGATCGGCATTACCGGCGTGCCCGGCAGCGGCAAGTCGACGCTGGTCGCGCGGCTGGCGCGGCGGTTGCGCGAGCGCGGCGAGCGCATCGGCATCGTCGCGATCGATCCGTCGAGCCCGTACTCGGGCGGCGCGATCCTCGGCGACCGCATCCGTATGAGCGAGGTCGCGTCCGACCCCGGAATCTACATCCGCAGCATGGCCACCCGCGGCGCCACCGGCGGCATGGCGCGAGCGGCGCTCGACGCCGTCGACATCCTCGATGTCGCCGGTTATCGGACGATCCTGATCGAGACGGTTGGGGTCGGCCAGGACGAAGTCGAGATCGCGCGCGCGTCGGACACGACGATCGTCGTGTCCGCGCCAGGCCTCGGCGACGAGATCCAGGCGATCAAGGCCGGCGTACTCGAAATCGCCGACATCCACGTCGTGTCCAAGTGCGACCGCAGCGACGCCCAGCGCACGCTGACGGACCTGAAGAACATGCTCGCGCTGGGCGCGGCGACGGCCGCGCGCAGCGAATGGCGCGTTCCCGTCGTCGGCACGAGCAGCCTCAGCGGCGAAGGCTTCGACGAGCTGCTCGCCGCGATCGACGCGCACCGCGCCGCGTCGCACGCGAGCGAGCTCGGCCGCACGCGCCGGCGGAAGATCGCGGAGTTCAGGCTGCGCAAGACCGCGCAGACGCTGCTGCTCGAATCGTTCGAACGCACCGCCGAATCGCTGCAACCCGCGTTGGCGCAACGGCTCGCCCGGCGCGACGGCGACCCCTACTCGCTCGCCCGCGAACTCGTGGCGACCACGCTACGCAAGGAGTACCCGCATGAGTCCTCTTGACCCGGCCACCCTCGAGAAGCTGCAGCGCGAAGTGCGCGACTGGGAGTCGAGCGAAGTCGCCGCCTTCCTCGCCCGCCAGCCCGAGCGCCGCGAGCAGTTCTTCACGACGGGTGACATCCCGGTCAAGCGCGTCTACACGGCGGCGGATCTCGCCGACACGCCGCTTGCGGACATCGGCCTGCCCGGCCGCTATCCGTTCACGCGCGGTCCCTACCCGACGATGTATCGCGGCCGTACCTGGACGATGCGGCAGATCGCCGGCTTCGGCACCGGCGAGGACACGAACAAGCGCTTCAAGTACCTGATCGCCCAGGGGCAGACGGGCATTTCGACCGACTTCGACATGCCCACGCTGATGGGCTACGACTCCGATCACCCGATGAGCGACGGCGAAGTCGGACGCGAAGGCGTGGCGATCGACACGCTGGCGGACATGGAGGCGCTGTTCGACGGCATCGACCTGGAGAAGATCTCGGTGTCGATGACGATCAACCCGACCGCGTGGATCCTGCTCGCGATGTACGTCGCGCTCGCGGAAAAGCGCGGCTATGACTTGAACAAGCTGTCCGGCACGGTGCAGGCCGACATCCTGAAGGAGTACATGGCGCAGAAGGAGTACATCTACCCGATCGCGCCGTCGGTGCGCATCGTGCGCGACATCATCACGTATTCGGCGCGCAACCTGAAGCGCTACAACCCGATCAACCTGTCCGGCTACCACATCTCGGAGGCCGGCGCCTCGCCCTTGCACGAAGCGGCCTTCACGCTGGCGAACCTGATCGTCTACGTCGAGGAGGTGCTGAAGACCGGCATGCAGGTCGACGAGTTCGCGCCGCGGCTGGCGTTCTTCTTCGTCGCGCAGAGCGACTTCTTCGAGGAGATCGCCAAGTTCCGCGCGCTGCGGCGCTGCTACGCGAAGATCATGAAAGAGCGCTTCGGCGCGCGCAACCCCGATTCGATGCGTCTGCGCTTCCATTGCCAGACGGCCGCGGCCACGCTGACCAAGCCGCAGCACCGGATCAACATCGTGCGCACGACGCTGCAGGCCTTGAGCGCCGTGCTCGGCGGCGCGCAGTCGCTGCACACGAACGGCTACGACGAAGCCTTCGCGATCCCGACCGAGGACGCGATGAAAATGGCGCTGCGCACGCAGCAGATCATCGCCGACGAGTCGAACGTGACGAACGTCGTCGATCCGCTCGGCGGCTCGTATTTCGTCGAGGCGCTGACCACCGAGTACGAACGCCGCATCTTCGACATCCTGAAGGAGATCGACGCGCGCGGCGGCACCGTCAAGCTGATCGAGCAGGGCTGGTTCCAGAAGCAGATCGCCGACTTCGCGTACGAAACCGCGCTGCGCAAGCAGTCGGGCGACAAGCCGGTGATCGGCGTGAATCGCTACGTCGAGCAGGAGGAGCACGTCGACATCGACATCCACCCCTACGACCCGAGCACCGCCGAGCGCCAGATCGCGCGCACGCAGAGCGTGCGCCGCAGCCGCGACAACGCCAAGGTCCAGCAACTGCTCGCGCAGCTCGTCGAAGTGGCGAAGGACGAGCGCCGGAACATCATGCCGATCACGATCAAGCTGGTGAAACACGGCGCGACGATGGGCGACATCGTCGAGCGGCTGAAGGGTCTTTGGGGCACGTACCGCGAAACGCCGGTGTACTGAGGCCGGCTGCGTTAACCTTGCAACGTTCCGGTTTCGGCGGATACCGGCCCGTCGTCCGATCCGATGCCCATTGTTCGTATGAATCTCCTCGCGTATCGCGGAGAACACCCGCAACTGGCCAGCCCGCCGCTGCACTTCGGTGCGGGCGCCGCGATCATCGGGCGCGCCACGCTCGGTCCCGACGCCTGGCTCGGACCGGGCACGGTGATCCGCGCTGACGGTCATTACGTACGCGCGGGCAAGGGCCTGCACATGGGCCCCCGCGCGACCGTACACATCGCGCACGACGTGTATCCGACGTTGCTCGGCGACGACGTGACGATCGGCGAATACGCGGTTGTGCACGCCTGCGAAGTCGGTGCCGGCTGCGTGATCGAGGAGCGCGCGGTGATCCTCGACGGCTCGGTGCTGGAGCCGGGCGTCGTACTCGCGGCCGACGCGGTCGTCTTTCCGCGCTCCCGACTGCCGGGCGGTTTCGTCTACGCGGGTCGACCCGCGAAGCCGGAGCTGCCGCTCGCCGAGGGCGAACTGGCGCAGCGGCGCGCGGCGTTGCGCGCGCGCAGCGCGACGGTCGGCACCGCGCCGCAGCCGGTCTGCGACCTGCGCGAGCCGCTCGACGCCAGCGTGTTCGTTGCCAACACCGCAACGCTGCGCGGCGACATCGACGCCGCGGCGCGCGTCAACATCTGGTACGGCTGCGAGCTGGACGCCGACGGCGGGCAGATCGCGATCGGCGAACGCAGCAACGTGCAGGACAACTCGCTGCTGCGCTGCGGACCCGGAGGCCGCATCGAGATCGGGCGCGACACGACCATCGGCCACAACGTGCGGATGGCCGACTGCACGATCGGCGCCCGTTGCCTGATCGGCATCGGCAGCGTCGTGGCGAGCGGAACACGCATCGAGGACGACGTGTTTCTCGCGGCCGGTGCGACGACCCTGCCCGGCCAGGTGCTGACCGGCGGCAAGCTCTGGGGCGGTCAGCCTGCGCGCGCGCTCGGGCCCCTCGACGAGCGCAAGCGTGCGATGATCGCCGGGACGATCGGCACCTACTGCGACTACGCCGAAGAACTGAAGCGCGTGCAGGCGCTCGCCGCACGCGCCGCCCGACCTTGAGCGACGCCCTTCTGAAGTTCCTGTTCGACGGCGCGCCGGTGCGCGCCGAGGCCGTGCAATTGCGCGAGGCGTGGCGGCAGATGATCGCGCTGCACGACTATCCGCCGCCCGTGGCTCGGCTGCTCGGCGAAATGACCGCAGCCGCGGCGCTGCTGTCCACGACGATCAAGTTCAACGGTGCGCTGATCCTGCAGATCCATGGCGACGGGCCGGTCAAGCTGCTGGTCGTCGAGTGCCAGCCCGACCTCGCGCTGCGCGCGACCGCCAAGCTGCGCGCCGGCGCACAAGTGCCGGACGACGCCGGCCTGCGCGAACTGGTCAACGCGACCGGACACGGCCGCTGCGCGATCACGCTCGACCCGAAGGATCCGCAACCCGGCCAACAGCCGTACCAGGGCATCGTTCCGCTGGAAGGCGCTTCGATCGCGCAGGCGCTCGAAAGCTTCATGCGCCGCTCCGAGCAGCTCGACACGCGCCTGTGGCTCGCCGCCGACGGCGCGGGCGCGGCCGGGCTGCTGCTGCAGCGTCTGCCGCGCGAGGGCGGACGCACCGGTGCAGGCGACGACGGCGATGCCTGGCAGCGCGCCGTCACGCTCGCGAGCACGCTGGGCTCGCCCGAGCTGCTTTCGATCGGGCCCGACGAGCTCGTGCGGCGCCTGTACTGGCAGGAGCGGCTCGACGCCGTCGCCCGACTTACACCTCGTTTCCAATGCACGTGCTCGCGCGCGCGCATCGGGCGTATGCTGGTTTCGCTGGGACGCGAGGAAGTCGATTCGATCGTCGCCGAACTCGGCTCGGTGATCGTGACCTGCGACTTCTGCAACGCGCGTCACGCGTTCGATGCGGTCGACGTGGTGCAGTTGTTCTCGACCGGATCGACCGAGCCGGGCGCGCAGGACTCGCTGCACTGACGTCCCGGCAGGAGGACGTATGTCTCGCAACCAGATCGCGATCCTGGTCGGCGGCCTGCTCGCCGGCTGTGCGACGACGCCGCTGCCCGACGGCAGCCGGATCGAGCGGCTGCCCTCAACGGAATCCGCCGCGCCGCCGACGCTCACGCCCGAGCAGGCGCGGCAGATGGCGCGACAGAACGCGCAGATCCTGGCCGAGCAGAACGCCGCGCGCGCACGCGAAGAAGCGCTCGAGGCGTGGCGCCGCGCCCACCGGCAGTACGACTTCGATCTGCACTACGGTCGCGGCTGGCCGTTCGGCCGCTACGGGTACGGCCCGCACTGGGGCTGGCGCCCGCGCTGGTCGCTCGGCTTCAACTACGACGGCGTCTGGCCGTAAATTGCGCGGATGGCGCCCGCTCATGGCGCCATCGTCCGCTCCATCTCGCGCCGGAAGCGCACCGCGGGATCGTTTTCGTCGATCTCGACATCCTGCCAGCGCACCGCGGCGCCGGCAGCGACCGCATTCTTCAGCCGCAGCTTGTGCGCGAGCCCGATCGGCAGGCCGCCGATGCGCAGCGACTGCGCCGCGGGCATCAGCCGACCGTAGACCGTATAGCCGCCTTCGCCGTCGAGCGCCTCACCCGCGCTCAGATCGCGCTTGGCGGTCGCCACCACGTCGGCGTTGAAGGCGATCGGCGCGCCCGTCGGCTCGCCGCGCAGACCCACGCTGGCAACACTGATCCCCAGTTCGAGCCCGATCAGGTGATACGGCTTGTACATCGCCGTGTACCTGCCGCTCGGATCGGTGACCAGCCCGTATTCCCTGAAGCAGCGCTCGACGTAGTCGCTGCCCGCTGCGAACGTCACGTAAACACCCCAGCGCAGATCGCGGTACACCGGGCGGCCGTCGCGCTCGAGGCTGGAGAGGACCTCGACCTGGCCGCGGTGCGCGAGGACGCCGCCCTCTTCCCGAGGACGCAGCACGCGCGGCAGGTCGTCGACGCCGCAAGGCGGGAAGGCAAGACCGTCGGGGGCCGCGAGTCCCGTCGCGTTGGCCACGGCTGCCATCTCGATCGCGCTCTTGGTCCCGTCGAGAAAACTGTTGAACATCTGCGCGTTCAGGCCGCCCGCGCGCGCATCCTCCGGCGCGATGCCGTAGTGCGTCCAGACCGTGTCGGGCGTGGATGCGTGGTAGGCAGGCAGGTACTTCGTCCCCTTGCCCGCGGCGATCACCTCGAATCCGCACGCGCGCGCCCAGTCGACCAGCTCGCAGATCAGCGCCGGCTGGTCGCCGTAGGCGAGCGAATAGACGATGCCCGCCTGCCGCGCGCGCTGCGCGAGCAAGGGGCCGGCGAGCGCGTCGGCTTCGACGTTGACCATCACGATGTGCTTGCCGTGCTCGCAGCAGGCGAGCACGTGCGCGATACCCGCCGCCGGCGAGCCGGTCGCGTCGATCACGATGTCCACATCGTCCGAGGCGATCAGCGCGGTGCTGTCGGCGGTGAACGCGATTCGCCGCAGGTCGTCGTCGCGCCAGCCCACGCGCAGCAGCGCCTGCCCGGCGCGTTGCGGATCGAGGTCCGCCACCGTCGTCAGGCGCACGCCCGGTGTGCGCCGCGCCTGCGACAGGTACATCGCGCCGAACTTGCCGGCGCCGATCAGGCCGACCCGCAGCGGCCGGCCTTCGCGCTCGCGCGCGACGAGTTTCGCGTACAGGTTCATGCGGGTTACTTCTTCTCGGCCGCGGCCGGTTGCGGCGGGGTCACGAACTGGAAGAACAGCTCGTCGCCGCGGATCATGTTGAGCTGCTGGCGCGCGCGCTCCTCGATCGCCTCTCGGCCTTCTTTCAGGCTGCGGACCTCGGCCGCGAGTGCGGCGTTGCGCGCGGCGAGCGTCGCATTGTCCTGCCGCTGCGCCTGCAGGCCGCGCTGCAGCTCCCACACGCGCAGCCAGCCGCCCTTGCCGAACCACAGCGGCCACTGGATCGCCACCAGCAGCGTGCCGAGGACGATCGTCAGCGCGCGCATCGGCGTGCCGGCTACCTCAGGTTGTAGAAGGCACCGCGCCCCGGGAAGCTCGCGACGTCGCCGAGATCCTCCTCGATGCGCAGAAGCTGGTTGTACTTGGCGATGCGGTCCGAACGGGACAGCGAGCCGGTCTTGATCTGCAGCGCGTTGGTGCCGACGGCAATGTCGGCGATCGTCGCATCCTCGGTTTCGCCCGAGCGGTGGCTGACGACGGCCGTGTAGCCGGCGCGCTTGGCCATCTCGATCGCGGCGAAGGTTTCGGTCAGCGTCCCGATCTGGTTGATCTTGATCAGGATCGAATTGGCCACGCCGCGCCTGATGCCTTCGCGCAGGATGCGCGTGTTCGTGACGAACAGATCGTCGCCGACGAGCTGCACGCGCGCGCCGAGGGTCCGGGTCAGATGCTCCCAGCCGTCCCAGTCGTCCTCGGCCATGCCGTCCTCGACCGACACGATCGGATACTTGTCGCACCAGGTCGCGAGCAGGTCGGTGAAACCTTTCGCGTCGAGCGCGAGGTTCTCGCCTTCCAGGCGGTACTTGCCGTCCCGGTAGAACTCGCTGGCCGCGCAATCGAGCGCGAGCGCGATCTGGCTGCCGGCCTCGTAGCCCGCCTTGTCGATCGCATCGAGGACGAGCTGGATCGCCGCCTCGTGGTTCTTGACGTTCGGCGCGAAGCCGCCTTCGTCGCCGACCGCGGTGCTCATGCCCTTGTCGTGGATCAGCTTCTTCAGCGCGTGGAACACCTCGACGCCGTAGCGCACCGCCTCGGCGAAGCTCGGCGCGCCGACCGGAATGATCATGAACTCCTGCAGGTCGAGGTTGTTGTTCGCGTGCGCGCCGCCGTTGATCACGTTCATCATCGGCACCGGCATCTGCATCGCCTGGCTGCCGCCGAAGTAGCGGTACAGCGGCAACCCCGCTTCCTCGGCCGCAGCCTTCGCCACCGCCATCGACACGGCCAGCATCGCGTTTGCGCCCAGCCGCGACTTGTTCTCGGTGCCGTCCAGATCGATCAGCGTGCGGTCGAGAAAAGCCTGTTCGTTCGCTTCGAGCCCCATCACCGCTTCCGAGATCTCGGTGTTGATGTTCTCGACGGCTTTCAGCACGCCCCTGCCGCCGTAACGTCCCTTGTCGCCGTCGCGCAGCTCGATCGCCTCGCGCGAGCCGGTCGAGGCGCCGGACGGCACCGCGGCGCGGCCCATCACGCCGGACTCGAGCAGCACGTCGCATTCGACGGTGGGGTTGCCGCGCGAGTCCAGGATTTCGCGGCCGATGATGTCAACGATGGCGCTCATTGCAAATCTGCCTCAGCCAGTCCTTCGACGATGAACATGTTCATGATCGCCGCGTTCGCGCGGGCGGCGCGGGCGCGTGCGTATTCGGGCGAGTCGTAGAACGCGCGCGCGGCATGCGCCGACGGAAACTTCAGCACGACGACGCGGCCCGGCGCGCGGCCTTCGAGCGGCTCGACCCGTCCGCCGCGCACCAGGACCTCGGCGCCGTGCGCGCGCATCGCCGCGGTCGAAAGTTTCTTGTATTCCTCGTACTGCACCGGGTCGGTGATCTGGACGTCGGCGACGATATAGGCGGGCATGCGCAGGGGCGCTCCTCAGGTGAAGTCGGTCTCGATGAAGCCGTTCTTCTTGGCGACGCGGTCGAGCTCGACCAGCGTTTCCAGCAGCGCCTGCATCCGGTTCAGGGGCACGGCGTTCGGACCGTCCGATTTCGCGTTCTTCGGATCCGGGTGCGTCTCCATGAACAGCCCGGCGATGCCGGCCGCGACTGCCGCGCGCGCGAGCACGGGAACGAATTCGCGCTGCCCGCCGCTCGACGTTCCCTGCCCGCCCGGCAGTTGCACCGAATGCGTCGCGTCGAATACGACCGGACACCCCGTCTCGCGCATGATCGCCAGCGATCGCATGTCGGAGACGAGGTTGTTGTAGCCGAAACTCGCGCCGCGCTCGCAGACGAGGAAGCGGTCTTCGGACAGACCCGCCTCGCGCGCCGCCTCGCGCGCCTTGTCGACGACGTTCTTCATGTCGCCGGGCGCGAGGAACTGACCCTTCTTGATGTTGACCGGCCTGCCGCTGACCGCGCACGCGCGGATGAAGTCCGTCTGCCGGCAGAGGAACGCGGGCGTCTGGATCACATCGACGACGGCCGCGGCGACGGGCACCTCTTCCTCGGCGTGCACATCGGTCAGCACGGGCACGCCGATGCTGCGCTTGACCTCCGCCAGGATGCGCAGCCCTTCGTCGATGCCGGGCCCGCGGAAGCTCCGGCCCGAGCTGCGGTTGGCCTTGTCGTAGCTCGACTTGTAGATGAAAGGGATCCCGAGGGATGCGGTGATCTCCTTGAGCGCACCCGCCGTGTCAACCGCCAGCGCCTCGGTCTCGACCACGCAAGGTCCGGCGATCAGGAACAGCGGACGGTCGAGTCCCGCGTCGAAGCCGCAGAGCTTCACCGCTCACCTCCGCGAAGCGCGATCGCTTGACCCTGCCCGCCGGGCGGGACCGTGGCGGCGGGTGAGGAAACCGGGCGCAATCTCATCACGCGACCTTCTGCAGCGCCGCGCCGCTCTTGGCCTGCCGGTAGGCGAGCGCCGCTTCGACAAAGGCTTTGAACAGCGGATGACCCGCGCGCGGCGTCGACGTGAACTCCGGGTGGAACTGCACGCCGAAGAAAAACGGATGCCCGGGCAGCTCCATCATCTCGGGTAGATTCTCGGTCGGCGTCCGCGCCGACACCCTGTAGCCCTTGGCTTCGAGCTGCGGCACGTACGCGTTGTTGACTTCGTAGCGATGCCGGTGCCGCTCGTTGACCTCCGGTCCGTAGATGCGGTGCGCGAGCGTGCCGGGCTCCACCGGACACTTCTGCGCCCCGAGCCGCATGGTGCCTCCCAGATCCGACTTTTCGCTGCGCCGCTCGATGCGCCCGGTGCGGTCCATCCACTCGGTGATCAGCGCCACCACCGGGTGCGGCGTGTCGGGATCGAACTCGGTCGAATTCGCGCCGGCCAGTCCGCACACGTTGCGCGCGAACTCGATCGTCGCCAGTTGCATGCCGAGACAGATCCCCAGATAAGGCACCTTGTTCTCGCGCGCGAACTGGATCGCCTTGATCTTGCCTTCGGTGCCGCGTTTGCCGAATCCGCCCGGCACGAGGATCGCGTCGAGGTTCTTCAGCGCGGCGGTGCCCTCGCGCTCGATCTGCTCCGAGTCGACGTATTCGATTCCGACGCGCGTGCGGGTGTGGATACCGGCGTGCGTCAGCGCTTCGTTCAGCGACTTGTACGAATCCGACAGATCGACGTACTTGCCGACCATGCCGATGCGGACCTCGTGCTCGGGATGCTCGAGCGCGTAGACGAGCCTGTCCCACGCCGACAGGTCCGCGGGCCGCGAGACGATGCCGAGCGCAAAGCAGACGATCTCGTCGAGCCCCTGCCTGTGCAGCATCGACGGCACCTTGTAGATCGAGTCGACATCCCATACCGAGATCACCGCGTTCAGCGGGACGTTCGAGAACAGCGAGATCTTCGCCCGCTCCTCCTCCGGGATCGGGCGGTCGGCGCGGCACAACAGCACGTCGGGCGAGATTCCAATCTCGCGCAGCTTCTGCACGCTGTGCTGCGTCGGCTTGGTCTTCAGTTCGCCCGCCGACGGGACGAAGGGCACCAGCGTCAGGTGCACGAAGCAGCACGTACCGCGTCCGAGCCGCAGGCTCATCTGCCGCGCCGCCTCGACGAAAGGCAGCGACTCGATGTCGCCGACCGTTCCGCCGATCTCGACGATCGCCACATCGGTCCTGCCCTCCCATGCGGCGCGTGCGCCGCGCTCGATGAACTCCTGGATCTCGTTGGTGACGTGCGGGATCACCTGCACGGTCTTGCCGAGGTATTCGCCGCGCCGCTCCTTTTTGATCACCGACTCGTAGATCTGCCCGGTCGTGAAGTTGTTCACGCGCTTCATCTTGGCAGAGATGAAGCGTTCGTAGTGACCGAGATCCAGGTCCGTCTCGGCGCCGTCCTCGGTGACGAACACCTCGCCGTGCTGGAACGGCGACATCGTTCCCGGATCGACGTTGATGTAGGGATCGAGCTTGATCAGAGTGACTTTGAGGCCGCGCGATTCGAGGATCGCAGCGAGCGAGGCGGCGGCGATCCCCTTGCCGAGGGAGGACACGACGCCACCGGTAACGAAGACGTATTTCGTCATGTTCGTTGGGTGCCGCCTGCGTTGCCGCAGCGCGCGCGTTACCGGTAAAGCGGCAGTATACGCAAGGCGCGTGGTCGAGGATTGAGGATCGAGGGTTCAGCGCAGCGGTGGACCCTCGACGGTCGCCGGGTCGGGCAGGGGCATGCCTCGCTCGGCCAGCACGGCGCGCAGGCGGTCGGGGTAATCGGTGATGATCCCGTCCACGCCCAGGTCGATCAGCCGCGCCATGATCGCCGGATCGTTGACGGTCCATGGCAGCAGTCGCAGTCCGAGCGCCTTGGCTTCGGCCGCGAGCGCGGGCGTCAGATTGCGCCAGAACATCGACCAAGTCCCGCAGCCTGCCGCACTGACCAACCGCGGCAGCGAGTCGCCGTAGTCGGCGCGCTTCAACCCTGCGTGCCACGGCGACGCGCCGCTCGCGTCTGCGCGCACCGTATCGAAGTTCTCCGCTTCGATCGTCAGGCAGGCGGTGGCGACCTCCGGCGCGATGCGCTTGACCTCCACGAGCGTGCGCCAGTCGAACGACTGGATCGTCGCCCGATCGACGACGGCGGCGCGGCGCAGTTCGCCGACGACCGCGCGCGCGAACGTGGCCGGGTCGGGTGCCTCCGCCCCGCTGGTCGGCGTGAGTTTCGTTTCAAGACTAAGCCGCACGGGCCTGCCGCTCGCCTGCACCAGCTCGACCAGTTGTCCCAGGGTCGGAAAGCGCTCGCCATCGGCCGGCTGCTGCTGCGGCCACTGGCGGGCGTAGCGGTGATCGGGATTCAGCCGGCCGATGTCGTAACGCCGCAGCTCGTCGAGCGTCAGCGAGAAAATCGCCGGCCCTTCATGCGCGAGCCAGCGCCCGTGGACGTCGCGCACGAACGCCGGATTCAGCCGCGCATCGTGCGCAAGCACGAGCACGCCGTCCCGCGTCATTGCCAGATCGGTTTCGATCGTCGTCACACCGATCGCGAGCGCCGTACGAAACGCGGCGAGCGTGTTTTCCGGCGCCAGTCCGCGCGCGCCGCGGTGCCCTTGCAGATCGAACGCGAACGCCGCGGGCGCGCCGACCGACGACAAACCCAGTGCCAGCAACGACCACGCGGCGCATCGACGAAGGCAGGACAACGGCCGCGCGTTTCCTTGAGGCATCGCGCCCTCCGCCATTTGACCGGAATCCATTCGACCGGGGAACGTCGAGCGCTCTGTCAGACAAGTTCCGACGCGGCGCCGAGAGAAATTCCTCATCCGTTCGGCTTCTCGGCATCCTGTGGCGCAGTCGTTAGGATCGGCGCATCATCCACGCATCGTTGCACTCTACAGCCATGCCGGCCATGTCCGTCGATCACAACGCGCTCGGCGTCACGCGCGCAGCGTCTGCGGATCCCCTCGACGTCGCGCTCGAGCGGACGCGCCGGGGGCAGGCCGAGCTCCAGAAGCCGCAGCTCAATCTGAGCGGACCGCAGCGCCGCCTGCTGGCGGCGCTGAACGGCGCGCGCACGTTGCGCGAGATCGTGGCGGTCGATCCCGGCGTCGATGCGGTTCGAGCTCCGCGCAACGCCGCGCGCCTGGTCGCGTTCGGGCTCGCAAAGGAAGTGCGCGGCCAGCTTCCGCAGCAGCTCGTCGTGTCCGCGCTGGACCTGACGATGCGCATCCCGCTCGACGCGCTGCGCATGCAGGTTCAGCTGCAGGAATCCGCCGCGCAGCGCGCAGCGCCGCCCCCCGTGCGCCGTGCATGGCAGCGCTGGCGCCGCCCGATCATCGTTGCGCTCGCCGTCGCAGTCGGCATCTCGATGGTGCTCTGGTATCGGGAGTGGCTCGGCCGCCTCGGCGAGCTGACCACGCTGCTGCGTTCCGCGTTCTGACCCCGCGCCGATGCCCTGTCGCAAACGAGCGATGCGGACCGTTCCCCGCCCGCAGGCGAAAACGCGGCGTCAACACGACGGCGGCGGCCGCTTCGGAAGCGCGTCGTTGACCTCGAACCAGGGCGCGCGAGTGTCGTAGAACACGTGCGCCTGCGGCGTGCGGTCCAGCGGCGCGTCGAAGTTCGCGCGCACCACGTGGATCTCGCCGGGCCAGCGCCGCGAACGGAAGAACAGCATGCTGCCGCACCGCGAGCAGAAGCCCCATTCGGCGCCCGGCGACGACACGTACCAGCGCAGCAGTCGTTTCGGGGTCGGTCAGCGCGAACGACGCTTCGTCCACCCCCACCCACGTGACGAACGCCGCGCCGTGCGCGCGCCGGCACATCGTGCAGTGGCAGTGCGCGATCCGCTTCGTCGGAAATCGCACCGAGAATTGCAGCGCCCCGCACTGGCAGCGACCGTTCGCCGCATCGTCCATCGTCATACGACTCCATGCACCGCCGTCGGCATCCTGCGACGGTCGACGACCGCTGCCGGTCGCGCCCCGTCGTGCGCCGAGCATAGGCCACGCCGCCGGAGCCGTCCTTCCTCGGCGTCGCCCCGCACTCGTGTGCAGGTAGCATTTCCTCCGCGCTGCCGACACCGCTGCCGGATGACCGTATCGAAGCCTCCCCGCCTTGCGCTGATCGATGCGTTGCGCGGCTTCGCGGTCGCGCAGATGATCGTCTACCACTTCATCTATGACCTGAACTACTTCGGCTGGGTGAAGCTGGCGATGACGCGCGACCAGCCGTGGGTGGGCTGGCGCACGGCGATCGTCGCGCAGTTCCTATTGCTGGTCGGCGCAAGCCTCGTGCTGCGCAGCGCGTACAAGCCGGCATGGCGCGACTTCTGGGCGCGCTGGGCGCAGATCGCGGGCGCGGCGGTGCTCGTGTCTGCGGGCACGTGGCTCGTGTTCGGGCCACGCTATGTGTGGTTCGGCATCCTGCACTTCATCGCAGTGGCGCTGGTGCTGGCGCGTCCGCTCGTCGCGCTCGGCGCGTGGAACCTCGCGCCGGGCGCGGCGGCGATCGCCGTCGGACTGCTGGTCAAGGACGCGGCGTTCAATCCGACGCCGCTGAACATCATCGGCCTGGTGACGACGAAGCCGCGCACAGAGGATTACGTGCCGCTGCTGCCGTGGTTCGGCGTCGTGTTGATCGGCATGGCGCTCGGGGCGCTGTGGCAGCGGCGCGGCTTCGCGCTGGCGCCCGCCTTGCGCCGTCTCGACGCAGCGCCGCCGCGCTGGCTCGTCTTTCTCGGTACGTGGAGCCTGACCGTGTACCTGGTGCACCAGCCCGTGCTGATGGGGGCGCTGTGGCTCGTCAGGAAGATCGTCTGAGCGTGATCGCCGAGTCCGGCGGTTCCTGGCGCAGCCACTCGGGCTGCAGCGTGATGTGATCGATCCCGAAGTCGCGGCGCAGAATCAGGCGCGCCTGGTGTAGCACGACCGGCCAGCGCTCGATGTCGTCGACCAGCACGTGCGCCGACAGCGCGCTGCGCCCGGGCACCATCGACCACACGTGCAGGTCGTGCACCGACAGCACGCCGGGAATCTGCGCGAGCGACAGACCGACCTTCCGGTAATCGACGCCGTGCGGCACGCTGTCGAGCAGCACGAAGGTGGTCTCGCGCAGCACGCCGAGCGTCGAGCGCAGGATCAGCGCGGCGACGAACATCGACAGCAGCGGGTCCGCGACCAGCGGCCCACCAAAGTGGATGATCAGCCCGGCGGCGATCGCGGCGACCGAGCCGAGCAGGTCGCCCAGCACGTGGATGAACGCGGCCCGCGTGTTGACGTTGTCGCGGTCCTTCGACAGGGTCCACGCCACCGCAACGTTGATCAGCAGGCCGACGCCGGCGATCGCGAAGACGCCAAGACCCCTGACCGGCACGGGACTGCGCAGGCGGTCGATCGCCTCCCAGAAAATCCAGGCCACCACGCCCAGCATGGCGAGCGCGTTGACGAACGCCGCGATCACTTCCACGCGCGCCAGCCCGAACGAATGTCGATCCGACACCGGCCGGCGCGCGATGAGGTTGGCGGCGAGCGCGAACAGCAAAGCCGCCGAGTCGGTGGCCATGTGGCCGGCATCGGCGAGCAGCGCGAGCGAGCCGGACCACATCCCGCCGACGAGTTCGACGAACGCATAGCCGAGCGTCAGCGCGACCGCGATCGCCAGCGGCCGCGCGCCGTGCGGGCGCGACTGGTGCGTGTACGCGCTGTCGCCGCGCTCGTGCCCACCGAAGCCGTTGGGGGCGTTCATTGCACCGATCGGGCGACGACGAGGCAGGCGGGCGTATTAGCGGACCCGCTGGTGTCGGCTCGAAGCCGCCCCGCGTCCGCCTTCGAAATCCCCCCTTCCCCCCTTTTCCAAAGGGGGGTGAGGTCGGCCACGGACGCCCGCCTCTTCCAAAGGGAGGTGAGTTCGGCCCCCTTTCGCAAAGGGGGCCGACTGCGAAGCAGGCGGGGGGATTTCGCGGTCGCGGCGAGCGCGATGCGCTGCGCGGGATGCACGCTCAGGCGGTTGCGGCCAGATGCGACAGGTGCACGTGGCAGCCCGTCTTCAAGCGCACCTCTTCGGGTGTGACACCCGGGGCAAGCTCGACCGCCTTCAGCCCGTCGTTCGTCACGTCGAACACGCCGAGGTCGGTGATGATGCGGTCGACCACGCCCTTGCCGGTCAGCGGCAGCGTGCACTGCTGCAGGATCTTGTGCTCGCCGTTCTTCGCGCAGTGCTCCATTAACACGACGACGCGCTCGACCCCGGCCACCAGATCCATCGCGCCGCCCATGCCCTTGACCAGCTTGCCCGGGATCATCCAGTTGGCCAGATCTCCCTTTTCGCTCACCTGCATCGCGCCGAGGATCGCGAGGTTGATGTGACCGCCGCGGATCATCGCGAACGAGTCCGCACTGGAGAAGAAGCTCGACCCCGGCAGCGCGGTGACGAGCTGCTTGCCGGCGTTGATGAGGTCCGGATCGATCTCGTCCTCCGTCGGAAACGGGCCGATGCCGAGCAGGCCGTTCTCCGACTGCAGCATCACGTCGATGCCCGGCGGAATGTAGTTCGCCACCAGCGTCGGCAGCCCGATGCCGAGGTTGACGTAGTAGCCGTCTTTCAGTTCCTGTGCCGCCCGCGCGGCCATCTGTTCTCGGGTCCATGCCATGGGTGCGTCTCCGGTTCACTTCGCACGCACGGTGCGATTCTCGATCCGCTTTTCCGGATTCGGGTTGAGCACGAGCCGCTGCACGAAAATGCCCGGCGTGTGCACGTGATCCGGATCGATCTCCCCGTTTTCGACGATCCGCTCGACTTCGGCGATCGTCACCTTGCCGCACATCGCGACGACCGGGTTGAAGTTGCGCGCGGTTTTGCGGTAGACGAGGTTGCCTTGCTTGTCGGCCTTCCACGCCTTGACCAGCGACACGTCGGCGCGGATCGAGCGCTCCATCACGTACTCCTGGTTGCCCCAGACGCCGTCGAACACCATCGTGGGCTTGCCCTCGGCGACGATCGTGCCCACCCCGGTGCGGGTGAAGAACGCCGGGATGCCGGCGCCGCCGGCGCGCATCCGCTCGGCCAGCGTGCCTTGCGGGGTGAACTCCAGCTCCAGCTCGCCCGCCAGGTACTGTCGCTCGAACTCCTTGTTCTCGCCGACGTACGAGGAGATCATCTTCCTGATCTGGCGCGTGGCGAGCAGCAGCCCGAGGCCGAAACCGTCCACACCGGCGTTGTTGCTGACGCAGGTCAGGTTCTTGACGCCCGAGTCTCGCAGCGCGGCGATCAGCGCCTCCGGAATGCCGCACAGTCCGAAGCCGCCGACCGCGATCGTCTGGCCGTCCTTGACCACGTCCGCCAGCGCGGCCGCGGCCGAAGGGTAGATCTTGTTCACTCGAACCTCCAACGGGATGTGCGAAATGCGTTCGGCTCGCGCGCAGCGACACCGCAATCCTGTGAATCCAGCGCAATTTTACGGCGCCGACGCTCAGGCCAGCGCGGCGCGCACGTGCTCTGGCCAGGGCACCGACTTTCCGGCGCAGTAGTCGTACCAGACGATCACCGTGCGCCCGGTCGCGTAGGCCACACCCGGCTCGTCGCTGCGCTCGATGACGATCGACATCTCGACGCTCGAGCGGCCGACGCGCGTGACGATCTGCTTGACGATCGCGGTGCCCGGGTAGGTCATCGCCTTGACGAAGTCGCACGCGGCATGCGCGAGGATCGGCGCTTCGCCGCTCGGCAGCGTCGGAAAGCCGAACTGCGCGAACCAGCGGATGCGCGCCTCTTCCATCAGGCGGAAGTACTGCACGTTGTTCAGGTGCGCCATGGCATCCATGTCGCCCCAGCGCAGCGGAATCTCGCAAACGAACTCTTTCATGATCTCGACCATCGCCCCGGATGCCATGGCGCACGGCGCAAGGTGTGGAACGCCTCCGGCGTTGCATCCATGTCGCCCCAGCGCAGCGGAATCTCGCAAACGAACTCTTTCATGATCTCGACCATCGCCCCGGATGCCATGGCGCACGGCGCAAGGTGTGGAACGCCTGCGGCGTTGCATCCATCTCGCGCCGGCGCAGCCGAATGTCGCAGACGAACTCTCTCATCGTTGTTTTGCATTTCGTCGCCCCGGCAAAGGTCGGGGACCAGGTCTCGGCGCCGCACGTCGGGCCGCGGCCTGCACCGGGCGACGTGTCACCTCATGTCACGGACAAGCCATCGTCGGCGGCCACGATCGCGCCGTTGATGAACTGTGACTCGTCGGCCACGAGCATCAACAGCACCGAGTCGAGATCCTCGGGCGAGCCGACGCGCCGGCGCGGCAGCATCGCGATCAGCTTCTGCCCGGCTTCCGTCCCCCAATGCGCGTCGTTGATCTCGGTGCGGATGTAGCCCGGGCAGATCGCATTGACGTTGATGCCGTAGCGGCCCCACTCGAGCGCTTGCGCGCGCGTCATCTGGATCACCGCGGACTTGCTCATGCAGTACAGGCCGATCTGCGGCACGACCTTCATCCCGGCGACCGACGCGATGTTGACGATACGGCCGCGGAAGTCGCGCTGCTCGCGCGCACGCGCGATCATGCGCTTGGCGACCTCCTGCGCGACGAAGAACGCCCCGCGGACGTTGGTGCCGAATACGTGATCGAAGTCGACCGCGCTCACGTCGACCAGTCGCTGCGTGGTCGACACGCCCGAGTTGTTGACCAGAATGTCGATCGGTCCGTTCTCCGACTCGATCTTTGCCACGGCCGCGGCGATCGAGTCCAGATCGGTCACATCCATCGGCGCGACATCGGCCGCGCCGCCTTCGGCCTCGATCTCGGCGCGCAGATCCTTCAGCCGCTCCACCCGCCGCGCCGCGAGCACGACCAGCGCGCCGTTGGCCGCCAGCGTGCGCGCGAACTGCGCACCGAGCCCGCTGCTCGCGCCCGTGACGAGCGCGATCTTCTCCTCCAGATTCGTCTGCATGATCGTGAACCCCGCGTGCGGGCCCGATGATCGCACACTCGATTGCGGGCTCTAACGAACTTGCCGACAATCCCGCCACACGAAAAACCGACCCGAGGCAGGCATGCAGGCCATTCAGCGCGAAAGCATGGAGTACGACGTCGTGATCGTCGGCGGCGGCCCGGCGGGACTGGCCGCCGCGATCCGGCTCAAGCAGCTTGCCGCGGACAAGGGCCGGGAAGTCAGCGTGTGCGTCCTCGAAAAGGGCTCCGAGATCGGCGCGCACATCCTGTCCGGCGCGGTGATGGATCCGATCGCGCTCGACGAGTTGTTCCCCGACTGGAAGGAACGCGGTGCGCCGCTGAACACGCCGGTCACCGAGGATCGCTTCTACATCCTCACCGAGAGGCGCGCGCTGTACAACCCGCACTGGCTGCTGCCCGACTGCTTCATCAACGACGGCTACTACATCGTCAGCCTTGCGAACGTCGTGCGCTGGCTCGGCCGGCAGGCCGAAGCGCTCGGTGTGGAGATCTTCCCGGGCTTCGCCGCGGCCGAAGTGCTGTACGACGACAAGGGCGCGGTGCGCGGCGTGGCCACCGGCAACATGGGGGTCGGCAGGGACGGCCAGCCGACCGCCAGCTTCCAGCCGGGCGTCGAGCTGCTCGGCAAATACACGCTGTTCGCCGAAGGCGCGCGCGGGCATCTGGGCAAGCAGATCCTCGAACGCTATCGCCTGATGGAAGGCCGCGACCCGCAGACCTGGGGCATCGGCATCAAGGAAGTGTGGGAGATCGATCCGGCGAAGCACGTGCGGGGGCTGGTCGTGCACAGCGCCGGCTGGCCGCTCGACGCGAAGACCTACGGCGGCGGCTTCATGTACCACTTCGAGAACCACCAGGTCTCGATCGGGCTGGTCGTCGGGCTTGGCTACGAGAACCCGTACCTGGAACCGTTCCAGGAATTCCAGCGCTACAAGACGCACCCGGCGATCCGCGCCTTCCTCGAAGGCGGCAAGCGCGTCGGCTACGGCGCGCGCGCGATCAACGCCAGCGGCATCCAGTCGCTGCCGAAACTCGTCTTTCCAGGCGGGGCGTTGATCGGCTGCGATGCGGGGTTCCTGAACGCGCCGCGCATCAAGGGCTCGCACGCCGCGCTCAAGAGCGGCATGCTGGCGGCGGAGGCGGCGTTCGAGGCGCTGGCGAGCGGCCGCGCGCACGATGAACTTTCCGCCTACCCGCAGGCCTTCGAGCGGTCGTGGCTGTACGACGAGCTGTATCGCGCGCGCAATTTCAAGCCGTGGCTCGACAAGGGGTTGTACGTCGGCGCGTTGATGTGGGGTATCGACCAGTTGATCCTCCGCGGCAAGGCACCGTGGACCCTGCATCGGACCAAGGCGGATCACGAGAAGCTCAAACCCGCGGCCGAATGCGCGCCGATCGCGTATCCGAAGCCGGACAACGTGATCACGTTCGACAAGCTGTCCTCGGTGTTCCTGTCGAACACCAACCACGAGGAAAACCAGCCGGCGCACCTGACGCTGAAGGATCCTTCGGTGCCCATCGCCGTCAATCTCGCCAAGTACGCGGGCCCGGAGAGCCGCTACTGCCCGGCCGGCGTGTACGAGTTCGTCAAGGTCGACGGGCAGGACAGGCTGCAGATCAACTTCCAGAACTGCGTGCACTGCAAGACCTGCGACATCAAGGACCCGACGCAGAACATCGTCTGGGTCGTGCCCGAAGGCGGCGGCGGGCCGAACTACACGAACATGTAGCGACGCGGACAACCGACCGGCCGCCCTCGACGCCGCGCCGCGCGCGTGCCGAGCACGCTTACCGAGCCGGCTTTTCCCACTCGCCGGCGAGGTAACGCTCGAGCCAGTAGACGCCGACGATCGTTTTCACATCGGTGACGCTGCCTTCGCGCACCCACTCCAGCAGCTCTTCCCACGGCGCAGTGAAGATCTCGAGCACCTCGCCGGCGTCGTTGTTCGGTTCGCGCTCGCGCTTGAGTCCGCGCGCGAGGTAGACCTCTATCTTCTCGTCGCAGTAGCCGATCGCGTTGTAGAAGCCGCCGAGGTAGATCCACTCGGCGGCGCTGTAGCCGGTTTCCTCCAGCAGCTCGCGCTGCGCGCAGGCGAGCGGCCCTTCGCCGGGATCGAGCTTGCCGGCGGGAAACTCGGTGAAGCTGCGCCGCGCCGGATAGCGGTACTGGCGCTCGAGCACGACCTGGCCGTCGTCGAGCAGCGGGATCGTCATCACCGCGCCGGGGTGGCGCAGGTACTCTCGGGTGGCGATGTGGCCGTCCGGGCAGCGTACCTGGTCCGAGTAGACCTTCAGCAGCACGCCGTCGTAGACGATCGTCGACTCGAGCGTCTCCTCGGCGAGCGGATCGACGGAGGCGGGCAGATCGGTCACGAGGCTATCCGCCGAGCGTCCTGATCATCGCGTTGGCGCACAGCGCGAGCAGGTACTGCGGGATGACGCCCAACACCAGCACGAAGACGCCGTTCGCGGAAAGCGCCACGCGCATGTCCTGCGCGGCGAAGATCGGCGCGGTACTCGCGGGCTCGTCGAAGTACATGACCTTGACCACGCGCAGGTAGTAGAACGCGCCGACCAGCGAAAACAGCACCGCGATCACCGCGAGCCAGACCATGCCGGTCGTGATCCCGCTGCCGAGCAGCGCCTGCAGCACGACGAGCTTGGCGTAGAAACCGACCGTCGGCGGCACGCCGGCGAGCGAAAACATCAACAGCAGCATCACGAACGCGTACCACGGGCTGCGCCGGTTCAGCCCCTTGAGGTCGGCGATCTCCTCGGCCTCGAAGCCCTGCCGCGCGAGCAGCATGACGATGCCGAAGGTGCCGAGTGTCGTGATCGCGTAGGTGATCACGTAGAACATCGCCGCGCTGTACGCGTTGGCGGTCGACATCGTATTGCCGCCGACGACCCCGGAAAGCATCGCGAGCAACACGAACCCCATCTGGCCGATCGTCGAGTACGCCAGCATCCGTTTGAGGTTGCTCTGCGCGATCGCGGTGACGTTGCCGATCGCGAGCGACCCGACTGCGAGCACGACGAGCATCTTCTGCCAGTCGACGGCCAGCGACAGCAAGCCTTCGACCAGCAGCCGGAACGCGATCGCGAACGCGGCGATCTTCGGGGCCGAACCGATCAGCACCGTCACCGGCGTGGGCGCGCCGTGATACACGTCCGGAACCCACATGTGGAAAGGCACCGCGCCGAACTTGAAACCGAGCCCGGCGACGATGAACACGGTGCCGAGCACAAGCGCGGGCCGGCTCGCGATTTGGCCTGCGGCGATGCGTCGCGCCAGCTCGTTCAGGTCGAGCGTGCCGGCGGCGCCGTACAGCATCGACATGCCGTACAGAAGAAAGCCCGAAGCGAGCGCGCCCAGCACGAAGTACTTCATCGCCGCCTCCGTCGCGCGCGCGTCGTCGCGTCTAAGCGCGACCAGCGCGTACAGCGCGAGCGCCTGCAGCTCGAGCCCGAGATAGATCACCAGCAGGTTGTTCGCCGAGATCATCACGAAGATGCCGAGCAGTACGAACAGCGCGAGCGTGAAAATCTCGCCTTTCCAGATGCCGCGGTCGCGCGCGTAGCCCTGCGCGTAGACGAGTGCAAGCGCGGTGCACAGCGCGGCGAACAGCTTCAGCACGTTGGCCATCGGGTCGGTCACGTACATGCCGCCGAAGGCGTACTGCACGACGTCGTTGGCGAGGAAGAACCCGCAGACGGCCGAAACGAGCACCAGCGCGGCGAGCGTCAGCGCGTAAGTGACGTTGCGCCGGGCGTCCGGGACGAAGAGGTCGGCGACCATGATCGTGCCGGTCGCGGCGAGCAGCGCGATTTCCGGCGCGGCGGCGAAAAGGTTCAGCTTGTCCATGGTGTTTTCGCCAGGCTCAGTGTCCGCTCAGCACGGCCGTCGCGGGCAGCTTCGACTGCGCGACGTGCTGCAGCAGTTCGCTCACGGAGGCGTGCATCAGGTCGGTGAACGGCTTCGGATAGACGCCCATTCCCAGCACCGCGACGGCGAGCAGCGCGAGCACGACGAACTCGCGAGCGTTCAAGTCCGTCAGCGCGGCCACCCGCGGATTCGCGATGTCGCCGAAGATCACCCGCTTGTACATCCACAGCGAATACGCGGCGCCGAGGATCAGCGTCAGCGCGGCGGTCGCGCCGATCCCGAAGTTGTGCTTGACGGCGCCCAGGATCACCATGAACTCGCCGACGAAGCCGCTGGTCGCGGGCAACCCGGAGTTGGCCATCGCAAACAGCATCATCAGCGCGGCGAACTTCGGCATCGTGTTGACGACGCCCCCGTAGTCGGCGATGTCGCGGCTGTGCATGCGGTCGTACATCACGCCGATGCAAAGGAACAACGCGCCGGACACGAAGCCGTGCGAGATCATCTGCACGAGCGCGCCTTCGACGCCGATGGGGCTGAAGATGAAGAAGCCCAGCGTCACGAAGCCCATGTGCGCGATCGAGCTGTATGCGACCAGCTTCTTCATGTCGGTCTGCACCAGCGCGACGAAGCCGATGTAGACCACCGCGACCAGCGAAATGGCGACGATGAACCACGCCAGCTCGTGCGACGCGTCCGGCGTGATCGGCAGCGAGAATCGCACGAAGCCGTACGCGCCGAGCTTCAGCATGATCGCGGCCAGGATCACCGATCCGCCGGTCGGCGCCTCGACGTGCGCATCCGGCAGCCACGTGTGCACCGGCCACATCGGCACCTTGACCGCGAACGACGCGAAGAACGCGAGGAACAGCAGGATCTGCGCCTCGCGCGGGATCCTCAGCGCGTGCCAGGCGGCCAGATCGAAGCTGCCGCCCGCCGTGTAGTACAGGTACACGAAAGCGACGAGCATCAGCAGCGAGCCGGCCAGCGTGTACAGGAAGAACTTGAACGCCGCGTAGACGCGCCTCGGCCCGCCCCAGATGCCGATGATGATGTACATCGGGATCAGCGTGGCCTCGAAGAACACGTAGAACAGCAGCCCGTCGGCCGCGGCGAACACGCCGATCATCAGGCCCGACAGGATCAGGAAGGCCGCGTTGTACTGCGCCACCTTCTGCTCGATCACGTCCCAGCCCGCGATCACGACCAGCACGGTCATGAACGCGGTCAGCAGCACAAACCACACCGAAATACCGTCCACGCCCAGGTGGTAGTGCGCGTTGAGCCGCTCGATCCACACGGCCTTCTCGACGAACTGCAGACCGGCCTGCGTCGGGTCGAATTGCGTGTACAGCGGGATCGTCACCAGCAGCCCGAGCAGGCTGCCGGCGAGCGCGACGGTCTTGACCAGCGCGGCGCTGCGGTCGCGTCCGACCGCCAGCAGGAACAGCCCCGCGGCGATCGGAGTCCAGATCGCGAGGCTCAGCCAGGGCGTCATCGTCTGCATCGGCGCCCGCTCCTCACCGCGGTGTCAACGCCGGCCAGACGTAGGGCAGCGTCAGGAAGAAGAACAGCACGATCGCGATGCCGATCAGCATCGCGAACGCGTAGTGGTAGATGTAGCCGGACTGCACGAAGCGGATCGCGCCGGCGAACCAGCCGATGAGCCGCGCCGAGCCGTTGACCACGGCGCCGTCGATCAGCGCGACATCGCCGCCCTTCCACAGCCCCCGGCCGATCGCGCGCGCGCCGTCGGCGAAGACGATTTCGTTGAAACGGTCCATGTAGTACTTGTTGACGAGCAGCGTATACAGCGCCGAGAAGCGCCGCGCGAGCATCTCCGGGATGTCCGGCCGCTTCAGGTAGAAGAACCACGCCAGCAGCACGCCCGCCAGCGCTAGGAAAAACGGCAGCGACAAGAACCCGTGCAGCGCCATCGCGGTCGCGCCGTGGAACTGCTCGCGCAGCACGCCCATCGCCGGGTGCGCCTTGGTGTCGACGAAAATCGAGTCGCGGAAGAAGTCGCCGAACAGCAGCTTGTCCACGGCGACGAAGCCGATGACGACCGACGGGATCGCCAGCAGGATCAGCGGGATCGTCACCACCGCGGGCGACTCGTGCGGCTTTTCACCGGGTGCGAGCCCGTGGTGGTGGTCGCCGGTCGGTTCCTCGTCCTCGTGGTCCTCGCCGTGCGTGCGGCCGAAGCGCTCCGGGCCGTGGAACGCCAGGAAGTACATGCGGAACGAGTAGAAGGCCGTGACGAACACGCCCGCGGTCACCGCGAAGTAGGCGACACCGCTGCCCGGCACGGTCGAGGCGCCGGTGGCGATCAGGATGCTGTCCTTCGAATAGAAGCCGGAAAAGAACGGCGTTCCGATCAGAGCGAGCGAGCCGATCAGCGAGGTGATCCACGTGACCGGCATGTACTTGCGCAGCCCGCCCATGTTGCGCAGGTCCTGGTCGTGGTGCAACCCGATAATGACGCTGCCCGCGGCGAGGAACAACAGCGCCTTGAAGAACGCGTGAGTCATCAGGTGGAAGATCGCGACCGAATACGCCGAGGCGCCGAGCGCGACCGTCATGTAACCGAGCTGCGACAGCGTCGAATACGCGACGACCCGCTTGATGTCGTTCTGCACGATGCCGAGGAAGCCCATGAACAGCGCCGTGATCGCGCCGATCACGATGACAAAGGACAGCGCGGCCTCGGACAGCTCGAACAGCGGCGACATGCGCGCGACCATGAAGATGCCCGCGGTCACCATCGTCGCTGCGTGGATCAGCGCGGAAATCGGCGTCGGGCCTTCCATCGAATCGGGGAGCCAGACGTGCAGCGGGAACTGCGCGCTCTTTCCCATCGCGCCGATGAAAAGGCAAATGCAGATCACCGTGATCAGCGCCCAGTCGGTGCCGGGCAGCGCGGAGCCCTTGGCGACGAAGCCCGGCGCGGCCTTGAACACCGCCGCGTAGTCGAGCGTGCCGAAGTACGCGAACACGAGCCCGATGCCCAGAATGAAGCCGAAGTCGCCGACCCGGTTGACCAGGAAGGCCTTGAGGTTCGCATAGATCGCCGTCGGCCGCTTGTACCAGAAGCCGATCAGCAGGTACGACACGAGACCCACCGCCTCCCAGCCGAAGAAAAGCTGCAGGAAGTTGTTGCTCATCACCAGCATCAGCATCGAGAAGGTGAAGAGCGAGATGTACGAGAAGAAGCGCTGGTAGCCGGGATCGTCGGCCATGTAGCCGATCGTGTACACGTGCACCATCAGCGACACGAAGCTGACCACCAGCATCATCAGCGCGGTCAGCGGGTCGATCAGGAAACCGATCGCGAGCGTTAGGTCGCCGACGGTCGACCAGGTGTAGACGTTGCCGTTGAAGGTATTGCCGCGGTAGACGACGTCGACGAACACGAGCGCCGAGGCGATCGTCGCCACCAGCACGCCGAAGATCGTCACCGTGTGGCTGCCGGCGCGGCCGAGCACGCGGCCGCCCAGTCCGGCCAGGATCGCGCCCGCCAGCGGCGCCAGCGGAACGAGCAGGTAAAGCTTCTGCATCGAAGCCATTTCAACCCTTCAATGCATCGAGCTCGTCGACGTTTATGGTCGACAGGTTGCGGAACAGCACGACCAGGATCGCCAGCCCGATCGCCGATTCGGCCGCGGCGACGGTCAGGATGAAGAAGACGAAGACCTGCCCGTGAAAGTCGCCGAGGTAGTGCGAAAACGCGATGAAGTTGGTGTTGACGGCAAGCAGCATCAGCTCGATCGCCATCAGCAGCACGATCAGGTTCTTGCGGTTCAGGAAGATGCCGATCACGCTGATCGCGAACAGCAGCGCGCCCACCCCCAGATACCAGGACAGCGAAACCATGGTTGTTCTTTCCCCCTCTTTGTCGCCCTTGTCAGGTCTTCTTCGCCTCGGGTGCCGCGGCCGTCTGTCGCCCCTCGGCGTCGACCGGCATCGACACCAGCCGCACGCGTTCCTCGCGCCTGACCCTGATCTGGCGAGACGGGTCCTGGTACTTCGTGTCCTTGCGCCGGCGCAGCGTCAGGGCAATCGCCGCAACGATCGCCACCAGCAAAATGGCTCCTGCGACCTGCAGCGGATAGACGTATTCGGTGAAGGTCAACCGCCCGAGCGCCTCGATGTTGTTCGCCTCGCGGATGCCCGGGCCCGGCTCGGTCATCGTCTGCCAGCGCCCGTACGACAGCACGAGCCAGAGCTGCAGAACGATCAGCGCGGCCACCAAGCCGGCGAGCGGCAGATGCCGCCAGAACCCCTGCCGCAACCGATCGACGTTGATGTCGAGCATCATCACGACGAACAGGAACAGCACCATCACCGCGCCCACGTACACGAGCACCAGCGCGATCGCGAGAAACTCCGCACGCGCGAGCATCCACAGCGCGGCGGCCGAGAAGAACGACAGCACGAGGAACAGCACCGCGTGCACGGGATTGCGCGCGGTGATCACGCGCACGGCCGCGACCAGCAGGATCGCCGAGAACGCGAGGAACAGGATCGTTGTGGTGTCCATCGTCGGTAGCGTCTGCCGTCGGCGCGACTAGCGGTAGCGGGCGTCCTCCGCGCGCGCCGCGGCGATCTCCTTCTCGTAGCGGTCGCCGATCGCCAGCAGCATCTCCTTCGTGTAGTACAGGTCGCCGCGCTTCTCGCCGTGGTACTCGTGGATGTGCGTCTCGACGATCGAGTCGACCGGGCAGCTCTCCTCGCAGAAGCCGCAGAAGATGCACTTGGTCAGGTCGATGTCGTAGCGCGTCGTGCGGCGCGTGCCGTCGGCGCGCTGCTCGCTCTCGATCGTGATCGCCAGCGCCGGACACACGGCCTCGCACAGCTTGCACGCGATGCAGCGCTCCTCGCCGTTCGGATAGCGGCGCAGCGCGTGCAGCCCGCGGAAGCGCGGCGACATCGGCGTCTTCTCTTCCGGGTACTGGATCGTGATCTTGCGCGCGAACGCGTAGCGCCCGGTCAGCGCCAGACCCTTGAGCAGCTCCTTCAGGAGCAGGCTGCCGAAGAATTCTCGGATCGCTTCCATGCTCACCCGGCCTTCCAGATGTTCAACGGCGTCTGCATCCACACGGCGACGACGACCAGCCACACGAGCGTGATCGGGATGAAGACCTTCCAGCCGAGCCGCATGATCTGGTCGTAGCGGTAGCGCGGGAACGACGCACGGAACCAGATGAACAGCGATACGACGAAGAACACCTTGACGAACAGCCAGAACCAGTTCGACATCCCGTCGAACCACGCCGGGAAATCGACGCCGAGCAGCAGCTCGAGATTCACCGGCGCGGCCCAGCCGCCCAGGAACATGATCGTCGCCAGCGTCGACAGCAGGATCATGTTCGCGTATTCGGCGAGGAAGAACACCGCGAAACTCATGCCCGAGTACTCGATCATGTGACCGGCGACGATCTCGCTCTCGCCCTCGACCACGTCGAACGGATGGCGGTTCGTCTCGGCCACGCTTGACACGACGTAGATCACGGCGAGCGGCGCGAGCGGCAACCAGTTCCACGACAGGAAGTTGAGGCCGCGTTCGGCGAAGAAGCCCGCGTTCTGGCCGTTGACGATGCCGGTCATGTTCAGCGTCCCGGCGACCAGCAGCACGGTGACCAGCACGAAGCCCATCGCCAGCTCGTAGCTGACCATCTGCGCCGCGGCGCGCATCGCGCCAAGGAAGGCGTACTTGGAGTTCGACGCCCAGCCGGCGATGATCACGCCGTAGACGCCGACCGAGGTGATCGCCATCACGAACAGCAGTCCGGCGTTGACGTCGGCGAGGACCAGTTGCGGCCCGAACGGAACGACCGCCCACGCGGCGAGCGCCGGCATCATCACCAGCACCGGCGCGAGAAAGTAAAGCGGCTTGTCGGCCTGCGTCGGCGCGATCACTTCCTTGAAGATCAGCTTGACGGCATCCGCCCACGGCTGCAGCAGACCCGCGAAGCCGACGCGGTTCGGCCCGAGCCGCACGTGCATCCAGCCGATCAACTTGCGCTCCCACAGCGTCAGGTACGCCACCAGCACCAGCAACGGCAGCACGATCGCGACGATCTTCACCAGCGCCCAGACGGTCGGCCAGGCGCCGCCGAACACCCCATTGCCGAACTCGAGCACGCCGTTCATCATGCGCGCTCCAGCGCGATCGGGCCGAACATCGCACCCAGTGTGGCCGTCGACGCGTGCGCGGCCGGCACGCGCACGACACCGTCGGGCAGCCCTTCGTCGAGCGCACACTCGAGCAGCGCGCTCGCCTCGCCCTGCGCGCTCGGCTGCACGACGCGCACCTTGGCGCCCGGCGCCAGGCCGAATCGGGCGAGCGTCGCCGCGTTCGCACCGACCTTCGGCGGCCGCGCATCGCGCGTCTTCCGCAACGACGTCGCGCGCCGCACGATCGCATCGACGAAATAGATCGGCACGTCGGCGATGCGCTGCGTGCCGCCGGCCGGCTGCACGAGCGCGGGCGGCACGGTCGTCGCGTTCGACAGTTTCGCGGCGACGTCGGCCGGGATCGCATCCGCGCGCACCGCTTCGGGCGTGTCGTACTCGAAACCCGGCAGGCCGAGCTCGGTGCCGAGCACGCGCAGTACCTTCCAGCCAGGGCGCGCCTCGCCGAGCGGGCGCACCGCACCGTTGAAGCTCTGCACGCGCCCTTCGGCGTTGACGAACGTGCCGGAGGTTTCGGTGAACGGCGCGATCGGCAGGATCGCGTGCGCGTAATCGAGCGCGCCGTTGCGATACGGCGAAAACGCGATCACGGCATCGGCCGCGGCCAGCGCCTTCATCGTCGCTGCCGGGTTCGCGGTGTCGAACTCGGGTTCGAAATTCCACAGCAGATAGGCGCGGCGCGGCTCGGCGATCATCTGCGCTGCGTTCATTCCGCCCTGCGCAGGCACCGCGCCGACGAGATAGCCGCCCACGCTGTTGGCGCCTTCGCCGAGGAAGCCGAACCTGCCCCCGAGCGCCTGCGCGAGCCACTGCGCCCACGCATGCAGTTGCGCCGCGTGCGGGTGCTGCACGGCGGCGTTGCCGAGCAGAATCGCCGCGTTCTTGCCCGATGCGAGCGACGCAGCGATCGTCTTGGTGGCTTCGCCCGGCGCCACGCCTTCGATCGGCGCGGCGATGCCCTTGATCTGCGCCAGCGCCGCAGCGATCTCCGCGAGCGCCTGCACCCACGCATCGGGCGGGACGATCGCCTTGGCTGCGAGCGGCATCAGCTGGTCGTCGTCGACCGCGTGCACGACGCTCGCCTGCGCGCCGCGCCTGACCGCACGCCGCACGCGCGCGGCGACGAGCGGATGGTCCTTGCGCAGGAAGGCGCCGACCAGCAGTAGGCGGTCGAGCGCGTTGATCTCGGCGATCTTCATCCCGAGCCACGGCGCGCCCGCGCGCTGCGCGTCGCCGGAAAAGTCGCTGTGCCGCAACCGGAAGTCGACGTTGTCGCTGCCCAGCGCGCGCATCAGCTTGCCGAGCAGAAACAGTTCCTCGAGCGTGCTGCCGGGCGCGGCGAGCGCGCCGATCTGCGCGCCGCCGTGCTCGGCTTTCACGTGGTTGACCGCGCCCGCGACGAAGGCGAGCGCCTCGGGCCAGTCGACCTCGCGCCACTGCCCACTGTGCCTCAGCATCGGCCGCGTCAGCCGATCCGCCGCGTACAGCCCTTCGTACGAGAAACGGTCGCGGTCGGACAGCCAGCATTCGTTGACGTCCTCGTTCTCGTACGGAACGACGCGCAGCACGCGCTGGTTCTTGACCTGCACGATCAGGTTCGAGCCGAGCGAATCGTGCGGGCTCACGCTCCTGCGGCGCGCCAGCTCCCAGGTGCGCGCGGCATAGCGGAACGGCTTGCTGGTCAGCGCGCCGACCGGGCACAGGTCGATCATGTTGCCCGACAGCTCCGAATCCACGGTGCGATCGACGAACGCGAGGATCTCGGAGTGCTCGCCGCGGCCGGCCATGCCCAGCTCCATGATGCCGGCGATCTCCTGCCCGAAGCGCAAGCAGCGCGTGCAGTGGATGCAGCGGCTCATCTCCTCGGCCGCGATCAGCGGGCCGATGCTCTTGCGGAAGACGACGCGCTTGGGTTCGGCGTAGCGCGACGACGAAGCGCCGTAGCCGACCGCGAGATCCTGCAACTGGCACTCGCCGCCTTGATCGCAGATCGGGCAGTCGAGCGGATGGTTGATCAGCAGGAACTCCATCACGGCCTTCTGCGCCTGCCGGGCCTTGGCGTTCGCGGTGTGCACGACCATGCCCTGCACCACGGGTGTCGCGCACGCGGGCATCGGCTTCGGCGCCTTCTCGACGTCGACCAGGCACATCCGGCAGTTGGCCACAATCGACAACTTCTTGTGGTAGCAGAAGTGCGGAATGTAGATGCCGAGCTTGTTCGCGGCGTCCATCACCATGCTGCCTTCGGACACCTGCACCTTGCGGCCGTCGATCTCTACTTCAACCATGAACTGGTTCCGTCCATCTCCCCTCCCCGACGTGGGGAGCGGGCACGGGTGGAAAAAGTTTGCTCCGGCGCCGGAAGTCCTTCACACGTACTCCGGCACGACGCACCGCTTGTGCTCGACGTGGTGCTCGAACTCCGCGCGGAAGTGCTTGACGAACGCGCGCACCGGCATCGCAGCGGCATCGCCGAGCGCGCAGATCGTGCGGCCCTGGATGTTGTCGGCGACCGAGTTCAGCAGGTCCAGATCCTCGGGCCGGCCCTGGCCGTGCTCGATCCGGTGCACGATGCGGTACAGCCAGCCAGTGCCTTCTCGGCACGGCGTGCACTGCCCGCACGATTCGTCGTAATAGAAATAGGACAGCCGCTCCAGGCACTTGACCATGCAACGCGTCTCGTCCATCACGATCACCGCGCCCGAGCCGAGCATCGAGCCCGCCTTGGCGATCGAGTCGTAGTCCATGTCGGTGGCCATCATCACTTCGCCGGGTAGCACCGGCATCGAAGAGCCGCCGGGGATCACGGCCTTGATCTTTCTGCCGCCGCGCATCCCGCCGGCCAGTTCCAGCAGCTTCGCGAACGGCGTGCCGAGCGGCACTTCGTAGTTGCCGGGGTGCGCGACGTCGCCCGACACCGAAAAGATCTTGGTGCCGCCGTTGTTCGGACGGCCGATCGCAAGAAAGGCGTCGCCGCCATGCCGGATGATCCACGGCACCGCGGCGAAGGTTTCCGTGTTGTTGATCGTCGTCGGCTTGCCGTACAGTCCGTAGCTCGCCGGAAACGGCGGCTTGAAGCGCGGCCGGCCCTTCTTGCCTTCGAGCGACTCGAGCAGCGCCGTTTCCTCCCCGCAGATGTAGGCGCCGTAGCCGTGCGCGGCGTGCAGGTCGAACGAGAACGCCGAGCCCAGGATGTTCTTGCCCAAGTAACCCGCCGCGTAGGCCTCGTCGAGCGCCTGCTGGAACCTTTCGTACTCGGCCCAGATCTCTCCGTGGATGTAGTTGTAGCCGACCGATATCCCCATCGCGTAGGCGGCAATGGCCATGCCTTCGATCACGATGTGCGGGTTGTAGCGGAGGATGTCGCGGTCCTTGAACGTGCCGGGTTCGCCTTCGTCCGAGTTGCAGACAAGGTACTTCTGCCCGGGAAACTGGCGCGGCATGAAGCTCCACTTCAGCCCAGTCGGGAAACCCGCGCCGCCGCGTCCGCGCAGCGCGGACTTCTTGACCTCGGCGATCACGATGTCGGGGCCGATCTTCTCCGACAGGATCCTGCGCAGCGCCGCATAGCCGCCGCGCTGCTCGTAGTCGGCGAGCCGCCAGTTCGTCCCGTCCAGCCCGGCGAGGATGATCGGATCGATATGCCGGCCGTGGAAGCAGGTCTGCGCGCTCATCGCTGCGCCTCGCGCTTCAGCGCCTCGATCAGCGCGTCGAGCTTCCCTTCGGTCATGAAGCTCTCCATCCGCTTGTTGTTGATGAGCAGCACCGGCGCGTCGCCGCATGCGCCCATGCACTCGCCTTCCTTCAGCGTGAAGCAGCCGTCGGCAGTGGTCTCGTTGAAGCCGATGCCGAGCTTTCGCTTTAGGTGCTCGGCCGCGCGCACGCCCCCGGACAGCGCGCACGGCAGGTTCGTGCAGACCGTGATCTTGTAGCGGCCGGTCGGCTCGAGGTTGTACATCGCGTAGAAGGTCGCGACCTCGAACACGGCGATCGCCGGCATGCCGAGGTAGTCGGCGATCTCCTCCATCAGTTCCTTCGACAGCCAGCCGTGTTCGTCCTGCGCGATCGCCAGCGCGGCGATCACGGCCGACTGCCGGTGCTCGGCAGGGTATTTGGCGACCTCGCGGTCGATCTTCGCCAGCGCCTGCGCCGACAGCAGGCGCTTGTCCTGCGGCACGGCGCTCATGTTTGCCCCCGACGGCGCTGCGTGCCGGTCCCCCCGACGGGAGCGTAGGTTGGGGTAAGGCGACGCCGAACCCCAACCTCGGTCGAGCCGAGTCTATCGAAGTTCCGTCGGGGTTCCCCCCGCTTTCGCCGGGGGTCACCCCAACCTACGAGCCGGGGCCGCGCGCTCATCGATCGATCTCCCCGAAGACGATGTCCTGCGTGCCGATGATCGCGACCGCGTCGGCGATCATGTGGCCGCGCGCCATTTCGTCCAGGGCCTGCAGGTGCGCGAAACCCGGCGCGCGGATCTTCATCCGGTACGGCTTGTTGGCGCCGTCGGACACGAGGTAGATGCCAAACTCGCCCTTCGGGTGCTCGACCGCCGCGTACGCCTCGCCGGCCGGAACGTGGAAGCCCTCGGTGAAGAGCTTGAAGTGATGGATCAGCTCTTCCATGTTCGACTTCATTTCGACGCGCGACGGCGGCGCGATCTTGTGGTTGTCGATCATCACCGGGCCCGGATTGTTGCGCAGCCATTCGACGCACTGCTTGATGATGCGGTTGCTCTGCCGCATCTCTTCCATGCGCACCAGGTAGCGGTCGTACGAGTCTCCGTTGCGCCCGACCGGCACGTCGAACTGCACGAGGTCGTACACCTCGTAGGGCTGCTTCTTGCGCAGGTCCCATTCGACCCCCGAGCCGCGCAGCATCGGCCCGGTGAAACCCAGCGCCAGCGCGCGCTCGGGCGACACCACGCCGATGCCGACCAGCCGCTGCTTCCAGATCCGGTTGTCGGTGAGCAGCGTCTCGTACTCGTCGACGTACTTCGGGAAGCGGTTGGTGAAGTCCTCGATGAAGTCCAGCAGCGAACCCTGCCGGTTCTCGTTCAGCCGTGCCGTTTCCTTCGCGCTGCGGTACCGGGTCGGCCGGTACTGCGGCATGCGGTCCGGAAGATCGCGATAGACGCCGCCCGGGCGGTAGTACGCCGCGTGCATGCGCGCGCCGGACACCGCCTCGTACATGTCCATCAGGTCCTCGCGCTCGCGGAAGGCGTACAGGAACACCGCCATCGCACCGACGTCCAGCCCGTGCGCGCCGATCCACAGCAGGTGGTTCAGCAGCCGCGTGATCTCGTCGAACATCACGCGGATGTACTGCGCGCGCAGCGGCACCTCGATGCCGAGCAGCTTCTCGATCGCCATCACGTAGGCGTGCTCGTTCGCCATCATCGACACGTAGTCGAGCCGGTCCATGTACGGCACCGACTGGAGGTAGGTGCGGGTCTCCGCGAGCTTCTCGGTCGCACGATGCAGCAGGCCGATGTGCGGGTCGGCGCGCTGGATCACTTCGCCGTCCAGTTCCAGCACGAGTCGCAGCACCCCGTGCGCCGCCGGATGCTGCGGACCGAAGTTCAACGTGTAGTTCCTGATCTCAGCCACGGCCGTAGGTCTCTTCGCGAATCACCCGCGGCGTCACTTCGCGCGGCTCGATCGTCACCGGCTGGTAGACCACGCGACGCTGCTCCGGGTCGTAGCGCATCTCGACGTAGCCGGTGATCGGGAAGTCCTTGCGGAACGGGTGGCCGACGAAGCCGTAGTCGGTCAGGATGCGCCGCAGATCGGCGTGGCCCTCGAACACGATGCCGTACAGGTCGAAGGCCTCGCGCTCGTACCAGCCGGCGGAGGGCCAAACGCCGGTGACCGAGTCGATCAGCGGCAGCTCGTCGTCCGGACAGAACGTGCGCACGCGAACCCGCCAGTTGTGCGTCACCGACAGCAGATGCATCACGACCGCGAAACGCGGTCCGTCCCACGCGCCGTCGCCGTAGTTCAGGTAATCGACGCCGGCCAGATCGATGCATTGCTCGAACTTCAGGCGCTCGTCGTCGCGCAGCGTGCGCGCGACCGCGAGGTGATCGGCGGCCCGGACGACGATCGTGATCTCGCCGAGCGCGACCTTCATGTCCGCGATGCGCTCGCGGAGCGCGGCCCTCAGGTTGGCGGCGAGGGTTTCGAGTCGGGTCATCGCGTATGCGGGCGCTAGCGGGCGATCGTGTTGGTGCGCCGGATCTTGTTCTGAAGCTGGATGATCCCGTAGATCAGCGCTTCGGCCGTCGGCGGACAGCCCGGCACGTAGACGTCGACCGGAACGATGCGGTCGCAGCCGCGCACGACCGAATACGAATAGTGGTAGTAGCCGCCGCCGTTGGCGCACGAACCCATGCTGATGACCCAGCGCGGCTCGGCCATCTGGTCGTAGACCTTGCGCAGCGCCGGCGCCATCTTGTTGCACAAGGTGCCGGCGACGATCATCACGTCGGACTGACGCGGGCTTGGCCGGAACATCACACCGAAGCGATCGAGGTCGTAGCGCGACGCACCGGCGTGCATCATCTCGACCGCACAACAGGCCAGACCGAAGGTCATCGGCCACATCGAGCCGGTCTTGCTCCAGTTGATCAGCTTGTCGACGCTGGTGGTGACGAAGCCTTCGTTCAACACGCCTTCGATGCCCATGGATGCTCCTCGCGCGACTACTCCCAGTCCAGCGCGCCTTTCTTCCATTCGTACAGAAAGCCGACGGTCAGAATCGCGAGGAAAACCATCATCGACCAGAAGGCCGGGCCCCACGCCGGCACATCGCCGAGCACGGCCGCCCACGGGAAAAGGAAGGCGATTTCGAGGTCGAACAGGATGAACAGGATCGCCACCAGGTAGTAGCGCACGTCGAACTTCATGCGCGCGTCCTCGAACGCCTCGAAGCCGCACTCGTACGGCGAAAGTTTCTCCGGATCGGGCCGGCGCGGCCCGAGCAAGGCGCCGATCACGAGCGGCCCGGCGCCCACCGCGACGCCGACCAGAATGAACAGCAGAACCGGTACGTATGACTCGAGATCCATGTTGCCCGTTCCGCTGTCTCGTTCAGTCGCTGCCTGGCTGTGCTTCCCGGGTCCGGCGGCGCCGGAGTTTCGACGGGCACCACGCTTCGACCGTTGCGTGCGCCGCAGCGCGCGCTGTCTGGTGCCGACGGTGAGACTCGAACTCACACGGCTTGCGCCGCCACCCCCTCAAGATGGTGTGTCTACCAATTCCACCACGTCGGCAAATCGCGCGGATTCTACTGGATCCGTCTCGGCCCGCGCCGCGCGCGCCGGCTCACTTGGGAATGTCGCCGGCCTTGCCGCCTTCGCCCTTGGTCGCCGGCGCCGGAATGTCCTTCGCCGCGTCCTTGCCGGCGTCCATCTTCTGCATCGTGCCCATCACGCCGCTGTCGGCCTGCGGCACGCGCACCGCGGTCGCCGAATACGCGAGCCCGAGCGTGGCGAGGAAAAACACCGTCGCCAATATGCCCGTGCTGCGCGACAGGAAGTTTGCCGATCCCGTCGCACCGAACAGGCTGCCGGAGGCGCCGCTCCCGAAAGCCGCGCCCATGTCGGCGCCTTTGCCATGCTGAAGCAGCACGAGGATGATGATCGCGATCGCGCAAAGCACCTGAATCACGATCAGCAACGTGGTCAACCAAGCCATGTCCATACCCTCTCGAATGTCATCCTGAACTGCTCACCACAGAGACACGGAGGGCGCGGAGAACCGCGCCAAAACGAGCGTTTGCGACGAAGGAGCACGCGGCCACGACGGGCGTGACAAACAGGACCTGCGGAACGTCGTTGTTCCTCGGTGTTCTCGGTGTCTCTGTGGTTCAACTGTGGTCTGTGGGGCCATGCTTCGCCCGCGGCACCGCCGCGCAGATCGCGAGGAAGTCCCGCGCGACGAGCGATGCGCCGCCGATCAGTCCGCCGTCGATGTCGGGTTGCGCAAAAAGCTCGGCCGCGTTGGCGGGCTTGACGCTGCCGCCGTAGAGCACGCGTACGGCACTCGCCGCGCCCGGATCGGCCGCGGCAAGCTGCGCGCGGATCGCGCCATGGACTTCCTGCGCCTGCGCGGGGGTGGCGGTCCGCCCGGTGCCGATCGCCCACACCGGCTCGTATGCGATCGCGCCGCGCGCGAGCGCGGCTGCGCCGACCGAATCCAGCACGGCCGCGAGCTGCGCTCGCACGACCTCGTGGGTTCGCCCCGCTTCGCGCTCGGCCAGCGTTTCGCCGACGCACACGATCGGCCGCAAGCCGGCATCGAACGCGCGCGCGACTTTCGCGGCCACGCGTTCGTTCGTCTCGCCGTGCAACGCCCGCCGCTCCGAATGACCGACGATGACCCAGCGGCAGCCGACATCCGTGAGCATCTCGCCGGCGACGTCGCCCGTGTAGGCACCGGCGCGATGTTCGCTGAGATCCTGCGCACCGACTTCCGCCCGCGTGCCCCTCAATCCGGCCCAAACCTGCGCCAGATAGGGATGCGGTGCACAGACGACGACGTCGCCCGCCAGGCCGTTGGCGCCGACACGGAAGTCGGCGAGCCATTGTTCATTGGCGGTGATCGACCCGTTCATCTTCCAGTTGGCGGCGACCAGCGGACGGCGGGTGGACATGGTTTCGATGCGGGAAATGGCGATGGATGCGGTGGATGGCGTCGTCGCCGTTCAGACGCGCGGACGAGCCGCGGCTTCGCCCGTGACGGCCAGCACGATCTTGCCGATGTGCCGGCTCGATTCCATCAGCGCGTGCGCGGCGTCGGCTTCGCCCAGTACGAAAGTCTTGAACAGCATCGGCTTGATCCGGCCCGCTTCGATCAGCGGCCAAACGACCGCGCGCAGCCGTCGCGCGATCGCCGCCTTGAACTCGACCGACCGCGGGCGCAGCGTCGATGCGGTGATGGTCAGCCGCCGGCGCAACACGGCCGCCAGGTCGATCTCGGCCTTCGCGCCGCCCAGCAGCGCGATCAGGGCCAGTCGCCCACCGTCGGCCAGACACGCGATCTCGCGCGCGATGTAGCCGCCGCCGACCATGTCGAGAATGACGTCGACCCCGCGGCCCTGCGTCATTTCCTTGACGACCGCCCCGAAGTCTTCGTTGCGATAGTTGATCGCGCGCGCCGCACCGAGCGCATCGATCGCGCGGCACTTTTCCTCCGAACCCGCGGTCGCATACACCGTGTGCCCGAGCGCGACTGCGAGCTGGATCGCGGCCACGCCGATGCCGCTGGTGCCGCCCTGCACGAGCAGCGTCTCGCCCGGCGCGAGCTGCGCGCGGTCGAACACGTTGCTCCAGACCGTGAAGAACGTTTCGGGCAAACCGGCCGCCTCCGCAAAGTTCAGCCCGCGCGGCACCGGCAGCAACTGCCCGACGGGAACGGTGCAGTACTCGGCGTAGCCGCCGCCGGCGACGAGTCCACACACCGCGTCGCCGATCGCGAATCCGCTGCCGGCGAGGTCGCCTTCTTCGATCACGCCGGCGACCTCGAGCCCCGGAAGATCCGACGCCCCCGGCGGCGGCGGGTAGCCGCCCTTGCGCTGGAGCACGTCGGGCCGGTTGACACCGGCGGCGTGCACGCGCACGAGCGCTTCGCCCGCGCGCGGTTGCGGGCGCGGTCGCTCGACGAGCCGAAGGACCTCGGGTCCGCCGGGATGGCTGATTTCGACGGCACGCATGATGCGCAGGCAGCCGCCCGCCCGGGGCGGCGCAACGGCCTAACCTTGTTGTTGCTGCTGCGGTTGCTGCTGCTGGGCCTGCGGCTCGCCCAGCTCGGCGGCTGCCGCTTTCATCGAAAGCCGCAACCGGCCCTTTTCGTCGGCCTCGAGGACCTTGACCTTGATCGCCTGCCCTTCCTTCAGGTAGTCGGAGACCTGGTTGACGCGCTCGCTGGCGATCTGCGAGATGTGCAGCAACCCGTCACGGCCCGGCAGGATCTGCACGATCGCGCCGAAGTCCAGCAGTCGCAGCACGGTGCCGTCGTAGATCTTGCCGACCTCGACCTCCGCGGTCAGCTCGCGGATGCGGCGCTCGGCCTCGCGGCCTTTCTCCAGGTCGACGCTGGCGATGATCACGGTGCCGTCGTCCTCGATGTCGATCTGCGTGCCGGTTTCCTCGGTCAGCGCGCGGATCACCGCGCCGCCCTTGCCGATCACGTCGCGGATCTTCTCGGGGTTGATCCTCATCTTGATCAGCCGCGGGGCAAAGGCCGACAGCTCGGGCCGCGGCACGCCCATCGCCTCCTGCATCTTCTGCAGGATGTGCATGCGACCTTCCTTCGCCTGCGCGAGCGCCACCTGCATGATCTCGCGGGTAATGCCCTCGATCTTGATGTCCATCTGCAGCGCGGTGATGCCCGCCGCGGTGCCCGCGACCTTGAAATCCATGTCGCCGAGGTGATCCTCGTCGCCGAGGATGTCGGTCAGGACGGCGAACTTGTTGCCTTCCTTGATCAGCCCCATCGCCACGCCGGCCACGTGCGCCTTCATCGGCACGCCGGCGTCCATCAGCGCCAGACAGCCGCCGCAGACGGACGCCATCGACGACGAGCCGTTGCTCTCGGTGATCTCTGAGACGACGCGGATCGAGTACTGGAACTCGTCGGCCGTCGGCAGGCACGCGAGCAGCGCGCGCTTGGCAAGCCGCCCGTGGCCGATCTCGCGGCGCTTCGGTGCACCGACACGACCCGTCTCGCCGGTGGCAAACGGCGGCATGTTGTAGTGGAGCATGAAGCGCTCGCGATATTCGCCCATCAGCGCATCGATGATCTGCTCGTCCTGTTTGGTACCGAGCGTGGCGGTGACGAGCGCCTGCGTTTCGCCGCGCGTGAACAGCGCCGAGCCGTGCGTGCGCGGCAGCACACCGATCCGGATCTCGATCGGTCGCACCGTGCGCGTGTCGCGCCCGTCGATACGCGGCTCGCCCTCGAGAATCTGGCTGCGGACGATCTTCGCTTCGAGGTCGAACAGGATGCCGCCCACTTCGTTCGCGTCCGGCGCCGGCTGTCCGGCCGCAGCGGCCTCTTCGGCGAGTCTGCTGTCGACGAGCGCGCGGATCTCGCGCAGCTTCTGCGTGCGCGCCTGCTTGCTCCGGATCTGGTAAGCGGCGCGCAGCTCCGCCCCGGCGATGTCGACGATCCTGGCGATCAGCGCCTCGTTCTTGGGGGGCGGCTGCCAGTCCCAGGCCGGTTTGCCGGCATCGCGCACCAGCTCGTGGATCGCGTTGATCGCCACCTGCATCTGTTCATGACCGAAAACGACCGCCCCCAGCATCACGTCCTCGGGGAGCTGATCCGCTTCCGATTCGACCATAAGCACGGCGCGTTCGGTGCCGGCGACGACCAGGTCCAGCTTCGAACTCTTCAGTTGCGTGGCCGTCGGGTTCAGCACGTACTGGCCGTCGACGTACCCGACACGTGCGGCGCCGATCGGCCCCTTGAACGGGATGCCCGACACGGAGATCGCCGCGGATGCGCCGATCATCGCGGGGATGTCGGGGTCGATCTCGGGATTGACCGACAGCACGTGGACGATGACCTGGACTTCGTTGTAAAAGCCGTCGGGAAACAGCGGACGGATCGGACGGTCGATCAGCCGGCTCGTCAGCGTTTCCTTTTCCGACGGCCGGCCCTCGCGCTTGAAGAAGCCGCCGGGGATGCGGCCCGCGGCGTAGGTTTTTTCGACGTAATCGACGGTCAGTGGAAAAAAGTCCTGGCCGGCCTTGGCTTCGGGGCGCGCCACCACGGTCGCCAGCACCACCGTATCGTCCATCGACACGAGCACCGCGCCGCTCGCCTGCCGCGCGATCTCCCCCGTTTCCAGCTTGACGGTGTGCGCGCCGTACTGGAAGGTCTTGGTCACTTTTTCGAACACTGGCGTTTCCTTTCGCGTTGAAAACGCAGCCGCTGGGACATCAGCGTCCGGCCGCGCGGCCGGACCTTCGGGCACGCCGCGGTATCGACGACTGGGCACGGCATCGGCCGGGCCTTACGTCCATAGCGCGGCGCGCAGTGGGCCGCCATGCAAAAAAGCCCGCGGAACGTCGTGTCTCGCAGGCTTCCTCGCGTGATCGGTCGGCACGACTACTTGCGGAGACCGAGGCTGTCGATCAGCCCCTTGTACGCCTCGGGGTTCTTGCCCTTCAGATAGTCGAGCAGCTTGCGGCGCCGGCTGACCATCTTGAGCAGCCCGCGCCGGGAGTGATGATCCTTGACGTGGGTCTTGAAGTGCTCGGTCAGCTCGTTGATGCGGGCCGTCAGAAGTGCGACCTGCACTTCCGGTGAACCCGTATCCGACTTGCTGCGCTGGAATTTGGCGACGATGTCGCCCTTTTTGATGTCTGCGACTGCCATGGTTTCCCTTTCGGTGTTCCGGTGGACACGCGGACACGGAAGGAAGGCCGTGCCGTGAAGCCGTACAGTATACCCGAGCGCGGCAGGCGGCCCGCTTTCAGCGCCCGGGGCGAACCATCGTGCAGCGGTGCGGCGGGTCCGTGCGCTCGGCATCGACGAAACGCTCGGTGCGGAAGCCGAAGCCGCTGCCTTCGACGTCTCGCACCGCCCCCGGCGCCCCCGCGCGCTCCATCACGCTGACATACAGCGGCCCGAGGAGCTGATGGTCGTCGGCGCGCATCCGGACCTCGCCGAGCGGATTGCCGTCGGCCGGACCGAACCGCATCCCGGCCAGCGCGCGCGCGATGGCGAGCGCATCGACGCGGCCGGCACGCTCGATCGCGCGCGCGAGCATCTCGATCATCACGACCATGCGCGCCTGGAAATAGTCGTCGCGCGGGTCCGGGTACATCCGGCGAAACTCGGCGTACAGCGCGTCCATCCCGTCGATGCCGGCGTTGTAGTGCCATTCGGCGACCGCGCGCACGCGGCCCACACCCGCCTCGCCGATCGCGGCGGGCGCGCCCAGCCCGTTGCCGTAGAAGGTATAAAAGCCGGCGTCGAGGCCCGCTTCGCGCGCGGCGCGTACCAGCAACGTCAGATCGTTGCCCCAGTTGCCGGTGATCACCGTATCCGCGCCGCTCGCCTTGATCTTCGCGACGTACGGCGCGAAGTCGCGCACGCGGCCGATCGGATGCAGCTCGTCGCCGACGATCTGCACGTCCGGCCGCCGCGCCGCCAGCAGTTCGCGCGCGCTGCGCGCGACCTCGCGGCCGAAGCTGTAATCCTGGTTCAACAGATACACCCGCCGCACGCCGCGGTCGGCGGCGAGCACGTCCACGAGCGCGGCCATGCGCATGCCGGCGTGCGCGTCGAAGCGGAAATGCCAGAAGCTGCAGCGTTCGTTGGTCAGCGCCGGATCGACCGCCGAGTAGTTCAGGAACAGCAGCCGTGCCGCGGGGTCGCGCTCGCCGACGCGTTCGTTGTGCCGGTTGATCGCCTCGATCAACGCGCCCGCGACCGCGGAGCTATTGCCCTGGAGAACGACGGTCGCGCCTTCGTCGGCCGCCCGCCGCAGCATCACCAACGCTTCTTCGGCCTGCCCCTTCGAGTCGTACACCGCAAGCTGCAGCGGGCGCGCGCCGCCGGGCAGCCTGACGCCGCCGCGGCCGTTGACACGTGCCACCGCGAAGCGCAGGTTCCGCGCGACCGCTTCGCCCGCGTTGGCGAACGGCCCCGACATCGCCTCGATCATGCCGAGCCGGATCGGCTCCGCTGCCTGCACCGCGCCTGCGGCGAGCAGCGCGGCGACGAACCAGAGCGTACGCATCTCCCCTGAAAACCCGATTGACCCGAAAAAAGCGGTTGAACCGCAGAGACACAGAGAACACCGAGGAAAGACAAAGGTTTGCAGGGCCTCTGTGCCTCCCCCGTCAGGCGATCGTTTGCCTTGATCGCGAGTGCCTGTTCCGGCGCACTTCCGCCCGCCCTCTGTGTCTCAGTGATGAGAAACTGAGGTTGACTACCGCGGCGGCGCGAATTGTAGTGATGCCCGCCGCAGAAAATCGAGTCGATGGATACCCTCACCCACGCCCTGTCGGGCGCGCTACTGGCGCGCGCGCTGACGCCTTCGGCCTCCGCGCAGGGCGATCGCGCGCAGGCGCGCTGGTTCGGTCCGCCGGTGCCGGTCGGCCACGCCGTCGCGGTCGGCTTCTTCGCGGCGGCTTTTCCCGACGCCGACTTCGCGCTGCGCTTCGTCTCGGAGCTCGCCTATCTGCGCGGGCATCGCGGCGTCACGCATTCGATCGTCATGCTGCCGCTGTGGGCGCCGCTGCTGGGCGGACTGTTCGCGCTCGCCGCGCGCCGGCGCGCGGCATGGAAACGCTACGCGTGGCTCGCCGCGGCCGCGATCGGCATCCACATCGCTGGCGACTGGATCACGCAATTCGGAACGATGCTGTTCGCGCCGCTGTCGGACGCGCGCTTCGGACTCGGCGCGACCTTCATCATCGACTTCGTGGTCAGCGGCATCCTGCTCGCCGGACTGCTCGCCTCGGCGCTGCTGCGCACCTCGCGCGCGCCGGCGCTGGTCGCGCTCGCGCTGCTGCCGGCGTGGGTCGGGTTGAGCTACTCGGCCAAACAGGACGCGATCGCGTTCGCGCGCGACTTCGCGGCACGCGCCGGGCTGCGCGTCGACTTCGTCGACGCGGCGCCGCGCCCGGCGTCGCCGTTCAACTGGACGGTGTTCGTCTTCGACGGCGAGCGCTATCACGTCGCGCACGTCAACACGCGCCGCACCGAGCCGCTCGTCGCGACCGCGGACGACCATTTCGTCCGCCGCATCTCCGCGCCCTACCGGCCGCTTGCGCAAGCGCGCTGGGAGCGGCTACCGATGTTCGGCGACGCGGCCGACCAAGAGCTTGCACGCGAAGTCTGGGCGCACCCCGACTTCGCTTTTTTCCGCTGGTTCGCGATGTTTCCGCTGGTCGAGCGCGTCGACAACGGTCCGCGCGAAACCTGCGTGTGGTACCGCGACCTGCGCTTCGTCTTCCCGGGACGCGACGCGACGCCGTTTCGCTACGGCATGTGCCGCACAGCCCGCGGTGCGTGGGTGCTTCACGCGCTCGACGACGTGCCGGGTCGCGCACCCCTGCGCTGAACGCCTCAGGGCGCCAGCGAAGTCTGCGGATTGAGCCTCTCGGTCGTCGTGTACAGCTTGTTCAACGCGTTCAGATAAGCCTTGACCGAAGCGGCGATGATGTCGGGGTCGGCGCCGACACCGTTGACGATGCGTCCGGCGCGCGCCAGCCGCACGGTCACCTCGCCCTGCGATTCGGTACCGGTCGTGATCGCGTTAACCGAGTACAGCAGCAGCTCCGAGCCGCTGGCGACCTGGTTCTCGATCGCCTTGAGCGAAGCGTCGACCGGGCCGTTGCCGTCGGCCTCGGAGACGACTTCCTTGTCGCCGATCGCGAGCACGACGCGCGCATGCGGGCGCTCGCCGGTCTCCGAGCGCTGCGCCAGCGAAACCAGCTTGAAATACTCGTCGTGCGGGGTCACCGATTCGTCCGAGAACAGCGCCTGGATGTCCTCGTCGAAGATCTCCGCCTTGCGGTCGGCGAGTTCCTTGAACTTGGCAAACGCGGCGTTCAGCTCGGCCTCGCTTTGGACGGGAATGCCCAGCTCCTGCACGCGCTGCTTGAACGCGTTGCGGCCCGAGAGCTTGCCCAGCACGATCTTGTTCGCGGTCCAGCCGACATCCTCGGCCCGCATGATCTCGTAGGTGTCGCGCGCCTTGAGCACGCCGTCCTGGTGGATGCCGGAGGCGTGCGCGAAGGCGTTGGCGCCGACCACGGCCTTGTTCGGCTGCACCGGGAAGCCGGTGATCGCCGAAACGAGCTTGGAGGCGGGCACGATCTGCGTGGTATCGACGCCGACCTCGAGACGGAAGAAGTCGCGCCGCGTCTTCACCGCCATCACGACTTCCTCCAGCGAGCAGTTGCCTGCGCGCTCGCCCAGCCCGTTGATCGTGCACTCGACCTGGCGCGCGCCGCCGATCTTCACGCCGGCCAACGAGTTGGCCACGGCCATGCCCAGATCGTTGTGGCAGTGGACCGACCAGACCGCTTTGTCGGAGTTGGGGATGCGCCGGCGCAGGTCGGCGATGAACTGGCCGTACAGCTCGGGCACCGCGTAGCCGACGGTGTCGGGGATGTTGATCGTCGTCGCACCTTCGGCGATCACGGCTTCGAGTACGCGACACAGGAAGTCGGGCTCTGAACGGTAGCCGTCCTCGGGCGAGAACTCGACGTCGTCGGTGAACCTGCGCGCGAAACGCACCGCGAGCTTCGCCTGCTCGTACACCTGGTCGGGCGTCATCCGCAGCTTCTTCTCCATGTGCAGCGGCGAGGTCGCGATGAAGGTGTGGATACGCTTGTTGTCGCTTCCGGCGAGCGCCTCGGCCGCGCGCGAGATGTCCTTGTCGTTGGCGCGCGCCAGCGAGCACACGGTCGAGTCCTTCACCGCGTTGGCAATCGCGCGCACCGCCTCGAAGTCACCGTTGCTCGAGGCGGCGAAGCCGGCCTCGATCACGTCGACGCGCAGCCGCTCGAGCTGCTTGGCGATGCGCAGCTTCTCTTCCTTCGTCATCGACGCGCCGGGGCTCTGCTCGCCGTCGCGCAGCGTGGTGTCGAAAATGATCAGGCGGTCTGCCATGGTTGTCTCCGGTGCATGCCTCTCGCCGCCGGCCTTGCCGGCGGGCGGATCGAAGGGCCGAGTTGTGGGTAAGGGATTAGCTGCGCGCGGGGCGCAGCAGTCGAAGCAGCAGGCCGCGGGCGGCTGCCGGGAGGCGGGACATCGTGATGCTTGAGCGATGCATGGGCGCGACTATAGGCGTAAATGCGCGCCCGAACAACCGCCGGGCGCCTTTATTCGCTGCCCGCGGGCGGCTCGACCGGCGCGCGCGGCACCGGCTTGGCCGGGTTCGGCCGGCCGTGCCACCACTGCCACGCCCAGTACACGTAGCCCGACAGTGCGTAGATGCAGAACAGCGAAAACAGCACGATCGGCGGATCGGTTGAGACGAACACGAAGGCCAGCACGACGAGCAGCATGCCCCAGAAGGGAACGCTGCGCCCGAGCTGGAAGCTCTTGCCGCTGTAAAACGGTGCGCTCGACACCATCGTGACGCCGGCATAGACCGTCAGTCCGAACGCGACCCACGGCATCCATACGTCCTTGATGTGCAGTTTGTTGTCGATTGCCAGCCACACGAACCCGGCGATCAGCGCCGCCGACGCCGGGCTCGGCAAGCCCTGAAAGAAGCGCTTGTCGACGACGCCGAGGTTGGCGTTGAACCGGGCCAGCCGCAGCGCGGCGCCGGCGCAGTAGACGAAGGCCGCGATCCATCCCCAGCGCCCCAGCTCGTGGAGGATCCACTCGTACATCACCAGCGCGGGCGCCACGCCGAACGAGGTCATGTCCGACAGCGAGTCGTACTGCTCGCCGAAGGCGCTTTGCGTGTGGGTCAGTCGCGCCACGCGGCCGTCCATCCCGTCGAGCACCATTGCGGCGAAGATCGCGATCGCCGCCAGCTCGAAGCGCTGGTTCATCGCCTGCACGATCGCGAAGAAGCCCGCGAAAAGCGCCGCCGTCGTGAACAGGTTGGGCAGCAGATAGATGCCGCGCCGACTGAACTTCAGTGGCGGCGCCTCGGCCAGCGGCGGCGCGGAAGGCAGGCCGAACGGGCGCGGCTTGCGGCGGCGGAAGCGCATTGCGATCAGAGTTCGGCGAGGATCGTCGTCGTCGCGAAGACCTTGTCGCCGACGGCCACGCGCGGCCGCGCCGTGCGCGGCAGATAGACATCCACGCGCGAGCCGAAGCGGATGAAGCCGTAACGCTGCCCGCGCGCAAGCCGGTCGCCCGCCCTCACGTAGCACAGGATGCGCCGAGCGATCAGTCCCGCCACCTGCACGACTGTGATGCGCTCGCCCGAGTCGAGCTGCAGCACGAGCGCATTGCGCTCGTTCTCGGTCGACGCCTTGTCCAGATCGGCGTTGATGAACTTGCCCGCCGAGTACTCGACTCGCAGCACGGTCGCATCCACCGGCGACCGGTTGCTGTGCACGTTGAACACGTTCATGAACACGCTCACCAGCAGCGCGTCGCGCGCGGTGTACGGATCACGCGCGTCCGCGACCTTGACGATGCGGCCGTCGGCCGGCGACAGCACGGCGTTGGCCCGCGCCGGCACGGCGCGCGGCGGGTCGCGGAAGAACTGGATGACGAAGGCGGCGACCAGCCACAGCGGGGCCGACCATGCGGCCCCGGCCCACCACGAAGCGAGCAGCGCCGCAGCGAGCGAACCCGCCACGAAGGGCCAGCCCTCGCGCGCGATCAGCGGATGCGGATAGTCGGCCACGGCACGGCCCTCTGAAAAACGAAGGCCGTATGGTATCGGATGGTGCGGCCGCTCAGGGCTGCAGGAAACGCACCTTCGCGGTGACGTCGATCCTCTGCGTAGACTGGCCCGCGTCGAAGCTCGGCTCGGCGACCGACTCGGCGCTTATCGCCATCGCGCGCGCCATCGGCACGATCGGCGGCCCCTCGCCGCGCGCGCCGAAACCGACTTCCTCGATGCGCACGCGCGCCGGCGGCACCCCCATCGCCTGCGCGGCCGCCGCGATGCGAGCACTCAGATTCGCGTATCCGCGCTGGATCAGTTCGGCGTCGAGCCTGTCGCGCGCGGCGCGCGACAGTCGGAAGGCGATCGCGCCGAGGGCGAGGTGCTGCTGCCCCGCGGCCACCGTCTTCGGCAGCGCGGTCAGTTCGGTCGTGCGCAGGTTCACGCTCTGGCGCACGCGCCAGCCGACGATCTTGCGGCCGCCACCCGCGGCGTAGATCGGGTAGCTGCCGTAACCGGCGGTTTCGACCTGCGCCTTCGGATCGGCGCGCTTCAGCGTCGCGACGCCTTCTCCGATGCGCTGATTGAGCTGCGATTGCGCGCGTGCGAGGTCGGCATCCTGCACCTCGAGGTAGAAGGAAGCGAGCGCCTCGTCGTTGGTCGCCTCGACCTCGGCCGTCGCCGAGATCGTGACGACCGTGCCTTCGAAGCGCCTCGGCGCGACGGGGGTCTGCGCCGGCACCTGCGCGGCGGCGATCGTCAGGGCAATACAAACCGCGCCGCAGCGAACGAATCGAATCGGCATCCTGCACTCCGTGGTCGGTCCAGTCGGCTTGAACGCGGGGCGCCCGCCCGCGGGGTTGCGCCGCCTCAGTTCTTGCTCTGGTCGACCAGCCGGTTCGCCTTGATCCACGGCATCATCGCGCGCAGCTTTTCGCCGACTCTTTCGATCTCGTGCTCGGCCGTCAGACGGCGCCGCGCGAGCAGCGTCGGCGCCCCGGCGCGGTTCTCGAGGATGAAGCTCTTCGCGTACTCGCCGGTCTGGATGCGCTTGAGCGCGTTGCGCATCGCCTCCTTGGTCTGCGCGGTGATGATCTCGGGGCCGGTCGTGTACTCGCCGTACTCGGCGTTGTTCGAGATCGAGTAGTTCATGTTGGCGATGCCGCCCTCGTACATCAGGTCGACGATCAACTTCAGCTCGTGCAGGCACTCGAAGTAGGCCATCTCCGGCGCGTAGCCCGCCTCGACCAGCGTCTCGAAACCGGCCTTGACCAGCTCGACGCAGCCGCCGCACAGCACGGTCTGCTCGCCGAACAGATCGGTCTCGGTTTCCTCGCGGAAGCTCGTTTCGATCACGCCGGCCTTGCCGCCGCCGATCGCGCAGGCGTACGACAGCGCCAGATCGCGCGCCATGCCGGAGACGTCCCTGTGCACGGCGATCAGCATCGGCACGCCGCCGCCCTGCGTGTAGGTCGAACGCACCGTGTGGCCGGGGGCCTTCGGCGCTACCATGATCACGTCCAGATCGGCGCGCGGCTGGATCTGACCGTAGTGGATGTTGAAGCCGTGCGCGAAGGCGAGCGCTGCCCCCTGCTTCATGTTCGCGGCGATCGACTCGTTGTAGACCTGCGGATGGCTTTCGTCGGGCAACAGGATCATCACGATGTCGGCGTCGCGGACCGCGTCGGCGACCTCCTTCACCGTCAGCCCGGCATTGACCGCCTTGTTCCACGATGCACCGCCCTTGCGCAGCGCGACGGTGACGTTCACGCCCGAGTCCTTCAGGTTCAGCGCGTGCGCATGCCCCTGCGAGCCGTAGCCGACGATCGCGACCTTCTTGCCCTTGACCAGCGAAAGGTCGGCGTCCTTGTCGTAATAGACCTTCATGCTTTCTCCGTGATTCGTTGTTCGTTGCACGTCGCCGGCCGACCGCTCCGCGGCGATGGAGCGGCCGACCGCCGCTCATACCCTGAGGATCCTCTCGCCGCGACCGATGCCCGAGCTGCCGGTGCGCACCGTCTCCAGGATCGCGGCGCGGTCGACCGCGCGGATGAACGCGTCGAGCTTGCCCGTGTTGCCGGTCAGCTCGATCGTGTAGGTGCGCTCCGTGACGTCGATGATGCGGCCGCGGAAGATGTCGGCCATCCGCTTCATCTCCTCGCGCTCCTTGCCGACCGCGCGCACCTTGATCAGCATCAGCTCGCGCTCCGTGTACTCGGCCTCGGTCAGATCGACCACCTTGACGACCTCGATCAGGCGGTTCAGGTGCTTGGTGATCTGCTCGATCACGTCGTCCGAGCCAACCGTGACGATCGTCATCCGCGACAGCGACGGATCCTCGGTCGGCGCAACCGTCAGCGTCTCGATGTTGTAGCCGCGCGCGGAGAACAGCCCCACCACGCGCGACAGCGCGCCCGGCTCGTTCTCCAGCAGCACCGAGATGATGTGCCTCATAGATCCTCGCTCCCCAGCAGCATCTCGGTCAGGCCCCTGCCCGCCTTGACCATCGGCCAGACGTTCTCGGTCTGGTCGGTGATGAAGTCGAGGAACACGAGCCGGTCCCTGTACTTGCCGAAGAAGGCCTCGCGCAGCGCGGGCTCGACGTCGGCGGGCTTGTCGATCCGCATGCCGACGTGGCCGTACGCCTCGGCGAGCTTCACGAAGTCCGGCAGCGCATCCATGTACGAATGCGAATAGCGGCTGCCGTAATCGATCTGCTGCCACTGCCGCACCATGCCGAGATAGCGGTTGTTCAGGTTGACGATCTTCGGCGTCAGGTCGTACTGCTTGCAGGTCGAAAGCTCCTGGATGCACATCTGGATCGAGGCCTCGCCGGTGATCACGGCGACCTGCGCGCCGGGGTTGGCCATCTGCACCCCCATCGCATACGGCAGCCCCACGCCCATCGTTCCGAGCCCGCCCGAGTTGATCCAGCGGCGCGGCTTGTCGAAGCGGTAGTACTGCGCCGCCCACATCTGATGCTGGCCGACGTCGGACGTGACGAACGCGTCGCCTTTGGTCACCTTCCACAGGGTCTCGACGACGTACTGCGGCTTGATCACCTTGTCGGTGTTCTCGTAGCGCAGGCACTCGCGCTTGCGCCACTCGTCGATCTGCGCCCACCACGCCTTCAGCGCCTGCGCATTCGGCTTGCCGCCCGCGGATTCGAGCATCGCGAGTAGATCGGTCAGCACCTCGCGCACGTCGCCGACGATCGGCACGTCGACCTTGACGCGCTTAGAAATCGACGACGGGTCGACGTCGACGTGGATGATCTTGCGGGGGTTCTGAGCGAAGTGCTTCGGGTTGCCGATCACGCGGTCGTCGAAACGCGCGCCGACGGCAAGCAGCACGTCGCAGTGCTGCATCGCCATGTTCGCCTCGTAGGTGCCGTGCATGCCCGGCATGCCGACGAACTTCGGGTCGCTCGCCTTGAAGCCGCCCAGCCCCATCAGCGTGTTGGTGCACGGGAAGCCGAGCAGGTTGACGAGCTTGTTCAGCAGTTCGGACGAATCGGACAGGATCACGCCGCCGCCCGTGTAGATCATCGGGCGCTCGGCCGAAAGCAGAAGCTGCACGGCTTTCTTGATCTGCCCCTGGTGGCCTTTGACCACCGGGTTGTACGAGCGCATCGACAGGTTCTTCGGATAGCTGAATTCACAGCGTGCGATCGTCACGTCCTTCGGAATGTCGACGAGCACCGGCCCGGGCCGACCCGTCTGCGCGATGTAAAAGGCCTTGCGGATCGCCGGCGCCAGATCGCGCACGTCCTTGACCAGGATGTTGTGCTTGACGCACGGGCGCGTAATGCCGACCGTGTCGCACTCCTGGAACGCGTCCTGCCCGATCGCGTGCGTCGGCACCTGGCCGGTGAGGATCACCAGCGGGATCGAGTCCATGTACGCCGTGGCGATGCCCGTCACGGCATTGGTCACGCCGGGGCCGCTGGTGACCAGCGCCACGCCCACTTTGCGGCTCGAGCGCGAATACGCGTCGGCGGCGTGCACCGCCGCCTGCTCGTGCCGTACGAGGATGTGCTGGAAGCGGTCCTGCTTGAAGATCTCGTCGTAGATGTACAGGACGGCCCCGCCGGGGTAGCCGAAGATGTGTTCGACGCCTTCTTCCTGCAGGCACCGCACGACGATTTCGGCGCCTGTGAGTTCGACGGGTCTGGTCTCCGTCCGTTTCGGTTCTGCGGGTGCGGTGCCCGCCCGTGTCTTTTCCGCGCTGAGGGTCTGCATGGTTGCGGGTCCTCTCAAGGTCCTTCTGGAGATTGATCGGATGCCGTTCCTTACCCGCTTGTGGCGGGCGGTGCGGCGAGCGCGTTTAGCTATGTGGAATGCAACTGGATCGGCTGCTCCGAGCTAAGTGCCTCTTGTTTTGCAAGAGCGGGCACGATACTGCAGCGCATCAGCGAGCGCAAATGACACATCCGCCTGCGAGCAACGGGCGATGCCGCGCGGCGAGCGGTGCGCGGATGCGTCATCCCGGCTTCGCGAAGCGAAGGCCGGGATCCAGTTCCTCGGGCGACGCATCCGACCGCGCGCAAGAGGCGCAACCGCGCAGCGAATGGGCCGCGGATCCGCCGCCTCTGCGCGGAGCCGCTCTGTTAGCATTCGCGCCGGTTTCGGGCCGCATGCCGAGCGCTCCTTCGCGTCGACGCGGGCCCAGGTCGATGGCGACTCGCGAAGAACTCTCGGAATTCCTGGCTGGCGTCGAGCGGCGCGCGTTCAAGCAGGCGCAGTTCGCCGTCCGCAACGAAGAAAACGCGCTCGACATCGTGCAGGAGGCGATGATCAAGCTCGCCGAAAACTACGGCGACCGTCCGGCGCCGGAACTGCCGCTGCTGTTCACGCGCATCCTGCAGAACGCGATCCACGACTATTTCCGCCGCCAGAAGGTCCGCTCGACCTGGGTGACGCTGTTTTCGGCGCTCGGCTCCGGCGACGACGAGGACTCGGATCCGCTCGAGACGCTGGAAGCGCTGGAAGGCACTGAACAGGCCGAAAGCGCTGCCGATAAGGTGGAAAGAAGCCAGGTCGTCGCCGCCATCGAGGAGGAAATCGCCCGCCTTCCGGCCCGTCAACGCGAGGCTTTTCTGCTGCGTTACTGGGAGGAGCTTGACGTTGCGGAAACGGCGGCGGCGATGGGATGCTCGGAAGGCAGCGTCAAGACCCATTGTTCGCGCGCCACTCATGCCCTGGCGCGCGCATTGCGGGCACGGGGAATCACGCTATGAACGAAGTCGAATTCGGGTACCGCGTCCGCCAGGCCCTGAACGAGGGTCTCGAGCGGCTCGACTACAGGACCAGCTACCGCCTCGAGCAGGCGCGCAAGACGGCGCTGGCGCGTCAGAAGCGGCCGCAGGAAGCGACCGTGTGGGTACCGGCCCTTCAGGTGGCTGCCGCGGGCGGGGCACCGACGAACGGCGAGTCCTCGGGTTTCTGGGTCTGGCTGCACCGGATGGGGCTGGTCGCCCCGTTGCTGGCACTGGTGATCGGCTTCGTCGGCATTTACCAATGGCAGCGCGCACAGACGATCGCCGAGATCGCCAACCTCGATTTCGCCGTGCTGCTGGACGAGACGCCGCTGGAAGCGTACGCGGACCAAGGCTTCACCGTCCTGCTGAGAAACGAGCAGACGCTGTAGGCGCGCCGTTCCGATGATGCGCGCGCTCCTTCTCCTGGCTGCACTGGCCGCGGCGATCTGTGCGGCGCCGGCGGACGCCCAGCAGCCGTCGGCCGCGCGCAAGCCGCAGGCCGCCACCGCCGTGTCGCGGCCGACCTGGAACGAATTGACGCCCGCCCAGCGCGAGGCGCTCGCCCCGCTCCAGCCGGAGTGGGACAAGCTCGACCGCGACCGCAAGCGCAAGTGGCTCGAAGTCGCGCCGAAGTATCACCAGCTTTCGCCCGAGGGCAAGCAGCGCATGCACGCGCGCATGGCCGAGTTCATCAAGCTCACGCCCGAGCAGCGCTGGCGCACGCGCGAGAACTTCCAGCGCGCGTACGAACTGCCCGCCGATCGGCGCGAAGCGCTCGTCGAGCAGTACAAGGCGCTGCCGCCCGAGAAGAAGAAGGAACTCAAGGAGCAGGCGCAGAAGAAACCCGCGCCCGACCGGCGGCCGAGCACGGTACAGAACAAGTAGCCGTTCGCCGCGCGCCGTCGGCCGCCCGCGCGCGCCCCGGCGTCATCCGGGATCCGATCCGAATCTCGAACCGCCATGTCCGCTCACGCGACGCCCCGACCGCCCGGACTCCTGCTGCGCCTGGCGGCGATGACCTACGAGGCCGTGCTGCTTTTCGGCGTCGTGTTCATCGTGGGCTACCTCGTGCTGGCGCTGGCGCAATGGACCTACCCGCTGCAGCACGGCCAGCGCTGGACGCTGCAGGCCGTGCTGTTCGTCGCGATCGGCGCGTATTTCGTCTGGTGCTGGAGCCGCAGCGGGCAGACGCTGGCACTGAAGACCTGGGGGCTGCGCGTGGTCGGACCGGACGGCGGACCGATCGGCTGGCGCACGGCCGTCTTGCGCTACCTCCTTGCCTGGCATCTGCTCGCGCCGGGTATCGCCTTCGTGACCCTGTTCCAGACACATGCGGTCTGGGACGTCGTCGCGTTCACGCTCGGCTTCTCTGCGATGCTCGCTTTCGGTCTGTCCGGCCGCCAACTGCTGCACGACCGCTGGCTCGGCACGCGCGTCGTGCGCGAATGACCGCCGGTCAATCGGCGAACCACTTGCGCATCAGCGCGGTCTCGCGTTCGCGGATGGTCGCCAGGAAATCGCCGGCCTCGCCCATCGCCTTGAAGCTGTCGAAGCCCGAGGCGAGAAAGTGGTGCAGGTGCCCGAGCCCTGCCGCCTCGGCCGGTGCCCGCATCATGTGCAGCATGCCGGACAGGAACGGGATGCGCGCCAGCCGCTCCAGCGAGCGGCCGATGCGGTCGATCATCTCGATCTGGCGCGCGCGTTCTTCGCGCGTGCCGGCCGCGCGATAGGCCTCCGCGTATGCCGCCTCGTCGATCGGCAGGCGGATCAGCCCGGCCACGCGGGCATCGAGCGTCTCCGACAGCTCGTCGAGCTCCACCGCGAGCGCCATCGTCTCGATCGCCCGATCGGGCAGCATGCGCGCCAGCTTCGGCACGACACGCAACGCCTCGTTGTCGCGCTGGCTGAAGTCCTTCGCCGCGTACAGCTCGTCGAGAAAGAAGCGGCACGCGGGTCCGTAGCGCGGCGATGCAAGCAGGTCCGGATACGTGTCGCGCAGCCGCTGCGACTGCCACGACTTGACCGCGCGCCAGCGCTGCGCGAGCGCGGGGTCCGCCTCGAGCCGCCGGCGCAGCGCGATGACCCGGTTCAAGCCGCCGGCCAGTCGCTCCTTGGCGGAACCCTCTAATCCTTTCGCCATCGGCCCGTTTAGAAGCGGTGTTCTATCGGCGATCCCTAGAATGCCCGCGAAGGATACGTGAAGGCCGCAATGCGTCGTCGGACGTTGCTGAAAACGGGCCTGATCGGGGGTGCGGTGCTGGCCGTCGCAGGCGGGGCGGCGCTGTGGCTGAAGCCGGCCGCGCGCGACGCATCGACGAGCGAAGAGGCGCGGGTCGTGCTGCGCGCGCTGATCCCGGCGCTGCTCGCCGGCGCGCTGCCGGCCGACGGCGCTGCGCAGGCGCGCGAGGCCGCGCTCGCGCGCACGCTCGCCGCGATCGCGAGTCTGCCGCCGCCGACGCGGCTCGAACTGGGCGAACTCTTCGCGCTGCTCGCCTCGCGTCCCGGCCGCTGGCTGGCCGGCATCGACGACTGGGAAACCGCCGGCGTCGAGCAGACGACGCGCTTCCTGCAGCACTGGCGCACGCATTCGTTCGATCTGTTCCAGGCCGGCTACCACGCGCTGCATGACCTCGTGCTCGGACCGTGGTACGCGGACGAGTCGACCTGGTCCGCGATCGGCTACCCCGGCCCGCCGAAGCTATGAAAACCCCGCGCTCAGCGATCGCCGATCCGGTCGCCGCAGGGCTCGCCCGCGGCTGGAAGGTCGTCGACGCCGCCGCGCTGCGCGACTCGCAGCGCATCGATTGCGACGTGGCGATCGTCGGCACCGGTGCAGGCGGCGGCATCAGCGCCGAGCTGCTCGCCAAGGCCGGGCTTGCGGTCGTGCTGATCGAGGAAGGACCGCTCGCCAGCTCGCGCGAGTTCCGCATGCGCGAGGCCGATGCGTATCCGCGGCTGTACTGGGATTCGGCCGCGCGCAAGACCCGGGACAAGGCGATCAACATCCTGCAGGGCCGCGCGGTCGGCGGCTCGACCACGGTCAACTGGACCTCGAGCTTTCGCACGCCGCCCGCGACGCTGGCGTTCTGGCGCGACCGTTTCGGGCTGTCCGACTACTCGGAGGCGGCGCTCGCACCCTGGTTCGCGCAGGCCGAGACGCGACTGAGCATCCGCCCGTGGGCAATGCCGCCGAACGAGAACAACGGCCTGCTTGCGCGCGGCGCGGCCGCGCTCGGCATTTCGACCGCCACGATCCGCCGCAACGTCGCCGGTTGCGCGAACCTGGGCTACTGCGGCGTCGGCTGTCCGCTGGACGCGAAGCAGTCGATGCTGGTGACGACGATTCCCGCCGCGCTCGAACGCGGCGCGCGCCTGTACACGCGGCTGCGCGCGCTGCGCTTCGAGTTCGACGGCGCCCGGATCGTGCGGCTCGTCTGCGCGGCGCTGCGTGACGACGGACTGAGCGAAAGCGGCGTGACGGTCGTGGTGCACGCGCGCCATTTCGTCGCCGCCGGCGGCGCGATCAACACGCCGGGGCTGCTGCTACGTTCGGCCGCGCCGGATCCGTACCGATTGCTCGGACGCCGCACCTTCCTGCACCCGACCGTGATTTCGGCGGCGCTGTTCGATCAGCGGGTCGACGGTTTCGCCGGCGCGCCGCAGTCGCTGTACTCGGATCACTTCCTCGAGGTCGATCCGATCGACGGCCCGCTCGGCTTTAAGCTCGAAGCGCCCCCGCTGCACCCGGTCCTGTTCGCCTCGACGCTGCACGGCTTCGGGCAGCCGCACGCGGACCTCATGAAGCGCTTCGCTCACGCGCACGCGCTGATCGCGCTGCTGCGCGACGGTTTCCACCCGGACAGCCGCGGCGGCGAAGTGACGCTCGCGAGCGACGGCCGAGCGATCCTCGACTACCCGCTGAACGAACCGGTCTGGGACGGCGTTCGCCGCGCGTTTCTGGCGATGGCCGAGATCCAGTTTGCGGCCGGTGCCCGGACCGTCTTCCCCGTGCACGAACTGGCCGGCGGCTACACGCGCTTCGCCGAAGCAAAGGCGGCGATCGAACGGCTGCCGCTGAAGCCGCTGCTCGCGCGCGTGGTCAGCGCGCACGTGATGGGCGGCTGCGCGATGGCGGCGAACGAGCGCGCGGGCGTGGTCGACGGTCGCGGCCGGCACTTCCATGTCGACAACCTGTCGATTCACGACGGCTCGATCTTCCCGACCTCGCTCGGCGCCAATCCGCAGCTTTCGATCTACGGCATCGTCGCGCGGATGACGAGCGCGCTGGCCGCGGAGCTCACGCGGCGCCCGGCGCCGACGCTGGTCTGACCGCGGGTCTTGCGCGGGAAGGCGTGTAGCCGCGCGGGATCGAGGAGAGCAGCTTCTTCGTGTACTCGTGCTGCGGCGCTTCGTAGATCACTTCGCTCGAGCCGCGCTCGACGATCTCGCCCCGGTGCATCACGAGGATGTCGTCGGCCATGTACTTGACCACGGCCAGGTCGTGGCTGATGAAGACGTAGCTGATGCCGAACTCGTCCTGCAGATCGAGCAGCAGATTCAGCACGGTCGCCTGCACCGACACGTCCAGCGCCGAGACCGCCTCGTCGCAGATGATGACGTCGGGCTGCATCGTCAGCACGCGCGCGATGGCGATACGCTGGCGCTGGCCGCCGGAGAACTCGTGCGGGTACTTGTGGATGCTGTCGGCCGGCAGCCCCACGCGCTCGATCAGCCGCAGCGCGCGCTCGAAGCGCTCCCCGTCGTCGCTGCCGATGCCGTGGATCTTCATCGGCTCGGTCAGGATCTGCCCGATCGTGAAACGCGGGTTCAGGCTCGCATAGGGATTCTGGAAGATGATCTGGATGCGCCGCCGCCAGGCCATCATCTCGCGGTCCGACAGCTTCAGCAAGTCCTTGCCGTCCCACAGCACTTCGCCGGCGGTGGCGTCCACGAGCCGCATCAGCAGCATGCCGACCGTCGTCTTGCCCGAGCCCGACTCGCCGACCACGCCGAGCGTTCGCCCGCGCGCCACCGAAAACGACGCGTCCTTCACGGCCTCGATCGTCTTGCGGGCGAACAGCCCCGTTTTCAGTCGGTACTCCTTGCGCAGCCCGCGCGCTTCGAGCAGCGGCTTGTCGTGGGCCGGGCGCGCCACACGCGGCTGCGCATCGGCGCGCCCGAGAACGATCGACGCGCTGACCGCGGACTGCATGAAGTCGTCGATCACCGGCAGCCGCCGCGGACGCGCGTCGAGCCGCGGCCGGCACGCGAGCAGCGCCTTGGTGTAGGCGTCCTGCGGCGCCGCGAAGATCTGCGCGACCGGCCCGCGCTCGCGCACGATGCCTTCGCGCATCACGACCACCTCGTCGGCGATCTCGCCGACCACCCCCAGGTCGTGGCTGATGAACAGCACGCTCATGCGGTGCTTGTCCTGCAGCTTCGCGATCAGCTCGAGGATCTGCCGCTGCACGGTCACGTCGAGCGCGGTGGTCGGCTCGTCGGCGATCAGCAGCTTCGGCTGGCAGGCGATCGCCATCGCGATCATCACGCGCTGCTGCTGTCCGCCCGACAGCTCGTGCGGATAGCTGCCGGCGCGCGCGCGCGGCTCGGGGATGCCGACCTCGGCCAGCAGCTCGACGACGCGCTCGGCCGCCTGCCGCGGTGTGAGGCCCAGATGAAGCCGCAGCACCTCGGCGACCTGGTCGCCGACGGTGAACACCGGGTTCAGCGAGGTCATCGGCTCCTGGAAGACGACGCCGATGTCCTTGCCGCGGATCGCGCGCAGCGTCTCGATCGGCTCGGCGAGCAGGTTGCGGCCGCCGAACTCGACGCGGCTCGCGCCGCCCACGATCGCGTTGTCGGGCAGCAGCCGCACGATCGACATCGCCGACACGCTCTTGCCGCTGCCCGATTCGCCGACCAGCGCGACGGTGCCGTTTTCCGGCACGTCGAAGCTGACGCCGCGCACCGCCTCGACGACGTGATGCTTGCCCAGCCGGAACGACACCGTGAGGTCGCGCACCGAAACGAGGCTCGTCATGCTCACCTCAGCTTCGGGTCGAGCGCGTCGCGCAGCGCGTCGGTCAGCAGCGAAAACGCGGTGACGAAGGTCGCCATGAACGCGGTGGCGGCCGCGAGCTGCCACCACTTGCCGAGCACCAGTTCGACGTTGGCCTCCGCCAGCATCGTGCCCCACGACACCTGGTCGACCGGCACGCCGAGTCCGAGGAAGGACAGGATCACCTCCGCCTTGATGAAGTACACGACGTGCAGCGAAAGCTGCACGAGGATCACGTGGCTGACGTTCGGCAGGATGTGGACGAACATCCGCGACAGATGACTCGCGCCGATCGCCTCGGCCGCGCGCACGTACTCGCGGTTGCGGTGCTTGATGTACTCGGCGCGCACCAGCCGGTAGATGCCGGTCCAGCCCGCCAGCCCGAGGATCAGGATCACCGTGTCGATGCCGCGGCCGAACACCGCCGCAAACGCGAAGATCAGCAGGATCGACGGAATCGACGTGAAGACGTTGTAGATCCACTCGAGGAAGTCGCCGATGCGGCCGCCGAAGTAGCCGCCGAGCGCGCCGAGCAGCGTGCCGATGAAGGTCGCCAGCACCGCGGCGGCCAGTCCAACGAAGATCGAGATCTCCGCGCCCTTGATCGCCTTGGCGAGCACGTCGCGGCCGAGCCGGTCGCCGCCGAAAGGCAGCGTGTCGGCCTTGACGGTCTCGACCGACTGGAACTTCGCCGCGCGTTCGGCCCATTCCTGGTAGCGGGGTGCGAGCGGATCGACGTCGGACAGATCGACCGGCGGCCCCTTCGGCGCCTCGATGATGGGCGCGGCCTCCGGCGGCGCCGGCCCCATGAAGGTCGGCGGTGCGTACGGCACGCCGACTTCGCGCTGCCAGTCGCGCGCGACCAGACCCGTCACGGCCAACAGGATCAGCGCGATGAAAGCGGCGACGATCGCCAGCGACACCATGCCGACGCGGTCGCGCGCAAGCCGCTTCCAGGCGGCGAGCCAGACGCCCGCCGAACGGGCAGGCATCGCCTCGAGGTACGGTGCGGCGGCCGCGCTCATTTGAGCACCACGCGCGGATCGACGACCTTGTACAGGAGGTCGGCGAGCAGGTTGATCACCATCGTCAGGAACGCCAGGTACACGGTGACCGCCTGGATCACCGGGTAGTCGCTGCGGTTGACGGCCAGATACACCTCGCGCCCGAGGCCGGGGATCGAGAAGAAGATCTCGATCAGGAACGAGCCGATGAACACGCCGGGAAGCTGCACCGCGACGTTGGTCAGGATCGGGATCATCGCGTTGCGCAGCACGTGCTTGAGCATGATCGTGTTCTCGCCGAGCCCCTTCGCGCGCGCGGTGCGCACATAGTCCTGCCCGATCTCGTCGAGGAAGAAGCTGCGATACAGCCGCGTCTGCGGCGCCAGGCTCACCAGCACCGCGAGGATGATCGGCAGCGGCGCGTAGGTGGTCAGGTTCTTCCAGAAGCTGTCGGTCCAGCCCTGCACCGGAAACCAGCCGAGGTAGAAGCCGAACAGCCACTGGCCGACGATGATGTAGACGAGGAACGAGATCGACAGCGCGACCGTGGTCAGGATCATGATCGCGCGGTCGGTGAGCGTGCCGCGCACGTAGGCCACGCCCAGCGCGAGCGGGATCGCGAGCACGACTTCGAGGATCAAGATCGGCACCATCACCGTCAGCGTGGCGGGCAGCCGCGTGACGAAGATGTTGGAGACGGCCTCGCTGGTCGCCCAGCTTCGCCCCCAGTCGAACGTGACGATCTGCTTGACGAAGATCGCGAGCTGCTCCCAGACGGGCCGGTTCAGGCCGAGCTGCTCGCGGATCGATTCGATCTGTTCGGAGGTGGCCAGCAGCCCGCCGAGGATCTCGGCCGGGTCGCCGCCGAAGTACTTGAACAGGAAGAACACCAGCAGGATCACGCCTGCCAGCGTCGGGACCATCTGCCAGAATCTTCGGACGATGTACGCAGTCACGTCAGCCTTGTAGTCGACTTGTGTATCCGCTCGGCGCGTCGCACTGCACAAGCTCGTGGCCCGGCAGTGCGGACACCACCGGCCCGCGCGCGAAAGCGCGCATTATCCTCAAATCGCCGCGGCGGTGAAGCCTTTCATCACGTCGGGGAATGCCCGCGGCGCGAGCGGTGTCCAATCCGCGCGACGCGCCTTGCGCTACCCTTGCGCCCGCCGTCGAAACGCGAAGGATCGGATGTTTTCGAACGTCGCCCGCCGTCTCGCACGCGCCGCGATCGCGCTCGCCGCGCTGCTCGCGGCTGTGTCGGTCGCGCAGGCGCAGGACAAGGTGCTGCGCTACGCGTTCCGCGTCGCCGAGAGCGGCTTCGACCCGGCGCAGATCTCCGATCTGTATTCGCGCATCGTCGCGTCGAACATCTTCGACGCGCCGCTGCAGTACGACTACCTTGCCCGGCCGGCGCGACTGCGGCCGAATACCGCGGTCGCGCTTCCCGAGATCTCGCCCGACTACCGCACCTTCACGATCCGCCTGCGGCCGGGCATCTTCTTCGCCGACGATCCCGCGTTCAACGGCCGCAAGCGCGAGCTGACCGCGCACGACTACGTCTACTCGTTCAAGCGCCACTTCGACCCGCGCTGGAAGAGCCCCAACCTGTACGTGCTCGAGAACAGCAAGATCCTCGGGCTGTCGGAACTGCGGCAGGAAGCGCTCGGGAACAAGAAGGCGTTCGATTACGACCGCGAGGTCGAGGGCCTGCGCGCGCTCGACCGCTACACCTTCCAGATCAAGCTCGCCGAGCCCAATCCCCGTTTCGTCTACAACCTCGCCGACCCGTCGTTCCTCGGCGCGGTCGCGCGCGAAGTGGTCGAGTTCTACGGCGACAAGATCATGGAGCATCCGGTCGGCACGGGACCGTTCCGGCTCGCGCAGTGGAAGCGCAGCTCGCGCATGGTGCTGGAGAAGAACCCGAACTACCGCGACGAGTTCTACGACGAGTCGCCGCCGGAAAGCGACGCGTACGCGCGCGAGATCGCGGCGCGTCTGAGAGGCCGCAGGTTGCCGATGGTCGACCGCGTCGAGATCTACATCGTCGAGGAGAACCAACCGCGCTGGCTCGCGTTCCTCAACGGCGAGCACGACATCATCGAGGAAGTGCCGACCGACTTCGCCGACGTGGCGCTGCCGAACAACGAACTGGCCCCCAATCTGCGCAAGCGCGGCATCCGCATGGTGCGTTACGCGCGTCCCGACGTGGCCGTGTCCTACTTCGCGATGGAGCACCCGGTCGTCGGCGGCTACACGCCGGAGAAGGTCGCGCTGCGTCGCGCGATCGCCCTGGCGGTCGATCTCGACCGTGAGATCCGGCTCGTGCGCAAGAACCAGGCCGTTGCCGCGCAATCGCCGATCGCGCCGGGTGTCTGGGGCTACGACCCGGCGTTCCGCTCCGAGATGAGCGAGTTCAACCGCGCGAAAGCCAAGGCGCTGCTCGACATGTACGGCTATGTCGACCGCGACGGCGACGGCTGGCGCGAGTTGCCCGACGGCGCACCGCTCGTGCTCGAGTACGCGACGCAGCCGGATCAGCAGTCGCGCCAGTTGAACGAGCTGTGGAAGAAGAACATGGACGCGATCGGCGTTCGCATCGAGTTCAAGCACGCGAAGTGGCCCGAGCAGCTCAAGGCCTCGCGCGCCGGCAAGCTGATGATGTGGGGGGTCGGCTGGAGCGCCGCCGCGCCCGACGGCGACACTTTCCTCGCGCTCGGCTACGGCGGCAACAAGGGCCAGGCCAATCACGCGCGCTTCGATCTGCCCGCGTTCAACAAGGTCTACGAGGCGCAGCGCGTTCTTCCCGACGGCCCCGAGCGCATGGCGCTGATGACCGAAGCGAAGAAGCTGATGATCGCGTACATGCCGTACAAGGTGCACGTGCACCGGATCTGGACCGATCTGGCGCATCCATGGGTCATCGGCTATCACCGCAACGTGTTCAAGCGCGACTTCTGGAAGTACCTCGACATCGATCCGCAGGAACTGCGGCGGAGGGTCGATTGATGACGCCAAGCGCGACGCCCCCATCCGAACACCCCCCTTTGGAAAAGGGAGCAGGAGGGATTGCGACGGACCGTTCCGCGGGTGCGACGCTTCGAAAATCTCCCTCGGTCCCCCTTTACGAAAGGGGGACGACGACGGAAGCACCTTTGGTGCGTGCCGAAGCGGCTTCGCCCCCCCTCGGTCCCCTGCAAGGGGGATGACTCGCGCCTCGACTGACTCAAGATCAATGGCCAACCCGCTTCGCACTCCAAGGCGCCGCCAACTGCTGATCGCCGGCGGCAGCCTCGGCGCGCCGCTGCCTTTGCTCGCCCAGCCGACGAGCCGCGCGCCGCAGCCCAGGGTTCTGCGCTACGCGTTCCCGGTCGCCGAGACCGGCTTCGATCCGGTGCAGATCAGCGATCTGTACTCGCGCCACATCACGGCGAACATCTTCGAGGCGCCGCTGCGCTACGACCATCTCGCGAGACCGTACAAGCTGAAGCCGAACACGGCGGCGCAGATGCCCGAGGTCTCGTCGGACTACCGGACTTTCGTCGTCCGCCTTCGCCCCGGGATCTACTTCGCGGACGACCCTGCGTTCAAGGGCCAGCGGCGCGAACTGACCGCGCACGATTACGTCTACTCGTGGAAGCGCTTCTACGATCCGCGCTGGAAGGCGCCGTACGTCGCGGTCTGGCTGCTCGACCGGCTGGTCGGCATGAACGAGTACCGCGACGAAGTGCTGAAGACCAAACAGCCGTTCGACTACGACCGGCCAATCGAGGGGCTGCGCGCGCTCGACCGCTACACGATCCAGATCAAGCTGGCCGAGCCCAACCCGCGCTTCTTGTACGCCTTGGCCACGCCCGACGTCAACGGTGCGGTCGCGCGCGAGGTCGTCGAGTTCTACGGCGAGAAGATCATGGAGCATCCGGTCGGCACCGGCCCTTTCCGGCTCGCCGATTGGCGGCGCTCGTCGCGGATCGTGCTCGAAGCGAACCCGGGCTTCCGCGACGTGCGCTACGACGAGACGCCGAACGCCGACGACGCCGAAGGGCAGGAAATGGCGCGCCGCTATCGCGGCCGCAAGCTGCCGATGGTCGACCGCGTGGAGATTTCGATCGTCGAGGAGAGCCAGCCGCGCTATCTCGCTTTCGTCGGCGCCGAGCACGACGTGCTGTACGGCACCCCGCTGGATTTCGCCAACCTCGTCGTGCCCGGCGGCCAGCTCGCGCCGCATCTGGTCCGGCGCGGCATCAAGCTGTACCGCACGCTCGCCGCCGACGTGACGATGACCGTCTACAACATGGAAGACCCGGTCATCGGCGGCTATACGCCGGAAAAAATCGCGCTGCGCCGCGCGATCAATCTGGGCATCGACATCGACCGCGAGATCCGGCTCGCGCGCCGCGGGCAGGCCATCCCGTCGCAGTCGCCGCTGATGCCCCAGACCTACGGCTACGACCCGGCCTACCGCAGCGAAATGGGCACGTACGACCTGGCGCGCGCGCGCGCCCTGCTCGACATGTACGGGTACGTCGACCGCGACGGCGACGGCTTTCGCGAGCAGCCCGACGGCTCGCCGCTGCGGCTCGTGCTCTCCACGCAGCCCGACCAGATCTCGCGCCAGTTCGACGAGCTGTTCAAGAAGAACATGGAAGCGCTCGGACTGAAGCTGGAGTTCAGCATCGCCAAATGGCCCGAGCAGCTCCGGCAGGCGCGCGCGGGCAAGTTCATGATGTGGGGTGTGGGGCTTTCCGCCGCTTCGCCCGACGGCCAGGGCGTGCTCGCGCGCGGATACAGCCCGGAAATCGGCGGACAGAACCTCGCGCGTTTCAGACTGCCGGAATTCGACCGCATCTACGAGCGGCTGAAGGTCGTACCGGACGGTCCCGAGCGGCTCGAACTGTTCCGGCGCGCGAACAAGATCCTGATCGCCTACGCGCCTTACAAGTTCCACGTGCACCGGATCGTCAACGATCTCGTGCACCCCTGGGTCGGCGGCTTCCGCCGTCCGCCGTTTTGGGCGGACTGGTGGCAGTACGTCGATATCGATCCGGTCGCGCAGGCGCGCGCGACGAAGTAACGACGCGCCGCATGACCGCGTCGCGCCGGCGCGCGCGACGAAGTAACGACGCGCCGCATGACCGCGTCGCGCCGGCGCTTTCTCGCACGGGCGCCGCTTGCACCGCTGGCGCTCGCGCCGCAGACCTTCGGCAAATCGCAGGGTGCCGCCGAAAAGACGCTGCGCGTGGCGTTCCCCACCGCCGAAACCGGCTTCGATCCGGCACAGGTGCAGGACCTTTACTCGCGCACGGCGCTGTCGCATATCCTCGACGCGCCGCTGCAGTACGACTACCTTGCCCGGCCGGCGCGACTGCGGCCGAATACCGCGGTCGCGCTTCCCGAGATCTCGCCCGACTACCGCACCTTCACGATCCGCCTGCGGCCGGGCATCTTCTTCGCCGACGATCCCGCGTTCCGCGGCGCGCGCCGCGAGCTGACCGCGCACGACTACGTCTACTCGTTCAAGCGCCTGTACGACCCGCGCTGGAAGAGTCCGATGCTGTTCGCGCTGGAGAACAGCAAGTTGCTCGGACTGAGCGAACTGCGCCGCGAATCGATCCGCGGCAAGACACCGTTCGACTACGACCGCGAAGTCGAGGGCCTGCGCGCGCTCGACCGCTACACGTTCCGGATCCGGCTCGCCGAGCCCGATCCGCGCTTCGTCTACAGCCTCGCCGACGCGTCGCTGCTCGGCGCGGTCGCGCGCGAAGTGGTCGAGTTCTACGGCGACAAGATCATGGAGCATCCGGTGGGCACGGGGCCGTTCCGGCTCGCGCACTGGACGCGCTCGTCGCGCATCGTGCTCGAACGCAATCCGTACTACCGCGAAGAGCGCTACGACTTCGAGCCGGCCGCGGATGCGGCCGACATGCGCGAGGAAGCCGCTCGGCTGAGCGGACGGCGCCTGCCGCTCGTGGACCGCGTCGATATCTCGATCGTCGCCGAGGATCAGCCGCGCTGGCTCGCTTTCCAGCAGGGCGAACTGGACCTGCTCGCGCTGCCCGGGGAATTCGTACCGATCGCGGCGCCCAACGGGCGGCTCGCGCCGTTCCTCGCGCGCCGCGGCGTCAGGCTGCGGCGCACCGCGGCCGCCGACGTCACGCTGACCTACTTCAACATGGAGCACCCGGTCGTCGGCGGCTACGCGCCGGAGAAGATCGCGCTGCGTCGCGCGATCGCGCTGGCGATCGACGGCGACGAATACATCCGGCTGATCTTTTCCGGCCAGGGCGTGCGCGCACAATCGCCGATCGTGCCCGGCACCTTCGGCTACGACCCGGACTACGCAAGCGAGATGGGCGAGTTCAGCCGGGCGCGTGCGGTCGCGCTGCTCGACATGTTCGGCTACGTCGACCGCGACGGCGACGGCTGGCGCGAGATGCCGGACGGTTCGCCGCTCGCGCTGGAGCTGGCCTCCTCGCCGACCCAGCTCGACCGCAAGCGCAACGAGCTGTGGAAGCGCTACATGAACGCGGTCGGGCTGCGCATCGACTTCCGAATCGCGCAGTGGCCCGAGCTGCTGCGCATGTCGCTCGCGGGCAAGCTGATGATGTGGGGCTATGCGTGGCAGGTCGGCGGCCCCGACAGCGACACCCTGTTCGGCATGGGCTACGGGCCCAACAAGGAACAGTTGAACGACGCACGCTTCGACCTGCCCGAATACAACGCGCTGTACGAACGCCAGCGCGTGCTGCCCGACGGACCCGAGCGGCTGCAACTGCTGCATCGCGCGGCGCGGCTGCTGACCGCGTATATGCCGTACAAGTTTCACCTGCATCGCGTCGTGCTCGATCTGGCGCAGCCGTGGGTCGACGGCTACCGCCGGCATCCGTTCACCACGCGGCAGTGGCACTGTATCGACGTCGATCCCGCGCGCCGGGAGGCGGCGCGGTGAAGCTCGCGACGCTGCTGCGGATCTCGCTCGCCGCACAGGTGGGCGGCGGCGCGCTGCTCGCCGCCGCGTGGCTGCCCGACGGTGCGAACCCGTGGATCGCGCTCGCGATCGGGCTCGCGGTTCCGCCGGCCGCTCATGCGCTGGTGCTCGGCATCGAATTCGCGATCGCCGCCGCGGTCGACCCGCGGCGCCCGCGCGCGCCGGTTTCGCACGTGCTCGCGGTGTGGCTGCGCGAAACCTCGGCGTCGCTGCGCGCCTTCGCCTGGCGCATGCCGTTTTTCGCCGCCTTTCCCGAGCCGCCGATCGTGCGCGGCGCCGAAGCGCCCGCGGTGCTGCTCGTCCACGGTTACCTGTGTAACCGCGCGGTCTGGAAGCCGTGGCTCGACGCGGGCGGCCTGGCCGATTGCAACGTTGCGACGGTCGATCTGGCGCCGCCGTTCGGCGATCTGGACGGTTACGCCGACCTGATCCACGCGGCCGTCGAGCGGCTGCGTGCGGCGAGCGGCGCGCAGCGGGTCGTCGTCGTCGCGCACAGTATGGGCGGGCTTGCGCTTCGCAGCTACCTGCGCCGGTACGGCCACACGGCGGTGTCGCGCGCGATCACGATCGCCTCGCCGCACCACGGCACGCTGCTCGCGCGCTTCGGCCACGGGCGCAATGCGGCGCAGATGCGGCCGGATTCGCGCTTCCTGCGCGAGCTCGCGGCGAGCGAAGACGACGCCGTGCGCGCGAAGTTCGTCTGCATCGCCACGCGCGACGACAACCTGATCGTTCCGCGCGCAAGCCCCCTGCTCGACGGCGCGCGCCGGCACGTGCTCGACGGGGTCGGGCACCTGGCGACCATCGAGGATCGGCGGGTGTGGTCGATCGTCGAGCGCGAGATCAAGACGACACATCGCGTGCCAGCTCACGTCGAACAGTCCCCCCTCTCGCCATCCCCCACTCCCGCCGGGGGAGAGGCGGAAAGGCCGGGCGCCGCTGCGCCGCGGTAGACATAATGGCCTGCCATGAGGAGGCAGGCCATTATGCCTAGAAGTGGATGCCTCGCATCAGATTCGCGAACGCGATCTGGTCCGGCGTGGCTTTCGGTTTTTCGCCTTCCTTGGCGCCCTTCGCGGCGG